>JAFEHB010000209.1_pt1 | contig 13485 bp, 7 predicted proteins | sample 9267121 | NCBI WGS metagenome assembly JAFEHB01 (sample SAMN17103336, study PRJNA684904) | human gut metagenome | isolation source: diarrhea sample from child under the age of five | host: Homo sapiens | place: South Africa: Mafikeng, Mafikeng Provincial Hospital | collected 2019-09 | reverse complement strand
GTGTGTAGCCTGCCTTTTCTGGTGTCTTCACTTCGTCGAAGCTTTGACTTGGAACGTCTGTGTTCCAAATTACTTGGATTGTTACTAGATCTTTGTTACCTGGTTGAGTGAACGTTAGACTTTGACTCTTGGTATTTAATAGATTACCTTTTTCATCTCGATACTCTATTGTTCTTGTTACCGTATTATCTCTAGTAACTGCTTCATGCTTATGTTTCAAATGAATTGTTACTACATTACTTTCATCAGTACCATTTTCTGGGAAGGTGTAATCCGTTGGATTTCCTGCTACTTTCTCATAATTTTCTGGCACTTCTGGGGTAACCTTTACGGTTTCTCCTGTCTTGCCAGATATGCTACCTTGCTTGACTTCTTGACCATCTTTATCATCATCCACATACACTACTTTGCCTTTTTGTTCATTTGCTTTATATACTACAGTTTCTGTGTAATCTTTAGTATCAAATGTTACTGTCTCACTTGGAACAATAGCTTTATCTGGAGTGTAGCCAGCTTTCACTGGTGTCTTCACTTCATTAAAGCTTTGACTTGGAACGTCTGTGTTCCAAATTACTTGGTTTGTTACTAGATCTTTGTCGCCTGATTGAGTGAACGTTAAACTTTGACTCTTAGTACCTAGTAGACTACCTTTTTCATCTCGGTACTCTATTGTTCTAGTTACCACGTTGTCTCCAGTTACTGCTTCATGTTTATGCTTCAAATGTATTGTTACTACGTTACTTTCGTCTGTACCATTTTCTGGGAAGGTGTAATCCGTTGGATTTCCTGCTACTTTCTCATAATTTTCTGGCACTTCTGGGGTAACCTTTACGGTTTCTCCTGTCTTGCCAGATATGCTACCTTGCTTGACTTCTTGACCATCTTTATCATCATCCACATACACTACTTTGCCTTTTTGTTCATTTGCTTTATATACTACAGTTTCTGTGTAATCTTTAGTATCAAATGTTACTGTCTCACTTGGAACAACAGCTTTATCTGGTGTGTAGCCTGCCTTTTCTGGTGTCTTCACTTCGTCGAAGCTTTGACTTGGAACTTCGTTCCAGCTTACTTGATTTGTTACTAAATCTTCATTTCCACTCTTTGTAAAGTTCAAACTTTGGTCTACTTGTTTTAATACTTGGCCACGTTCATCTTGATACTGGATTGTTCTAGTTACCGTCTTATTTCTAGTTATCTTTTTATGTTTATGTTTCAAATGAACAGTTATAGCTGGATAACCCTTCGTTCCAAATACAATCTCGTTTGGAATTTGATTCTCATTTACTATCTCATACTTATCTTTATCTGGATTAGTAATATTAGTTTCTACACTTTCAAAAGTCTTACCTGTAATTTCTTGTACAGTTCCAACTGTTTTTCCAGCTAAATCATCATCTACATAAGTAACAGTTGTCTTTTGATCAGCTGCATCATAATACATCTCGTATGATACAAAATAAGTTGCAGTCGAACCATCGTTTGAAACTCTACTAATTTTTCCACCCAACTTATCATCTTTAATTGTAATAGTTCCATCTTCAGATATCGCAACCGTCTGTGCAGGAACTTCTTCCATACCCTGACGAATTACATAGCCTTGGATACTTGGACTAGCAACAGTATCAAACTTATTGTTCTCAATTTTCCAGTCATGATTCCAAGTATATTCACCTGTTACCAAGTCCAACATACCAGTTTGAGTAAATACCACTCTACTTCCAACATCAGTTATATAATCATCTGCGATTGGATGTTTATTACCCTCACTATCAACATAGAAGTAAGAGATCTTTTCTCTGACGGCCACGCCACCTCCGACTATAATTTTCTTGTGGGATAAATAAATAATAAATTCATTATTTGTATCATCTGCTTGATATTTCGTTTCTTTATTAAAGTTATTTTCAACTTGATAATTCTTAGACTTCAAGTCATTTAATTCATTATCTAAATCAGCAAAATTAATAATCGTACCATATTTACCAGTGGCAGATGTTGTAAATATTTCCTTTGGTTCGCCATTAATAGTAGTATCATTATCCACAATTCTTAATACTGCATGTTGATCATTAGGAGTATATACAATATCAAAAGTTGAATCTTCACTTTCCTCAGTTATTCCTTCTACCATTGGAGCTCCTTGTCCAGGAGTATAACCACTTGGTGTTGCAACAACATCTTCTGCTTGTACAGCTTCAAAAGTTGTCCCATTCTTAGGTAACCATGGATCATAAGTAACATTCCCATTTAATTCGTCAACAGTTGCCCAACGTTGGAAAAGCAATTCTTGTTTCTTTTCTCTAGTTGTACCGTCTGGCATATGAACAATTATTGTTCTAGTAACTGTATGGTTCAAATCATCCTTATCAACACCAGCTGGATATGGTCTAATTGGATTATCAGGATTCTTTCCTGTATTTGCTTCATGTGGATCATTTGGATCAACTCTAACCGTTGCATGTTCTATTGGAATTTTAAGTTCTGGCGTTCCATCTGGGGTTAAAGTAATTGTTCCAGGAACCACTTTATCTGGATCATCTGGATACTTATATTTCCAACCCATTGGAGGTTTGATTGGATTACCCTCCCCATCAGTTACTGGAACAGTCTCGCCTGTTTTACCAGTAATTGGATATTGTGGTTCAACAACATTTCCATCTCCATCTACAAAGACAATTTCAATAGTTCGATCTTCAGCATCATATAATACAGTCAAGTTCTTTGCATTTTGTGGCTTTCCTTGAATATCCTTTATTGGAGTCACTTCAGGTACTATTGGCATTGAAGCGTGATATCCCTTAATCTCAGGCACCGTAAATGAAGCAAAATCACCACTGCCTCCATCTTTAGCTACCCAATTACTATAAGTAACTGCAGTATTAGCTTGATTATTATCAGCTAATTTTACTAAATCTATTGTTGCAGTTCTTACATAAGGAACCTTCTGCACAACATTCTCAATCAAGTTTCCATTATCATCAACTGCTTGCTGTCCACTGACATCTGTACCATTACGGTAAACACCTTGATTGTATTTAAAGTCAATTTCACGACTAACCGTAGTATTTAAATCTTGCTCACTTATACCACTTGGATAATTATGTTGATAGCCATCTGGAATAGTAAGATTTTCATCACTACTATGTGGATCATCAGCTGTAATTACTACTTTTTTATGTTTCAATAAAACTGTCCAAATTTGTGATTTAGATGAATCATAGTATTTATCACCAGTTTGATCGGTGAAACCATCATCAACTAACTCATAGCCTTTTTGTTCTAAAGTCTTAATCTCATCAGTAGTAGTGTAATCAATTTTATCACCATGAGATCCATTCAAAGTTTTAGCAAAAATTACACCATTCGCATTGTCTTGATCCAGATAATTTACCACGACTGAAGTTGTATTTGGCACATAGATTACATATACATCTAAAGTTTTATCCTGTCTATTTGGTGTCAACGCATCTATGGTAGATTGGACCGGTTTATAATTATCAATTTTTGGAGAAGTTACCGCTGTAAATTGATTGTAATTTGGAATTATTGTTGTGACTCCATTCTGCGTAATTTCTGATTTCACAGCTTTCCAAGTTCCCAGATAGTTAATATTACCTGTTACTAAATCAATTTGTGCATCTTGATAATAAGTTATCATCTGAATTGTATCACTAAGTCCATTGACTGGCTTTCTGCTAACGTCTACTCCATCAATTTTAGTTCCTATTGCATATACGTAATGAATAATTCGATTAACAGTGCTAATACTATCTTCTGAATCATACGAATTCTTAGGATAGACTGGACTATTAGGATCAGTACTATCTACTTTTTGCCCTTCTTGTGGCTTAGTATTAGGGTTAATATTAGCCCATTGATGTTTATAGAAGACATGTTCTTCAAAATTACTTGTAGTTACTTGCACTGTTCTACCAGTGATTATGGTTAGAGTATTACCATTCATATCAACTGCTGGCTGATATCCATATTTAGTTAAATCATAAGGTGTAACATCTCCAAATTTCGCACTTGTAGTATAAGCACCATTAACCAAAATTTCGAAAGCAGAACTTGCATTAGCTGTATCGCTGGTATATGGAATATAGTCTTCCCCAGCTTTAGGGACTAACTTACCATTGACTGATTCCATCTGACTAGGCTTGTAATAGCCTAGAAAATTTTCCGTAACTTGATCAATTACTTTATAACGTGTAAACGTAATTGTATCGGTAGTAGTATCTGGATAAGTATCCTTATTAATATTCGCATTAGCAGTATTAATTAACGCGTTATTCTCATCTTTATCATGATAAGTGATTGTACGTGTAACTACTTTATTTTCTGCACTGCATGATATTGGGTCGCTTACATACAAAGTAATTATATTTTTACTGTTATCACTATTAAAGTTTGCTGGTACTTTCAAAACATAATTTCCTTCAGTTCCAGGTTCATCTGTAAAATCAACAAAGTTACCAGTTGTTGCATCATAATAATTAACTCTATTAAGAATATAAGCACTAGGAATTAAGAAATCATGGACTTTCTTATCAAAAGCATCAATTCCTCCAGTAACTGTATCGTCTGTCTTTCCAGTCATAAATGGAATTGGATTATCAGCAATCCATTTCTTTTGCGTCATATTATACATTCTATATGACAAGTTTTGACTATTTGGTGTGTACGCAATCGTCTTATTTAGATCTATTTCACTTCCAGTATTAGCTAGGAATTGATTATCAATATTAAAATTAGTATTGCTTTGCGCATTAGTTATATCAAGTCCATTTGCTGTATAACCTGGCAAACTAGGAATTGCTGTAACTCCTGGAATTACAAAGTTACCGTTACTATCAACCGTTAATACTTCACCAGTTTCATCGTTTACTACGATATATTCCTTCTTTCCAGAAGCTTGATGAATTTTACGTGTAACAGTATATGTTACTGTTGTTGGAGAAACTTTCTGCCCATTAACAACAATGGCATTATCAAGGTTAGTACCTCCAGCTTGATATTTAGCAGAACTAGAATCATAGACATAGTAAACATTTTGTGTTACTTTCTTAGTTTCTGTAGTTACAATTTCTGATAATTCAAATTGCACAATATCTCCGTCGAAATAGTACTTAACTAAACTATCAAATTTTGCTGCCTTATTTACATCATCTTTATTTGTGATAATTAATTGTGGCAAGCCTGATACCTCGTATCCTTTTGGAATCATATCTGCTGGGACACTACTTGCACTAAAGTCACTACTTTTAAGGGTATCAACATTATCTGAATAAGTTTTTGTCATCGCTGGAATATCAATGTACTTGTCAACCCCATTCTCATCTTGATAATGTAGTCGTGCTGTAACAGTCGATGTTCCTTGGATCTTAATTCCACTATTATTGACAGTAAATGGTGAGAAATTATCTCCAGTAAGAGCTGCTTTAATATACCCTATCTTTCCAGCATCTTCTTTGAAAGTTGGATCTGTCCCTTTAACAATGAAACGTCCTACATAATCTTGGCTAGGAATTGACTCATTAAATACAACTATGATTGATTTAATTTGCGACCAATCTGTTACTTGATCAGCAGGTATATATCCTTCTAAACTTGTTTGTGTACCCTTAACTGAAGAATTTGGTAAGTCTTGTGTATTAGTTGAGTATAAAATAGTATACGCATTTTCTGATAAATTACCATAACTCTTATCGTACACAACTGGTCCTGATAAATGAACATCATAGCTACTTGCCCCATCACTCTTTTGTGGTAAATCTATTAACAATCTAGCTGCACTAAGATCATTACTATCATAGTTGGCGATATTAAGGTAGTAACTTAAAGTGTTATCTCCCTTATCATCACTTGTACCTACTAGAACTGACTTAGGATTTTGATTCCCTTGTGATGTTACCGGTACATAAGTGATAATTTGCTTATCAACCACAAAGTAATTTTCATAAACCGTATTTAGTTTATATAAACTTCCAGGAATACTACTTGTCATCACATTTCCAGTATATTGATTTACCAAATCTGTAACATTCGAACTTGTATATTTTGTATTGTAATTAATTAATCCTGTTCGAGTATACATATATACATCATACGGATATTTGCCTGCAACTGCATCTGGATCCATCATAATAAATATCTGATTAGTAGATTGATTTTGAGTATACAAACTATATCCAGTACCTGTGTAGTCAAACTTTATAACCTGTCGTCCATCAACTACGTAGGTTGAATATTTAGGAACTACTACTTTCCCACTATCATCTGTTGTTTTTAACTGCACGCCATCCCAACCACGAGAGTAGGAAAAATACTTAGGCAAAACATAATAAATGATAGGCTCATAGATTCTATCAGTTGTATATCCCGTTCCACTCCTGTGAGTATCTAACTTTCCATAATAATTAGGGTCTGTATTTTTTGGATTATACATTGTTTTAGTTTGATATCTCCATGCACCAATTGATGCCTTCAACTGATCCAATCCCTGAACTTTTTGATCAATACTAAGCGTATAGTAGGTATTGTTATTAAAGTCTGGTGAAAATACCACTAACTTAGTCGTTAATACTGTATCAGGCGGAATTACTGCCATGGTATTCATTGCATCTGATAATGTCCCTAATGCTTCAAAAATATCTGGATCATCTGCTTGTCTGTTTCCGATATTATCTTTAATAATATTACCTACAGCATCGCCATATTTTGTAGAGGCACCTACTTCTACATAATTAGGTATTATATCTACTTTAAGAATGTATTCACCTGTTGGCGCAAGAATTGTCTCTCCTGCATTAACTACACCTGATAAAAGTTTGCCACTCTTAGTTTGAATAGTATATGCATATGATGTGGTTCCTGGACGCATAGTATTATTGATTCCAGGAGTCTTTACCCCAGTTACATCTAATCCATCTGGGAATGCTGCCTCGATGTGCAAACTATTTGTGTAACTAATAGCTGTAGAATTTTGAAATCCAAAGTAATTTACGACTCTAGTTGGCTGACTTTGAGTAAATTGCTTAGCTATATTGTTTCCAGCTATTACTACTTCAAATTGACCGTCTTGAGGAGTAAATTTAGGACCAACTAAAGTTACTGTCCACGGATTATTAACTTGTGCGGTTAAATCTTTTTCTCCATTAGTAGTTCTTATTTTTTGATCAACAGTAATTAATCCATTTGCACTGTAGTCCCCTTTACCAAATGGCTCTATTGTTTGTGTAAACTTACCTACTAAATGATAACCTGTATCGTACTGGTAAAATTGACTTCCTGAACCAGCCGGAATTGTAATAATTACATCACCGCCAGCTTTATCTTGAGTGAAAGTTACCCCACTGTTAGATCCTAGCTTACTAGCATCCATACTTGCTTGAGGATCAAGGAGAAAATTGCCAGGTACTGGAACTGTAATTGTTGTTCCTAAGTTTTGAGCATTATTAACTTTATTTGAACTATAACCATTTTCCCCTACCCCTGTAGGCTGATTAATATCAATTTCAAAATCATATCTTGTATCTACTCGTAAATTCTTTACATGTTCAGGGTCTGGCTTAACTTGACGAATAGTTGGGGCCATAGAAGTCTGAACAACCGAAGTAAATTCCAGTGGATAATTATTAATTACCTTACTTGGATCATCACTATTTTGATAACTCCAAAATATTTGTCTCTTAATTGGACCATTTGGATCCAAATGATTTGAAGAATTTACATTAGGCTGTCCAGCATAATTATTGCCATCTGGAACTACTATCCTAAGTCCGTCTGTAACTGTATATGATCCACTAGATGTTACTTTATATACCTTGTATTTTTCTCCATCAATGATTTCATCAGACTTAACAATTTCAGCTTGACCACCCAATTTTTCAGGCGTAAAGGCACTATCATTAATCCCCAAGCTAGTTACTGGGACCTTAATAGTATAGATGTCCCCTGGTTGGAAGGTACCCGTTAATACTATATTTAAATCCTTTCCAGCATCACCATCATTACCAACAGTTGTACGATTGATTGACAAAATAAAGCCGTTAACATCTGTTGAAGATGTCGCAGTATGTGTTGGTATAGTAGTTTGTCGTGTTCCATTTTGCATGCTTGATGTAGCTTTACTTTCATCAAGATTTTCTGCACTATTCATAGTTGCATTATTTTCTAGTTCTACAGTTGTAGAATTAGCAACTTGATTATTTTGATTACTTGTACTTTCTTCACTAGTAGAAGTAGTAGTAGTACTTGTTGCGGTTGATGTTGTATTTGTTTCATTACTTGTTGCGTTGTTGGTAGTACTTGAACTGGTAGATGTTGTATCTGCTGTACTTACATCTGATGTTGAAGTCGCACTTGTTTTTAATGTTAACGCCTTCTTTTGGATTGATGTAGCACTACTATTTGTACTTTCAGACTCTTGGACGGCATCTGTTGTATTCGCAGAAACTGTGTGATTATCAAAAACAATAAATGTCATTCCCAAAAGAACAGAGACTGTCCCTATTGATAACTTTTTCAAGCCATAAACTTGCTTCTTATCATAAAATTTTTCTCTTCTTAATTTTATATTTTTCCTTCCTAACATAAACTCGCCCTCTAATGAATTTTAAAAATTCACCTTTCACTATTATTTGTTCTAAAAAATCACAAATACTAATAAAAAATTAATAGACCACACACCATATACCCATTTATATTTTACCATATTCATTTATTATTTTTCTTGTTTGTTTACTGTCTATTATAGCACTGCTTCATAAGTTTGATATAATATCTCATATCAAGTTTGTAAAGGATGATATTTTTTATTATGGATAACTTAAAAAAGAAAGCTACTATCGCTTTTAGCATTCTTCTGATATTAACTCTTATTTGTATTGGCATTTCTGCATGGTTAGTTATTAGTGGGGCTAGTGCTGTCGTTACTTTAGTGATGTTTTTCGTTGATTTTGTTGTATTGTGTGCATTATTAACAATAGTATTTACTGCGTATTTTTACAAAAAACGTATGAAACAACTAGAAAAGCAAGAAAAAAAACATAGGTAAAATATTATGGAAAAACATGTTGATAACTTAATTTCAAAAGATGAATTACTTAAGATTCTAGAAGATCGCTTTAATAAAAATATTTATCGCCATCCTAATATAAAATGGGATGAAATCGCGTCTTTATTAGAAAATGATTCCGAGAAGATTTCTAGCTTATCCTACCTTGAAACTAGTAGGGGAGAACCTGATGTTACTGAGATCAATAACCAGATTGTTTTTATTGATTTTTGTAAAGAATCTCCTAAAGAACGCAGAAGCTTGTGTTACGACAAATCTGCTCGTGTTAATAGAAAAAAATTCCCACCTGTTTCTAGTGCTTGTGAAATTTGTAAGCAATGGCAAGTGGATCTATTAACCGAAGACGACTATCATGTACTGCAAGAAATCCAAGCTGTCGATCTTAAAACTTCTAGTTGGTTATTTACACCTGATAACATTCGCCAACTTGGTGGTGCAATTTTTGGTGATCGACGTTATGATACAACTTTCATTTATCACAATGGTGCAGATTCCTACTATGCTAGTCGCGGCTTTAGGGCTAAATTAATTTTAAAATAATTCCATTTTCCACATTTGGACACAGGACCAATTTTCTAATTTATGCAAGTAAACGCTTGATTTGCATAAATTAAAAAATTGGTCCTGTGTCTAGATTCGACTTTTTCAAAAAAAGCAAAAAAATTACTGGGCCCCGATTAATTGGGATCCAGTAATTTTTAATAGTTCTTAATATTATTTAGCTGGAAGTACTCCACCCTTAAATTCTTTCTTAATCCAGTTTTGTGTATCTTTGGATTCTAATGCTTTCACTAACTTCTTGATAGCTGGTTTGTTCTTATCAGCCTTACGTACAGCAATGATGTTAGCATATGGAGAGCTCTTCTTTTCTAGAGCAATTGCATCTTTAGAAGGATTTAAACCTGCTTGTACAGCGTAGTTAGCATTGATTACATAAGCAGCATCTTTACCTTCTTTGTATAAACGAGGCATTAACTTAGCTTCAAAGGAGTGCTTGAATTTCAAATGTTTCTTGTTTGTAGCAATATCATTGAAGTTAGCTGTTTCAATATTTGTGCCCTTCTTTAATGTGATTAATCCTGCATCTTTAAAGATTGTCAAAATACGACCATAGTCAGATACGTTAGAGGAAACATTAACTGTTGCTCCCTTAGGTAAATCTTTCAAACTCTTGTACTTTTTGGAGTATACACCGATTGGTTCCAAGTGAATATTACCAGCTGAAACTAATGTACCGTTGTTTTTCTTGTTCCAGTTATTTAAAAATGGTGTGTGTTGGAAGTAGTTAGCATCAATTTCCTTGTTAGCCAAAGCCTTGTTAGGAATAATGTAGTCGTCATACTTCTTAATCTTTAAGTCAATGCCTTCCTTCTTTAATTCAGGCTTTACATGTTCTAAAATTTTAGCATGGGGAGTTGGAGATGCCCCAACTGTTAATGTTGTATCGGCATTTGCCTTAGAAACGCCTGTAAATAAGAAAGCAGCTGCTGCAACTGATGTAATTAAACCAAAAACTGTTTTTTTCTTCATAATCCATTCACCTCATAATTTTATTTTCTATAAACTACCTTTTTGATGTAGAGTTTAACATCCATTAATTAACGTTTATCAATCTTCTTAACTGTTGAGTCGCCTAACCATTGGAAAACAAATACGATTAAAACGATAATTACAGTTGCGACTAATGTTATCGCATTGTTGTAGGATTGGAACCCATCGGTATAGGCAAGTTGTCCTAACCCACCTGCACCGATTGCTCCAGCCATGGCAATATAACCAATCAACGCAATTGTTGAAACTGTTATCCCTGAAACTAATGCAGGTAGTGATTCAGGAATTAACACTTTGTATAAGATTTGCCATTTGTTAGCCCCCATCGCTACTGCTGCTTCAATAACACCTTTGTCTACTTCGTGAAATGCAATTTCAACTAGACGAGCATACATTGGGGAAGCACCGATAACTAAAGCTGGAATTCCGGCCTTAGCTCCTGTAATTGAGCCAACCAAAACTTGTGTTAATGGTAACAGTAATACGATTAAAATGATAAATGGGATGGAGCGGAAAATATTAACAAATACTCCAACAATAACATTCAAGATCTTAACCGATAATTTATCACTACCTGAAGTTTCAAATAATAGCAGACCTAATAATAATCCTAAAATTGCGACGATAGCGATTGATACGACTGTCATCCAAATTGTTTCCCAAGTTGCACTCCACATATCTGGCCAGTTAACATTCTTAAACTGAAAATATGACTGTATACCTTGATTATTCATTACTTATCACCCTCACTTCCACTCTTAAAGTTTCAAGGAACTTCAAAGCTTCTTGAATATCTTCATCGCTACCAACTAACTGAACAAATAACGTTCCAATTGTTCGAGCTTTGTCAGCCAACTGATGAATTGATCCTTCCAAGATACTTAACTGCACTTCCGGAAATTGTCTAACTAATTCCGAAACTACCGGTAATTGAACCTGATCTCCATGGAATCTTAACTCTACTAATTGACCATGTGGGTATTTTTCTAAAAGTTGATTTACAACTTCCTTAACATCAGGTGTATTATTTGTATCAACTTCGGCATTAACGAAACGTTTCGTTAAGTCTTGTTGAGGATGAGTAAATACTTCTGAAACAGGTCCTTCTTCAATAACTTTACCTGTTTCCATTACTGCCACCTTATCAGCCAAACGTCTAATAACGTGCATTTCGTGAGTAATAATTACAATTGTTAGATTTAACTTTCGATTAATATCTTCAAGTAAATCCAATACTTCTTCAGTAGTTTGTGGATCCAAAGCACTTGTAGCTTCATCTGAAATCAAAATTTCAGGATCATTAGCCAATGCTCTTGCGATACCAACTCTTTGCTTTTGTCCCCCAGATAATTGGTTCGGATAAGCATGTAATCTATCGCCCAATCCTACTAATTCTGCTAATTTCTTAGCTTTCTCAATTCTTTCATTCTTAGGAACATGTGCAATTTCTAACGGAAAAGTAATATTTTCCAAAACTGTTCGTGACCAAAGTAAATTGAAATGTTGGAAAATAATTCCGATCTTCTTTCTTTGTTCACGCAAGTCTCTTCCAGCAAGATTATCTACTCGCTTACCATGAATAAGAATTTTACCTTTCGTTGGTTTTTCTAATCCATTTAACATTCTAACTAATGTACTTTTCCCTGCTCCAGAAAAGCCGACAATTCCAAATACTTCACCGGATTTGATTTCAAGATTTACATTCTGTACAGCTTTGACTTCATTATCAGCTGTTTGGAATGTCTTTGAGATGTTTTCAAACTTAATTGCTGGTGTATCAACCATCTCCTATCAACCCCTTCTCTAAAAATAAAAAAGCGGTTCCCACCCAAATATAAGGGCGAAAACCGCGGTACCACCTTAGTTCGTTGTTAATTAAAACAACCTCACTAGCTTAATAGCTTAAATTATATCGTATTCTAACGGAGTAATGGCTTGCACCATTTACTCTAACTCCGAGACCATTCTCACTGACTCCGTATACTTCCTTTCACCTTACGAAGCTCTCTTATAATACTTCTGTCAGATCTCTTCTCATCATCGTTTATTATATCTTATTCAATTTGTACTTAGATATTAACGTGCTTTTTCTCATTTGTCAACAAATATATGAGAAAAATCTAAGAAAAAATTTAATTTAATGTAAATATTTAAATTAGCCCAACTAATTAATAAATTTATTTTTGCTTGGAAAATTCCAGCAAAGTGATAATATTAAGTTGCTTAATTTTGAAGTAAGAAAGGAGTAGTTACAATGGAAACAAGCCATATAGATTTGGCAATTTTAAATTATGCTGCAAATAATATATGCTTAGATGCCGATAGAGGTGAGGCCTCAACTTTTATTTATTGTTTTGATTCAATAGCTACACAAATTGCAGCATTACTAGAAAAACTAGGTTTTACTACTGAAATAAAGGAACACAATGGTTATGTAATAAAATCTATCGAAGGCACTATGGTAAAACTAAATATCGACTTTACCACACCTAAGCAAAATAAAATTACCTCTTCTTTACCAATAGAGATATTAACAGCAACAGAAGCTAAAAAGTTAGCTGATGACAATAAAGTTAACGCTGAAGCTATCAAAAGCATAGAAAAAGAGAGAAACAAGGGTTTTGAAACACATGATGTTAGATTTCTAACTTTGGATAGAGATAAAGTCCATCTTAATTCTGGATTTTTAGACTACCTTCTTAACACAGAGGTAGGACCATATGCAGATGATAAAACCGTTACTTTCAAAATTAAAAATCGTTCTGCTTATGATTATTAATAGGTTTAAGAACAATTCGATAAAATAAAAAGCGACACAAAAATGTCGCTTTTTATTCACTATAACACAAATC
>JAFEHB010000999.1_pt1 | contig 13509 bp, 7 predicted proteins | sample 9267121 | NCBI WGS metagenome assembly JAFEHB01 (sample SAMN17103336, study PRJNA684904) | human gut metagenome | isolation source: diarrhea sample from child under the age of five | host: Homo sapiens | place: South Africa: Mafikeng, Mafikeng Provincial Hospital | collected 2019-09 | reverse complement strand
ATACAAAAACATTGAAGAATCATGCGCATCTAGCCTATTTGAAAAAGGATTAGAATTAAATGTCAGCAATATACTTACTATAACAATAGTTAATATTATTAGCGAAAAACCTTTTTCTATGTTCGACCCTTTGGTTTTATTGATGCGAGAAACAATCATTAATTCGCTCCATTTCTATTTTATTAATTTATATTTATCCATTCTAATCCCCGAAATTCAGTTCAGTAGATAGATATGTGGATATGCCTCTATTCAAATCATATTTAGGGGAATAGCCGATTTTTTTTAATTCAGATATCTCTGCATATGAGTCTTGAATATCTCCTTTTCTTACATTTTCATATTTAATGATTGGCTCTATACCAGTCTCTGATTTAAAAATATCCAGTACATCATTAATCGAACTTGGAATACCAGTACCAACATTATAAACATTACCTTGTGCCTCTTCTTTTTCTGACACAATTTTTAATGCTTGAACGACATCGTCAACATAGACGAAGTCTCTTGTCTGACTTCCATCACCATAAAGGGTAAACACATTTTTTTCATGGTTTTTCAGTTTCTTGAAATGGTTGGTTATTATAGAAAGTACACCTGAATAGGGCGATGATGGGTTTTGATTAGGTCCATATACATTGAAAAATCGTACAGCACTAGTAGGTAGATCATAAAGTGAATTATAAAGCAAACCATATTGTTCTGAAGAATACTTATCAATAGCATATGGTGATAATGGCTTTATCATTGATTTTTCAGTTTTAGGCAAAGAAGGTTCATCACCATATACAGCGGCAGAAGAAGCAAAGACAAATCGCTTTAGGTTCTTCTGAGTTTGTCTTGTGAGTTCTAATAAATTTAGTGTAGCCTCTAGGTTAACTTGATGTGTTGCTATTGGTCTTTCGATTGAATCCGCAACACTAGCGATTGCTGCCAAATGAAAAATATAATCAAATTGATTCTCAGAAAAAATCTCATTTAAAAAAACAAGATCCCTAATATCTTTCTCAAAAAGAATAATTTTCGAACTGGTATTGAGATTCTCTTTCTTTCCCATTGATAAATCATCCACGACAAAAACATTATTGTCGCCTTTTTCTAATTCATTTACTAAGGTTGAACCGATAAAACCGGCTCCTCCTGTAATAAGATAGTTCATTTTTTATGCCTCCTCGATCTGCTTATAAAACATTTGAACAGCTTTATTGTTATATTCTTCCACATCAAATTCAGCTGGTCGGATTTTATCATTGTATGCTTTAAAAAGCATATTCTGTATGCCCTCGATATTATTACTTTTCGCTAAAATGCCTAATTTACCCTCTTGGAGCACGAATTGCGTAGCTGGTATATTTGTCGCTCCCACTGGAACCCCAAGTGCCATTGCTTCTAATAATACCATAGGCTGGCCTTCATATTCAGAAGTTAAAACAAAAAATTGACCAAGAGATAGCAAATGGAACGGATTTTTTTCATGTCCCATTAAAAAGACTTTATCAGCTAGATTAGAGTCATTAATTTGATTGATCAATTCTTGTTTTAAAGGTCCATCTCCTAGAATATAAAGCCTGGCGTTTTCAACTGACCTATTAAAGTGAGAAAAAGCTTCAATTAAATCGGATTGCCTTTTTTCTGGAGACAGTCTTCCCATTGTGATAATATTATAATTTTGCTTATCAGGGTATAGTACATAATTCCCCAACAAATCATATTTTCCGAAGTTTTCTATCACTTCGATTTGTGTTTCTTCTACGAATTTATTTTCACTTGTTCTATAATATGTTCCAAATGTTGTAATATACTTTTGAACCAAAACAGCTTCTGGCTTTTCTATAGCAATAGTCTTCTGTCTTTCTATATTTTCAAAAACATAATCGGAAAGAATTTTTACTCGCATTGATATCTTCTGTTTTGACACAACCCGAAAATCATCAATCTTACGAACTTCTTTTTCATTTATCCACCCAATTAAACTTTTGTCATCCCATATTCGATAATACCAACCGTGTGCATTTTGGATTTTTAAAGTGTATCTCAAGATTTTCCCATCAGCTAAATATATATCATTATATTCAGATTCGCCATTTAATGCTTTACTCCAAGGATCCTTATCGGGAAGGCTAATTACTTCTATATATCCTTCTTCATAAACTGTTTCCAAGGTTCTTTCAGACAATTCAGCCAGTCGTTTTCTATTGGTTAAATGATTTTTTAATTTCCTAAGTAATAAACTATTATTTATATTACTTAAGACAGATTTCTCAACCCAACCTATATCTACAGAATCTATCTGGATATGAGCATAAATCTGATTATTACTTAAATATGCCTCTTTGTTAACTTTAGCAATCAAGTAACGATACTCCCAAATCTTACCAACAACTTTTGCTTCTTTAAATGTGGGAAGTTCTTTCCATAAAATTCTTTTCTTATTTCTCTTAATATAGCAAAAATAGTTTACATTCTCCAAACTGACAATTTGTGGTAATTGTACAATAACATCTTCTGAAGATGTCCACCCAATGAAAATATCGTTCATTAACGTTTTATATCTTATATCATTTTCATTAATGACTTGGGCAACAGATCTTAGAGCATCATCAGATTGAATTTTCTTTCTTTCTCCATGTTTATCATAAGGATTTTTAAATACTTCTATAGAATCACTTAAATTATCTAAGTCTGCATTACCTTCATTAATTTTTGTCTTTTCTTCTAAAATTGTATTGGTTGAAAATAATTTTTCAATATCTAGCGTATTCAAAGCATATGCAAACTTATTATCATCTACAAATTCTCCTAGCTTTTCTTGGTTTACTTTCTTCATCACAGGTGAAACAGTAATTAATTTATCAAATTTTTTGTATTGATAAAACAATCTTAGTAGATTCATTTCATGAATCCGAACGCCATTAACTGTGCGACTTTTATCCTCCATCATATCACTGTGTAAATAACATATTTTTTTCGCAGAATCAGATGCCAAAATATACTTTGACCAAAAGAAACTGTATCCACTAAAGTCTATAGCTACATCAAAACTAAGATTTGAGAATACTCGATTCACCTCTCTTCTTAATCCATTCCATGGGAGTGATTCAGAATTTTTTTTCGAGGGATTTGTATTATACTTTTCTACAAGTTTCTGTTCCTTGGAATTAAGCATCGCATACCCGGGCTTAAATAAAAATCTAACTTCTTTGGGAATAGAATGAATATTAAAAATACTATCCGAAGCTTTAGGGTACCCAGAAAAACAAGTAACATCATATTTTGAATAATCAATATTTTTAAGCAAATTAATTAGGCTAGAGGTTATTCCGTTATTTCTCATTCCTCCAACATAAAACAGTAACTTTTTTTTGCTATTTTTTACAACTATAGTTGTTCCAGAGTCCAACTTCTCTTTATCAAAAATATAAGATACAATTCGACTAGTAACTTTCCCATCTTCATATTTTAAAAATTCTGATTTAAGCGATTCATAATTAGCGTTGTATTCTTTTTTAACTTTATCAATATTTTTTATATATTCACTAACTTCAAAAATTGTCGTAGCTACAGGTCCAGGTAATTTATCTTCAGAGATGTAAAGCCCTCGATCTTCTTCATAAAGCTCTTTATCCCAGCAATAAAATAGAATAGGTTTTCCAGTCACCATAAAATCAAAAAAGATACTAGAATAATCTGTCACTAATAAATCAACGGCTGCCATTAATTCATTTGCATCATATGAATCAGGAATAAGAATATCACGTAACTCCTCCATTTCTTTCGCGACACTGTAAATAAAGGGATGGACTTTAACTAATAAATTATAGTCAGGAGCGATTCGTTTTTGTAAAAACTTAGCCTCGCTTGTCATTTGCTTCAGTTCAGACGTGGGATTATTTACATCTTTACCCTTCCATGTGGGACAGTATAGAATCGTTTTTTTGTCAAAACTTACATTTAATGACAAATCTTTTAATTTTTTTAATTCTTTATCAAATGTAGTTTTTTTCGTTAAGTCAATTCGCGGATAGCCTGCTTCTATAATCTCTCCTTGATACAAACCATTCAATTTGAAGCTGTTTACATACATATTAGTTGTATGGCTATTTGGACTAATTAAATAATTTGCAAAAAGAAAGTTTCTGACTACGTTTTGAGCACCGGCAGGATGCGAATCTTTTATATCAAAACCCATTTTTTTCAATGGCGTGCCGTGCCAAGTATTGATCACTACTTGATCTTTTCTAGGTACAAAGAAAGATTGAAAAGTAGCGTTTGTAATTAAATATTTACTTTTATAAAGATATTTTACATACTCTTCCGTGTTTCTCTCAACAAAGAGAACATTTGGATTTTCTTTATAAAGTTCAAAAATTTCGTTCCATTCTTCCACAGAGGAATCGAAACTCCAAACATGGGTGTATGACTGGTATTTACCCTCATTCACCATAAATTCAAAAATTGCTTTCGGAGAATCAACCATATTTTTCCCATCTCGTGATTCATAAAATATTATGTTTGGGTCCTGCAAACAGGTGTCATAATACAACGCTGACCATGTAGCCAACTTAAAAGATAGATTACTTTTTTTTCGCACTTTAGATAATATATTCACACTAAACACCTTTCTTCACTAAAAAGAATAGATTTACACTAAATAGAAAATTCCTTAAATATGGCTATCTTATTCATTCATAGATTGTAAATTTCGAAAAATTCTTTGGCATGCTTTTCTATCTCGAAACTGATAAATGTCATTTTTTACTAACAGTTTGTACTCTTTATCCATTTTATAAAGATCGTTTTTCCGATAAAGTTCCTCTAAAAGAAGATTTTCATCATGGAATATTTTACCGGGTAAAAAGTCTAAATTGCCAGATTCTAGGTCTCTTTGTTCACTAAGTTGATTGTCAAACTGGTAATATAAAACAGGTCTAAATAAAATAGAAAAATCAAGTCCTACGCTTGAGTAGTCAGTAATTAAAATTCCATGTTTCTTTAGCAAATTCTGAACTGTTTGTTCACCTGATTCAATAATATGAACAAAACTAGACTTAAACAAGTGATTATACTTTTGAAAATTATTATGCAAAAAGAAATTAACAGTTAAATTTCTATTCTTGGTCTCCCTTTCAAAGGTTTGATTATTAATTAATGAATGAAAAGACTTAAAAAATAAAGTTTTTTTAAACTCACCATCTGTTAAATTTTCTTGGCCTTTTCTCCATGAAGGCATAATCAGAATATCATTCTTATACAAAAACGATTTAAACTGAGTAAAAGGTTCTAACAATGAATCGAACCTTGGAAGACCAGCTAAGATAATCTCTTCTTCAGAGTAACACAATTCATCTCTTACAATATTAAATTCTCTTTTTGATGAGACAACAAATTTGTTGATCAATTCAGGATTCGAGTTTTTCCCATACATATATTCCAAATTTCGGACACCTATAATACCATGTTGGAGAAAGATATTCTTAAAGCTTTTTATTTTACCTTCGATAATTTTCGTTAAAACTGGCGCAGCATAGTTTGGTGTATGGGTATGGGCTAAATAACTAGTTTCGAACATTTTTTCTATATGTTCTTTACTTTTATAAAATAAAACATTCGTCATATAATCTTCTAGCTCTGCTAAATCCTTTGAGCTTTTAGAAACAATGTAGTACGGAACAAAATCTTTCTGCTTATCCATCATATACTTAAAGAAGATCAAGCCGCTTTCTTGAGCTCTATGAGGGTATTCCATGATTAAAATAATCTTCTTCTTTTTCTTCATCTGAACTTTCTTCTGATTTTTTTCAAGTTCTCTTAAGTATTCAGCTTCTGGATTATTCAACAGCCCAATTCTAGCTGAGACTTTATTTTTAGCATTCTTAAAGAATCTTGTCATGAGTCTACATTCTTCTGAGTAATTAAACCAAAACTCTTTTTCTGTTTCAAAAGAAAAATCAATCTGAGTTATATAAGCAGTCAGAGGAAGAAAATCTGATTGTATAGTAAAACCAAAATCAATAATATCATAACAATAATGGTCATATTGAATTGGGCCTGTAACTTTTTTCACAGATTCTACAATATCATACGCTACAGAAAAATAATTGTTAAAAGTATTGTCTGAATTCTTAGTACTAGAAATAAATGTTGTTTCTGACGTACAAGTATTCTTTCTTTGTCGATGCGATGTTATTAAATTCATTTTATTAATGGGGATAAATCTTGTAACAATACAAAAACAAAAGTTCATTATCTTATTTTCTGCTATTTCTATATTGCTTATTTGATTGCTTTTAACATAACTTTTAGCAGATGGATGTTGATTCCATATAAATCTTAATTTATTATCTAATGTGAGATAGACATAGATTTCGGTGTTAAAAGCACACATTATTGGAGAATTCATAAAGGAGAACTCAAAAGAATCTGTAGAAAATTGTTTCATATCTTTGCCGTAATAAATATACACTCTGTCCTCTTGTTTTTTATTCATTAATTCCGCAATATCGATAGCTAATATTTTCCAAGTGATTGTGTTAATTCTAATAAAATTCTTCCTTTTGTTCCCCTTTACAATGACTACTTCGTCTAAATCGATTGTTTTTGAAATAAGGTAACAAGCTTCCATGTCTGTTCTAATTTCAATTTTATCACTAATTTTAATCACCTCCAGAATTTAAAATATTATAATTAACAATTCCTTATATTCTCTCTTATCTATGCTATAAGTTGCCATCTTATTAAAAACTCACCAAACAAGACATTTTCTTATCTATCTACTTCCAAACTAAAACTTTTCATTGCCTTATTATTGTACTCGAGATAGTTAAAACATTTTATATGATTTTTTTCTTCAATACTTCTCAAAATTGCTTGTGCTATATCTTCAGAAGAAAATCCTTCAATATATTCCGAAGCATAATCTTTGAGGACCGATAGATTTGCCGGAATATTAGTGGCTAAAACAGGAAGTTTTAAAGTTAATGCTTCAAGTAAGACCATTGGTTGTCCTTCGTAAATTGAGGGGAAAACAAAAAGATCGCACTGTTTCATAATTGTAAATGGATTTTCTTGATGTCCCAAAAGAAAAACATTTTTTTCTAAGTCTAAGCTCAAGATCAACTGACGCATTTCGTTCTTTAAAGGTCCATCTCCTAAAATAAATAGGCGAATATTTGGCTGTTTACCTAGTACAGTCTTAACTGCTTTAATTAAACTGATCTGATTTTTTTCAGGTGATAATCTTCCCATATTGACTAAATTAAAATAATTATCTAATGTTTGTGGTAATTCAGGTTCTGTTCGTTGGTTGATATCAGTATATTCATTCCGATAACTTTTATTAAAATTATATTCATTACTTTGTATATCAGAAATTCCTATTAAATCATCCTCTTCAACCCAAAGAGACTGATTGTTAAAATCATTAGTGCAGTAGTAAATCTTATCAGCAATTCTTGCTTGCTTAGAAAAACTTATAACCCTACCCTTTTGGTTTTCCAAAACTAAATGTTCACCTTCAGAATCTATTTCAGGAGTAAGAGATGCTACAATGGGATTCTTAGCAACTGTTCTAATTACAAACTCCATTGCAAATGAATCATAAAGATTTATATTTTTTGATTTATTTTTTCTCAGAAAATAATTTTTTAAAAAATTAAGACCTTTAGTGTCATGAAAATTAGAAAGACTACTTTGATTCACCCAGCCAACTTCGCCAGAATTATTCTCAATAAAGCAAAATCCTTGATCATTGAATATGATTCGCTTACTTATATAAACATAGGTTTTGTCAAGCATCTTTAGTGGTGAGCGAAATTCAGTTAAATTGTTTAATGACTTAAAAATCATTGCATCATTGTCACAATTGACGGTAGCAATTGATGAACATTTATCTACAACAGTATCTAATTCAATCATGTGATTAATTGGATCAACATCTTTACCGTCTATCCATCCTGTATATAGTCCATTCAACGTAATCTTTACATATTCCTTAACATTAACTCTCGTTGAAGCAATTACGAAGATAGTGTCTTTTTCAGAAATCAATATATTGAAAAAGGAATTGTCTTTTAATGAAACTAAGTTTTTTGCTACTTTATAAAAACCCTCTTTTTTGATTCTTGCATTATATCGAAATTCCACTACTTCATTACTTACTATATTATGATCTTTAGAAACAAAATCATCATTTAGGATTTTTCTAGTATCGATAGTATTTATAGTGAAACCAAGTTGCTCATCTTTAATAAATCTTCTTAAGTTTCGTCTATTAACTTCCATAGTCTCTTTCGATACGCTTAAGATGCGGTCATAAAGATAATATATTGAAAAAACAGCTGGTAAATTTTTCTTGTGTGGGGCTTTTCCATTGATTATTTTTTTTGAATCACTTAATAGATCATTGTGTTGGAAAATAATTTTCTTACCGCTGTTCATAAACGCTATAGTTTTTGCCCAGAAAAAACTATAGCCACTAAAATCAATCGCAGCATCAAAATGAACATTCCCAACTATTCTAGTTGCTTCCCTCTTGTACGCTTGTTTCGGAAGGACAAAACGCCATACTTTTTTTGAAGTGAACGCCTGAATAAATAAGTCTCTCAATATTTCACTTCTCGAATAAAGGGTCCTTCCAGGACGAAAAAGCATTCGAACATTTTCATTGATTTTATTTAAATTACTGATTTCTTCGTCGGAAACTGGTTTGTTGAGGATAATGGAAACATCATACTTATTGAAGTCTAGATTATTGGTAAGATTGATAAAACTAGTTGAGATACCATTATTTTTCATTCCGCCAGGATAAATAATAAGCTTATTTAAATCGTTTCTTAGAATAACTTCTTCAATTCTTTTCGTTCTTTTATTATTAAATATTCTTTCGATGTATCTTTTAGTAACTTTACCATCTTGATATTTGGAAAATTTCTCTTTCATCAATTGGTAACATTCCCGATGTTGCACAATAGAATATGCTTTTGTTTCTATTAACCGAATAAGATCATCTATTGTTTCAGCAGCTGGTCCTGGTAAATCACTTTCTTTTAAATACATTCCTCTATCCACTTCATATAAGTCTCGATCCCAAACATAAAAAATAATTGGTTTATCAGTTACTAAAAAGTCGAAAAATATACTAGAGTAATCTGTTATTAATAAGTCAACAATAGACAAAACTTCATTAGGATCTAGGTAGTCCGGAATAAGTATTGAGCGAATCTCTTCATCTCTACTTAATTCACGATAAATATATGGATGTACTTTAACCAATACATTGTACTGATCTTTAAAATGTTCTTTCAAAAAAAGGGTTTCTTTAACGATCTGCTCTTTATCATTCGAGGGATTTAAGATGGATGATCCTTTCCAAGTCGGTGTATATAAAATTGTAGGTAAACGATCATTATAAGTTAAGTTTAGCTTCTTTAACTCTTTCTTTATACTTTCTCGATTGATAGTATTCGTCCTATCGATCCTTGGATATCCGCCTTCTAAAATCGTTCCAGGAAACAATCCATCTAAACGATAGCTTTTTGAGAAAATCTCTGTTGTATGTGAGTTAGGTGACAAGATGTAATCAGCCATTAAAAAATTTCGTACAACATTTTGAGAATGGGCTGGATTACCAGGAATGTCAAATCCCATATATTTCAAAGGCGTTCCGTGCCAAGTATTTATGTATGTTTGACCTTCTCTCTTTAAGAAAAATGACTGGAAAGTAGCATTGTTAATTAAATACTCTGCTGTTGCCAGCCAAAGCAAATATCTTTTTGAGTTTCTTTCTACAAATTCAACATTGTCGAACTCTGCCTTAATACGTTTTACTGTGGGATAATTTAAGTCGTTGATAACCCAGATATGATGAAAATGAGCATATTCGGGATCTTTTACTAAATGCATAAACATTGCGTAGGGAGAATCTACAATCGATTGCCCATCTCGAACTTCATAAAGGATCGTGTTCTTTTGTATTTTCTTTTCACTCGCTTTTATATAGTATGATGCTATTTTGCCATTTTCTGAAACAAAACTAGTCACTACTTTACTTAATATCGTTTTCACATTACTTAAAGCACTCATGTGTTATCCCCTTATATTGCATTCTTTGATCAGTTCAGCTACCTTATTAGCAGCATCACCATTTTCCCAAGAACAAAATTTATTATAGAATTCTAGATATTTCGTATCCGAACATTCTGAATCAATAGTTTGACGACAAAATTTTTCTATAACCTGGTAGAATGACTGTTCATCTAAACAGATAGATCCTGGTACTTCACTATAATCGAAGTAAAATCCTCGGATCCCATTTTCATAATGATTTAAATCATATGGATAGAAAATCAACGGTTTTTTTAATATCAAATAATCGAACATTACAGAAGAATAATCCGTTATGAGACAGTCACTAATTAAATATAACTCATTAATATCCTCATCCGAACATATTTTGATTTGGTCTTCATAGCCATCTATTACAATAGATTCTTTGACTAAATAGTGCGGTCGAATTATCAATGTATCGTCTTTATTCATTCTAGAAGTAAGTTGACTCAATTCAAATGGCATAAAGAACTTGTAGTTTCCTTTTGAAATAAAATAATCGTCTCGCCAGGTCGGTGCATATAATAGAACATGCCCTTTTCTATCTCCAATAATTTTTTTCTTAAGCTGACTAATTTTATTATCATCATCTTTGAAACGTACTAAAACATCATTTCTTGGATAACCAATATCTAAGAAAGTATTTTCAAAACCAAACGCCGTCTTGAAGATATTTTTTGAATACTCATTTGGGGCAATCAAGTAATCCCACCGATTACTTTCTTTGTAGAAGCCAGCTTTGTATTTTTGCGTATCAGTATTTGGCATAACCACGTTATCAATATCTGCTCCTAATTTTTTAAGGGGCGTACCATGCCACGTTTGCAAATAAATTGTCTGCTTATTTTTTTTAAGCCATTCAGATAAACGGGAGTTAAAGATCCAAAAACCAGCCCTTGGCATTAACAAAAGCCATTTAAAGGAAAAACGTGAGATAAAAAATATTTCAGGATATTTTTCTTTCGCTTCTGACAAACTTTCTTTTTTTATACTCCAGTAGAAAGTCCAATCTGCAAAATCAGTCGATTGTATCATCTCTTGATAGATCGCTAAAGGATTATCAGAAGGAATTTTCCCGTTAAAACTTTCGAATATAACCATTTGTTTTTTTACTGGAAAAATAGATGCTATAAAATTAAATAGTATTCGATAAAAAAAACTAATTATTCTTTTGATCACTTCTATTCACCAGCTTCCAATAGATACTTTTAACTAAAAAAACAGGCAATTGCGCAATTCTTCCTAATCTGGTCGGATTACTTAACGAGCGATACAACCATTCTAAGTGAAGGTTTATAAAAAAATTAGGGGCTCTTTTTACATGACCACTCAAAACATCAAAGCTCCCACCAACATCTTGAAAAACAGAAGCGTGTATCGCATTCATATTTTGGGCAAGCCACCGTTCTTGTCTGGGAAATCCTAACGCAACAAATACAAAATCTGGCTTTACAGCGTTTATTTTATTTACAATTGACTCATTATCAAGAGTCGTATAACCGTCTATAGCACCCGCAATCCCTAGGTTGGGGTACTGATCATTAATATTTTTTATCGCATCAGACAGCACTTCAGGTTTAGCGCCATAAAAAAAAGCACTCATCTTATTTTCATTTGCGTAACCTAGCAATCTTACCATTAAATCATAACCAGTAACTCTTTCTTTTATCTTTCCTCCAGTTAATCTTGAAACAAGAACCACTCCGACTCCATCAGGTATCCGATGGGTACTCTGATTGATAAACGTTACGATATCTGGATGTTTTCTGCTTTCAGTAATAATCTGCGGGTTTACACTAATGATAGTCATTTTTTTATCACTATCGATATAGTGAGGTAAATCGTCCATCACTTCTCCATAGGTGATTGGATCAACTAAAACGCCCATTATATTTTCAGATTTCATATTGCTTATCAATCCATTCTAAAAAAGAGTCAATGGCGCGCCCGGAAACATACGTATTCCAAGTTTGGTTAAAATCTGACAAATCCTCATTTCCCATCGTCTCTATACTGGAAAAAAGTTCCTCGGAGGATTTCACAATGGAAGAACCTATATCTTTCTTAAACTCTTCTTGAATTCCGACAATTTCATCGTACAGTTCAAAATCATAACAGAAATAAATGATCTTCCCACGAGGGTTTACTAAAGAATATTCAAAAGGTACTGAAGAATAATCTGTAATCAAACAGTCCGCCATTGCTATTAAATTTTTTAAATCGTAGTCCTTATCATCTTTAATAAAATATTCTGGGTATTGGTTTGCTAATTCTATCATCTTTTTATCATGTGGATGTGGATGAATGAATAATGCCCAATCTTCATTCAATTGATTTGATATAGAATCAAAATCTAAGGGATTATTATCATCGGTATTCTCTCTGTAGGTAGGTAAGTAAAGAGCGATTTTCTTGTTCATATCCTCTAGCAAAGCGTTTTTTTGATAAGTTATTGTTTCATCATCTAATTGATAGTAATAATCAGTTAATGGATAGCCGAACTTTAGAAAGATCGGATCAATATTATAACTATCCTTGAAAATCGTTGCCATTGTGGGTGAACTTACTACAAAATGAGTAAATTTATTATAAACTTTCTGATAGCGCCGACGATCCGCAGGAGCAGCATTTTTTGCATACTGTGCTTGAAGACCAAACTTTTTAATTGCTCCATTGGCATGCCAAATTTGAACAACATTCGTTTGTTTATCTAATATCATACCACCCAAAAAAGCAAAGTAATTATCACAAATGATCAATTTTGACTTCTTTAGTATCGGTATGATTTTTAAACAAAGGATTGCAAAGGAATCCACAAGATAGCTCTTAAATCCTTGTTTCTCAAATACTGAAACCATTTGTCGCGCATTCCTGGTGTAACAAATTATCAGTCGATCACCATAGGCTTCAGCCAGAGCTTCCAAAACGTAGTTGCTTGTTGAAGGAAAACTGACAAGAAAAATGATTTTATCATTTTTACGCCTTTTCCCTAAGGAACAAAGACGAACTAAAAATAAATATACTTCTTTTGATAATGAAACAAAAAATTTTTTTTTCATAATTACCCTCTATTTTCACTTTAGTTCTTATTTTACATGATTATTAGTGAAAAGAAAATAATTGTAACAAAACCGTTATATTACTCTAACTGTTTTTGAGCTTTTCTTTCATTAGCATCAGTCAATTAGCAGTAATCTTATTCATCACATTTAAGAAATCAAAAAAAGTCAGCTTCAAATCAAGCTGACTTTTTATCTTTTTTACGGATAAATCCGATTCAACAACCGTGGAAACGGAATGGATTCTCTTACGTGCTCGATTCCTGATAACCAGGTAACGGTCCGTTCTAATCCAAGGCCAAAGCCGGTGTGAGGAACTGAGCCGTACTTGCGTAGATCTAAATAC
>JAFEHB010000997.1_pt1 | contig 13556 bp, 15 predicted proteins | sample 9267121 | NCBI WGS metagenome assembly JAFEHB01 (sample SAMN17103336, study PRJNA684904) | human gut metagenome | isolation source: diarrhea sample from child under the age of five | host: Homo sapiens | place: South Africa: Mafikeng, Mafikeng Provincial Hospital | collected 2019-09 | reverse complement strand
TAAAGTGGCCCCTGTGTCAAGGACAATAAATAAAAAAGGTCTTAAAATTAAATAAAAATAAATATATCCTCTAGGTGTCAAATACCGGAGGATATATTTTATGTCAGAATATTGCAGATATGTAATTATAAAAAATAATGAATTAAAAATTTTAGTAACAAAAAGAATGACAAAACTTATAAAAAAGGAACTTGGCTTTTTTGATTATCGTGACTATCTATTTGAAGATAATCTTTCTATCTATCTTCTTGTAAGTGATCTGAGCATTTTTGGTGACGATACTTCTATTATTTATAGATCATATCCGGGTGATTGTGATAGTACATTTAGCGGAACCGTTATCTTTACCAAGATGAATGAACATGGCTATGTATCATTGAATAAAGACGATATTGATTTGATTCTAAAACATATAAATAAGTTATCCAATGGTTTGTTTGAGATGAGATATTTTAATGATGACACTTGTTAATTTTTTGAATGTTAAATTTCTGTCTAAATTTTGCTTTACTAGACTGAATTTTTTCTTATATTCAATAGGCTCTTCTATTATATGTTTTAAAGGATAATTTCCTGTTTTGTAATATTCAAGATATTCATTTGGGGACAACTTGGCAAGATTATATTGATAACGTTCATTATTGTAGTAATACATATAATTATCAATCTCTTTTTCCAATTCATCATATGTAGAAATGATTTCTATATATTTACCTATTTCATCCTTCATATGTCCAAAAAATGATTCTTGAGGAGCATTGTCCCAACAATTTCCTCTTCTTGACATTGATTGTCTGATTTCTAGACTTTTAAGCAGATCAATAAATCTCATACTTGTATAATGTGCACCTTGATCACTATGAATCAAAGCGTCTGTATGGATATCATGTTTATGTTTTTTAAACAGTTGATTTATTGTTTTTAGCACAAAATCTTCCTCTAATGATGGTGATAATACATATGAAAGAATCTGTTTTGTAAATCCATCCTTTATAACAGACAGATATGCTTTTGAATGTTTTGCACCATAAAATAAATATGTGATATCCGTTTCCAATACATATCCTGGACCATATTCATCAAAATGTCTGTTTAAGATATTATCTGTATAATTTGATGTTTTCATCGCTTTAGCCATTCTTCTGATAGGATTGGCTTTTCTTATTGGACAAAACAGGTTGAATTTATCCATCAACCTTGATATTTTCTTATGATTCATTATAATTCCCATACGAAGAAGTCTCATGTGAATACCACGCCTACCCTTGTCATAACCTTTAAAGTTATAAGCTTCTAAAATTAGATCAAAGTCTTTACGATCTTGTTCTTCTTTCTTGTTATAAACAGATAATGGATCATTTTTTCTTTTCTTCCATGAATAGTATCCACTTCTCGAAACACCAGCTGATTGACATAGATATGAAACAGTTAAAACATTTTTATTGGATTCTAACGTTCTATCAATAAGTTCATATTTTTCTCTCACTGTTTGTTCTTCGATTGTTTTACAATTTGCTTTTTGTTGATAAATCTCACTCTTTTTAAAAAATCATTCTCCTGTTGGAGAACCATATTTTTGTGTTTTAATCTTTCTAGTTGTTCTTCTAAAGATAATTCTTTGACAGGAGGTCTACCACTATTTGTACTTCTTGTATCTTTAAAGCCATCTGTTCTTGCAGCTTGTTTCTTTAGACGTTGTATAAAGTTAGATCTCCGCTTAGCACCTAATGCATAGGGATCAAATCCGTATTTTTTAAATATTTCAATTGGCGGCATTCCATTTTGATAGTCAATCCAAAATAAATCTTTAAACTCTTCTGCATACGTTATGTTTTTAGCAGAACATTTGACTACATATGGATTGTTTTTCAATTCCTTTAGCTGTTCATCTGTGAAATAATTTATTCCCATATAATCACCATCATTTCTCTAATTATCATAATACACAAAATAAAAGCCCTGTAAAACAGGACTAGGTACTAATGTACTTTTTTTATTGTGTCCGTTTTACAGGGTCCATTTTACGCATCCACCTCTTTCTTCTTTCGCTTCACTAATTTTCGCTACATTTCCAATATCTGTCTACTATATTTTCCGTCCCTAAGCTATTGGTGCAAACATGGTATCCTTTTTTGTCGTAGCAATCGTTAAATTTCAAAATTTCTTCTGAATTTACGGCTTCATATTTATATTCTTTGTCGTTTTTAGCATCGATTGAATTAAACATACGAATAATCCCAACTCCAACAGCTAACAAGACCGTAATTGCTAAAGCTAAATCATACAAAGTACAAAATAAACTATTGTCATCGTCCTTTTTCCAAACACGTACAATACTTGACCCCATGAAAATTATTGCGAATATTACGAATATTAATTGTTTTGCTGACATTTAAAATACCTCTTTGTTCAGTTTTGAAGTGTCAACGACAAGTGTTGGTCTAACACCATGAGTCATTTGAGCATCAGCAAAGAACATTGAGCAAAAATGTTGCATTATAGTCATGACCACTGTATTAGCATCATCAGAAATGAGTTTATCTCTTGTCCAAATATCTTTGTGCCGTAAGCTATTCCCCGCCTCATGTAAAAAATCTAAAACAGCATCTTCATCATCTAAATCAATAGCCTTTCCAACCTCTTCAATACTTGGTAAAAAAATATGTCTAATAATACTCTCAGATGAAGAGACTTTGCTATATGCTGGAATCTCTCTATTTCTCTTTACCATCGTTCCTTCTCTAATATATTCATCTTGTTGAATTTCTACTGGGATGATTGCATTTTTAATGTTTTGAGGCATTTCTTGATATAGCTTCTCTAAAAACTTATCAATATCGCTTCCATTGTATGTGTTGATAACTTTTCCATCATCTCTAATAGAAAGAGGCAAAGTATATTTTTGGAATATTCTTGCACCTATGTAATCCATACTCATTACCAGATATTTTGTATCTGACATTCTTTCTAACACTCTGTATTCTTTACCATCAATTTCAATCTTTCTCATTTTCATTCTTTTCCTCCTATTTTCCAGTATGTATCCACCTTTAGTTTCACAAACATTGTAACCATTTTCTTTGTAGCAATTAACAAAGCTTTTAATCTCGTCCTGATGTACAGCCTTGTATTTGGTACCACTTTCAATTCTTTCGTTCAGAGCATCCGTAAAAGGTTCTCCTAAAAAAGCAAAGCCAACTAATGAAATAACAAGAATGACAACTCCAGTTATAATTGTGCCATTCGCAGTATCTTTTCTATAAATGTCGTTTTTTTCTTTTACTCCCATTACTATTCCATCAGAACCCCAAATAATACCAATTATGCATATTAACATTAGTATTGATAAACATATATAATCAGACATATTATCACCTATCCTTTTTATTTTCCAAAATATAACAGCTTTGCAAAATTCAAGTTATCAGTAAATTCTAGGAGTCAGAACTCCGTAGTCGAACTTTTTGTTTTTGCAATGTCATCAAAGTTTAACTCCTCCGATTCCAAAACGTAAATTACAGCGTCCCCATAGCTTGGGAATGCCTTTCCACCGACATTCCAATTATAATATGCCGATTTTCCTTTGCCGAGCCAATTAGCAACGCATTGTGCACTCAATACATTACCAAATCTGAAGAATTGGTTTGACAAGTTAATTCTTTGTCCATTTTTCTGGACAGTCACAACAAATTCGTTTGCATTTGCCCATTCTTTTTTCAAAAAACGGGCAGCAGACAATACGTCTGCAAACCACGCGATATTGTATCCATCGCATTTTCTCATATTTTGAACCCAGTCAAAATACTGGTCAAAATATGACTGGCCATGTTTTATGACCATTTCTTCATTTGTGTGGCTTTCCCACACTGACGTTATGTTATGTGGTAAATTTGGAATATATTCCCCTTCTGAATATGGAGAAGCTTTATAAAGCACCTCATATTCATCTTGGAAAAATCTAATATATTCTTCCATCTGATATTCAAACTTATCCGATTTTGCGACTACAACATAGTCGCATACAAGCCGTCCATTATAAACGACTTTTCTTGCTAACTCGTTAGCAATCTTACAAGCCTTTTTAAAAGATTTGTGTGGTTGAGCTAACCACTCAACCAACGATAATGTCGGATATGATGAAGCTTCTAGCTCATCATATGGCATCACAAAATATTCTTTATTTGTTTTCATGTTTTCTCTCCTCTTACCGCTTAGCGGTGCTTTCTCATCCGTGAAGATTATTTTTCCTTTTTAGTAGTTTTCCTACATTTATAACACATATATTGTACCGCACTATATACTTTGTGTCAGCTATAAATAATAAACTTTTATGTTTTGCAGTCGCTTTTTTACTAGATTAAACAATTCAACCCAAACAAAAAAGGTGATCACTCAATCCAAGTCAAGCTACCTCGTAGTCCACCATCCCATAAAAAAAAGCAGATGCGTTGCATCTGCCTCTTTTCTACACCATTATTATACCACTCCATGTACATACTGTTAGCTCTATAAATAATAAACACTTATTTTTAGAGAACATGTCGTTAATTAAATAATTCAAGTAAACAAGGGGCAACAAACCAATCCAATGCATCCTCTTTTTACGATTTTTTCAGTCCATTAATTCGATAAATCTGACCATCTAAAAAGAAAAACAAAATGGCATAATAAATCATTTTGTTTTATAAATATCATTAGTTTAAGACTCTTGTTCATTATTGTTTTCAAAATTGCTAATGAACTCATCAATTGTAAGTAGTAAAAATTTTAAATTGTGCACAAATGCTGTATTATTTTTATTCTCTTCAACAGCTTCTTTAATAATTTCAATGATTTCATATATGTCTTTCACATCGTCAATTTTTACATTGATCCAATCAATTGTAGGTTCTTCAACCCAATCTGAATCATCTGGCAACCAATGATATGATATTTCACCCATTGAGAATGCAGGATAAGTAAATACATCAATATCGATATCTAACATATTCAACATTTGATCAAGTGATTCATTGGTTGGGAACATCTCTGACCTAAAATATTTATACAATGTGTCACGACTCCATCCAAGTAAATTTGCAAATTCGGATACTTTGTAACCCTTAAATTTTATTAAATGTTTTAAGCGTTTTCCAAAGTGTTTTTTTATATAAGGATATCGATCCTCAAGTTCCATCATATTTTCCATCATATTTTCCTTTCATTTGTAATAAATACTCATAACTCTTATTTACAACTATATTTTAAAGCTTTCTTCGTTTAGAATGATTTTTTAACTATTTATTAAGAAATCTAAATTTATAAATCAAGGTAAACAAAAGACTGGGGAGCTTTGTTCACTCCTAAATCTTTTAACTGCTTTGGATTTTTATACTTTTCAACTTTCCCTAACTGATAAGCATGCCCAACTTCATTTTTATCAAAATATGAAAAAAATTCATCTTCTGTAATTCCAGCATACTGTTTCGTAAATTCCCATAAATTCTCTTTTTTCATAGAAACAATTCTTGTAACATAAGCTTCACCAACAATTATTTTGTCTGGACTCGAAGAATAAACTATAATTTTATCAACCTTTTTTTTCGCAATTATTTTTCTAAATTCAAATTTTTTAGAACCATCAAATATTAATTTTGAATATTTTGGTTTTATAGATAATAAAATTGTGTTCATTTGTTCACCTTCGCCTAATTTACAGATTCGAATCTAAAGCTGGACTTTTTCCTTTCTTTATTAGTTAAAATCAACTTTTCAGCCATATATAATTTATAATGAGGCTATTCACATTTTCAAAAATAAAAGTAGTAAAACTACTTTTATTCATCAACTTTAGTTAATAAGATCATTTCCTGTTCTTCTAACGGATATACTCCATATTCACAAGGAACTGCTCTTCCTGATTGAATCCATGCCTTGTTTGTAGCATCTACACCTAATTGACCACTTTCAGTTAGATAAAGCTTTTCGATTTTTCCATCATCATACTTTACTGTATCGCCTTCATGAAGTTCATTCCCTTTTTTGTCATAATAAACAAATTTTCCGTTTCTCACTGTAATTGTTGCTACCATATTTGTATCCCCTTTCTGTTGGTTTCTGTTCATATTTTTCATTTTCAATCCTCCTTGTAGCTTATTTGCTACCTCTTTTCTACACTATTATTATACCGCACTATATACATACTGTCAGCTTTAAAATGTAATTTTTAAAATTTTTGTGTGTTTTTTTCATAATAACACATTCCATTTTTTTACCTATATTGCTATTTCAATATTAGATTTTCCAATACAAGTGCAAAAATCCATAAAGCAAGCACTAAGTAAACCATTTAAAGCTCAAATCCAAGCTGCCTCGCAGTCTACCCATCCATAAAAAAAGCAGATGCTTTGCATCTACCTATTTTATCACTTTATGATTTATTTCATTCTTAATAAAATCTCTTTTCCTGTCGCTTCAACAGTTCTTTGATACCATGTTACAAATGGATCAAGTGAATCTTTAATAAGCATATAGTTAAGCTTATAATTTAATCGTTCGTAACAATCCATTAATTCTTCATTGCTATATTTTTTAATCTCTACACGATGTTTTGCCACACTTTTGTTAAGATATTCTTTCCATTCATCGTATTCACTTTTTGTCATTTGTTTCTCCTTTATAATTAAATATTACCTGTGTTTTCGTTTCCATATATAATAAAATCTTTTAGTTCTTCATGGGACAAACATTTTCTTTAGCAACCATATATCTTTCATAAGTCATATTATATGCAATGCCATTTTTCCACCCTGTCTTTCTAAATACTCTTTTTATTTCCTAACTCTATCAATAAATCATGACATGCATTTGCTTTTTCAACTATCAAATTATAAGTTTCTTCAATTGTTTTTTCATTTTAGATCCTCCTAGCAGCTTATTTGCTACCTCTTTTCTACACACATATTATACCACACTATGTACATTGTATCAGCCTCAAAAAGATAAATATTTATTTTTTTAGTGAAGACATTAAAAAAGTATGCTCATGGCATACTTATGCATTATTTCTACTATATTGAAAATCTGAATATTCAAGGCATTCTTTTACTTCGTCAAGTGAGAATGTATTCGCAATATACCTTTTATATTGCATCAATAAATTCTGATTGCAATTCACGGTCACTTCGATATTGAACACAGCTCTACCAATAAACCAAGCAAATGCATTTGCATCTAATTCAATGGATTGGTTTTCATATCCTTTAACATCTGATGCACTATATTGTTTAAACTCCTTCTTCCATTGATCAATCAAATTTGGTGTAGCTATATCTGCCAATCCAATATCTTCTGTCGCTTGATATTGAGCACAATGACGGACTTCGTGAGCTAGACTAATATAAATATCCATCTCATCTTTAAATCGCTCCAAATCGATATAAATCGTGTTTTCATTAAGTACTGTAGTGGCTTTCGCAGATGGTTTCAATTCAAACGGTTCAATTTCAATTCCATAAGCATCGTAATACTCATTTTTATAATGATAGTTCAAATTTGGCAATTCAATAGCCATAAGGTCGCAAAGAAATGCAACATAGCAATTATAATTTTTCATAGGTTTACTTTATAACAAATACACCCTTCTTTCAAGCTTTACATACTTTTTTTGGGCATTTTGAGAATAAAAATGCAAAAACCACTATGCAACTAAACACATAGTGGTTTCGTTTCTCCTTATACCTATTAAATGGTATACGAGACTATGGCATAAATCGCATAAAATACATACGATTTAAGAAACTCCTTCCACACTAGTGGATGAGCCACACAACATTTAAAATACATGGTTATTATACATTTTCCATGTATCATAATCCTTTTTAATTGTACTACAAAAGTGTTTACCCAAAAAAAGGATAACTAAACTAATTCCCTCCCTAAATGTGTAAATCACTGTCTTCGCACTCATCATACGAATTATGATTTGTTTTGTTTTTATCTTTTGTCTTGTTTGTTTTATAAATCAATTTTCGATTTACATTCTCTTCTTGAATAGCACATTGGTTTTCTAATGCTTTTCCTTTGTAATATTCAAGATATTCATCTTCAGAGTATTCATCATATTTATATTCTGTACTGTTTTTTATTCCAAGTTCTATATCATTTGAGGTTAAAATATATAATTTTTTTGATTCTTTTGCTTGCTCAAGTGGTGTTACAGCTTCTGAAAATATTTTGATAAATTCAGAGTTATCCCTTATATCAAAAGACAGTTTACTAGCATGTAGCATTTTTTCATGTGTTGTACAAGACAAATCAAACTGATACCCACATACTAGGCACAGTTCTCTAGCAAATTCTCTTTGTGCACGCCCATTTCCTTCTCTGAATGGATGTAGAGCATTTAAATCACCATAATTTTCTGCCAATGCAGCTATAAACTTTTCTTTATCGTTTCTATTTTCATAGCACTGATTAAAATATTTTTTGAAAATAGATTCAGCAAATGTTGGAATATACGTTGTCAAACAGAATAAATTTCCTTTCCCAATTTCAACAGTTCTTTCTTTTCCCGCCCATTCATAGATATCCTGAAATATATAATGATGGATTCTTTTCAAATGTTCGAAATCAAATTCCGCTTTTATAGGATTATTTTTTTCCAACTCCTGCATTCGAATGGATGTAAGCTTCATTTCTACTTTAATCAAAGACTTCTCATTTTTTATATTTAATTTATTGATTAAAACATCTGAATTTGGATAGCAATATTTATTCTTGTGCATATTCTTTTAAAACCTCTTTTCGAAGCTCTTCAGATGTCATTTCTCCATTGCCTACTTTTAAAAGCTTTTCAATGAATTCTTTACTTAAATACATATCTTCTATAGCCATCGTTGCTGCTACCTGTTGTACAATTCTTCCTGCTTCTGTATTTTCGATAATCATTTTGATTCTCCTTCATTTTGACTCTTGTTTTTACTTCATTTTAAGCATACTCACATATACTTTTTCTTACACCTATATTATACCATTCAAGTATATACTTGTCTACAACATTATATACTTTATTTATCGCACTTTTTTAATTTGACATTTGATGTTTTAATAAGCATTATATGATATAAAATAGGTGGATTTTTGGCGACAATAAAAGAAAAAGAGTATATCATCTCGATACAATTTTTCTTCCGACCCTTGGTCAATTCACATTTTCATTTTAACACCATTCTTATCACCGTCAACCACAACAAGGTCCTAATTTTAACTTGAGCCGCACAAACACCGCTTCGCAGTTCACTCACCACATAAAAAAAGCAGATGCTTCGCATCTACCCTTTTCATCTTTCGTTCACCTATATCACTACCCTTAAGAACGCCTTCCAATATGGCCTTAACAGCATCTTGTTCTAGTCATACTATGTTTCACTACCCTTAAGAACATTCCATTTCAAGCCAAGCCAAAGTGTTCCGTTCTAATCATATTACATTTCACAAATTCACTACTTCGTACTATTATCAGAAAATTCTTTTAAGAAATCTGTCGGATTATACATTGCAGAATTTGCATCCATAGGATATTCTTCATCTTCATCAATAATTCGACTCTTAAATGTCATTTTTTGTGGTTCTAATCCACAATCCTCAAAGAATTTATCATATTCCTTTTCGACTTGTCTTTTTTCCAAATTTTTTCTATGTGAATATTTCTTTTTTAAATTCTCTGGATCATCGGCATGCCACGATTCAAATAACATATTATATCGAGGGTGACTGTTTAGGTCATACAGTTCTGAAAAATAAGCTGCTCCACCCTCAGAAACCATATCAATTAAGATACAATTTCCTTTACCAAGGCTTCGTGTTTCATAAACATCCGAAAGGTCACGTTGAACCGTATCTTGACTCCATGAGTTAGAACCACTTTTTCCATATGACTTAGAATGACTCTTTTTATAGTTTGTCTCTTTTCCTAACAAAGTTACGATATATTCCAAAGTATCCTTTGAAGTAGCCCCTAAATAAAGGAAATAATCACAACAGTCAATAGTTGTTTGCCAACTATCTTTGTATTTTTCCTTCAACTGATCTAGTGACTGTAGACAAACTACTATACCTACGTTGAGGGAGCGGACATAGGCCAAAGTTTCATTGAATCTTGGTATCTCACCCAACTGCGCCCATTCGTCCAAGTAAAAATCAACAGGAACAGGGCATGAATTGTTGTTATTTTTGGCAATAATATCAATAACTTGGAATGCTTGTGTATAGAACAAAGAAGCAATAAAATTAAATTTTGTTTCATTAGGTTTTGTAATAATGAACCATACAATTTTACCACCTGTTCGTGGAATTTCATTTCCAAATTCATCTTTTTCTGCTCGTGTGCCAAGACGTTGAAGTTCCATATCATCATCATTCATAAACTCTGCGACTTCAGGAATGTTTAAAGGTGCTAATCGTGCTGATGCGGATAACATGATAGTTGCCATTGTCTTTTCCGATTTAACCCCCGATTTAAAGTGATGCCACTGTTTCAAACCGATATTTTCAGTTCCTTCTGCCTTACATTCAACCCCAAATTCATTGATCCATTTCAATCGTCGAACATATCCATTATCGTCAACAGCATAATTGGATCTTTCTTCCTGTGGTTGTCGTTCTATCCAAGTCTTTGTATTAGTTGGCTCATCATCTTCCCCTATGACTTTCATTCCCTCTACTGCATCCTTATCCACATAATCCGTCTCTTCACCATATTGATTTTTCTGTTGTTCTGGATCATTAAAGATAGGACGTCGTTTATCATCAGAAACATATTGTCCATGTTCCCATTGGTCAAACATAAAATCCAATTCAGACGGACTTTCTTCATCTTCTGACTCAGATTTACGCATCAAATCCAACACAGAATCAAAGTTATGTTTTTCTTTAGGATAGTTATAAACAATGTAATAAATAATAGATTGTAAATACAATTCTTCCGCTTTATCCCAGAAAGGATCCTTGCCACCACCTGAATTACCTTCACCGTTTGTATTACGCATAATACTATTGATAACCTGCAATACATCGGCATCAACCAATTTCCATTCCTTTGATTTTAGTTGGTTGTTTGATAAGTTGACTGCAACCTCATGTGTCTTGATGTTCTGAAACTTTAAATAATTAAATGGATTATAGTGGTTTGAATTCCACATTTCATCCAGATTTAAACACTTTACAGTATATCCAGCTTCTTCCAAAGCATGTCCACAATCCTGTAACAATTCCCCTTTTGGGTCAGTTATGAATAGAGTTCCATTCACATGTTGTAGAATGTTTGGTTTAAAAAAATATCTAGATTTTCCAGTTCCAGGTCGTCCCAACAAGATAACATTCCGATTTCGCTTCGTAACACTATTATTTCTCGAATACAATTCCGTCTTTGTAAAAATGATATTGTTTAAATAATCTTTATCTCGAAATTGAAGACTGTAGGAAGGATCTGTCCATTTTGATGAACCAACATCCTCCCCTGTTCGAGTTTTCTTTCTCTGATCTTCATACACTGAAATACCCATTGGAACCATGATGAAAACCAGAAATGCATAAAGAATGCTCATTGTACTATTCATAAAAGGTGTTGATGGTGAGAGTAGCCCAATTGGGGTTAAATCAACCTTATCAAAGCCTATTTTCATTCCAACAGAAGCAATTCCTAATATTCTCCAAGTAAGTAATGCCCCTAAAGCTCCAAACATAAATTTGAAGGGCAGCTTCATCTTTTTAACTTCTCTTGCCTTTTTCATCGATCCATTTCTCCATTTTTACTACCACCCATAGTTCCTGCTAATAATGTAGCAAAATGTGTAAACATATTCTCTACTCCATTTTCTTTAAATTCATCTATGAGTATTTTATCGTTTTTTAAGCGATCAGCTGATCTTTTGTTAATTAGTATATTACGTTGCAACAAGCGAATGTTTTCAGACGCTTCTAATCCTTGTGCTTTAGACTCGGCTACTTTTTTTTTAACCTCATCTTTAATAAGCTCGTCAATCTTCTGCTTAGGGCAATCTGTTACCATTTCCATTATTGGAACAGTTTCCCCTTCTCCATAATTTTCAAAAAGAACTTTCATACTTGTTTTATAGCCAGCATTATGTAGTACATTAGCAATAATACCTAGTCGGTCTTCCTGTTCTTTCATTGGGACAAGAGTTCCTTTTTCATTCTGCATACAAGTGATAGTATATGTCTTATTTTCATTTTTAGCATCATACAAGCCCTGATTAAACATCGAAAACTCTTGAATATCACAATCATTCTCCAAATTCATTCCTAATTTATCGACGTGATAAATCAACGATTCTAGATTGCTATTATCTCGATTTCCCTCTTTATCCGTCATAACAGGAATATAGATATGGACTTCACCTTTCGATACTTCATCCGTTCGATGTGTTGCTACTATTGGAAATTTATCACCATCTTTAACAATTGCATTTGCAAATGCCTCATCTTTAAATCGAAGCCTTGCAAATGATTTTTCATCCATTTTCATACAGTAATAGCCATTTTTAAAAGTAGGACTGTTTAAAGAGGCAATATTTCCAAAATTGCCTTCCATTTGAGTGAATTCTTGGAATGTTGGCATACTCATTGTATCTAAGCAACAGATTTTTTCTACACATTTCTTACTTTCTTGTTGAATTCTTTCTTTTGCTTCAACTCTTGCACGATCTTGTACTGAATACTGTGACAATACAGGATCACTTTGTAGCAACCCCTCAATTTGATTCATATGTCGTTTATTTGCAGTAATAGTACATTTGATGTGTTTTAAAATATTAGGGTTATCCTTCCCTTTTTCTTTGACTTTTTTACAAACCCACTTTATCAATTCTGCTTGCTTTTGATCTTGTACTTCAGGGACAACTGCCTCTGAAACAGCTTTTTGCAAATTTATAAGTTTATTTTTATCTCGTTCACTAAAATTTAGCATCTGCATAAGTTGACTGTTTTTATCTGTTACCCGAACTGAAATTGCAAATTTATTAATCCCTACATCACGCATTCTATTTGATAAATCTGTACAATCTTCTAATGTCATATCTGGAATATCATAAACTTCCTTTGTGGCACCATCATCCCTTATTGCTGCGATAAGTACATCAGGGTTAGTTTCATTTTTATGCCTTTTATACCCATGTTTCAAACTTGAAAACATATCCGAAGCTCGTTGTCGAAATGATTTTCTCGAACTGAGTAGTTCTTTTTCAAGTTTTTCAATAATTCTTCTTATCGCATCTTTAAATGCGGTTGAAATGGTCTGCCAAGTGTTTTTTATCTCGTGATCATCCACCATTTTATTTCCTCCTGTTAATATTAAACTTTTTTCACTATTTTATTAAAAATAAAATATGAATATATTTCTTACCTTCATATTATGATCTATATTTGCCCCATTTTTATTTTCATTTTCTTTATAAAAAAAGATGGCACTCTTGCCACCTTTCATCAAACATTAATTTATAAATGTTGATTGCCTAATTAATTGAGTATGAAAACTAATAATCTGATCAAATTAAATG
>JAFEHB010000995.1_pt1 | contig 13596 bp, 10 predicted proteins | sample 9267121 | NCBI WGS metagenome assembly JAFEHB01 (sample SAMN17103336, study PRJNA684904) | human gut metagenome | isolation source: diarrhea sample from child under the age of five | host: Homo sapiens | place: South Africa: Mafikeng, Mafikeng Provincial Hospital | collected 2019-09 | reverse complement strand
ACCCTACACATTTGATTCGTCGAAACATTATTCAGTTTTCAAAGGTCTACCGTTGCCGACGCCTTAACGCGACAACTTTTTAAGTATATCAACATTTGATTTGAATGTCAACAACTTTTTTAACTCGCGTTGCTAGCGAAGAAGCAATGCCTCGCTGACAACAGTTATTACTATACTCACTTCAACCCCACCCGTCAAGCGCCCATTTCGACCCGCTATCTCTCCTCCGCCAATTAAAGATCGGTTTTTGCTCCCTCCACGCGTTCCTCTTCATCACTTATGCGAACATTAACCGCTATCATTGACCAACAAGATGACCAAACCCGAACCCTACCACCCAATCGTTCGGCAAAAAACTTTTTTAACTTTTTTCGCAGGTCCTTAAAGACAGGGCGCCCCACCGTTAAACAACCACTAAAAAAACCCGCACCACCAACGATGCGAGCCCTAATGCCTAATCGGCAGCCGGAATGTTGATATCTAATTGAATGGGGGCGTGGTCGCGTCGTTCACCGGAATCGATCATCGTTGACGAAACAACTTGGTCGGCCAAACGGTCGCTAACTAGCCAGTAGTCAATCCGCCACCCGGAGTTATTCACCTTACTGGTGACCGCCCGTTGCGCCCACCAGGAGTAAGCCCCGGTTTCGTCCGGGTGTAGGGACCTAAAGGAGTCGGTAAACCCGGCCGCCAGCAGGGCCGTGAACTTCTCTCGTTCCTCATCGGTAAAGCCGGCCGAATGGTGGTTATTAGCCGGGTGCGCCAAATCGATTTCCTCGTGGGCCACGTTGAAATCGCCACTGGCGATCACCGGCTTTTGTCGATCTAGTTCGGTTAAATACTCCCGGTAGCGGTCATCCCATTCTTGCCGTTCAGCCAATCGCTTGAGTCCGGTCCCGGAGTTTGGGGTGTAAACCTCGGTCAAATAGAAGTTTTCAAATTCCAGGGTGATAATCCGCCCCTCTTCGTCCATTGGCTCCGGGGCCCCAATCGTTGGGTAGGTCACCTTGGGGGTCAAACTTTCCTTATATAGGTACATTGTCCCAGCGTACCCCTTGCGCGCCGGCTCGACCGAGGAGCGCCAAACGACCGTGTAACCGGCAAACAGCTCCGCCAAAACTCCCTGGTGCTTTTTAGTCGGTCCACTCTTGGAGAGCTTGGTTTCTTGAATGGCGATCACGTCCGGAGCGGCCGCCTTGATCTTTTCCAAAACGGCGCGGGTTTCTTCGGCCCGGGCCGAGGTGCCGGTTAAAGCAGCGTTGATTGAATCAATGTTCCATGAAATAAAGCGCATCGTATCGCGTCCCCTTTGTCTTTAATCTCTCCATTATACCGCGATCAAAACGGTAGCGCCCTTCTGGTGATCGCAAAAAAACGGGCGCTAGTCTCCTAACGTCCGTATGCTAGTTGTATCTGCCTTTCAGCTTAGTTCCTGGAATGACGCTTCTTCTTGCGCCCAACCCCGAGTAGAGTCAAGAGGCTCAACAGGGAAACCCCGGTGAGGCTCAATGCGGCTTGCTCGTCGTCGCCCGTCTGTGGCAACTTCTGCTCGCTTACCGCCGATGTTGCCTTAGCGGCCGACGTTGGCGCCGTGTTTGTTACCGCCGCCGGAGCCGCCGAAACGGCACTGGCGGAGTTCGTGGCTGCGCTGGCAGCGCTAGAGCCCGCGCTAGCCGAGTTTGGCGTCGCGCTAGCGCTTGATGCACTCGCCGGAGAAGACGAAGCCGCGCTCGAGTTTGGTACCAGCTTGGTGTAGGCGATCGTCACGGTGACGTCGCCATCGCCGTCTTTAACCACTAACGCCGGCACCACCGTTGGGCTGGCCGTGTAGCCGGCCACGCTTGGAACGGTGAAGCTTGGCCACGTGGCAGTGGTCCACTGCGAGTAGGTCTTTGCACCCGTCACCAGGTCCTCTTCAACCGTCCGGGTGAGTTCGGCCGTTTGGGTGAGCGAAGTCAGCTCCTTGGTGGTGGGATCGAGGTAGTTAATTGTCCGGGTGATGGTCTGTGTTTGCGTCGTGGTCGACGTTTGGTGGGTTAAGTAGACCGTCACGCCCGCGTTTTGGGCGCCAAAGGTTCCACTCAATTCACTTAGCGGGTCCGTGGCGTTCTTGGCCGTGTCTAGCTTGTAGCCGGCCGCCGCGTAGTCCCACTTGTCGCTGGCCAGGGTCTTGGCGTAGGATCTGTCCGTGACCCCCACTCAGGGTGAAGTCGTGGTCAGTTAATTCCTCACCGGTCGTGTCATCGACGTAGGTGACGGTAAAGGACTGGGCTTTCGGGCTGTAGACGTATTCCCAAGTGTAATCCTTCTCATTGGCGGTTGGCGTTTGGGCCGGCACGATTTCTACCACCTTCCCCGTCGTCCCATCCTCCCCTATCACGAACGTAATTTGGGTTGATAACGTCGCCCCGTTCATGGCACCGATGCTGTAGCCGTCGACGCCCAAGACGTAGACGAAGATGCCGCAGAACCCGTCTCACTGCTGGTGATCGTCACGTTACTACTATTACTATCACTGCTGGAAGCAGGTGTTGAACTAGTTGTCGTTATCTGAGAGTTCGAAACTGTATCGGCATGAACCACCCCGTTGCCGAGGAAGAACGTGGTTCCTAAAAGCACCGACACTACGCCAATGCTCAGTTTGCGAATCCCAAAACGCTGCTTTTGATTCAACATCCGCTCAATCTTGATCCGCTGATTATTTCTTGACACCACTAATATTCTCCCTTAAATGGAACTGCTCCCATCGTATTTATTAATACCACTATAACTTTTTCGTAATATTAAAATAATTTTACACAGTTTCTAGATTGTCAATTATATCCATAATTAAAAATCGTTTTATAACCGTCAAATCAACATTGTAAACGCTTATCATTAATTATTACAATCGGAATTCATATCAAAATCTTTTCCCAACTTTTGATCATTAAGCCTGGAAGCGGAACCGCTTTTATAATCATCGGTCATTAAGTTAAAAAACTTAATTTCTAACGAGTTTCTTAGCAAAGACTTACTTTACTTTAAGAAAACCGTTATGCTAGTACTATTCTAATTTTTGAAAGCGAGGTCTTTACATGCATGATCAAGCAACCACTGTCCGGACGGTCCCACGCAGTGAACGTCAAGTCGCCACGAACATTTTAAAAGGATCCTTAGGCAACATGGTCGAATGGTTCGACTGGTATGTTTACGCCTCCTTTGCGATTTACTTCTCGGCCGCCTTCTTCCCGGCTGGCAACCAAACCGCCGAATTACTAGCCACCGCCGGGGTCTTTGCGATCGGGTTCTTCATGCGCCCCTTGGGTTCCTTTGTGATGGGGCGTTTCGCCGATCGAAAGGGGCGCCGGGCCGCCCTCACCCTCTCGGTGATCATCATGGCCGGTGGTTCCTTAGTCATTGCCCTAACGCCCACGTACGCCCAAATCGGGATCTGGTCACCAGTCATCCTGGTCTTGACCCGGTTGATCCAGGGGCTTTCCTTAGGTGGTGAATACGGAACGAGTGCTACCTATATGTCGGAAATGGCGTCCCCTTCCCGGCGTGGTTTCTACTCCTCGTTCCAATATGTCACCCTGATCGGGGGGCAGCTCTTAGCCCTGCTCGTTCAAATCATCTTGCAAAACATCTTCACCAACGCCCAGCTCTACGCCTTTGGCTGGCGGATCCCGTTTGCCATCGGGGCCCTGGGAGCGCTCGTGGTCTTGTGGTTGCGACTTTCAATGGAAGAATCTGATCAATTCAACAGCACCAACAAGAAAAACAAGCAGGCCGGCACCCTTCGGCTGTTGGCTAAGTACCCCAAGCAAGTCCTGATCGTCGTTGGGATGACCCTCGGGGGAACGATCAGCTTCTACACTTACACCACCTACTTGCAACAGTTCATGATCAACACGACCGGCCTGTCTAAGGAAAGTGCGGCGATGATTAACTTCCTCGCCCTGCTGGTGATGGTAATCTTGCAACCGGTCTTCGGTCACTTATCCGATAAGATTGGCCGCAAGCCGCTCTTGATCTTCTTCGGGGTCGGCGGAACCGTCTTGACCGTGCCGCTCTTCACCCTCTTGACCAACGCCACCCAAGCTTGGCAAGCCTTCTTACTGATGTTAGTCGGCGTGGTCATCGTTTCCGGGTACACCTCGATCAACGCGATCGTGAAGGCCGAACTCTTCCCGGCCGAAATCCGGGCGTTAGGCGTCGGCCTGCCGTACGGGTTGACCGTTGCCATCTTCGGGGGAACCGTTAACTACGTCGCCCTCTGGCTGCGCTCCGTTCACCTGGAAAGTGGCTTCTTCTGGTACGTTTCCGGCACCGTCTTTATCTCACTCTTGGTTTACATCTTCATGATCAAAAAGGGTGTCTCGGCGCTGGATAAAGATTAGGAAAAGGAAGTGCGACCCAACCATTAAGCAGGCCGTGGGCTAAGGATAGGGCGAACGGTTGGTGCGCCAGCACCGTTCTTCGGCCAGACTTAGCCACTAGGCCTGCGGTTGGGGAGCACGTTATCTGGAAGTGCGACCCAACCATTAAGCAGGCCGTGGGCTAAGGATAGCGCGAACGGTTGGGGAGCACGTTATCTGTGGAATAGTTAAAAAATTACCCAAAACAAAAAACCGTCAATCCGCAATCAAATTTGCGAATTGACGGTTTTTATTTAGCTAGGACTAGCGTGGAGGTTGGTTCGCACTTCTTAATTTTGAAACAACCTCATCCCCGCCGGCGTCGCCACCTGGTAACAGTCGAGGTTAAAGACCTCGCTCACCCGTTCGGCGCTCAGAACTTGTTCGGGCGCCCCACTGTCAACCACTTGCCCCTCCTTAAAGAGTAGGCAGTGTTGGCCGTACTGGAGGGCCTGGTTTAAGTCGTGGATGATCATCACGATCGTCAGCTGGCGCTGGGCTTGGATCCGTTGCAAGAGCTTTAAGAAGTTAACCTGGAAGTGGAGGTCGAGGTAGGTGGTCGGCTCGTCCAAAAAGATCGCCTGGGCGTCTTGGTTGAGGGCGGCCGCTAGCCACACCAACTGTTGCTGGCCGCCGGACAGGGTCAAAAGTGGGCGGTCAACCAGGTCGGTTAAGCCTAGTTCGGCCAGGATCGCCTCCCCCTTTTCGTCGGTGGCAGGAAAGTCGCTGAGCAGCGATTGGTAGGGCAGGCGCCCCATCACCACCAGGTCGCGGACCTTAATTTCGTCGTAAACCGGGTTATGCTGGTGGACGATCGCCACCTGGCGGGCAAACTCCCGCGGCGAATAGGCCCAGACGTCTTGGCCGTCCATGGTCACCGTCCCGGACTGGGGCTTTTGGCTACGGGTCAGCAACTTAAAGAGGGTCGATTTCCCCGAACCGTTGGGGCCCACCAGGCAAGTTAATTGACCGGTCGGCACCCCGATTGTCAGGTCTTGAATCAACGGGGCTTGATGCGGGTAGGCAAAGGTCACGTGATCAAGCTTAAACATGGCGGGCACCCCCCTTCTTGTGGGCCAAAATGAAGATTAAAACCGGCCCCCCGATGATCGCTAACAAGGTGGCGGCCGGGATTTCGCTCGGCTGGATCACCAGGCGTCCAATGGTATCAACGGCCAGCATCAACCAGGCGCCGGCCAGGGCCGCAAAGGGCACCACGGCCCGGTAGTCACGGCCCACCAGCACCCGGCCGACGTGGGGCACGATGATCCCGATAAAGGCGATCACCCCGATCACGGCGGTCGATGTGGTGGCTAGGAAAACGGCTAACCCGAGCAGGGCCAAGCGTAACTTACCGGCCGATAGCCCCAGGGAGCGGAGTTGTTCGTCAGACACCTTGAGGTAGTTACCCCAGTTGGTGACCAAGACCACCCCGATTAAGCCGAGGATCCCGAGCACGGTCACGGTCAAGCAGCCGAGCCAGGTCACCGTTCCTAACGAGACCTGGCTGGTCGACGAAAAGACGCTGGCGATCCCGGTGAAGGTGGCGTTTAAGGCCACCCCGATCAGGATTAGGCGGTAAGGGTCCATTTGCGGTTGGAAAAAGATTAGCACCCCTAGGGCGAGGGCCCCGCCGACAAAGGCGAAGACGACCTTGCCAAAGAAAAAACTTGGCAACAAAAGTGCCCCGACAAAGGCGAACAAGGCGGCGCCGGCTGAAACCCCCATAATCCCGGGGTCGGCGATCGGGTTGCGCAAGGCGGCCTGGAAGAAGGCCCCGCTGACTGACAACATCGCTCCGGCCATCAAAGCGGTGATGATCCGGGGCAGGCGAATGTTAAAGAGGGTGTTGGCGTCGGTGGCCGTCATCTTCAAGAGGCTGAAGTGGCTGGCCCCGTTAGTCAGGGCGATCCACACCGTGACCACCAACAAAACAGCGAGGACGAGGTAGGAAATAGCGGAACGTTTCATCTTACTTACTTGGGTACAGCCACTGACTGACCTGCTTTAAGGCCTTGGCGGCGTTCATGTTGGCCGAGGCGTTAAAGGTCGGTTGCTGGAGGTCGTAAACCCGCTTGTTTTTGACCGCCGGCATCGTCTTCCAAACCGGGTTGGTGGAGAATTCTTTTTCGAATTGTGGCTTGGTGACGTTTGGCAAGGCGTGTTCCAAGCGCAAGATCACGTCCGGCTTCTTGGTCGCCAAGGATTCGTTGTTGGGTGAAATGTAGGTCTGGCCGTTAGCGGCGTAGACGTTTTGCCCCCCGGCCAGCCGAACCAGGTCGCCGACGTAGGACTTATCGGTGGCAATCATGTAACCGGCCCCCGGCATCCCCATCAACACCAGCACCTTCGGCTTTTGACCGTGGATCCGCTTTTTGACGGCGGTAATGGCGCTGTTAATCTTTTCGATCTGGGCCTGGGCCTGGCTGGTGCGGTGGTATTCCTTGCCCAGGCTGGTCAGAGTCCCCTTCAGTTGGGCGACCGTGTCGAGTTTGAGGTAGGTCACCTTCACGGCCTGTTGCTTGAAGGCGTCGTTGTACTGGTCCTTTAAGGTCGAAACGGCGTAAACAACGGTCGGATTTAAGGAAGCGATCTTTTCGACGGACGGGTCCATCGGGCTCCCAATCTTGGTAACGTCCTTGTAGCGGCTCGGCAACTTAGCCTGAGTGGTTGGCACCCCAACTAGGTCGATGTCTAACTTGTCAAAGATTTCGGTAATCGCGGCGCTGGTGGCCACGATCCGCTGGTTTTTAGCGGCTTGGTGGTCAACGAAGGCCTTGACCCCGACGGCCACCCCAATCACAACCACGAGGGCGACGAGCAAAGAGATAATAATTGATTTCTTCTTCATAACGATCTTTTCCTTTAGTGGCGCGGAATTTGCTTCTTAGCGGACCAAACGAAGTAGACGGCGGCCGCAATCACGATCAGGAGCCCCAGGATCCCGCCGACTAAAACGAAGTAGTAGAGGGTCTGGTTCTTTTGGCTTTGTTCTTGGACCCGGTCGTTTTGGGCGATCGTGGAGCGGGCCAGCCGGCTTTCCTTGGCCTTGGCAGCCGACGATTGCGAGGAGGCCTGCGATTCTAACTTTTTAAGCTTTTGGCTCAGCTGGGGGTCGTTGCTGCCGCTGGTCGAACTAGACGACCCGTTGGCCACCCCCGCCGCCGCGGTGGCCGAACTGGAATTGGCGCCGCTGGCACTGGTTGAACTAGTGCTCCCCGACAGGGCCGGTAAACTGGAGGTGTCGAACTTAAAGGAAATGTTGTGGTTGGCCTTGTAAACCCCCGGTACGTTGATCGAGATGCTGCTGGAGATCACCCCGCTTAAGTCCTTGGTGGTAAAGGAGTAGCTGTACAGGTAGTAACCGCCGCTCTGGGTCTTAGTGACGTTTTGCGGGGCTTGGCCGTCGATGGAGTTGACGACGACCGGCCAGGCCGATAGGTTAGTGGCGGTCCGAATGGTCATCGTAACCACGTAGGCGCCGTTTGACACCGTTACCGTGGCGGGGCGGGCGTAGTAGCCGTCCGCCATCGAGGTAGTGGAGGTGCCGTACTTGTAGGTTTGGTAACTAACGCTTTGGGCGTGCCCGACCTTGGCGAAGCCGATCACCGCTACGATCAGGGTGCACACCGTTAATAAAAATTGCTTAAGCTTCATGAATTAATCCCCTTACTTTTTTCACGATTCGTTGCCGCCAGGTGGTCGCCACCCCAATCACAATTAGCGCCGCCACAATGAAGAAGGTTAAGGCGGCCGCGATTGGGTACTTAATCAGCGAGGCTTCGACCATCTTGGAGACGCCGGGCTTGACCGCGTACTTGCCAAGCTTCTTTTGGGCCGCGGCCAGGTCAAAGTTTTGCACCGTCCCGGTCCCGCTTTGCAGGGCGGTGGCCATCGGGCTGGCACTGCCGACGAGCGGAGTGGCGCTACCAGACCCGGTCAACCCGGTGCTGGTTAGGGTGCCCCCGGAGGTCCCGTCGCCCGACAGCGCATCCAGGTAGCTCCTGGTGTTCGTCGCCGTCTTGCCAAAGACCAGCCAAATCGAGAAGGTCTGGTTGGAGATGTTGGCGATCGGCACGCTCATCCGGATCGAAGCGGCAACCGGATTGTCTAGCACAGTTGGGTCGGCCACGTAGAAGGTGTAAGTCCAGATATCATCGCCGCCACTGCTCGTCTTGGTGGTGTTAACGATCGGACCGGCGCCCACAGAAAGTGGCGTAAAGGAAACGATCCCGCTCTTAACCTTGACCGTCAGGGTGACGTTGTAGCCACTGCCGGACTTGGTGACCCGGGCAGTGTGGGTGTAGTAGGCGTTGGCCTCAGACACCCCGGACTTGGCGGCGTTTAAGACCTCGTACTTCACGTCTTGGACTTCCTTGGTGGTATCAATGGCGTGACCCTGGTTGGTGATTGGAAGCGTAGGGTTACCTTTATCGCCATCGGTTTGTTCTTTTTTGGCGCCTTCTTTAATTGTGTCCGCTGATTGATCCTTACCCGGGAAAACGGCCAGCGCCGTTTCGTTCATCGCGCCCAGCGGGGTCTGCAAAGCAAAGGCCAGGGTGGCACTCCCCTTGGCCAAGACGGCGGCGCTCACCTTGTAAGTGTAGGTCCCGGTATCGCCGTTAGCGGTCGTGGCCGTTGGCTGTTCGCCGTTGAGAGTCATCGACTTGATGTAGCCGTTCCCGCTGGACAAAGTGAAGGTGATCAGGTAGTCATTGCCGTCTTGTTTAATCGTCACCTGCTTGGCAAAGAAACCGGCCGAAGCAGATTGCTGGGTCGGGTCACTGGACTTCATGATCGAAAGGACCCGGGTTTCAGCGTTATCGGTATTGGTGGCCGAACTAGACTGGGTCGTTGACGTGTTCGAACTCGCCTTGGTGGAACTAGCTTGGGTGCTGGAACTAGTGGCACTGGAGCTAGCCGTTGCCGCCTTGGTGCTCGAACTGCTGGAGCTAGCCGCACTAGCACTAGCGCTGGAAGCTGAACTAGCGGCACTAGACGAACTGGAGCTGGCCGCCGCCTGGGTCTTAGTGGTCGAAAAGTCGACCTTTAAGTAGGCCTTTTGGCTCATGGCCCCTATCCCCGGCAAGTTCATCAAGTTCATGTCGATCAGGTAGCTACCGCTGGTGTTAGGCAGGGTAAAGGTGATGGTGGCGTTGTTGCCGTCGTGGTCGATCGTAGCGTACTCGGTTTGCCCGTCGACTTTCATATCCTTAATGTATTTACCCCCGTCGTTGGTGGTCGTGATCTTCAGCTGGAGCTTACCGTTTTCCACTACTAGCGTGGCGCCCTTATTTAAAAAGCGCTGGGCCAGGGAGTCCTGGTTCTGGTCGTCTTGCTGTTTAAAGGACGTCTGCACGTCGTAAGTTCCATCCTGATACTTCTGATCAGCGGCCTTAGCCACCAGGGGTGTCGTGCCCAGTGTTACCACGGCAGGAGCGGCGATCCCCACAGTGAGGGTCGCCGCCATTATCGCTTGGATCAAACGATAAACCAATCGTCTATTTGTTAACATTGTTATAACTTCCTCCAAAATGACACCGTGTCACAAAATGTTGATTTGACAACGTTTTGAAAGGGTCATTCCCTCAATTTTCGTTAAGATCATGATACCATTTTTTGCTTTTTTAATGTTGTTTTTATTAAATTTATCTGCAATAATTAGAGCAGTTTCAAAATTAATAATCGATCAATTCGGGAGGATTTGTCCATGACTTCACACGTTAAAAATACTTTGGTTACCACCGCTGCCATCGCCGGTGCCCTGGCAGCCACTACCCTATTCAACACCACCACGGTTAAGGCCGACACCCCCAGCTCTGCACCGGTGACCACCACGACCAGCGCCACCAAGGACACGGCGATCGCTTCCGCTCAAGCCAAGGTGAACTCCGTTTCCGCCGCCGTTGTTTCCGCCCAAGCAGCGTACGGCTCCGCTTCCACGGCGGCTTCTGACGCCGCTGCCAAGACTGCCGCCGCTTCCGCTAGTGCCGCTGCTACTTCTTCAGCCGTAGCAAATGCCCAAGCCGCCGCCGACTCTGCTGCCACCGCTAAGTCCACGGCCGACGCTAACCTTGCGAGTGCCCAAAGCACTGCCGCTAAGACTTCTGCTGCTAAGTCCTCGACTTCCGCAGCCGTTGTCAGCGCCCAATCCGCTGTTGCTTCTGCCTCCGCTAAGGCATCTGACGCTGACAGCGCGGTGGCTTCCGCTGAAGCAGGCCAAACGGTAACCGCCAACCTGATGAAGTCCGATGACCCAACCCAAGCTTCTGCCGCTCAACAATACTTCGCCACTAAGACGGCGATCGTTAAGCTCCTCCCTAGCGGCCAAGTTCAAATCACCATTCCGCTGACCAGCGGGCTGAAGTTCCTAAAAGAAGTTAGCTACAACGGGGTAGACGCCACCTTCACCAAGACCGGCGACGACTCCGCCAACATCACCTTTACTGCCGACCCGGCCACTTCCTACACCCTGGCCATGACGATGGACATCACGAGTGTCATGCCATTCATGCCAATCATGAACGAAAAGGCCCTCTTAGACGTTGATACCACAATCTTCAACGGCTTGCTAGCTGCTAAGTCTGACGCCGATGCTGCCCTGACCAGCGCCCAAGCTGCTTTAAGCACGGCTAAAACCAACGCCGCTACGGTTGCCCAAGTTGCTTCTAACGCCGCTTCCGCTGCCACTGCCGCTGCTACGGTTGCTTCCGACGCCGCCGTTGTTGCCACGAGCGCTGCTACCAACCTGACCAGCGCCCAAGCCGCAAACAGCACCGCTCAAGCCGCTTTGACTAGCGCTCAAGCTGCCCAATCCGCCGCTGACGCTACTTTGGCAACTGCTAAGGCTAACTTGGACAGTGCCAACGCCGCTTTAACCAGCGCCCAAGCTGAACTCAAGTCCGCCCAAAACATCGTGGTGGTAACGCCAGCCTCCAGCGCTGCATCCTCCGCTTCCAGTGCCGCATCTTCGGCTTCCTCAACGGACTCAAGCGCTGCATCCTCCGCTTCCAGTGCCGCATCTTCGGCTTCCTCAACGGACTCAAGCGCTGCATCCTCCGCTTCCAGTGCTGCATCTTCTGCTTCCTCAACGGACTCAAGTGCGGCATCCTCCGCTTCCTCTACCGCATCTAGCGCGGGTTCCGCTGCTTCTTCAGCAACTAACTCCGCTGCTAGTGCCGCAACCGCCACTTCCAACGTGGCTTCTAGCGCTTCAACGACCACGGTAACTAGCGCCGTTGTCGCAACTCCGGCTACCACTAAGAAGGCAACGTCTAGCACCCCTGCTTCTTCAACCACTGCTAAGACCCTGCCACAAACTGGTAACGAAAACCAAAGCGCCTTGGTTGCCCTTGGTTTAGCCATCTTAACGCTGGGGATCTACCCAATGATGAAGCGGAAGCACGCTTAGTAAAGAAGTGCGACCCAACCTCCCCAAATGAAAAACGCCTGTTCCGTCAATTTTGACGGGGCGGGCGTTTTTTGCTTATTAAGTAACAGAAGGGCACGGTAACTCACCTAACAAGCCGGGCCACAAAAAAGGCCCCAATTCACTAAAGAATTGAGGTCATCACGTTATCGGTTTCCCAAAGCGGGACTGATGGTATTAATGATGAGAATTTCCTTCGCTGGTCCTAACCAGAGCAGGTTCAATGGGTATTTCTCAGCCAAACGGCACCCCAATTCTTCGTGTCTAGTGTACTACGTCTGGTTAAAAATAGAAAGCCCTTACTTGCTGAGTTGGTCAAAGCAGGCCAGCGCCTTGCCCCCGTAGACCGTAGCCGGGCCCCCAGCCATCATGATCGCCACGCTAACGGCCTCGGCGAATTCTTCGCGGCTAGCACCGGCCTTGATGCAAGCGGCGGTGTGCTGGGTGATGCAACCCTCACAGCGTTCGACCACCGAAATGGATAGCGACATCAGTTCCTTAGTTTTGGTGTCCAGCACCCCGTCAGCAACACTGGCGGCGTGCAGGGCGCCAAAGCCCTTCCCGGCCTCGCCGACACTGGCAAACAGGTTCTTGTTATTGGCTTGGCATTCGGCGAGTTGTTCTTGGTAATCAGTCATGGTTAAACCCTCCTTTGTTTGATACCTTCACCATACCCCTAATTAATAATTTTGTAAACGCTTCCCTAAATTAACGACACCCTCAACCGTGGTACAATCGACGGAGTTAACCTAACTAAGGAGGTGGCCACTACCGGCTCATCAGCCTGTCGATCGGCGGTTCCTTTTTGTACCTCGGTTTAATTTCAACGGCCCTGGCTTTCGTGTTGTGGAACCGGGGCGTCCAAATGCTTAACGCCGCCACCTCGGGCCTGTACTTCTTATTCCAACCCGTCGTTGGCTCCCTGCTGGGCTGGCTGTGCCTGGGCGAACAAATCACCTGGTCCTTTTTGCTGGGACTAGTCTTGATCGCCACTAGTATTTGGGTTTCGATTCGCTTTGCAGATTAAATAATTAAAATAGCAACGCCCCGCTGGAGTTCCTTTCCACGGGGCGTTGTTTTAAATTAATTTAAGCAAATGGGTCACCAGCCCCGAGTCGTAAAAGACGTAGAGCCCGACCCCAATGTAGCACAGCTTCATCAGCCATTCGCCGTAACGGTCAATTAGCTTGGTCACCGTGGCCTGACGTTCAACGGCCTTAACTAAAAAGACCACCAAGATCGTCAGGGCGCCCAGGTATAACAAAGCTCGGCCAAAGACCGCCACTGATTCGCCGGCCACGACCGGCAAGAAAATCGATAGGTTACAGCCCGCACAAACGGCCAGGTAGGTAGCTAAGACCTGCCAGGTGCCGTGGGCGGTCGTTAGTTCGGCCTTGTCGTCATCATCCTCGTCGTGAAGGGCCATGTAGATCGGCAAGACCCCCAGTACCCCGAGCAACCACTCCGGCAAAAACTGGGCTAAGACCTTACCGGCCAAGAAGCTGGCCACCAAGAGCAAGACCACCCCGCTCAAGTAGCCGACCACCACCTGGCGGACCGAGAATTTCTTCAATAAAAACAGCAGTAACACAAAAAAGTCAAGGTTCACCGCTAAAAAGGTGACCGTCAACAGCCAAATATTCAATTCCTTCGCTCCTCTCATTCCCCTTCATTATTCCTGACCAACCGGCAAATGACAAGGGTATAATAATCAGTCAACCACCACTGACTAAAGTCAGTGGCTTGTGAGCCGAATATCATCACGGA
>JAFEHB010000993.1_pt1 | contig 13641 bp, 10 predicted proteins | sample 9267121 | NCBI WGS metagenome assembly JAFEHB01 (sample SAMN17103336, study PRJNA684904) | human gut metagenome | isolation source: diarrhea sample from child under the age of five | host: Homo sapiens | place: South Africa: Mafikeng, Mafikeng Provincial Hospital | collected 2019-09 | reverse complement strand
TCACCATGGCACAGGAATTCACTTTTACCGTTAACGGCGTGGAGCGCACAACGACGCAGAACAAGCCGCTGCTGCGCTATCTGCGCGACGACCTGCACATCCACTCCGCCAAGGACGGCTGCTCTGAGGGTGCCTGCGGTACCTGCACCATTCACGTGGACGGCGCGGCCGTCAAGGCCTGCGTGCTGACCACCGCCCTTGCCGCCGGCCGTAACATCGTGACCGTCGAGGGCCTGCCCGAGGACGTGCGTGAGGCCTTTGTGTACGCCTTTGGCGCCGTGGGCGCCGTGCAGTGCGGCTTTTGCATCCCCGGTATGGTCATGGCGGGTGCGGCGCTGATCGCCGAGGACCCCGAGCCCACCGAGGAGCAGATCAAGTACGCCATTCGCGGCAATGTCTGCCGTTGCACCGGCTACAAAAAGATTATCGAGGGCATTTCGCTGGCTGCTGCGGTGCTCCGCGGCGAAAAGCAGATCGACGAGGACCTGGAACGCGGTGACGACTACGGCGTGGGCAAGCGCGCCTTCCGTATCGACGTGCGCAAGAAGGTGCTCGGCGAAGGCAAATACCCCGACGACATCGACGAGCTCGATCAGCCGGGCCTGACCTATGCCAGCGCCGTGCGCTCCAAGTATCCGCGCGCCCGCGTGCTCTCCATCGACACCTCCAAGGCCGAGGCCCTGCCCGGTGTGGTGGGCATCCTGCGCGCCGAGGACGTGCCGGTCAACCAGGTCGGCCACCTTATCCAGGACTGGGACGTCATGATCGCCCAGGGCGATATCACCCGCTGTGTGGGCGACGCCATCGTTTTGGTGGTTGCCGAGGACGAGGCGACACTCGAGAAGGCCAAGAAGCTCGTGAAGATCGACTACGAGCCGCTGGAGCCCGTGCGCAACATTGTCGAGGCCAGGGCCGAAGACGCCCCGCGCCTGCACGACAGCTTCTTTGCCTTTGGCAATACCGTGGAGCTTAAGGACAACGTGTGCCAGAGCCGCCACGTGACGCGCGGCGACGCCGCCAAGGCGCTGGCCGAGAGCGCGTTTACCGTGACGCAGCGCTTTACCACGCCCTTTACCGAGCATGCCTTCTTGGAGCCCGAGTGCGCCGTGGCCTTCCCGTATAAGAACGGCGTCAAGGTGCAGTCGACCGACCAGGGCGCCTACGACACGCGCAAAGAGTGTGCCCACATGTTTGGCTGGGACAATGAGCCCGAGCGCGTGGTCGTCGAGACTATGCTCGTAGGCGGCGGCTTTGGCGGCAAGGAGGACGTGTCCGTCCAGCACCTGGCCGCGCTTGCTGCCTATAAGCTCCAGCGTCCTGTGAAGTGCAAGCTCACCCGCGCCGAGTCGCTCGCGTTCCATCCCAAGCGCCACGCCATGGACGGCACCTTTACGCTGGGTTGCGACGCCGAGGGCAACTTTACCGGCCTGGATTGCGAGATCAACTTTGACACCGGTGCCTACGCGTCGCTGTGCGGCCCGGTGCTCGAGCGCGCCTGCACGCATGCCGTCGGCCCCTACAAGTACCAGAACACCGACATTCGCGGCTTTGGCTACTACACCAACAACCCGCCGGCCGGTGCCTTCCGCGGCTTTGGCGTGTGTCAGTCCGAGTTTGCGCTCGAGAGCCTGATCGACCTGCTGGCCGAGAAGGTCGGTCTGGATCCGTGGGAGATTCGCTACAAGAACGCGATTGAGCCGGGCGAGGTGCTGCCCAACGGCCAGATTGCCGACTGCTCCACGGCGCTGAAGGAGACGCTGCTCGAGGTCAAGGATGCCTACTATGCGCATCCCGGCCACGCTGGCATCGCCTGCGCCATGAAGAACGCCGGCGTGGGCGTGGGCCTGCCCGATGCCGGTCGCTGCAAGATTCGCGTCGAGGGCGGCCGCGCCGTGGTCTATGCCGCCACGTCCGACATCGGCCAGGGTTGCAACACCGTCTTTTTGCAGGATGTTGCCGAGGCCTGCGGTCTGCCGCTTCGCTGCATTGCCAACGGCGAGTGCTCCACCGAAAACGCCCCCGACTCCGGCACCACGTCTGGTTCGCGTCAGACGGTCGTGACCGGCGAGGCCGTTCGCGGCGCCGCCTTCTTGCTGCGCGACGCCATGTTTGGTGTCGAGGCCGGCAAGCCCGCGCCTGCCGCCCCGGTTGCCGCCCATGGCGACGGCGTCAAGATCGAGTACGACGACGGTCGCGCCTATCAGCTGCGCTCGCAGGAACTCGTCGCCGGTCAGGGCATGCATCCTCAGGACCCCGCGGCTGCCATCAAGGCGCTCGAGGGCTGCGAGTTTAGCTACGTGTACTTGGAGCCGACCGACAAGCTTGGCGCCGACGTGCCCAACCCCAAGAGCCACATCTGTTACGGCTTTGCCACGCATGTGGTTATCCTGGATGACGACGGTCGCGTGAGTGAGGTCTATGCCGCGCACGATTCCGGCAAGGTGGTCAATCCCATCTCCATCCAGGGCCAGATCGAAGGCGGCGTGCTCATGGGTATGGGCTATGCGCTTACCGAGGACTGGCCGCTCAAGGACTGCGTGCCCCAGGCCAGGTACGGCACGCTCGGCCTGTTCCGTGCGCCCGAGATTCCGGATATCCATGCCATCTACGTGGAGAAGGACGAGCTGCTGCCCGTGGCATACGGCGGCAAGGGTATCGGTGAGATCGCCACGATCCCCACGGCACCTGCTGTGCAAAATGCCTATCGCGCGTTCGACGGCAAGCTGCGCCCGGATCTGCCCATGGTGGATACCCCGTACAGCCGTGCCCGTCACCGCGGGTAGAGTAGAGCGCGGACGGCCATTGCTGACTGCCGTCTGCGCTTGCCATCAACTGTATAAGCTGCGCCTTTGGCCCCAGCTCCATCGTGAGCCGGGGCCTTTTGCTTGGAGCGGAAACTGCGTCCCGGAATTGGCGCTCAGAATGGGATGCGCTTTCCGGTTGGAGCTTCAAACGGAAAGTGCATCCCGGAATCCGCGCCTGGAATGGGACACACTTTCCGGTTGTCGTTCACTTGGAAACTGCATCCCAGTTTGAGCGTTCATTCTGGGACACGCTTTCCGTTAGGCCTACCATCCGGAAAGTGCGTCCCGTTTTGAGCGTCCAGACTGGGACGCGCTTTCCGCCAGCGTGGCTGCTGGGAAAGCATGTCCCAGATTGGCAAGATGCGACGAGGCGAGTCGCCGTTCAGCGGCCCCTACAGCTCCACGTCGTTAAGCCATGCCGGCAGAGCGGTCTGCCGGATGCCTGCCGTCTGCAGCTTTTTCGCGAGCATTCCTGCCGAGCGGACCTCGTTCATGGTAAAACGCAGCAGAGGGTGACCGTAGAGCGACAAGTGCGCCTCGCGCTGTCGTTCGGCAACGAGCGCCTCGGCGGTGGTGCGTCCGGCCAGCATGGTCTGGTCGGTATATTTGATGAGTCCGTCGAGCTCGCCCAGTGTGAGTTCCCGCGCCTGGCGTTCCCAGGCAAAGTCCGTTCGTATGGGCTTGGCCGAATCGAAGGGATCCGTCAGCTCGTATTGAAGCCAGTCGGGCGCAAAGCCCGTCTCGATCATGACGGCTCGGGCGACCGATTCCCCACCGCTTTCGGCGCGGGCGTCGGCATATCGAAGTGTCGTGAGGGCGGTGCGAATCGTGCGACCATTGCGGGCGGTCGCTCGTTGCTCGACGGCCTCCATCAGCTGTTCCCGCACAAGGCCGAGCTTTGAGATCGCCGAATCGGCAATGGGCATACCGTCGGCAAAACCGGTCTGCAACAGGCAATCTGTAACCGTTTGGATGGGCGGCGTTACCGATATGCCGGCTCTGAGTATTGCTCCGGCCGGCTCAATCTGGTGCCGCTGAATATGTGCGCCCGGGCGAGCCGACGGCTTTGTCGAGCTGCAGACATGCACGACATTCAGGTGTCGCCACGAGACCTCGAGCCCCAGCAGACAGGCGGCCGAAAACGAGCAGAACGTCCAATCGGGGTGGATGATCGCAAGGGCGCGGAGGATTTCGCAATGGCGTTGCGCTCGGTTGAGTTCATCCCAGCGCGTTTTTCGCGCAAACAACCCCGGCATGGGCGAGACAACCGTGCCGCCGGTGCGCCGAAGGAGCGCTTTTCGGATCGCCGTGCTCGGGGGAATCAGACAGCGCCCCTCTTGTTCGGCTTGAGTGAGCAGTTGGTCGATGAGCTGGTTATTGCAATGGGTCATGAGCTACCGCCTCCTTTTGGGTAGCAAAAACGTATCAGCTGGAACTTGCCGCTCAGCTGACCAAAAGCTGACCAAAATCTAACCATGCAGGTAGATGACCTGCTTTTGGCGACATATTTCTTGTTTGAATCGGTGGGCGGTGATCGGCGACCGTGAACGGTAGCTGGATATGAAGTCTTGGTAAGTTTCGGGACGTGTACTTTTTGAAAAAGAGCATTCTATCTGCTGTTTTGTGTTTCTGGATCGCATATTTGAAGGCATGTGATAAGGGCGGCGGACTGTCGCCTTGTATCTGCGGAAACTGTGACCCGGAATTGCCACTCGGAATGGGACGTGCTTTCCGGATCGCCCTTCAAGCGGAAGCTACATCCCAGATTTCGGCCTCAGAGTGGGATGCCGTTTCCAGATCGGGCCTCAAACGGAAATTGCATCCCGGAACGAGCCCTCAGAGCGGGATGAACTTTCCCAACGGGCCGCATGCGGAAGCTGTGTCCCGGAATTGTCGCTCAGAACGGGACACGCTTTCCGGATGGGATGCTTGGCGGAAACTACGGCCCAGTTTTTGGCTCCAGAACGGGATACATTTTCCGGAACGGTCCACGTGCGGTGATGTACCGCCCCTTTTGCGTGCGACGCTTGTCGAATTACGTTATAGCTAGCTATATTATAGGAAGGTATAATATAGCTAGCTATAACGTAAAGGAAGGATGGCCCTATGTTTATCGGAAGAACAGTGGAAATGTCCGAGCTCAATCGACTGTATGACACGGGCTCCTTTGAAATGCCTGTGATTTACGGCCGCCGTCGTGTGGGTAAAACGCGCCTTATCACAGAGTTCATCCAAGGCAAGAAGGCTATTTACTTTCAAGCTCGTCGTACCAATGCGGAAGCAAACCTGCACGGCTTTAGCCAGGCGATACTTGCAGGCTCGGTTGGTGCCGCAGACGTGTCGTTTCGTAGTTTTGACGAAGCGTTCGATGCATTGGCCACCATGGCTCGCACGGAACGTTTGATTGTCGTGATTGACGAGTACCCCTATCTCGCCCAATCGAATCCCGAAATCAGCTCGTTGCTGCAAGACAAGATCGACCACTTGTACAAAGAGACCAGGCTCATGCTGATCCTATGCGGCTCGTCTCTTTCGTTTATGGAGGAACAGGTGTTGGGCTACGAGAGTCCGCTATACGGTAGGCGTACGGCCCAGTTTAAGATCATGCCGCTCGATTTTACGACGACCCTCGGCCTGTGGCAGAGCATGAGTCGCGAAGATGCTGCAGTTTGCTATGGCATGACGGGCGGCATTCCTGCATATATCGAGAAAGTCGATCCTGCCGCACCGCTCAAGGATAACATCAAACGTCTTTTTCTTACTCCTACGGGCTATCTCTTTGAGGAGCCGAGTAACCTGCTATTGCAAGAGTGCCGCAATCCTGAGCAATATGATGCGATCGTGCAAGCAATTGCTCAGGGGCGCTCGAGGATCTCGGAGATTGCGAGCTCTACGGGAATCCCTGCGAGCAATGTAAAGAGCTATGTGGATAAGCTGGCGTCGCTTGGGATTGTCGAGCGCGAGCTGCCCCTAAACGAGACGAGCAATAAGCGAGCCGTGTATCTGCTGAGCGATCAGATGTTTAGGTTCTGGTACAAGTTTGTTCCGCAGAACATCGGGCTGATTCAAAACGATATGGCCGAGATGGCGTATAAACGCATTGAGTCGCACGTATCGGATTACATGGGTACGGTCTTTGAGCTTATATGCAGGCAATATGTGTACGAACTCGCGCGCGCAGGCCGGCTCGATGTGGTTCCGGCGAGCGTCGGGCGCTGGTGGGGGACGGATAATCGCACGCATACGCAGGAAGAAATCGACTTAATTGTTGACGATGGCGAGGGCACTGCTCTGTTTGCGGAGTGCAAATGGCGCAATGAACCGGTGGGCGAAGACGTGCTGCAAAAGCTCGTGCACCGAAGCGAGCTCTTTAGACGGCAACGAAAAAGCTATGCACTATTCTCAAAAAGCGGCTTTACGCAGGGATGTCGGGATGCCGCGGATAGCAGGGGAGACGTCAAGCTGATCTCGTTTGCCGAGATGTGCGAGCGGAGATAACCAAGCGCTCTGATGTGATGCTCGGAATGGGACGCGCTTTCCCGTTGGCGGAAAGCACGTCCCAGAATCCGGGCAATTCGCTGGTCCGGTGGTTGAGCAAGCGCCGCGCCAAGGATGCCGAGCGTAAAACCTACAATGAAAACGGCGTAAAAACTGCATTGAGAATGGCGTAATTTTGCAGGATGACGTCGCCCGCTGGTGCTGCAGGAGCGGTGACCTGCAAACCTTGGGTTTTCGGACGAGCTTGTGCGAGAGAGCAAGCCAGTATGTGCGCTCGAAGGCCCGCGTTCGCGTGCGCCCCAAGCGCTACTTCTGCGACCCGTCACTTGCGGCGGCGTTGCTGGGGGCTACCCCTGAGCGGCTGCTTGGCGATATGCAAACGTTGGGGATGCTCTTTGAGAACCTCGTTCTGCGCGACGTGCGCGTGTTCCTTTCCACCTACGGCGGTGCCGACAACAGTGTCCATTATTTCCGAGATGAGAAGGGCCTTGAGGTCGATCTGATCGTTGAGCACGACGGGCGCTGGGGAGCCATTGAGGTCAAGCTGAGTGATGCGAAAGCAGACGATGGAGCGAGAAATCTCAAGGCGCTGGAGAGGAAAGTGCTCTCCAATCCTGCCGCCCAGAATGCCGCGCCGGCGTTTTTGGCGGTCGTGGTTGGAAAGGGGGGCATTGCCTACACACGCGACGACAGCGTGGCGGTGATCCCCATGGCGGCACTTGGGGCGTAGTGGTTTTGCGGGTGTGCCGTGCTTCCATTACCGAAAATCCATTTGTTAGACCTGGCGTCCGCGGGTAAAATAAGGTCGACGGCAGCCCAAGTAGAGTGGAGCTGGGCAGCGCCGTTGCTTGGTCAAGAGGTCAGTGCCTTAATGGCAGCGACTTGTTATGCTTCGAATGCTGCTTGAGTGCCTCGGAAAGTTCGATAAGCGCCGTGAAGAGCAAGACCAAAGCAACCAAGAGCTCTACGAGCTCTGATGGGCCCGGGATGACCGCTGATTCAAGTCACCGGGCCTCAATCTTTTTCATCCATTTGAATAGAGTGGGCGGCGCTCTTGGGGTCGACTGTATGGCGCGTGCCTGTCGCGTATCGTTACTCTTCCTGCTGCTTGGCAGGCAAGATGTAGACGTTCTCGGCGTCCACGGCGATCTGCGCGGGGCGGTTGTAGAGGGTGTCGATCTCCTTTACGCTCTGCTTGAACGGCGTGACGTCGGGCGTCTTTGCCTGATGGAGCTTCTCGAGGAGTTTCTCGGATTGCTTGTCGTTGAACTTTCCGATGCTCTCTCCTGCACCCTCGAGCGCCTCGTCGATGAGCGAATGTTCGCCAACGGGGGTCTTTGCGATGGCATGACCGAGCAATTTGCCCGCGGACGCGATGCCGCCCAGCAGTGCCGCATCGACGGTGTCGGCAGTTCCCGCCTCGAGGGCGTCGTAACACTCGGTGTAGAGTTTACGGTAGGCGAGCGAATCGGCCTCGATCTTCGCGGTGGCGTCCGCGAGCTTTGCGGGCTCGAAGTTCTGGGCGAGCATAGGTTCGAGGAACAACGAGAACGCGTGGACGTAGGTGGCGAGCTGGCAGTCTTTGAGGTAGTCGAGCACCTTGTCGAGGCGTCTGCCCAAGCCGTCTCGCACCTCGATGAACCCTTTCTTTTTCAGGTCCGACTGCGCCAGTGAGCGGAAGAGTTCCATGTCCTGCGCGGACGACTGCTTGATGTCGAGCACCTTCATATGGGCGTTTGCCATGTAGGTGGCGTTGCCGTAGTTGAGGCCGTAACCGTTGAGGATGTCTGCGAGCGTCTTGAGGTTGCCACGCATGTTGGCCTTGTCGCGCTGACGCATGTACTCGAACATCTCGTCGACGGACTCCTGGATGGAGTCGAGCTTTTGGTTTATCTGCGCGATTGCGGCTGCCATGAACAACGACGTCGGGTCGTAAGGCACTTGAGTGACGCTCGTGGCGATGTCGCCCTCGACTACGTGGAAGCGCGCCTGTCCAAAGCCCTTGACTGCGTCGCGGTAGCCCCCTGTGAGACCGCTGCCGTCCTTGAACGAGTTGAGTTTCGACGGATCGAGCGGGTTGCCAAATTTGTCAGTCGCCTGGAGCAGCGTGGGTACGCTCACCGTGTTAGTGACGGTGCGAAACATCGAGGGGAGCGAGGCGAACGCCACGCCGAGCTGGGGAATTCGCTCGAGCGGCAGCTTGATGGCGCCGGAGATGTCCGCCCGCTCCTGGGTGAGCGCGAGGTGGATTTTGGTCGATGCGAGCTGTTTTGCCACGAGTTCCTCTCGGCCGCCGTCCGTCGAGGGTTTGATCTCGTTGTCTGCCATAGCGTGCTCCTTGTTTGCGTTGATCGCCGTGGGCATTATCTCATCGCTAGGTGGCTTGCCAGAGCGGGGTAGAGACCGAGCGTCTGGCAAAACTCGTTAACTGATTGCATTTCAGCGGATTGGGTTGATTGCAAGAGAAGGACGGCTATCCATCTGCCCTTCCCAGTTGAGTTCGCTTTGAGCTACTGTTCGTGCCTATGCTGCTTGGGTTCAAGCCTTCTCGCTGCCGCGAAGCAGGCCGTGGCCGCCATGGCTAATGCGATGCTGGCCATCCAAGCGGAGTCGCCGGTTACGGCGAGCTTTGGTTCATCGGTTGTCGTGTGTCCCGACCTTTTTGTAGACGCCTCGTCGGCGTCCTTTTCAGGAGTGGCAGGATCACTTTTGTTGTCGCCGGGTGAATCTACATCGGTCTTGCCGCCCGCCTGCTCCCCTTGGGCCTTCCCCTCCACGGTGAAGGATGCATCGGTCGCCGTCTCGTCCTTCCAGACGGCCGTGACGGTGTGTCCGCCGGCGGCAAGCGTGTCCAGATAGGCCGGCTTGAGCTCGATAATCGTGCTGCCCTTGGTTGCGGTGTAGTTCTCAGCGGAGACCTCATTTCCGTCCACGAGGAGACGCGTGAACTCATCGAGAGGACCGCTGAAGCGGAAGGTTAGACCGTCCTCGGTGCCCTTTGCATATGCCTGCCCGTTGCCCTTGGTGGCGGCATACAGCGGGGCGGTCACGTCGAAGGTGACGTCCTCCGCGTCGTCGACATCAAAGGTCCGGACGCCGGTCTTGCCGTTACGCTCGGCGTAGGCGGAGCTGTAGGCGAAGGTCTCATGACCCGCCTTGTCGAGGACCGCGAGGGCATGGATTTCAAACGAGCCCATCGAGAGCGACGTGGGGAACTCGATTTCGATATAGCCTCTTGCCGCATCGTAGCTGCAGCTCAACGTTTTACGGGCCTTTACAGAGTTCGGGTCCTCGACATAGCCGGGGTCGCCGAGAATCGGGGAGACAGACTTCACGCCGTCCGCGTCGCCTACATTGCAATAGATGCGGAGGAGCCCGCCGACAGGGACTCTCTTCGCGGAGATGGAAACGTTCGAGACCGTGGGCGGGTTCCGGTCGATCGCGCTGCCGGTCACCTCGAAGCACAGCTCGCTCGGGTCGGCAACCGAGAAAGTCGCGCCCGAGATGCCGTTGGCCCTGGCGTAGGAACTCTCGTACACATCGGTCTCGAACCCTAGGTCATCGGTGACCGAAAGGCCGATCAGCCTGTGCCTTCCGATCCTATTGCTGTCGAATGTGAGGTCGAACCCGTCGATAGACGAGCCTCCGTGATAATAGGCCGACGAAACGGAGCAGCCGTCGTCCTTATCCTCCCAGCCCCGCTGCAGTATGGGGGAAACGGAGCGAACACCGTCCGGGTCCGCGACGGACCAAGAGATGTGGAAGTCGGCACCGGTCGCGACCTCCCTGCTCGAGAGCGACACGGAGGACACGGTCGGCGGGTTCTGGTCCGCGGGCCCCTCGGTCACCTCATAGACGAGGGGGCTGGTGGCGAAGGTCGGAGAGTTGAGTCCCTTCTCCTCGGCATACGCCGCGTCGTAGACATCGGTAACCCATCCAAGGCTATCGGTCACACCGAGGCCGATGATCCGGTACCTGTAGGGCCGGTCGCTCGGGGAGGTGGGGATATCGAAGCCCGCGGTCGTGTCGCCGGTCGACCGGAAGGCGAGGCGGGAGCTGTTGCCCTGGTCCCCGTCATCGCTATCGACGACGACCTCGACTATCGGCGTGACTGACCGCACCCCATCGGGGTCGTCCACATCGTAGCCGACATGCAGCGTGGAGCCGGCCGTGACTGTCGTCGCGGATAACGTCACGTTGGAGATGCTGGGCGGGTTCGGGTCCGACGCGGCGAGGGCGGTTGAGGGCAAAGCTAGCGCTACGGCGGCGGACAGCGGGACGAGCAGGCTAAGCGCGAAGCGCCTGGAGAATTTCAAGGAGGTCATTGACGATGCCGATCTTCCATAATTGTTGCAACGATACCAGTATATCTTTGGCCCACGCTAGCCAGATGTTCTTTCCGCGAACGGCTCGTTAGTTTAGAGACGGCGTATGGATGCCCGTCTCGTCCAAGTTTCTCGTAAGGGCGATTATGAGGGCATGAAGAGACTTTCTCGGAACAATCAATGGGGGATATCAAAGAAATGCTGGACGCCGCCCGATCGCTCAATGCCTTTGAGGCGAAATGCGGCGCATCGGCTACGTTGTTGAGATCATTTATCGAGCGATACGTCATTTCAGCCGAGGCCACCATCATGAGGCTTCTGTTCCTACACCCCCGCGATCCCACGTGCAGCGCTCAGCAGCTCGTACTCCCTTTGGCTCCACTGGCACAGCTCGGCCGCGTCGACGGCGTCGCGGCACAGGTCCAGGAACACCTCGGCTCCCTCGCAGAAGCATTCACGGGCAAATTCTCCTGAACCGTTCGCGATGCATGCGCCGTCGGCGAAGAGCTTCCAGTTGGACGGCTCGCGCGAGTCGTCTCCGAGCAGCTTGATCTGCAGAATACGTGGGTTGCCAGCAGCACAGAGCTCTTCCTCGAGCTTCTGTATGGTAAAGCGCATCTGGTGGGAGAGGCCGCTCTTCACCAAAGCCGAGGTGTAGCCGCTCGGCTCGTCTAGAAGATGCATTCGTTTTGGCTTGATGATCAGGTTGTGGAAGTTACGCTCGCTGCGCACAGAGAAATTGTCCATACGGACTCCTTTCATCGATGTTGGCAGGGCCACCGTGCCTCTTGGCCGGTTGGCGTCGGGATCGTGGAGCCAACTCTCTACCCCGACTCTGGATAAAACACGCCCGCTCCTTGCGGGCACGATGGAGTCTATCAACGTGTACGGACAGAAATCAAGCGCCGCTTGCGAAATGACGCGCGGGCGGCGTTGGTTTCCCAAGTGATTATTCGGCTTAAATCCGAAAAAGTGTCGAAATCTCCCGTGTAAAAGTACGGAAAAGTGTCAAATTCGATAGGCAAATTATCCGGAAAAGTGTAGCTGGATGACAAAACAGCACTTAGAAGCCGGTGCTGGATGCGGGATCCTGCGGCCGCCTTCAGCTCTCGCTACTCATCGTCCCCGTCGTTGGGGTCGCCCTTGAGGGTGTTGATGTCCAGATACTCGTCATCGTCCTCTTTTTGCTGGGTCTCCGACTCCGCTTGGGTGGGGCCGGAGAACAGCCGGAATCCCTCAAACGCAATGACGCCGAGCAGGGCAATGACGATGGCGATAAAGGCAACCTTGACTGCCTGCGGAAACTCCGAGAAACGCATGGATTTTTCCTCGGCGTAATAATCGGCGAAGCGCTCTTCGCCCGTGCTTTTTGTGTACGCCGGCGCGGACACGGCTTCCGGATCATATTCCGGTGCAGGCGTGGCAGCGTATGGATCGTCGACGTAATCGCTCGATGCGGCGCCGTAATCCTCGGTCTCGATACGACCGGTATCGGCATAGCCATCGGAATAATCGGAATATGCTGCACCGTCATCATATGCCACGGCACTTGTATCGGCAGCATACAGAGGGTTAACCGGAACGTCGAGCGCCGGCATACCGGTAGAGGTCTCGTCCAGATCGGCCGCAGCCCAGGAATCGTAGGCGACCTGATGGCCTGCGGGGTCGTCGAGCCTCATGACGGGCGGCTTGCGTGCCGCAGGAATAGGCAGCTGCTGGGCGTTGTACATAACGGTGCTGTCGGCCGAGCTTCCCTTTGCCGCGGCAGCGAGAAATGCCGCCGTCTCGGACGGGTCGCTTGCGGGGCGGGGAGCGGGCATGGTTGCCGGAGCAGGCGTGGGCGTCGGTGCGGCCACGGGTGCCGAAACAGGCGATTGCACAGGTGCCGCTGCGGGTTTCGGCGCGAGCGAGGGATCGGGGCTCGACGGGCGAGCGCCGCCGCCCATGAGTTCGTCGGCAGTCCAAGGGCGGTCACTCATCACGTCATCAAGGCTCAGCGAAAACAGATCGTCTTCGTCTCCATCGAACATGTGGTGCACATGTCCACCAATTGCCGGAGTCACTCCGCGACCGGTGCACGATGCCTTGCTCAACGCCATTCTGTTCCACCCTTTCGAAATGCTTATTCCATCGATTATATGGAACTTGCCTTGCAGCCGAGTCTCGGATTCGTGCATTCCAGAACTCACACCCAAAAGGGTAGGGGTGTGGGCGGGCTGCCTACTTGTCGCTGGCCGCAGCCTTGGCCTCGTTGAGGTAGCTATAGAAGCTGTACTTGGAGATGCCAAAGAACTCGCAGGCGCGTTCGCTCGACTTGGAAATGAGGAAGGCGCCGCGACGGTCGAGGTAGCCAATGGCGCGAATGCGCTCGTCTTTGGTCATGAGCGCCGCGGGCTTGCCCACAAACTGTTCGCACTCGCGCAGCAGGTCTTCGAGCAGGTCGCCGATGTTTTTGGTAATGGGCTCGGGCTCGGTGTAGCCCGTGCCGCCGGTGCCGGTGAAAGCGTCGAGCGAGCGCTCAAAAGCCTTCATAAGCGTGATGTCAAAGTTAATGCCCAAAATGCCGACGGGCTTGCCCTCGTCGTTGCGGATAAAGATGGTCGAGGACTTGAGCAGCTTGCCGTCGGTGGTTTTGGTGAGGTACGGCTCGCGGTCGCGTACGTCGGTGGCGCCCTCGTGCATGGACTCAAACACAATATGACTGGGGCCATCGCCCAGCTTGCGCCCGCTTACGTGGCCGTTTTCGATCACCACGATGGAGTGGTCCACGTCCTCGGTCTCCAGGTCGTGGACGACAACTTCGCAGTTGGGGCCAAATTGCAGCGCCAAACCGTGTGCGAGACGCTTATAAAACTCAATCTGTGCGGGGGTCATGGGTGCCTTCCTAAAAATTAGTTTGGGCACACTTTGCCATAAACCCCACTTGTTCGCAAATAACGAAAGTGTCGCTGCATTATGTGACCGTTCGGCGGCGAAAAGGTACCGATTACGGCAACAAACAATTTGTTAGGTTT
>JAFEHB010000990.1_pt1 | contig 13672 bp, 12 predicted proteins | sample 9267121 | NCBI WGS metagenome assembly JAFEHB01 (sample SAMN17103336, study PRJNA684904) | human gut metagenome | isolation source: diarrhea sample from child under the age of five | host: Homo sapiens | place: South Africa: Mafikeng, Mafikeng Provincial Hospital | collected 2019-09 | reverse complement strand
GGCTCTTTGAATCCTGCATTGGATATCGGAGATATTTTAGTATCTAAGGATGCTATTCAGCATGACATGGATGTGACACCATTAGGCTATGCAAAAGGACAGATTCCGGGATTAGAGCAGCTTGCTTTTGTGGCAGATGAAAAGTTGTGTAAGACTGCTGTAGAGGTATGTAAAAAAGTAAATCCGGATATTCATGTAACAGAAGGCCGCGTAGTAAGTGGAGACCAGTTTATTTCCAGCAAAGAGATAAAGGATGCATTGATTGCAGAATTTCATCCGGACTGCACGGAAATGGAGGGAGCTTCCATCGCGCAGGCAGCAACTTTAAATAACATCCCATATGTAGTCATTCGTGCAATTTCAGATAAAGCAGATGGCTCTGCACAGGAGGATTATCCAACTTTTGAAAAGAAAGCAGCAGAGCATTGTGCAAAGTTAGTACAGGAAATGATGAAGGAGCTGTAAGAATCTTTGAATTGGGTAAAAAACCGCAGAAATGCCAGCCTTTTACCCTGACGAGAGTCAGCAAAGCCAGAATTCCCGGCTCCTCCGGGAATCCGCAAAAAAAATACAACCCGGATATTTGTAATGCCCCTAAAACTATGCTTTTTAGGAAGCAACAAATATCCGGGTTGCATTTTTGCAGTCATCTTACATAAATTTCATAAACATATTCAAAAACCGTAAATAGTCATCATAATTAAAGAAGCGGTCAAGAATATCCTGCAGGGCATTCTGCTCAAGGGAATCCCACTGGTCAACAGAAAGGGAATTATCTATAGCACCTGCATTGTAGGCAGCATTGCTGTTTGCACTTGCAGCAACGGCTGTTCCGTCCGGAAGAGTGACACCCTCCTGCATATAGCCGGTGATTTTGGCTACATAATTCTGGGTTTCTTTAAATGGAGGAATTCCACCGTATTTTGCTACGTTGCCGCTGCCTGCATTGTAGGCGGCAAGAGCAAGGGAGGTATCTCCGTTGTATTTATTTAAAAGCTCGCTGATATATTTGGCACCTGCCATAATATTCTGTTCCGGGTCATAAGGGTCGGTACAGCCAAAATAAGAAGCAGTGGAAGGCATTAGCTGCATGATGCCCATGGCTCCTGATTTGGAAGTGGCATTTGCCTGAAAATTGGATTCCTGCTTTGCCATGGCGGTCAGAAGAGAAACAGAGACACCATAGGTATCGGAGGCTTTTTGAAAGATAGATGCAAGGGAATTGTTGCCTTCATTATTTAAATAGGATTCAAAATTATTTACACCGTTTACAGAGGTTGTGGAAGCAGCGGTACTTCCAAGCGCAGCGGTAATCGGATCAATCTGCATGAATAGAACTCCTTTCATAATCTGAAATTCTTCTTTCTCATTAAGATGCGAATTCCAGGCTGTGTATTAAAATTACAATTTATTCTAGTATAGCATAAAAAACTTGTTTTTTGAAGTCTCATATTGTAGAGTTATTGTGTTTGATGTAGAAAGGGCGAATTAGAAAGAAGGATTACTGAATGAAACAAAATGGCTATGTCAAAGCAGTGAAAGCAGCATTTCCGTATACGATACCGGTATTGACAGGTTATCTTTTTATAGGAATTGCATTTGGTGTGATGTATCAGGAAAAAGGCTACAATTTTCTTTGGGCAATCCTGATGAGTATCTTGGTGTACGCCGGAAGCGGACAGTATCTGGCTGTTAATTTCTTTGCACCGGGAGTCAGCTTCCTGCAGATTATATTCTTAGAATTTATGGTAAATATCCGGCATGTCTTTTATGGACTGTCTTTAATAGAAAAATTCCGTGATATGGGAAAAAAGAAATTATATATGATTTTTTCCCTGACAGATGAGACCTATTCCTTATTCTTTATTACAAAAGTGCCGGAGGGCGTGGATGAGCACAAATTCCTATTTTCCATTGCGTTGTTAGACCAGCTTTACTGGATTATTGGTTCTGCCATCGGAGCCATTGCCGGAACGCTGATTCCGTTTGACACAACGGGTATTGATTTTGCTATGACAGCATTGTTTGTCGTAATTTTTGTGGAGCAGTGGCTGACCAGCAGGAATCATTTGCCGGCGCTGACCGGAATTGCAGCATCTCTTATCTGCCTGCTTATCTTTGGCAGTGATAATTTCATTCTGCCATCCATGATTTGTATTATGATAATTCTGTTATCCGGTCGTAAGGTGATGGAAGAAAAGGAGGTAGTGGAAAATGCCGATTAGTGTGGAACGGTCATTATTAATTATTGTGGTTTGCGGATTGGTTGTATTTACAACAAGGGCAATTCCGTTTGTCTTATTCAGCGGGAAAAAAGAAATTCCGGAAATCGTAAAATATCTTGGAAAAGTGCTGCCGCCTGCAGTTGTGGGAATGCTTGTTATTTACTGCTTAAAGGCAGTAAATGTAGTGAAGTTTCCCTTTGGTCTGCCGGAATTTATTGCAATTTTCGTAGTAGTTGTTTTACATGTGTGGAAAAGAAATAATTTACTGAGCATCGGTGTGGGAACCGTGCTTTATATGGTGTTGATACAGACAGTATTTGCGTGATGTTAAAGAAATCTTAAAGACTTGGTGCCTTGGTTCTTAAAGGTTCATTCGATACAATAATGGTGTACTTGGAAAGGGGAAAAGAAAATGTATAACATATTGATATGTGATGATGAACCGGATATCGTGTCCGCGTTAAAAATCTATCTTGCATCGGATGGCTATGGAATTTACGAGGCTTATAACGGTCGGGAAGCAATTGAAATGATGCAGAAAACAGAGATACATCTTGTGCTCATGGATATTATGATGCCGGAAATGGACGGCATCCAGACCATGGTGAAGATTCGTGAGAACAGCAATGTCCCTGTGATTTTCCTGACTGCAAAAAGTGAAGACAACGATAAGGTTTTAGGACTTATGGTGGGAGCAGATGATTATATTACCAAGCCATTTAATCCGGTGGAGGTCCAGGCAAGAGTAAAATCCCAGCTGCGCCGTTATATGCAGCTGGGAGGTGGAAACATGACAAAGAAGAATCTTGCCATCGGTGGCATTGAATTAGATGACAGTGCCAAGGTTGTGACGCTGGACGGAGATGCGGTGAGTCTTACCCCTACAGAGTATGATATTTTGAAACTGTTTATGGAACAGCCCGGAGTTGTATTTTCTCCAAAGGATATCTATCGCAAAGTATGGAAAGATGCGCCGTTTGGTTCAGAAAGTACAGTGGCAGTGCATATTCGCCATCTTCGGGAAAAATTAGAGTATGACCCTGCAAATCCACGATATTTAAAAGTGGTGTGGGGACAGGGCTATAAGATGGAAAGAGGAAACACACCATGAAAAAGAAAAAAAGAAGCATCAGAAGAGCAAGCGCAGTCATTGCATTTATTTTACTGACTTCAATTGCATTTTTATCTGCAGTATTTACGCTGGAAATGATAGACAGCCAGATCTATCGAAACAGCCAGGAGGAAACAGCGGCAGACTTTCAGGAGCAGATTGGTTCCTATCTGGCAGCAGAAATTTTTTCAGACTTTGTAAATTATGATATAGAGGATGCGCGGTCTTGTGCATACAGCCTGGCTGATGAGACGAACTTTAATTTTTATGTATTTAAAAAGAGTGTAGATACTTCCGTGGAACGAATCTGTACCATAGAAAACGGAAATCTGGCAAGCGTCATTCCGGAATACATGGCAATCGTGGGAAATTATGACAGTTATTGTTATCCGGGAATTACCATAGATGTTTTAAACAGTCCGGAGCAGATATTTACGGAAGTAGAAGAGCAGGATGCAAATCTTTCAAGAGGTGATATTTATGCAGTGGCATTCTTCCCGCTGGGGGATTTGACTTATCATGATGATTTGTATTTTAAAATGAAATATATTGATATTGCATATAAGGTCCGCTATGCAATATTTGCGGTACTTGCAGGAAGTACGATTGGAGCAGTTATTTTACTGGTTACGCTGGTACGGACTGCCGGAAAGAAGGATGAAGAGGGCAGAATACAGAGAAGTTTTATCGATAAGATTCCGCTGGAACTCTATGGACTGATGCTTTATATCGTTGCAGCCTGTGTGGCAGGATTTTTTGGAAACATATGGGGATTTTACGGAACGGACATAGGCTCCTTTGCTGCCATTGTGATACTGGCAGTATTGACAGCAACCCTGCTTTTAGTATTTCTCATGAGCTGCTCAGTAAGGCATAAGACAAAGACGCTGTGGAGCAACACGCTGTTATGCCGGTTTGTAAAATGGCTGAAACAGGCACTTTCTTATATTAAAAAGCATATGCCGTTTATTTATAAAGGTGTAGTGATTGCACTGGGCATTACTTTCATAGAATTTATCGGTGTTCTGATGTTAGAAGACAGTTACAACTGGGAGTGGATTTTTCTGGTATTTCTGGTAGAAAAGGCAGCACTTTTCCTGATATTCTGCATCATACTGGCAAATCTCAATCAGTTGAAGCAGGGTGGTGAGAAGATTGCAGAGGGTGACTATGATTATCAGATGGACACCAGCCATATGCGTGGAGAATTTAAAAATTATGCAGAGCATCTGAATCAGATTGGAAGCGGAATGCAGACAGCACTGGATGAGCGGATGAAGAGCGAGCATTTTAAAACAGAGCTTATCACCAATGTATCACATGATATTAAAACACCGCTTACTTCTATTATTAATTATGTGGATTTGCTGACCAAAGAGGATGTGGAAAATCCGAAGGTGCAGGAATACTTGGAAGTGCTGACACGACAGTCTGCCCGGTTAAAGAAATTAATTGAAGATTTAATTGAAGCATCCAAGGCATCCTCCGGTGTGTTAAAGGTCAACTGGGAAAAATGTGTGCCGGAGGTATTACTGACACAGGCAGCGGGCGAATATGAGGAACGGCTGCAGGCAAAGAATTTAGAGCTTGTGATTCATCATCCCGAAGAAGAACTTTCTGTTCTGGCAGATGGAAGACATCTGTGGAGAGTTTTTGATAATCTGTTGAATAATATTTATAAATATGCACAGCCGGGAACCAGAGTTTATCTTGACTTAGAACAGGATGAGAGAAATGTTGCCATCGTATTTCGAAATATTTCAAAGAGTCCTTTGCATATGACGGGAGAGGAACTGCAGGAACGCTTTGTCCGGGGAGACAGCTCCAGAAATACGGAAGGCAGCGGTCTTGGATTATCCATTGCCCAGAGCCTGACGGAGCTTATGCATGGAAGCTTCCACCTGTTAGTGGATGGAGATTTCTTTAAGGTAACGCTGATCTTTCCACGCGACACAGAAAATGCATAAAAATTACTTTGACGGGTTGACAAGTCACAGTGGGAATTTTAGAATACTACTTAGCTGAGGCGTGAAGGAGACTAACTATTATGAAGAAAGAACCATTTGTGACAAAAGAACAGATTGAAGAAATTGTAAAGACATATCCAACCCCGTTTCACCTTTATGATGAAAAAGGCATCCGTGAAAATGCAAAGGCAGTAAAAGAAGCATTTGCATGGAATCCGGGATTCCGTGAGTATTTTGCAGTAAAAGCAACTCCGAACCCATTTATCTTAAATATTTTAAAAGAGTATGACTGCGGCTGCGACTGTGCATCCCAGACAGAGCTGATGTTAGCTGATTCCCAGGGATTTGACGGAAAGCATATTATGTTTTCTTCCAATGATACCCCTGCATATGAATATAAATTTGCAGACAAGATTGGCGCAATCATCAACCTGGATGACTTTACCCATATCGACTTCTTAGAGAAGACAATCGGTAAGATTCCAGAGACCATCAGCTGCAGATATAATCCGGGCGGAGTGTTCAAAATGAGCAACGGTATCATGGATAACCCGGGAGATGCAAAATACGGATTTACAACCGAGCAGTTATTTGAGGGCTTTAAGATTTTAAAAGAAAAAGGTGCAAAGAATTTTGGTATTCATGCATTCTTAGCAAGTAATACCGTAACCAATGAGTATTATCCGATGCTTGCAAAACAGCTTTTTGAAGTAGCTGTTAAATTAAAAGAAGAAGTAGGCTGCCATATCAGCTTTATCAACCTTTCCGGTGGAGTTGGTGTGAACTATACACCAGACCAGGAACCAAACGACATCCGTGTTATCGGCGAAGGCGTACACAAGGTTTATGATGAAATTTTAGTTCCGGCAGGTATGGGCGATGTAGCTATCTATACTGAGATGGGCCGTTTTATGTTAGCACCTTATGGATGCCTTGTAACGCAGGCAATTCATGAGAAACATACACACAAGGAATACATTGGTGTAGATGCCTGTGCAGTAAACCTGATGCGTCCTGCAATGTATGGTGCATATCATCACATTACCGTACTGGGTAAGGACAACAGCGTATGCGACCACAAATATGATGTAACCGGTTCTCTTTGTGAGAACAATGATAAATTTGCCGTAGACCGTATGTTACCGAAGATTGACATGGGCGATTATCTGGTAATTCATGATACCGGAGCACATGGTTATTCCATGGGTTATAACTACAATGGTAAATTAAAATCCGCTGAGTTACTTCTGAAGGAAGATGGCTCCGTACAGCTTATCCGTCGTGCAGAGACACCGAAGGATTATTTTGCAACATTTGACTGCTTTGATATTTTGAAAAATATGAAAGACCCGGAAAAATAAACTTGCAATCTATTGGAAAATATGATAAACTTTCATTTGTTCGGTTCGACGGAACCGAATAAATGCCGGCGTGTCGGAATGGCAGACGAGGCAGACTCAAAATCTGTTGTGGGCAACCACGTGCGGGTTCAAGTCCCGCTGCCGGCATTAAAAAAGAATCGACCACTGGTCGATTCTTTTTTATAGATAAGTTTAATTATCGTTTACCAAAGAAATCTACAAGACAAACTAGTTTGAGGATTCCAAGAATAAGTTTTCCTACTAAAATAAAAGGAAAGCAAATAATTTTCATAAGGTTCATAATTCTCCCCTCCTTTTTGGAAATAGAACGTTTACAATAATAATTTATACATATAAAGATTATAATATATAGGAGATATAATAACAAGAATATTTTGACATATTTAAATTTACGTGTTAGTACCATATTAGAAAGGGTGCTACCGATAGACGGTTAGCACAGATAAAATTAATCAGCAAAAAGCCGCCTAGTTTTTTCAGGACTGAAGGCGGTTTTTTGTTGCCAATGGAAGACACTATCCTAAAGAAAGTTAAGCAAAAACTTGCAATTAAATCAATAATACTCAATTGATGTAAGTTCTCCTATCATTGAATTCTCAGTTGAGTTTTTATGTAATCAGAGGGTCACAGTCCTTCTGCAGAAGGATTAACTGCCTACCGTTTTAGTAGTACCCATGAGTAGATTATAGTAAGTTTAAAAATAAGAAGTAATGAAAAAGATTTTGAAAAATAGAAGGTAAGGAGAATCACATGGAACAGACCAATGACAGAACATTTTTAGAAACAGAACCGGTAGGAAAGCTGTTATTAAAGCTGGCATTGCCTACCGTTGCAGCCCAGTTGATTAATATGATGTATAACATAGTAGACCGTATGTATATCGGCCATATTCCGGGGGATGGTGCAATGGCACTGACCGGAGTCGGTGTATGCATGCCGCTGATTATGGTAGTATCTGCGTTTGCAGCACTGATTAGCAATGGTGGTGCACCAAGAGCGACCATATTTATGGGAAAGGGAGAGAAGGACAAGGCGGAAAAAACGCTGGGGAACTGTTTTTGCACCCAGATTATTGTATCGCTGATACTGACTGCATTTCTGCTGGCGGGAAACAGAGGTTTTCTTCTGGCATTTGGAGCCAGTGAAAATACGATTTCTTTTGCTGCTGATTATATGAATATTTATGCCATAGGAACGATTTTTGTGCAGTTGACTCTGGGGATGAATGCATTTATTACGGCGCAGGGATTTGCCAGAACCGGTATGCTGTCGGTACTGATTGGTGCAGTGATTAATATTGCACTGGATCCGGTATTTATCTTTGGCTTTGGTATGGGTGTAAAAGGAGCAGCACTGGCAACAGTTCTTTCCCAGGCATGTTCCTGTATCTGGGTGCTGGCTTTTTTATGTGGAAAGAAAACGCATCTTCGCCTGAAAGGAAAAAATATGATATTGCAGGCAAATATTATTTGGCCGAGTATTGCACTTGGAACAGCAATGTTTATTATGCAGGCAAGCGAGAGCGTGATTTCAGTCTGCTTTAATTCTTCGCTATTACGATATGACGGAGATATGGCAGTAGGAGCCATGACTATATTAACCAGTGTCATGCAGTTTGCGCTACTTCCGTTACAGGGATTGGGTCAGGGAGCGCAGCCGATTATCAGCTATAATTATGGAGCCAAAAGAGCAGACAGGGTAAAAGAAGCCTATTTCTTATTACTGAAAATTGATGTAGGATTTTCCTTTGCTTTGTGGGTACTGGTGATGGCATTTCCAAGAGCATTTGCAGCCATGTTTACCTCAGATGCGGCACTGATTGCATATACAGGAAATGCACTTCGGATTTATCTTATGGCAATTCTGATATTCGGAATCCAGATGGCGTGTCAGATGGCATTTACATCACTGGGAAAAGCAGTATCTTCCATTATTGTAGCGGTGATGCGTAAATTCGTATTATTACTGCCACTTATTTATATTATGCCGCACATTTTAACTGGCAATCAGGCAATGGCAGTTTATATGGCAGAGCCGGTAGCAGATGTGCTGGCGGTAAGCTTTACATCTGTACTGTTCTATTTCCAGTTCCGCAAGGTGCTGCGTCAGATAGAAGGATAGTTCAAAAAAGAGCCTCAAAAAAGGCTCTTTTTCGTTGACAAAAAGTTATCATATATGATAACATAGAGACAGTTGTTGAGGTGAGAAATGGAGAAGAATAAGAGCAGGGAGCAGTCGACGCGTTCGGATGTGGTGCGTCAGTTGAAGGCGGTGCGTAAGGAACAGCATATTACCCAGGAAGTGCTTGCGGAGCGGGCAGGCACGAAGAAATCCAATATTTCCAGATTGGAGAGCGGAAGATATAATCCAAGTCTGGATTTTCTGGTGAAGGTAGCAGGCTGTCTGGGGAAGACCGTAGAGATTCAGATTATGGACAAATAGAAGGAGACAGGGTATTATTATGAAGAAGAACAAACCGAAGACCATGGGGAAAAATATTGACCGGGATGTGGAATTATGCAGAACTACCAATGCCAGAGTCAGCAGTCAGATGATGCGGACACTGGTAAGCCATGAGATTCCCTTTACACAGAACTGGGTGAGAGTTCCATTTTATAAGAGAGTTGCTTATAATGGGGCGAAGGAAGTCTGCGTTATCAGCACACATTACAACCAGTATCAGCGGGCGAGAAGAGTATTAGACCATATGGAAGTGGTATATCGGGAACGCATGATTTTGCATGCGGTATAAGACAGGAGGAAAACGAGATGGAGAGCTTAACAAAGCAGTTCCCGGATAAGGAGACCTTTGACAAATTCTTTGTAGAGAATTTCAAGACTATGACTTACGAAGATGTAAAAGAAGGCTTAGAGGAATTAGTTAAGGCAGAAGGATTAAATATATTTCAGGATGATTATGTGAAAAATGTACGGAAAGAGGATTTTAAAGAGCATCTTTCCAAGGGCGCACGATTTGAATTTGAAAATGCCATGACAGAAGCATTTTATGATAAGAATCCGGAAGTATATGAGGCGGCATTTGGACTTTACGAAGAAGCACCAAAGCAGGCAATGGCGATTACCGAGACTTTTCACCGTACTTATCAGGAGATATATGAAGAGAGTTTAAATTGTATGTTTGATGCAGTAATCGCTCCGTTATTATAGAAAAAATTTAGATACTTGAAAGTAATCCACTTTTTTAGAATAGCAGATTCAGAATGTGATTCTAAGAAAGTGGATTTTTGAGTTTAGAAAAATTTAATTTCAAAAAGAGGAAAGATTGTGCTACCATTACAATAAGCAGGTAACAGGTGATTGTGAAGGGGATAGATTTTGTCCTGAAAATATTACGGGATGCACAGAGGGATTATCTTTATTCGATATGAAATGCCAATCGTTCTTAGAATGCGTGTTTTTCTTGTTTGTAAACTGTCTTTCCGGTTGCTTTGGCGGAATAGCTGCACTGTCCGTCGAAGGCAGATGCCACATAATGCCTGCAAGGGACACTGGGAATTTCGATATTATATGTAATCGCATCTGGCAACCGGCACAAATTCACATCCTTGTTCAGTTGTGCCTCGCTGGTGCATCCGTGCACCAGCGTTGCCTGTTGCCAGACGAAATTCCCAGTGTCCCTAAACAGCCCTTATCAGGCATCTGTATTTCGACGAACCGTGTAGCTCTTCTGACAAACATTGGAAAGACGGTTTTTATAACAACAAGGAAAACACGTATTTTAGAACCATGGCATTTCATAGCGGAAGATAATCCCCTGCGCATCAGCGTAATATAATTGGAACAAAGTTCGCTATCCCGGTTGCACAATCACCTGAATAACCAGAATAAAAGGAGGAAGCTATCAAATGGCATTTGTATCCTTTCGGAATGTAAGTAAAGTATATAAAACCGGAGAAGTTACGATAGAAGCATTACATGATGTGAATTTTGAAATAGAAAAGGGAGAATTCTGCGTTATCGTAGGAGCGTCCGGAGCAGGAAAGACAACAATATTAAATATATTGGGAGGAATGGATTATCTGACCACCGGAAAAGTATATCTGGATGGAGAAGAAGTCTCAGCATATAATAAGCGTCAGCTTACCAGTTACCGGAGATATGATGTGGGATTTGTATTCCAGTTTTATAATCTGGTGCAGAATCTTACAGCATTGGAAAATGTTGAACTTGCAGCACAGATTTGCAAGGAACCGTTAGATGCAGCTACAGTTTTAGAAGAGGTGGGCTTAAGTGAACGGAAAACCAATTTTCCTGCACAGCTATCCGGTGGAGAACAGCAGAGAGTGGCAATTGCAAGAGCACTGGCAAAGAATCCGAAGGTGCTGCTTTGTGATGAACCGACAGGCGCACTGGATTACAATACCGGAAAAGCCGTTTTAAAACTGCTGCAGAACACCTGCAGAAAACAGGGCAAAACAGTCATTGTAATTACACATAATCAGGCACTGACTGCAATGGCAGACCGTGTCATTACCGTAAAGAGCGGAACCATTCAAAAGATAGAGAAAAATGAACATATCGTGGATGTCGATGAGATTGAATGGTAGTCCATGTGGAAAAGAAAGGGTTTGAAATATGAAATCCATGATGAAGAGAAATACATTTCGTGAGATAAAGAAAAGCTTTGGAAGATATTTTGCTATCCTTGCCATTATTGCACTGGGTGTTGCATTTTTTTCCGGCCTTAAGATTACCCAGTCGGTCATGGTGCATTCTGCGGATGTCTATTTAAAGGATTTGCAATTCTATGATTATCGTCTGGTATCCACACTTGGCTTTACAGAAGAAAATGTAGAAGCACTGGCAGAAAAAGAAGATGTCCGGGTGGCGGAGGGTGCCATATCGGCAGAGGTCCTTTATAAGGATGCCGGAGAAAATGAGCGCGTTATCAAGATGCATTCCATCACAGAGAAGGTCAATAAACTGAAGCTGATTGCCGGAGAAATGCCGCAGTCTGCTGATGAATGTGTGGTAGATTCCGCACTTTTTTCAGAAGATGCCATTGGAAGCAAGCTGGTTCTTTCGGAAAATAATACGACAGATGATTTAGATAAATTTGCATACAAAGAATATACGATTACCGGATTGGTACAGTCACCGTGCTATATCCAGTTTGAACGTGGCAATACATCCATTGGAAATGGCAGAATCAGCGGATTTGCCTATATATTAAAAGATGGATTTGCAGTAGATTATGACACAGAAATCTATATTAAATTTGATGAAGATTATGACATCTATTCCGATGAGTATGATTCCTATATGGAAGCAAAGGAAGCGGACTGGGAGACCTATACAAAGGAACAGGCGGATATCCGCTATGAGGAGATTGTAAAAGACGCACAGGACGAACTGGATGAGAAGAAGGAAGAGTTAGAGGAAAAGCGGGCAGAAGCGGAAGCGGAATTAGAATCGGCAAAGCAGCAGCTTACGGATGGAGAAACAGAGATCTCCGATGGAAAAAATCAGATTGCTTCTGCAAAGACCGAGCTTTCTGCTAAAGCATCGGAGCTGCAGTCCGGGAAGGATGCATTGTCTTCTAAGGCGGCAGAATTAGAGAGCGCATCGCAGCAGATTTCCGGGCAGGAAAGTGCACTGGCAGCAAAAAAGGCAGAGTATGAGCAGGGATTGAATGCTTATTTGGCAGCAAAGCAGCAGGTGACGGATCAGAGAAACAGCCTTGAGGCCGCAAAAGCGCAGTTGACGGAAAATACTCCGGGCTATGAAGAGATGCTGGCACAGATTGAAGCCGGTTTAACGGAGGTTGCCGGTGCAGAAGCAGAATTAAATGCAAAGAATGCGGAATTAGAAGCAGCCGCAGGTCAGCTTTCTTCTGCGGAAAGCCAGCTGGCAGCCGCAAAGCAGCAGATAGAAGATGGAAAAAATGCACTGGCAGCTGCCGAGGCAGAGCTTACGGATGGGGAGAACCAGCTTGCGGCAGCAAAAGAACAGATAGAAGAAAAAGAAGATCAGCTTGAGGCTGCAGAAACAGAGCTGGCAGACGGCTTACTGCAGTATCAGGAGAAGCAGAGTGAATTTGATGAGCAGATGCAGGATGCGGATGACCAGATAGCAGATGCACAGAGTAAGATAGATGAAATCGAGAAACCGGAGACTTATGTACTGGACCGGAATACCAATGTAGGTTATGTGTGCCTGAAAAATGATTCCGGTGTAGTAAAAGGAATTGCCAATGTATTTCCGGTATTCTTCTTTCTGGTGGCAGCGTTAATCTGCATGACGACCATGAATCGTATGGTAGAAGAACAGCGGACACAGATTGGAGTATTAAAGGCACTGGGTTTTAGTGAAGGAAAGATAATGGGAAAATATCTTTTCTATTCCGGCTCTGCAGCCATCAGCGGAACGTTAATCGGCTATGTGCTGGGAATCCATTTCTTCCCGTTAGTCATCATAACCGCCTATGGAATTGTCTATAAAATGGGTGGGATTTATTATGTGTCTGACCTGCCGCTAGCACTGGTTTCACTTACCGTTGCAGTACTTTGCTCCGTTGGGACGACCTGGCTGTCCTGCCATAAAGAGTTAAAAGAAGTGGCGGCAGATTTGATGCGGCCGAAAGCACCAAAAGCCGGAAAACGTGTATTCTTAGAGCATGTACCATTTATCTGGAAGAGACTTAAATTCTTGCAGAAGGTATCCGTAAGAAATATTGTTCGCTATAAGAAGCGTTTCTTTATGATGGTAATCGGAATCAGCGGCTGTACGGCATTGCTGGTGATGGGCTTTGGTGTAAGAGATTCTGTAGTGGCAGTGGCAGACCAGCAGTATGAAGAAATCCAGCTTTACGACATTGGAGTTACATTAAAAGATGGAAAGATGCCGGGAGAGGCTGACCTTAAATCTTTAGATTCTGTATTGGAAAAGGAAAATGCAGCAGGCATGTATGCCATGGAAAAGACCATTGACCTGGTGACAGATAAAGGAACTAAGTCGATTCATATG
>JAFEHB010000985.1_pt1 | contig 13711 bp, 8 predicted proteins | sample 9267121 | NCBI WGS metagenome assembly JAFEHB01 (sample SAMN17103336, study PRJNA684904) | human gut metagenome | isolation source: diarrhea sample from child under the age of five | host: Homo sapiens | place: South Africa: Mafikeng, Mafikeng Provincial Hospital | collected 2019-09 | reverse complement strand
TTTCCACAACCATCCGTTGTCAAACTGGTACTGGCTGATGAGGGCAATCTCGTTGACGTGGTTCTCGCTTCCGTCGCTCATGTTCCAGGTCTCCATCTTGCCTGTCTTGGTGTTCAAGTATTGGAAAGAACCTTGTCGCTGTACGTAGGAGTTCATGCCAGGGTCGAAGCCAGCAATCTTCTTGATGCTGCCGTCACCAGAATAGATAAATGGGGCTGCATTGGCGAAATTGCCAGGGTTCTTGCTGTTGGAATACTTATATAATAAGGAGACACGTCCCTTTCCATCATTCAAGATGCGAGTGATGCCGAAATGATAAAGTTGGGTACGGTCGGCATAATCTGTAAAGCGAAGCTTGAAACTACCTGGATCGAAATTCTGATACATACTGGCTGTATAAAGCCAATTGTCACCGATTCCACCAGACAGGTTGAGATCTACATTCTGCATACCAAAATGGTTTGCCTTGTAATTGAGCTTGCCCTTGAACTCTTTCTGACCTAATTCGCTGAAAGAAGATACAGCGTAAGCAATGTTACCAGTGGCAATAGCCGACTCGGAAGGCGTCATCAGGTCGGTACCTTTCAGAGAGGCATCGCTGCGCCAGTGGGCTGAGAGTTTGTGAACTGAGGATGAATAGACGGCAGGAAGACCGTTCTCATATACGGTTACGTCCTCACTCGGCAATCCAATCTGGATTTCACGAGGCTTGTTGGCGTCGGCAGCGTTAAGCATCACGTTGCGCTCTTCCTTCTTGTTCTTCTCTACTGATTCCTCTTCGAGGTTGAGAGACTTCTTTTCTTTTGTACTTGACTTCTCTTCATTATTGTTAGAAGGAAGTGCATACATGTAGCTTGTCGCTGCCATTGCAGCCAAAGCCATGGAGAATGTACGGATTCTTAGGTTCATAACTTATTATTTTGTTTATTCGTTATTATAATTTATTTATTCGTTCCAAAATGTTTTGGTATGAATCGAATGCGTTTCGATTTCGGTTGCAAAGATAGATTGTTTTTTGATAGCTTGGTGCTGTGTGTAGGGTGTGAGTAGATGTTTAGATACTTTTATAAAGACTTAACTATCTAGTAATCAGAAAGAATGTAGAATTAATACTTTTTATGAGAGTAGATGTTGAAAAGAAGAATAAAAGTCGTATCTTTGCAGCCGTAAAGGGGTATTCTCTTTCATAGTTAAGCAAAACAGGTAAGAACAATAACAAATAAAGGACAATGAAGAAGATTGTATGGCTCTTGATGATGGTGGTGATGCCGATGGTAATGATGCCGATGGTGGCAAATGCGGCATTTTCCCGAAATGTGGCTTTGGAGGACGAGGATGAGTTGTTCCATCGTCTGGACCAATATATTGCTCGCCGGGATGAGTTCTCTTCCAAGAAAGAGAAGAAACTCATACGAATGAAGAAAAAACTGAATCTTACTTCCGACAAACGAGAGCGTCTGAATCTTTTCAATCAAATCTATCGTGAGTATTATACTTATCGATATGACTCAGCCATGGTCTATGCCAACAGGGGGCTGCAATTGGCAGAGCAGTTGCATGATGCCTATTACATTGACCTCAACAAGATTAATCGGGCTGCGGTGTTATCCACAGGTGGATTCTACAGTCAGGCTGAAGACCTATTGCTTTCTTTGAACCCTGAACACATTTCGCCCAAGTTGAGGCAATACTATTATTATACCTTGACTTGGGTGTATAACTATTGGGAATCTTTCTGCGAAAGGTCTGAATTCAAGGAGGGAATGCTAGATAAGAAAAGGCTCTATCTTGCCAAGACCCTAGAATATGTGGGCAACAAGCAATCTGCGCTCTATTATTATCTGAGTGGAGAGTTGGAGTATTTGCTACATCGCACAGACAAGAAAGTGTTGGACTGGTATCAGAAAGCCCTTGCCGCCAGTTCTGTTGACAGCAGGGTGCATGCTTCATCGGCATATTGTATAGCCCGTTATTACCATGACAATGGGCAGATGGACTTATATGAGAAATATTTGGTAGAGGCAGCCATCTCCGACCAGGTTTGTCCCTTGAAAGAGAATCTGGCGCTTCAGGAACTTTCCACCTATTTATATAATAAGGATGCGAAATATGCAAAGCGTGTGTCAAAGTATATCTATTGTTCGATGGAAGATGCTCAGTTTTATAACAACCGTCTTCGAATGGTCGAGATTTCTCGTATTCTTCCGCTTATCACGGAGACGAATCATCAGCGAGAAATACGTCAGAATCGCATCATCACGGCTTCGCTGGTTGTGGTAAGCATCATGTCTCTTGGCTTCTTGGTAATGACGTTCTTTGCCTTCAGGATGAACAAGCGTTTGGCGAAGAGTCGCAGGGAAGTGAAGAGCCAGAATACGCTCTTGGAGGAATTGAACCAGAAACTGCTCAATACCAATAAGCGCAGGGAGACTTATATGCGATTGTTTATGGACATCAGTGCCGTATATATCAAGAAACTGGATGATTATCGCAAGTTGGTGAGCCGCAAAATCAAGGCAAAGCAGACTAGCGATCTTCTGACTGCCCTCAACAGCTACAAGCTAGCAGAAGAGGAAGCTTCAAGTTTCTATATCCGATTCGACAAGGCTTTTATGGACTTATACCCTAATTTCGTGGATGAATTCAACCAACTGCTGTTGCCAGAAAAGCAAATTGTTCTCCCTGCGCCTAACAGTCTCACCAAGGAACTGCGTATCTATGCACTGATGCGACTGGGAATTACTGATGGACAGGAACTGGCCACCCTCCTGTTCTATTCTACACAAACCATCTATAATTACAAGACAGCCATCAGAAAGCGAGCCAAAGACCTCACTACTTTTGATGCAGCCATCAACCGACTATGCAATGTGATAGGCTAATAAATGGCAGAAAATTGAGTATGTTCCTCAATTTTCAGCCATTTTCTTTTGCACATTCAAGAAATAGTTGTACCTTTGCCATTACATAAAAGTTGTAACACTAAAGATGTAATGGCGTATGAAACTAAGTAACAAGAAATTAGCAAATCCTTTCATCTATCAAGGTTATGAAAGTCCTGAGTATTTCTGCGACAGAGAAGCGGAAACAAAGACTTTGATATCGCACCTAAAGAATGGAAGAAACGTTACCCTCATTTCTCCTAGAAGACTAGGAAAAACAGGGCTTATCAAGAACACTTTCTATCATCTGGGAAAAGATGAGAAGGATTCCGCGTGCCTATACCTCGACATATTTGCTACCAAGAACTTGCACGACTTTGTGGAACAATTTGGAGTAATGGTTATCAATGACATCGTTCGCAAGAACTCCTCATTCATAGAGAAAACCATCGCCTTCTTCAGTGCCTTGCGCCCTGTACTCAGCATGGATCCATTAACTGGTGAACCGAGCGTATCTATCACAATAGAGCCATCCCAAGAGGACATCACCATCCGCAGCATCTTCAACTATCTCAACGAGAGTGGGAAAGAGGTATATATCGCCATCGATGAGTTTCAGCAGATTGCAGAATATCCAGAGAAAGGCACAGAGGCGTTGCTACGTTCTTATATCCAGTTTGCCCAACATGTGCATTTCATCTTCTCTGGCAGTAAGCATCATCTGATGGCTGAGATATTCGGCTCACCGAAACATCCATTTTACCAAAGCACCGAGATGATGGGACTTAAACCATTGAGAAACGATGTTTATTATGAATTCTGCCAAAACTTCTTCAAGCAGAAAGGTGGCAACTTATCAAAAGAAACCTTCGACTACATCTATCAACAATTCGAGGGCCACACATGGTATATCCAATGCATCATGAATCGCCTCTATGAAACCGAAATACAAGTTGATAGTATCAAGCAAGTAAATGCAGCAATTCTTTCAGTACTCGAAGGTAGAGAACCACAGTTTGAGAATATGGTACAGTTCTTCACAGAGAACCAGTTCTCGCTTCTGAAAGCTATAGCCAAGGATAGCATTGTTGCCCAGCCTACCTCTGGCAAGTTCATCAAGGAGCACAAACTGAGTGGAGCCAGCAGCGTAAAGGCTGCCCTCAAGATCCTGGAAGACAAGGAATTAGTATATAGGACCAATGAAGGATACATCATCTACGACAGATTCATGGATCTGTGGTTAAAGAGAATATAAACAAAAAAATGTGCTTTAAACGTGCGGAATGTGCTTAAAAAAGACACATTCCGCACGTTTAAAGCACATTTCTCTCCTAGAAAGCCTACATCTTACAATGATTACGACCATGGGGCAATGCCGTTGTCCTTTGCAGATTTCCGTTCCCGACCTTGCAACAGAATCTGTTCTGAAAACATTCTGCAAGGCATTAAAGATAAAGCTCGTAAAAGAGCGCCTCCCTTTGCGTGATTTGAACGATGCTTGGGAATATCTCCACAACTACACTATGGATATGTAGATTCCCTAACTGCTTTAACAAGCCAGAGAATATGGTTGCTTAAGTAAGAGAATGTGGTTGCTTAAGCTTACGGATACAGAATCTCGGGTTAACGGAGATAGTTTCTTGAGTTAGCGGAGACAGTTTCTTGGGTAAGAGAATACTGCTTCTCGGAGTTTGCCACTAGGCTCAGCAGCTCTGCTGAGCCTAGTCAGCAGGTCTGCCGACTGCAGTCAGCACATCTGCTGACTATAGTGGCAACACCTTATTGTTGTACAACAACACACCTTATAGTCGTACAACTTTACACCTTATAGTCGTACAACTTTACACCCTATAGTCGTACAACCTTACACCTTGTAGTTGTACAACAACAAAATCTTAGTAGAACAACTATGGCAGCAAACGCCTCAAATACATTAGCCATAGTCGTAGAATTCCAAATTAGAAGAATTCTACTTATAAATTCTATGAGGTCCATCAGCTGATTGTAATTCCATAATCACATCATCAACAATATACAAATCACTCATCAGATAGAGCAAAGAACGTTCATCATAGAACTATCCTTTGACATTAAAAGATAAGCAAATGGGCAGTGAAGATAAACTAAAGAAGAATAGAAGCAAGGCAAAAAGAAAACTTTTCCTTTAAAAATTCTGGGTTTTATTTTGCTATTTCAAGAATTATCCTTATCTTTGCAGTTGGAATCGAATCACACTATTGTGAGGACTTCCATATTTTTGATGGTTAAATTAGCGTTTGCTATTCGGTCATGCAAATTGGAACGTAGGAAATTTCAAAAAGAGCATAAGAAACGACAGATAGTGAACGTCCGCTATAGCGTGGACGTTACTTGTTGTTCTTATCAGCTTTTCCTACGGCTGCAATTTGGACAAGTTTCGTCCACGTGTTTGTATCCGTAGGTTATGTAGAACGATGGCTTCGCAATCTATCCAGCCAACTAATTTAATAACATTAAAAGCTTAGCTATCGGCATAACGGGCAAATTTTATGAAAAAGTTACATTTTTCTCTTTTGGCGATTCTTTTCGCCTTGTTTGCAATGGTGTCTTTCACCGCATGTTCATCGGATGATGACGACACTCCTTCCGCAGAGGACATCCAGACCAGCATTATTGGAATATGGCAACCAACTCATGTTTCAGGCTACGATTGGGACAAAGACGAAGACAAGCCTGTCAAAGTAGACAAGGACATTGACATTGACGATGCTATCTCTTTCGAATTCAAGCAAGGTGGCACCTTTAATGAGTATGTTTGGACAGAAAGCAAATGGAAAATAGAGTGTTCCGGAGAAGGCTATAAAATCTCAGGCAACAAATTAACTACATACGAAGAAGATGGCGTCAACGTTTTAGATGTTTATACCATACAGAGTATTAATTCGACAACTATGGTTTTAAAATACAATCTGGATGGCAATGCCTCATATCCTAGTACTATCACATTCAAGAAGATTAAATAATCAAAAGATTGCATCATAAATGGCAGAAAGTTGAGTATGTACCTCAACTTTCTGCCATTTTCTTTTGCATATTCAAGAATTAGTTGTACCTTTGCCTTTACAATAAGGCTGTAACACAAAAGATGTAATGGCGTATAAAACTAAGTAACAAGAAATTAGAAAATCTTTTCATTTACCAAAGGATATGAAAGTTCTGAGCATTTCTGCGATAGAGAAGCAGAGACTGCTACCCTTTTATCTCATCTGAAGAACGGCAGGAACGTAACACTTATCTCTCCTCGTAGAATTGGCAAAACGGGACTCTTCAAGAATACCTTCTTCTATCTCTAGGAAGAAGAGAATTATACCGTCTGCCTCACCGAGTTGATGTTTACCGATAACGATGAATTATCGGGCTTGATAGCAAGAATGCTGAATGCCGGCATCAAGGTGATTATCGCCAATGGCAATGTGCCCAATATCCTCATCGACCTCAAAGAGCATCCGATGGAGACCCTACATACAGAGTTTGCTCCAAGACCGATGGAAAAATAATAGAATCACAAACGAGATAGCACAGAGCTTTGCGACGCAAATGGCTCATCGTGCCTGTCACCGTCAAAGACAAGTACAAGATACTCCGTGTCATCTCATCACTGACGCACGAGCCATTCGAGGTGAAGATTATTGAATAAAATTAATAGGCATAAGAAAAATTGAAAGAAAGAGAAGCGAAGGTAATAGAACTTGCTGTGAACTTCTGCAACGAGAAGTTGGACGAGGAATGTGCCACACTATGCACCCAGCTGATACAGAAACTTGGAAGGAAACGCACCAATCCTCTCCAGTCTGGAAGATTAGAGATTTGGGCAGCTGCAGTTGTTTACACAATATGCAGCATCAACTTCATATTCAGCAAGGACTCCCGACTAAGCTTGACATCGAATGACATCTGTGAATATTTTGGCACAAGCAACTCAACCACGGCGCAAAAGTCGAGGACGATAAAAGATTTGCTGAAGATAAGTCAAGTATTCGATCCCAACTTTTCATTGAAAGAGATTGCCACAAACAATCCTTTCAATCGTCTTCGAATGTCAAATGGATTTTTCTTCTTCGACTAAAGTCAAAAGACAAGGCTACATTACGGGCATTCCTTGCCAACAGCAATGCACCATGCAAAAAAATGGGACAAAGCTCCACCATTTTGGCATGGTGCATTGTTTGTTATATAAAAGGCACTAATGGTGGTAACACCTGCCTTTAAGACTTCAACTATTTATATTTACAACAAGAAGATTCTACCTTACAGCAAGAAGGTTCCAAAATAATCCCTTGTCACTACCTTAAAATCCACATCAGGATAAGAGTTTCTATAATTGACTCTCAATATCTATTTTTACTTTCATAATGACGATTATTAAACAATGTAAATATGTCACAGAAAATCCTTTTGTTTATAGGCATTGGCTAAGTCTATGTGCAAGGTTTCGCAAGATGGTTCATGTGCATTTTGCAAGATTTCGCAAGAAAGTTGAAAGATTCTGTAATAGAGTATCCGACATTTTTTCATAATTTTGCAGCATCTTATTATGGTATGGACTTAGTCTATTATTCACATAAATATATATTGTATTATGACAACAACTTTAAAACAGCAACATCATGGCAGACTTCGTGGAATCCTCTTAGCTCTGCTACTCGCCGTCTGCCTGTCTCCGGCTTCGGCACAAGAGAATGTAACGGGAACATTGAGTGGTGACAGTGTCTATGCTACAGTCAATGGCGTGACATTTTGTTTCTATGTTCATGGCTCTGATTCATTGACCGTGGACAATGCCTATGGCTATACTGACACGCTGGACATACCAGGATATGTCAACGTGGGCGAAACCACATATAAGGTGACTTCTGTGCCCAGTGGCAAATATGGCCATCATTTCGGCAATAAGAATTTCAAAGTGCTCATCTTGCCAGAGACCATGACCGACTATGGGGAGCAACCATTCTGTCATTGCTTCAACTTGGAGAAGGTAATAAGCAAGCGTATATATGCTATCAATACCTGGTACACGCTCTTCAATAGCGACAGCGACTATTTGTGGCGAGAGAGAAGCAGCCTTAGTATCTGTAAAAGAGCTACCCTAAACGTACCCTTTGGCAGCAAGCCTCATTACAGCGTCTGCGCTCCGTGGAGATATTTCAAAACCATAGAAGAGGGACTCGAACCGAACGTAGGCTACAACGCACCGGTATTGTCTGCCGACAGCACCAGCTACACCCCCGATACCAATGTGTTCACACAGGCCGTAAGGGTTACTCTTACCAATCCGAACACGGCTGGCGACATCTATTATTACATCATCAGCGGGAACGGCTTTAGTCGCACGTCGGATGTCTTGAAATACGAAGGACCAGTGGAACTGACTGAGCCATCGGGCATTGTTGCCTATGTCACAGATGGCACGACACGCAGCCAGACATTGACGGCGCAATTCAACATACAGACCAACTCACTCTTTGTGCAAGGCGAGAAAGTGACACAGGACAACATGTATGATATATTGTGCGACAAAGGCAGCGTAGCCATTGACCCCAAGAGCGGTGCACTAGTGCTGACCAATGCCAACATCAACCCTGGCGGCAAGACTAATGAGGGTATTAAGGCGTATGGTGACAATCTCACCATCATGCTCAACGGCAATAGCACAATCACTGGCGGCAATTACGGCATTGCTTTCAACTATGGTGATGGGCGTATGGCATCGCAAAACGGCCCAACGCTGACTATAGAGGGGCAAAACAATGGCACCGACACGTTGACGGTGAACGGACTTCAGAGTGAGGCAATATTTGCATATCTTTCCAATCTCACCATCAGAAACTGCGTGGTCATAGCCATTGGCGCAACAAAGAGTGGAACTGGTGTCTACTTTAAGGCTGGAGGAGGAAAGATTGACGGAACACTGACCATCGACAATGCAACTCTGCATGCTTCTGGCGGAAGGAATGCCATTGATGGCGTGTTCAATCTCAATCTCTCCGACAACGTTTCCATCCTCTCTCCAAAGGGTGCCCGGTTCGTAAGTTTCATGGATCACAAAGAATGTTTTTCAAACATCGTTGACGCCACGGGAGCCGCAGCGCTGACGGCGATCATTGGCATCGCTTCACCGAAGCCTACCGAGATATCGCCTGTAGTCACCGACAGCAACAATGCTGTCGACGTTGTTGACACCAACAACATCACCGAAAGCACCGACCTCAACAACCAAGTCGTCAACAACGTTTACTTCAACATCAATACCACAGGTTCTGAGCAAACAGGCTATTACGACAGCACAGACAATTCACTTGTGCTTGTCCAGACTACCAACAATACCGACATGGCAACCATCGCATCGTCTGAAAACCCAATCTCTGTTGCCGCAGACAATGGCTACACGGGATTGATTCTTATGGTGCCAGAAGGACAGGGCATCATCACCGTCGAGACACAGACCTATGGCACAACGGCTGTTGCCGTGCAGGTGGGCACCGACGCTCCGCAGACCATCACTTCTGGTTCGCAGGAAGAGACCAACGTCAGCTATACCGTTGCTCAAGACTCCTACGTTTATCTCTATACCACCAACAATTCCTCGGCTGCAGTGGGCACAAGAGCTATGGCTGCACCAACCAACGGGGCTAAAATATTCTCTGTGAAGGTAAAGCAGGTGTTACCTACTGGAATTGACTCAGTTGAAGGTGTGAATGGTGTAGGCAAGAACGCCCCGATGTACAACACAGCCGGACAACGTGTAGGCCGTGATTACAAAGGTATCATCATTCAGAATGGACGTAAGATAATTAGAAGATAAGCAATTTGCATTAAATCAGTGGGGTTAGACATCTCTCCATAAACTCGCAAAGACTGTGCACATGGAATCATGGGTACAATCTTTGCGAGTTTGCTTTACTTTCACCGACGGCTATGCAAAACAATTGTTCTGCTTAACAGTGTCCGTCTTTCGGAGAGTTGGTTATTTGTCTGACGAACTGTGTCGGAGTAATATTTAGCACATTGCGGAAGGCACGCACGAAATTCGAGTAGTCGGTGAACCCGCATTGGTCGGCAACAGCGTTGAAACTCATCTCAGGATGTTTCGTGAGCATCAGCTTTGCCTTCGCCACCTTTGTGCGTTGAATATATTGCACAGGTGTGAGTCCCGTGATTGCTGTCAGCTTGCGATAGAACTGGCTGTAGCTCATGTTAAGTCGTTCAGCAACAGTGTTGACATCGGCAAGCTTGCCTGAATTTAAAATGACGTAGATACAGTCGGTGACACGGTTGACGAAAGGCTCCTCTCTTCTGACCTCGCTGGCAGGAGATGGTGTTTGCGTATTCGGCTTGTCATCATTTGATAGAATCATCTGTGATAACTTCTTCTGCAGGCGTGTACGCTGTTCAAGCAATTTGTCGATACGAGTGAGAAGTTCATCGCTGCTGAAAGGCTTCGTAAGATAAGCATCGGCTCCAGCCTCAAGACCACGGAGACGGTCGGCTTCGGTGACTCTTGCCGTGACAACGACAATGGGGATGTGGCTTGTCAGCTCGTCGCTGCGTATCTTCCGCATCAGTTCCATTCCGTCCATCTTCGGCATCATAAGGTCGGTAACAATAGCATCAGGCTGTTGCTTGTGGGCTAAGTCAAAACCTTCCTCGCCATTTCGGGCATAAAGAACATTATACTTTATGCCGAGTTGCCTGCCTATGTATGCTGCCACATCGGCATTGTCCTCAATGATAAGGATGGAAACCTTGCCAGAGCTATCAATCAAGCCCTCTACTGACTCCTCGAAATGTGGGGAATCGGATAAATGGTTAGTCTGGGTATCATTGCCAAGAGAAATTGCTTTCGGCTCTTCTTTGTGGATGCTGTGTGACGTTTTGCTTTCAGCTTTGATCTGTAGCACGATATGGAATATGGTGCCTTTTCCCTCAGTGCTCTCTACGGAAATTGTGCCGTCAAGTTGTTTCACAATCTGATAGACAAGCGCCAGGCCGATGCCTGTTCCCGCTTCTTCGTTATTGTCAGCCTGATAGAATTCCTCGAAGATGTGTGGCAGGTTTTCCTTTGATATGCCGCACCCCGTGTCGCTTATGACTATATGCAGTCGTCTGCCGTTGCGCCACAAGCTGATACTTACCTTTCCCAAAGCAGGCGTAAACTTTATGGCATTCGACAGTAGATTACTCATGAGCTTGTTCATGTATTCGGGTACAAAGTCAGTGTATATCTCGTTCTCATGGGGAATAAACTGAAGTTTAATGTCACGCTTCCGGCTATAATCCTCGAACATCTCAACTATCATGCTTATGTATGCCACAATATTGCCGTTCCTCCATTCCGGCTTGCCGATGGCAGAACGAATCTTTGAAATGTCGAGCAACTGATTGATAAGTCTTAGTATTCGGTTGCCTTGCCTTTCGATGGTCATGCCCATGTCGTGTGCTTCATCCGTTGTTATGCTGTCCTTCTGCAAGTCATGGCTCAGTCCGAGGATAACAGTCAGCGGTGTGCGGAATTCGTGTGTGACGTTGCGGAAGAATGTTTCACGCATGTCGTTGAGCTTCTTTAGCGCTTCATAGCCACGTTTGCTGAGCTTGCGGTTATAGATGAGCAATCCGATGATGACGGCAAGAAAGAAGATGATGACTGCAAAAATGGCATATCCTGTATGGCGAGCCAACCGTTCTTGCGTTATCTTGTTGTTGGCGGTAGCGACATGTCGTGTATACCGTTCGTGCTCAATATTGAAGCTGACACTTTGCATGCGGTTCACCTTCTCCATGTCGATGAGACTGTCTTGAAGCGCAGCCGACCGTTCATGGGCAAGCAGCGCGCTTCGCCAGTCGCCACGTTCTTTACAGAGTTTGTAGTAAAGGTCGTATATTTGTGCCAAATGCTCAGTGCTGTGTATGCTTGTGGTGATGTCCTTGGCCTTTGTGAGAAAACTTTCGGCCTTTTTGCAGTCTCCCTTGGTTATATATACTCCAGCGATGGCGATAAGCGAGTTCAGCGTGTGCCATTGGTCCTTGGAACTCTTCATCAAGTGGTAGGCTTTGTTGTATTCCGCCAGGGCCTTGTCAAGTTGATGCGCCTTCTCATAGAGGTTGCCGAAATAGGTGTGGCAGAGAGCTATGCCGAGCGTATTGCCATCTTGGGTGTTGAGTTCCATTGACTTTTTGTAGTAAATCCATGCAGAGTCGGTCTGTCCTTTGGTTTCAAATATAGAGCCGAGGTTAGCGCAGTTGATGGCTTGCCCCGTGATGCTACCGAGTGATTTTTCGCCGGCAAGGGCTTGTCGCAGACAGCTGTCGGCAAGGTGAAAGTTCTGGACGGTGAGATAGACGTTGGCAAGTCCATTGAGCGAGATGACGCGGTTCTTGCATGCGGTAAACGATGTGTCAGAACATTCTTCTGCCATTATCAGTGCGTTCTTGTGGTACTTTTGCGCTGCATCGAGAATTCCCATGCGGCGGTAGTCGGTGCCGATGTTGTTCAGCGCCTGCACCCATTCAAGCGTGTCGCCCACGTGCTCGGCAAGCTCCAATCCTTCGCCGTGTTTCTCCAGAGCCTCGTCGAAACGGCTTTCGTTGCGCAACTGCTTGCCCCACTCGCGCAGTATGATTATCTGCCCGAGCAAATTCTGTTGCTTGCGCATTGCTTGATGAATACTGTCAAGCCTGTCCATACTGTGCAAAGACTTCACGATGCTGTCTATCTCATGTCGCTCTTTAGCCGTGAACGAGATTTCGTGCTTTCTACTGCAAGATGCAAGCACAAAAATCACCATTGCCAATGCACACAGATAAAGTCTCCCTGTTTTTCCCATCCTTAATAATTTTCAGCTTTTGTTTTCAAAGTTAATGTTTTGTTCCTACGCAAATTCAACACGCAAGTGCAAAAATACGATTTTTTCGTAAAAGTGCTTCTTCGGTGTAAAAAAAAATAATTTCTTCCCATTTGTGAAGAACTATCCTCTTATACTAAATGACGTAAAATTTGCGAAATTCCAACACGCCAAAACCAAAGCGTACTGTTACGCCTTTTATGTATATGTGTCTCCCTAAACATCCCACCCACGAGGGCTTTCAGTAAGGGTTTGACGATGTAAAGATAGCAAATGTTTTGGTTTCCGCAAACTTTTTAACCATATTTTTGTGCTTTACCAATAAAAAAGCGTATATTTGCACTCATCATACATAAAACAAGGCATAATTATGAAGCAGATGGAGCACTCATATAAAGGAGAAGAGAAGTTTCTCGTAAATGATTTGAAGACAATTGTCAGCAAAGCAAGGAGCAAAGCTTTCGCTGCCGTCAATTATTCTCTGGTAGAAAGAAACTGGAGAATAGGGAAACGTATTGTGGAAGAGGAGCAGAACGGAGAAGCAAGGGCTGAGTATGGAAAGCATATTATTGAGGTGGCATCCGCTGCACTTACAGAGGAATTTGGGAAAGGGTTCTCTGAGACAAACCTCATAAATTTCAAGAAGTTCTTCCTATTATTCAAAGAATTAGAAATTCATCAGACAGTGTCTGAGGAATTCAGAAAGCAAGTATTACATTTACTTCCATGGTCACACTATGAACGACTTATTCGCATAGAAGACACAAGGGAATATCAGACAAACATTGAGAAGTTTATATCATTTCTAAGCCCAGTATATACTTTCTGGGCTTTTTATTTGTTCTATTCAGAAAAAGCCGTATCTTTGCCATTACAAAAAAGTTGTAACATAAAAAATGTAATGGCGTATGAAACTAGGCAACAAGAAATTAGTGAATCCTTTCATCTATC
>JAFEHB010000978.1_pt1 | contig 13846 bp, 16 predicted proteins | sample 9267121 | NCBI WGS metagenome assembly JAFEHB01 (sample SAMN17103336, study PRJNA684904) | human gut metagenome | isolation source: diarrhea sample from child under the age of five | host: Homo sapiens | place: South Africa: Mafikeng, Mafikeng Provincial Hospital | collected 2019-09 | reverse complement strand
AATCCCCCTTTTTTAAAAAAATTAGAGCTTAATTTCAAATTCTTTTAAGACATCTTCGTATAAATCTTTGACTTCAACACACAACTTTTTAACTTCATCTTCAGTCAAAGTTTGAACATATTTTTTTGCGTGAATGTAATTATTTAATTCTTCTTTATCAATTAAATCTAATTGTTCATGTCTCATTTCTTCTAACATCTCTATCAATACTTTTTTTGGAGTTGGAAATTTATTTGTCAGTTGAATGGCTTCTAAAATTTCACGTCCATAAAATTCAGTTTCTGTAAAATCTTCGCCTTGGTAATTAATCATCATTCATTTTCTCCTTTGATTTTATTGTTTGAAAGTTTATCATTTTTTAGTTCAGTTTCTTGTGGTTTTTTTTCAGATAACTTTGTTTTTGCCTTATCAATTCTTTCTTTCATTGTCATTGATTTTTTCGGTACAGGAGCAACATATTTTTCTAATTCAATATCAATTTTTTCAATTAATTCTTTTGCGGTTTCTTGAACATTTTTCATCACATTTTCTAATTGTTCATCAGAAATTTTATCAAAGCCCCAAGAATTTAAATAGCCGATTGAATAATCTTTTGTGTCAATATTTAAATGATTAGCAACGACAAAAGCGGTAGATTCTGCTTCCAATTCTTGTAAAGCATATTTTTCAGAACCGAAAACTTCTTGACTCTCTTTGTGCAATTTTGAATGAGTGATTTCATGCAATAAAGTTTTAATTCTTTGATAACCTTTTAAGTCAGGACTTAAACAAATTTCTTTCGTTGTAGGGGAGTAAAAACCATTTGCCCCAGAACACATTTCTGCTGTTTCTAAAACCTTAATTGGTACATCACTTGCCTTTGTGATTGAGAAAAATAATTTGCGATTATCATCAGGGTTGTCCGGCACATAAGCAACTGGTTTTGGTAAATTTTCATACTCAACTAATTGGTGTGTTTCAAAAACTGTTCCTAATTTAAAAGCGTACATTTCTTGTTTTGGTTTTCCGTTTTTGTCTAGTATTTTATTTCCGTTGACATCTTTTTTATCTCTCGTACAAGGCATAAAAATTTTTAAACCATGTTCGCCTTTTTTTACATGGTAACCTTGATTTTTCCATGCTCCGAAAGAACCAACCAAACCAACATCAGGTTTTTGTTTTTGTAAAAATCTCAAATTTCTTGAAGAATAGTGAGGGCAAGAAGCAACAAATTTTAGATAGTTTTTAAACATTTCTGAATTTTTGTAGTCTGAAATATTTTCTTTGATAAGGTTAGATAAACCTTTAGTATCTTTTTTCTCTAACAATTCTTGAATGTTTGAATCAGCACCTTGTTTTGTTGTTTCTATGTTTTGGACTACAATCAAATATTTAAACACAAAATGAACAATATTTTTCGAAAATAATTTTTGAGTTCAGTTTTAAATAAATATTTCCATCAAAAATCTCAGTCATTAATTTTAAAATCTCCATAGTAAAATTTACTTCTGACTGAAAGAGATTTCTCATTATAAAAAAAGAAAAAATTTTTAAAAGGGAATTTAATGATTTTCACTCTAGAAATAATAAGTTTCGGAAAAATTTTTGTTATTCCGAAACATATAATCGACAAAAACGCATGGTTAAGCGGTTCTAGTTTTTCAAAAGTTTAAAAAACCATAAAAAACGATTTTTATGGCAACTTTATGAGAGTATGAGGATATTTTTAATCAAAAAAACGCTTATAAATTGCAAGTGATTTTAGTTGTTGATATAAATATTATGCTATTTTTAAAGTGTCTTAAACAAAAGCAAAACGTATATTCTGAACTTAAAACACGATTCGTCAGAATATACTTTTTTTTCTAAATTTTGAACAATATTCTTTTTAATTATGATATAATATTTTTATATTTTAATTACCCCTAAAATATGTACCTTTCTATTTACAAGTTGTCCTCCTCTTACAATTCCGAGAACAGCTTTTTATTATGGCTAGAACAAGTGACAAAAAAGGAGAGACCAGTATGATAACATATGGAAAAAGAACTGAGTTGAATACAATTGATGTGATTAGATTGTTTGAATCATCTGGAATTGTTCGACCATTTAGTCAACCTTCTAGAATCAAAGAAATGATTTTAAATTCAGATTTAATCTACACAGCATGGAATGAAGACCAACTAATTGGTATTGCTCGCTGTGTGACAGATTTCAGTTATTGTTGTTATTTGTCAGATTTAGCTGTGCATAGAGACTATCAAAGTAGAAAAGTTGGAGCAACACTGATTGAACATGTAGAAAAAGAACTTGGAGATGAAGTATCTTTAATTTTATTAGCTTCAGATACTGCAATGGATTATTATCCAAAAATAGGCTTTAATAAGGCTGAAAATGCCTATATCAAAAAAAGAAAATATTGACTCTTTAGTTATTTAACTAGTAAGTAGACATAGTAATCTGATTTTTACTTGAAGAAGTGACAAAAAAAAGAAGTTGTGATAAAATAAAGGTAAAGAAAAAAGGACTTGCTCGACACAAGTCCAATGTAGCCGTTTTAAGAACGGTAGCAAATACTAGTTAATCAATGACCAATAGCTCTGCTAAGCTGAACGGTCATTTTTTGTTATTCGTATTTATGACAAGAATCATCAAGGTCGCGAACGCAATCATGAGATTCAATGCCTGAAATACAGTCAAAAAATTTTCGCCTTTCATGTTTTGTGAGGGTTTGCCCACGAAATAATCATAAGCATCACCTCCAATCAGACTACCGTTCATAAACTCTACAAACATTATTATAGCAAAAAAAGCCCCGTAAGTCATAGACTTACAGGGCTTTTGAATTAGTCATTAAAACCTTGGACTGGCAAAGGTTAAAGTCATTTCAGGGTGGGCTTTATAATGCCCCACTACATCAACCTTCCATGCTCCCCTCAGGATTTGACACATAATAGGGAAGGCTTTTTTAAAGCGAACGTGTTCATCATTATAAGTTGCTGAAGTAAATGGTCATGCCTGGTCTAAGGTCATCAAGAAACGAGGGTCTGGAGTATCGCAAATCAGGTCATGACAATAAAACTGATTGAAGCGGTCAATGACGAAGTATCTGCTATTTAATTTTTCAAAGCAGTCCTTACAAAAGGCTGACTTTTTATAATAGTGCCAGCCTTCTTGTTTGAAATATTTTTTAGCGGCACTTTTATTTGTCGCCAACAATGGTTTAACTCCAAATCAGAAAGAAGAAAATTATTTTAAGAAAATATTGCTCATTTTGTGTCTAAATATTTGACATTGGTCCAAGTTGGACTACCATCAAATAGTTAGACATAAAATGAACTACATTTTGGAAAGGTTATAATAAACTAGACACAAAGTTAAGAGAAATCGTGGAAAGGTTTATTATGGCAAGAAGAAAATTCGATAAACAATTTAAAAATTCTGCAGTAAAACTCATTCTTGAAGAGGGTTACTCTGTTAAAGAAGTCAGCCAAGAGCTTGAGGTTCATGCCAATAGTCTTTATCGCTGGGTTCAAGAAGTTGAAGAATATGGAGAAAGTGCTTTTCCAGGCAATGGGACAGCCCTAGCTGATGCCCAACATAAGATTAAATTGTTAGAGAAAGAAAATCGTTATCTTCAGGAGGAACTTGAACTTCTAAAAAAGTTCCGGGTCTTCTTGAAGCGAAGCAAGTAAAACGTTTTGAATTTCTCTTGAAACATCATGGGAAGATAAAAATTAAGCATGCAGTAAAAGTTCTTAAGGTTTCTCGCTCAGGTTTCTATGAATACATGCATCGTCGTCCTTCAAAACAACAAGTGGAGAGAGAAATTCTCTCAGAGAAGATAAAAGCTGTCTTTCATGAGCATAAGGGACGCTATGGTGCGGTTAGAATTACCAAGGTACTTCATAATACTGGTATTATGACCAACACGAAACGTGTTGGAAAACTGATGCACTTGATGGGACTTTATGCCAAGGGAAGCCGTTATAAATATAAACATTACAACAGAAAAGGAGCTTCGCTTTCAAGACCCAATTTAATTAATCAGATCTTTAAAGCAACAGCTCCTAATAAAGTATGGCTGGGAGACATGACCTATATCCCTACCAAAGAAGGCACCTTATACTTAGCCGTGAATATCGACGTTTTTTCACGTAAGATTGTAGGCTGGTCAATGTCTTCACGGATGCAAGATAAACTGGTGAGGGATTGCTTCTTACAAGCTTGTGGGAAAGAACATCCTCAGCCTGGCTTGATTGTCCATACTGATCAAGGGAGTCAATATACAAGCTCTCGTTATCAATCTACTCTTCGTCAAGTCGGTGCTCAATCTAGCATGAGTCGTAAAGGAAATCCCTATGACAATGCAATGATGGAGTCTTTTTATAAGACGCTAAAGAGGGAGCTTATTAATGATGCTCATTTTGAGACAAGAGCTGAGGCTACTCAAGAAATATTTAAATACATTGAGACCTATTACAATACAAAAAGGATGCATTCAGGTCTTGATTACAAGTCTCCAAAAGACTTTGAAAAATATAATTCTTAAATTCTCTTAACTCCGTGTCTAGTTTTTCGTTGACTTTCCATTTTTCGAAAATAATTTTTTATTCCATACTAAATATTGTCATATTGTCAAAAACCACAAAAACAGAAATTTACGAAAAGCTCCAATTTTTTGGAAAGTTAAATAATGTGTACATATTTTCAACAAACCATACATTAGAAATAACAAAAAAACACCGTAGAATTGTTTGATTCATACGGTGCTTTTTTATGTCTAATTATTTAAGAGTAGTCCAATATTTTTATAAGTCATAATTCTAGTCCGCTTTTAAAATAGTAGTGTACTGGCTAAATTCCTCTAAGTGTTGATGGCTAATCTGGTTATCTGTAATGATGGTATCGAGTTGATCTAGATTATAGAAGTTAAAGAAATCGTATCGATCGAATTTAGTACTGTCTACTAATAAGAATTTTTCTACAGCATTGTTTAGGGCAAGTTGTTGAATCACACCTTCCTTGTCACTATACGTAGCAATAGAATTATGGGTAACAGCATTTGCACTAACAAAAGCTTTGGCAAATCTCATTGCTTTTAAATTTGTCGAAGCCATTGAACCTACAAAAGCTCCAGTTATTTCTCTATATTCACCGCCAAGAAGCAATAAATCAATGGTTTCGCTATCATTTAGAATCAAGAACACAGGGAGACTATTTGTAATGATACGAATTTTATAACCTTTACGACCTTTCAATTCTAATGCCAGTTGTTCAAGTGTAGTTCCGGGTCCAATAAAAATAGTATCGCCATCTTTGATTAAAGAGCAGGCTTTTTTAGCAATGTCAATTTTTTCTTTTGTATTTAGACTTTTCTTCTCGATATGTGTCTTTTCAAGTGGCTTTTTAGAGGAAAGCAATTGTGCACCACCATGAGTACGTGTTAAAAGTCCATCAGCTTCTAGAGCATCAAGGTCTCTACGGGCTGTCATATCGGAAATATCTAGTTCATCTATTATTTCTTTTATGGTTATGGTCCCATCAATCTTTAACATATCTAAAATTTTTTCTAATCGTCGTTTTTTGTTCATATGAAGACTCTTCTTTCATAAAGTAATTTTTTTCCAAAGATAATTCTCTTTTAATTGTATCATAAAAGACAATGTTTTCAAGGTAAAATAAACAATTTTAAACAAAAACAAACGTTAGATGATGAAATAAGAACAGAGGATTGACGTATATTAGCTTAGGTCAGATTTTGTATAAGACGAAAATAAAGTAGGACCTCTTAATCAGTAAGTTATAGTAAGTAAAAGACTTTTGTAATACTTGAATAGATATTTAACGTCCATTTTGTGATGGATTAAATGAACAATAATTTAACGGTGTTATCTATTTAAAAAAAAAAAAAAAACAAAAAACAAACAAAAAAGTGTTGCTTTTTGTTTGAATGTTTGATATTATATAAACAAAGAAGTGATGAAAACGTTATTTCGAACATTTCGCAAAATATTTTCTACTTCTAGGTAGCATTTCTTTTTAAAATTTAGGAGGTAGTCTAAATGGCTATTGTTGTTGGTGCAGATCTCAAAGGTACGAGATTAAAAGATGTTGTGAAAAATTTTCTTGTAGAAGAAGGTTTTGAGGTAATTGATGTGACTAAGGACGGACAAGATTTTGTTGATGTTACCTTGGCAGTTGCCTCTGAAGTAAATAAAGATGAGCAAAACTTAGGTATTGTAATTGATGCTTATGGAGCTGGTCCATTCATGGTAGCAACTAAAATTAAAGGTATGGTTGCAGCAGAAGTTTCAGATGAACGCTCAGCTTATATGACACGTGAACATAACAATGCACGAATGATTACGGTTGGCGCTGAAATCGTCGGTGATGAGCTTGCTAAAAACATCGCTAAAAGTTTCGTCAATGGTAAATATGATGGCGGACGTCATCAAATCCGAGTAGATATGCTTAACAAGATGTGTTAAGAAAAGGAGTTAAAAAATGAGAATCGCAATTGGATGTGACCACATTGTCACAGATGTAAAAATGGCAGTATCAGAATTCTTGAAATCAAAAGGACATGAGGTCCTTGATTTCGGGACATATGACCACGTACGTACTCACTACCCTATCTATGGTAAAAAAGTCGGTGAAGCAGTAGTAAGTGGTCAAGCAGACTTGGGAGTATGTATCTGTGGTACAGGTGTCGGCATTAACAATGCAGTCAATAAAGTTCCAGGTGTTCGCTCAGCGTTGGTTCGTGATATGACGTCAGCTCTATATGCTAAGGAAGAACTTAATGCGAATGTTATCGGTTTTGGTGGAATGATTACTGGTGGTCTTCTTATGAATGACATCATTGAAGCTTTCATTGAAGCTGAGTACAAACCAACAGAAGAAAATAAAAAATTGATTGCAAAAATCGAACACGTTGAAACACATAATGCACATCAAGCAGATGAGGATTTCTTTACAGAATTCCTTGAAAAATGGGACCGTGGTGAGTACCACGATTAAGGTATAACCAATGATTCTGACAGTCACACTAAATCCTTCAGTAGACATATCTTATCCTCTAGAAACATTGAAAATTGACACAGTGAATAGGGTGAAAGATGTTAGTAAGACAGCTGGTGGAAAAGGCTTAAATGTTACTAGAGTCTTGTATGAATCTGGTGATAAAGTTACTGCTACAGGTTTCTTAGGTGGTAAAATTGGTGAATTTATTGAAAGCGAATTAGAACAATCTCCTGTTAGTCCAGCTTTTTATAAAATCTCAGGAAACACTAGAAACTGTATTGCTATCTTACACGAGGGTAACCAAACAGAAATTTTGGAACAAGGACCAACAATTTCTCATGAAGAAGCAGAAGGCTTTCTTGACCACTATAGCAATCTTATTAAACAATCAGAAGTTGTGACAATTTCAGGAAGTTTGCCTTCAGGACTTCCCAACGATTATTATGAAAAACTTATCCAACTTGCTTCGGATGAAGGAGTAGCAGTCGTTTTGGATTGTTCAGGTGTATCACTTGAAACAGTTCTAAAATCGTCGGCTAGACCTACTGCCATCAAACCTAATAATGAGGAACTTTCACAGTTGCTTGGAAAAGAAGTAACAAAAGATATTGAAGAACTCAAAGACGTTCTTAAAGAGTCACTTTTTAGTGGTATCGAATGGATAGTGGTCTCACTAGGTCGAAACGGTGCCTTTGCAAAACATGGTGATGTTTTCTATAAGGTAGATATTCCTGATATCCCAGTTGTTAATCCGGTCGGATCGGGGGACTCAACGGTAGCTGGTATTGCATCAGCTTTAAATAGTAAAAAAAGTGACGCTGACTTATTAAAACATGCGATGACATTGGGTATGTTAAATGCTCAAGAAATAATGACAGGGCATGTGAATATGACTAATTACGAAACACTAAACTCACAAATTGGAGTAAAAGAGGTATAAAATGGTACTTACAGAACAGAAACGCAAATCTTTGGAAAAACTTTCAGATAAAAACGGTGTTATCTCAGCTTTGGCATTTGACCAACGTGGTGCTTTGAAACGTTTGATGGCACAGTATCAAGATACAGAACCAACTGTAGCTCAAATGGAAGAACTAAAGGTTTTGGTTGCTGATGAACTTACAAAATATGCTTCTTCAATGTTGCTTGACCCTGAATATGGACTTCCAGCAACAAAAGCATTGGATAAAGAAGCTGGTCTTCTTCTTGCTTATGAAAAAACAGGTTATGATACATCAAGTACAAAACGTTTGCCTGACTGCTTGGATGTTTGGTCTGCAAAACGTATCAAAGAGCAAGGCGCTGATGCCGTTAAGTTCTTGCTTTACTATGATGTAGACAGCTCAGATGAACTTAACCAACAAAAACAAGCTTATATTGAACGTGTTGGTTCTGAATGTGTCGCTGAAGATATTCCTTTCTTCTTGGAAATCCTTGCTTATGATGAAGAAATCTCAGATGCAGGTTCTGTTGAATACGCAAAAGTGAAACCTCGCAAAGTCATTGAAGCAATGAAAGTTTTTTCTGACCCACGCTTTAACATCGATGTTCTTAAAGTTGAAGTACCAGTAAACGTTAATTATGTTGAAGGTTTCGCTGATGGTGAAGTGGTTTACAGTAAAGCTGAAGCTGCTGACTTCTTTAAAGCACAAGAAGAAGCGACTAACCTTCCATACATCTACCTAAGTGCAGGTGTATCTGCTAAATTGTTCCAAGAAACATTGCAATTTGCTCACGACTCAGGTGCCAAGTTTAATGGTGTCCTTTGTGGACGTGCTACTTGGGCAGGTTCTGTAGAACCTTATATCAAAGATGGTGAAGCATCAGCACGTGAATGGTTGCGTACAACTGGATTCGAAAATATTGACGAACTTAATAAAGTTCTTGTTAAAACAGCTAGTCCATGGACTGATAAAGTATAGTAAAAATACAACACGGAGGATAATGTTATGAATAGAGAAGAGATGACTCTTCTAGGGTTTGAAATTGTTGCCTACGCTGGCGACGCTCGCTCTAAACTTTTGGAAGCGCTTAAAGCAGCTGAAAATGGTGACTTCGCTAAGGCAGATAGTCTTGTAGTAGAAGCAGGAAGTTGCATTGCAGAGGCTCACAATTCTCAGACAGCTATGTTGGCTCGAGAAGCTTCTGGGGAAGAACTTCCATACAGTGTTACTATGATGCATGGCCAGGATCACTTGATGACTACGGTCTTGTTAAAAGATGTGATTCATCACCTTATCGAACTTTATAAAAGAGGAGCAAAATAATGCATAAACTCATTGAACTTATTGAGAAAGGGAAACCGTTCTTTGAGAAAATTTCTCGAAACACCTATCTCCGTGCTATTCGTGATGGATTTATCGCTGGTATGCCACTCATCCTTTTCTCATCAATCTTTATCTTGATTGCCTATGTGCCAAATGCTTGGGGCTTTCACTGGTCTAAAGGTATTGAAACTTTCTTGATGACTCCTTATAGCTATTCAATGGGTATCCTAGCATTCTTTGTTGGTGGTACTACCGCGAAAGCTTTGACGGACTCGATGAACCGTGACCTACCTGCGACTAATCAAATTAACTTCTTGTCTACAATGCTAGCGTCTATGGTTGGTTTTCTTTTGATGGCAGCTGAACCTGCTAAAGAAGGAGGCTTCTTGACAGCCTTCATGGGTACAAAAGGTCTCTTGACAGCATTTATCGCAGCCTTTGTGACAGTTAATGTTTATAAAGTCTGTGTAAAAAATAATGTTACCATTCGTATGCCTGAAGAGGTTCCACCAAATATCTCTCAAGTATTTAAGGACTTGATTCCGTTCACCGTCTCAGTTGTTCTCCTATATGGACTTCAACTCCTTGTTAAGGGAACTCTTGGTGTAACTGTTGCAGAATCAATTGGTACCCTTATTGCTCCTCTCTTCTCAGCTGCAGATGGTTACCTTGGAATTACACTTATCTTTGGTGCTTATGCCTTCTTCTGGTTTGTTGGTATCCACGGTCCTTCAATTGTCGAACCAGCAATCGCTGCTATCACTTATGCCAATATCGATGTCAACTTGCATCTTATCCAAGCTGGACAACATGCAGATAAAGTTATCACTTCTGGTACTCAAATGTTTATTGTTACCATGGGTGGAACAGGAGCTACATTGATTGTTCCATTCTTGTTCATGTGGATTTGTAAATCAGAACGTAACCGTGCCATCGGACGTGCCTCAGTTGTTCCAACATTTTTTGGGGTTAATGAGCCAATCTTATTTGGTGCACCAATCGTATTGAATCCGATTTTCTTTGTACCGTTCATTTTCGCTCCGATTGTCAACGTTTGGATCTTTAAATTCTTTGTTGACACATTGAACATGAACTCATTCTCTGTTAACCTTCCATGGGTTACTCCTGGTCCGTTGGGAATTGTACTCGGTACTAACTTCCAAGTTCTATCATTTATCTTGGCCGGACTCTTGGTAGTTGTTGATACTATCATTTATTACCCATTTGTTAAGGTATACGATGAACAAATTCTTGAAGAAGAACGTTCTGGTAAAAGAAACGATGCTCTTAAAGAAAAAGTAGTTGCAAACTTCAATACTGCTAAAGCAGATGCCGTTCTTGGAAAAGCAGGCGTTGCTAAAGAAGATGTAGCAGCAAACAATAATATCACAAAAGAAACTAATGTCCTTGTTCTTTGTGCAGGTGGAGGTACAAGTGGCTTGCTTGCCAATGCCTTGAACAAAGCAGCAGCAGAATACAATGTTCCAGTCAAGGCGGCAGCTGGTAGTTACGGTGCTCACCGTGAAATGTTGCCAGAGTTTGACTTGGTAATCTTGGCTCCACAGGTCGCTTCAAACTTCGATGATATGAAGGCTGAAACAGATAAATTGGGCATTAAACTTGCAAAAACTGAAGGAGCTCAATATATCAAATTGACACGTGACGGACAAGGTGCTCTTGCATTTGTTCAACAACAGTTTGATTAATAAATTTGTAAAAGTTATTTGAGACGAGATCACTCATTCCATTTGCTCAACACAGTGTTAACCATATCATTTCATTTACTTGGTTTTCAGAACGCAGAATCTCGTCTCAAATGCTTTTTTTGAAAGGACTTACACTTATGACTAAATCACTTCCTAAAGATTTTATTTTTGGTGGTGCTACAGCTGCTTATCAAGCAGAAGGTGCAACTCACACAGATGGTAAGGGCCCAGTAGCATGGGATAAGTATCTTGAAGACAATTATTGGTATACAGCAGAACCTGCAAGTGATTTTTACCATAAATACCCAGTAGATTTAGAATTAGCTGAAGAATATGGTGTTAATGGTATTCGTATTTCTATTGCCTGGTCTCGTATTTTCCCAACGGGTTACGGTGAAGTAAATGAAAAAGGTGTTGAATTCTACCATAAACTATTTGCTGAATGCCACAAGCGTCATGTTGAACCATTTGTGACTTTGCATCATTTTGACACACCAGAAGCTCTTCATTCAAATGGAGATTTCTTAAACCGCGAAAATATAGAACACTTTGTAGATTATGCCGCTTTCTGTTTTGAAGAGTTTCCAGAAGTAAACTACTGGACAACTTTCAATGAAATTGGCCCAATTGGTGATGGTCAATACTTGGTTGGTAAATTCCCTCCAGGCATTCAATATGATCTTGCCAAAGTCTTCCAATCACACCACAACATGATGGTCTCTCATGCACGTGCTGTAAAATTGTATAAGGATAAAGGTTATAAAGGTGAAATTGGTGTTGTTCATGCTTTACCAACTAAATACCCTTATGATCCGGAAAATCCAGCAGATGTTCGTGCTGCTGAACTTGAAGACATCATCCATAACAAATTTATCTTGGATGCAACATATCTTGGGCACTATTCAGATAAAACGATGGAAGGTGTCAACCATATCCTAGCTGAGAATGGTGGAGAACTTGATCTTCGTGATGAAGACTTCCAAGCACTTGAAGCAGCAAAAGATTTGAATGATTTCCTTGGTATCAACTATTACATGAGTGATTGGATGCAAGCTTTTGATGGTGAGACTGAAATTATTCACAATGGTAAGGGTGAAAAAGGAAGCTCTAAGTACCAAATTAAGGGTGTTGGTCGTCGAGTAGCTCCTGACTATGTTCCACGCACAGACTGGGATTGGATTATTTATCCTGAAGGCTTGTATGACCAAATCATGCGAGTGAAAAATGATTATCCGAATTACAAGAAGATTTACATCACTGAAAACGGTCTCGGATACAAAGATGAGTTTGTAGATAATACTGTTTATGATGATGGTCGTATTGATTACGTGAAGCAACACTTGGAAGTTTTATCAGACGCGATTGCGGATGGTGCAAATGTTAAAGGTTACTTCATTTGGTCACTTATGGACGTTTTCTCATGGTCAAACGGTTATGAAAAACGTTATGGATTGTTCTATGTAGACTTTGATACGCAAGAACGCTATCCTAAGAAATCAGCACATTGGTATAAGAAAGTAGCAGAAACTCAAGTGATAGAGTAATATCACCTGAGAATGTAATAATTTGTTATCCGATTTTTAGATCAGGCTTTGAAAAGGTATACATTATTAATTTCGAAGATTGTCCTATAATTTCTGAGTTGAAGCTACCTCACTACAAAATGTAGTAACTGGTATGTTTCACCTGGAAAAGAGTGGATTTGCCATTCTGATTTAGCATTATCCGAATTTGAATGGGAAGTTTTACAATTACTCGATGTAGCAATATGTGAGACTGTTCACTTCGAGGTAGATTATTTGCCTTTCCAATAACAAAAAGAAAGGAATTGACTGTGACTATCGAATTAAAAAACGAGTATCTTACGGTTCAGTTTAAAACACTTGGTGGTCAACTGACTTCGATTAAAGACAAAGATGGGTTAGAATATCTCTGGCAAGCTGATCCAGAGTATTGGAATGGACAGGCACCAATTCTATTTCCTATCTGTGGTAGTTTACGTAATGATTGGGCTATTTATAGACCTCAAGAAAGACCCTTTTTTACAGGTCTAATTCGTAGACATGGTTTTGTTCGAAAAGAAGAATTTACTCTTGAAGAAGTTAATGAAAATAGCGTGACTTTCAGTATTAAACCAAATGCTGAGATGCTTGATAATTACCTTTATCAGTTTGAACTAAGAGTTGTTTATACCTTAAATGGGAAATCCATTAGAACCGAGTTTCAGGTAACGAACTTGGAAACTGAAAAAACGATGCCTTACTTCATTGGAGCCCATCCAGCATTCAATTGTCCTTTAGTAGAAGGCGAAAAGTATGAGGACTATTCTCTTGAATTTAGTGAGGTTGAGTCTTGTTCGATACCAAAGAGTTTCCCTGAGACAGGGTTATTAGATTTACAAGATCGGACGCCATTTTTGGAAAACCAAAAGTCTCTTGATTTGGATTACTCACTTTTTTCTCATGACGCCATTACACTTGACCGACTGAAATCTCGCAGCGTGACACTTCGCTCGAGAAAGTCTGGTAAAGGTCTTCGAGTTGATTTTGATGATTTTCCAAACTTGATTCTGTGGTCTACAACCAATAAAAGTCCATTCATTGCCTTAGAACCTTGGAGTGGGCTTTCCACTTCACTTGAAGAAGGTAATATTTTAGAAGATAAACGACAGGTAACGAAAGTTTTACCTCTAGATACTTCTAAAAAGTCCTATGACATTACGATCCTTAATTAAAATCTGTTATGATTTTAGCCTTAAATAAAATGGTTCTGTTGCGAAGTTTGAAAATCAAACGCGCCCTCTCTGAACTCCAAATATCTTAGGCTGGTATTCCCATTAATACCTTGATTTCAGTAGACACCGAAAAG
>JAFEHB010000972.1_pt1 | contig 13874 bp, 16 predicted proteins | sample 9267121 | NCBI WGS metagenome assembly JAFEHB01 (sample SAMN17103336, study PRJNA684904) | human gut metagenome | isolation source: diarrhea sample from child under the age of five | host: Homo sapiens | place: South Africa: Mafikeng, Mafikeng Provincial Hospital | collected 2019-09 | reverse complement strand
AACGAGCCTGATTCTTTTTTGTTGTATGTATCAGGTGCTCCGCTTCATTAAAACGTTTCTTCGTTTCCGGTATCCTTTCCAGCTCTTCCCATACCTGCTCATAAATCTCTGTCAGATAGCCAACGGCAGACCGGTAGATATCCAGCGTCTGACGGATCGGGATATTCTGTTTTCTCAATTCTACGCCATAGCTGGATGTAATCTTCACAGTTGCTTCCTGCCTTTCTGACTTGTACTGGATATAAATAAGTCCTATTTGTTCTTTCTTATTCTATTATAACTCTTTTTCGGTCCAATAAAACTCTCTTTTATATTTTTTGTAAAAAATTTGCGCGCCTAACTCATCACTAGAAGTAACGAGAATGCGGCGCGCAGTTATTCAAGAAGTTTCGTTGTGTCTTTTTTGCTGAAATCCTGTATCATTTTTTCGAATGTCGACGCCATATATGCTCCTTCTTCCCCTTTAAGTTTTGCTGAAAAAATTATACCATTTTTCTGTGCAAAAACCAATGGGATGTCGCATTAAGCAGGTGAACTCAAAATCAGGCACCCGTTTTCGAAAAGCCGGATGCCTGGGATATACAGATATTTTATTATTTTGCTATACTCTGACAGATCTTGTTGCAGAAGTTTTTGTGTATACTCTTGTTCCGTTTATGTTTTTGTAGCCACGGATTCTGTAGTAGTATCTGGCGTTTCTTCTGAGTCCGCGGTTTGTGTAGGAAGTAGTTCCTCTTCCGACGGTTGCAATTCGTCTGTAAGTGCCACGGGCAGAAGTGCTCCGGAAGATTTCATAGCCATCTACACCACTGAATCGTCTCCATGTTAATTTCGCGGCTCCGGAGTAAGCCTTTCTGAGTCCGCTGAAGGAAACTGCATTTACAAACTGACCGGTAAGCCGTACGGAATAGCGGTGTTTTTCGCTGTTGGATCTATAAATATCTGCCTGACGGATATAATAAGAACCGCCGTTTAAATTCATTTTTATCTTGATATAACATCTATTTGAGCTTCTGTTATAAGACCATCCACTGTACACAGAACCGATTTCATTTCCACTGTTATTATAAACTCTGATAAAATCAAACGGAGAAGTTCCCTCTACAGAAATGGAAAGATATAGTTCCATTTTTGCCGGAATTTTCACATAAAAATAATCGTCATAACAGTCATATGGATCCATCAGCGTCGGTTTTACATTATTTCTTGCCGTTCCGTTGATCGTCCTGTTAAGATACATTGTTTTTGCAGTCCTCATCCAACTGTAAACTGCCGCCTGTGTCGTCTGTGCCGGTGTCAGGATTCCAGTGACCAATACTGCCACGATCATAATTGCACACGCTGTCTTTTTCCACATTGTCTTTAAATTTTCCATCATGTTTCCTCCTTCAGAAGTATGTTCTGTTGTTTATACTTTCAGTATACTCCAGAGTTTTGCAAATTTGTTTTTTATAAAAAAAGTCTTCCAGAATTTTTGTTCCGGAAGACTTTTGATTTATTTTGCTTTTTTGCTTTCTTCGTATTTTTTGAGCTCTCGCAATGCTTTTTCGCCCTGCGGGTACAGGATGATGATGTTGAAGACTGTCATAAGGCCGATTCCCACATCGCCAAGGTCCCATACAAAAGTATAGGCCGCAAGACCGCCGATGAACAGCATAATAAGTGCAAGAACTTTGTATGCAGTCTGGGATGCCCAGTTATCTCCAAAAAGATAGGCCACATTGCTTCTCGCATAAAACAGGATTCCAAGGAAGGTGGAAAAACTAAACAGGAACAGTGTCGCTGCAATGAAGATCACGCCGAATCTTCCGAGATGATGTTCCATTGCCGTCTGCAGAAGATCCATTCCGGAAAGTCCTGCGACTTTTTCTTCCGGTGCGAGGAGCATGATCATTGCAGTACAGCTGCAGATCACGATCGTATCTACAAAAACACCAAGTGCCTGTACAAGTCCTGCCTTAACCGGCTGATCACATTCTGCCGCTGCTGCCGCACACGGTGCAGAGCCGGAACCTGCCTCGTTGGAAAACAGACCTCTCTTGATTCCATTCATCAGTACTGCGCCGAAACCGCCGGCTGCCGCCTGACGAAGTCCAAATGCTTCCTGAAAGATCCTTGCAAAAACTCCCGGAAGGCTTCCAATGTTCATCATAATAATTAAAATTGTGATTGCAAAATAGCACACTGCCATTACCGGCACGACCATATCAAGCACTTTGACTGTCGCATTCTTACGAAGCACGATCACTGCAGCAACTACAACCAGTACAACCGTCGTATAGATCGGCGGAATAGAAAATGCATTCTTAAAGGAAGAAACAACAGAATTGCTGATAACCTGGCTGATACCACACCAGCAGATCAGACCGGAGATTGCAAATAATACAGAGAGCACGACTTTCTTTCTCTTTTTGCGCTGTTTTTCTTCTATGTATGCATGGATATAGTATGCCGGACCGCCCCGGTAACCGCCATACAGCGGGTCTTTTTCTTTGTAGAGCTGTGCCAGTGTCGCCTCGATAAAGGCGGTGGACGAACCGACCAGTGCTGTGATCCACATCCAGAACACTGCCCCGGCTCCTCCGGCTGATATCGCCGCAACCACGCCGACCAGATTTCCCATACCAACTCTGGTCGCTGTCGATACGACCAGTGTCTGGAACGATGACAGGCTGTTTTTGTCCTTCTTCTTCTCAACCAGCGCACTTACCATATCCGGAAACAGACGGATCGGCAGGAAACGTGTCCTGATCGTAAAATAGATTCCTGTAGGAATCAGCAGGATGATCAACAGTGAAATTCCAAGTGAACTGCCTCCCGGCAGCGGAATCTGCACCAGATTTCCCCACAGAAAGCTGTAAATTTTCTCAATTAAAGTAACAATCATAATTTAAACCCTCTCCCAATTTTCACATACGCCCGAAACATAAGGCTCCGGACAGATACCATTTCAGTATAGCTCATAGTAACCTGTAAACACAAGTGCTTTTGGGGTTTAAAGTCAAAAAACTTGAAAACGTTAAAGATTACATTTTGATATTTCAGTACTAAACATTTTATATTTTACGCCCATTTTGTTCTTATTTGTGTTATACTATAAATGCTGCCGACCCTCCAGCAGGAAGGAGGTGAATCTTATGGAAGAATTTTTATCCTCATTTCTTGTCTCCGTGTTAGCAAACGTAGCTAGCTACTACATATGCAAATGGCTGAGCGGAAGACGATAGGCAGCAACAGCCTAAACGGAACAGCTCACCGTTAACGAGCAAGAAAACCCCCAGAGCGGCAACTCTGGGGGTTTTCGTTTTGCCTTATGGAAGTTTATCCTCACTTCTTAGCTATTATTAGCATATGCCATAGTTATCGAAATGTCAACTATTAATTTATTTCCACTCCGTAATCACGCCAGACCCGATGGACTTCGGCTGAACAGTAATCTCTGTACAGTATTCTCCGAGGCGGATATGTGCTGTGAGTTCTTCATCGGTCCGGTTCAGGATGACGAAGGTGATCTTGTCATCTTTTTCGAAGGCTGTTACTTCAAGTTTGTCGGTGTATCTGCTCACGCCGATTCGGACTGCTCCCGGCTCAAGGAAATGGGTGAAATGCCAGAGATAGCCGAGGATATTGCTTTCTTTAAGTTCTTTACTGTCACGGTCAAAGAGGTATGGCGCATCACAGAAGTTTCCTACATGGTTCGGACCGCCCTCTTCGTTCAGGATCAGGTTCCAGTCGAGGAAGGTGTTCATCCCTTCGTTGAGATTTCCCATCATGTCGTAGGCATATTTCTGTGCATTGTTCAGATAATCGTCTGCAGAAAACTTGCTGTATTCAATGCAGGCTTCTGAGAGAAGGAACTGCTTGTCCGGGTACTTCTCACGGATCATGCGCAGTGCTTCGAAATGATCTCCACTGTACCAGTGAAATGCCATTCCACGGATCATACTGGTCGTCTCTGTATCAATGATCGTCTCTGCCCATTCAAAAACACGCTCTTTGTTGTGATCCCACAGATAAATCCCGATGTCATCCAGGCCGTGTGCTTTAAGTGACGGTCAGAGATAATCCCGGAGAAATTCTTTCTGCTCTTCTGCTGTATAAATGCAGGAATCCCAGGTCTGAACTGCTTTTGGCTCGTTCTGCATCGTCAGTTTGGCGACGTGATAGCCTCTGTTCCTGTATTCTTCGATATATCGGCAGATATATTCTGCCCAGCGTTTGCGGTATTCCGGTTTCAGCTTGCCGCCGTGATTTCGCTCTCCGGTGGTCTTGTTAAAACATTCCGCCACTTCTCCTACTTCATCGTGTGTCATGACCTCTACCTGCTGCTCAAAATCACCGGTAGAAAATTCATTGATCGCTTCGCACAGCCTGCGCAGCGGCTTGGTCATCAGATTTGAAATGATCATCAGGAGTGGCATCAGTCCGATCAGCATACCGATCAGCAAGATCAACGGCATATAGGCGATATCCAGCACCTGCATCTGCAGACCATATGCCGGGACGACTTTGCAGACAATACTGGAGTTTTTGTCCAGGATGAGGACGCTCTCTTTTTCATTTTTGGTGATATTCTGGCACAGATTCTGGAAATATTCCTGGCTGACACCGATTGCGATATAGCCCAGCGTTTTTTTCTGCGTCAGATCAAAAATCTCACGATAGAGCACGATCTTATCAGAACGATTGGTAAGATACGTATCGCCGCTGCCTTTCGGAACACTTTTCCACACCATGCCATTTTTGCTTGCCAGGGTTTCCCCATAAATATCCGTACTCCGCACCACATCCAGGTCATTGATATAGGTGCTTCCGTCCATACAGCGAAGATACGGGCGGATGCCGTTTTCCGGATAGATCGCGATGGTCTTGAGATATAATAGGAAGTGTCCGTCTACAAATGCTTTGACATAATTTCCCCACTGGATCTTCTGCGGGATGATGAGAAGTCCGCTTGTAAACATTTCCGTGCTGCTTGCGAGTGAAAAATCAACCAGCCATACCAGCGGAAAGATCTGAATGCCTGCTGATACAGATAGTTTGCCGCAAACTGTGTGCTGTTTCCAGGTCCGCCGTTTGTGAGAAGATAGACTGTCTCCATCTGTTTTAATGCGGAGATGACTGCCATGGTCACGTTTACCTGAATGACCGGTTTCATCAGTGGAAGTGTGATCTTGAGGAAAGTCGTTTTCTGGTCTGCTCCGTCGATTGCTGCTGCTTCATAGAGAACCGGGTCGATGTTTTTGATCCCGGTGTAGTAGATCAGCATGCCCCATCCAAAACCGTGCCAGATCAGTACTATCAGTACGGACCAGATTGCATTATCGGTCATCAGTTTTTTGTAGTTTTCCATTCCGATGAAGGTCGCTGTTCCCATTCCAGAATATTCCGTAAATCCGTAGTACACACTCAGACAGATCGGTGCGAGGATTGCAAAAAAGAATAACAAAAGTCCCGGAAGTACGAGGCTGATGCTTCTGTTTGATACGCTCTGGATCTCGCTTTCAATGCTTGTCTTGAATGCAGACGGTCCACAGTCGTTGATCGGAGTACCGGATACGCTTGTTGCATTGTTGACTGCGTCTACAAACTGCATCTGGAGTTCTGTTTCATCTCCGGTCATGTATGCGCTCTGATCCTGTGCAGACATTCCTACACCGTTTTCCCATCCATATTTGGAAAGTTTGTCTGGCTGGTACATGTAGTTGAGGAATTTTACAGCTTCTTCTTTGACTTCGGAATCAGCAGAAACTGCATATCCGCCGCCGTTCCATGCAGCAATGTCAGTTGCTGTTCCCTTGCCGCCGTCAATCACCAGCATGGTAAATACGCGGATATTTGTACGGATTTCCTCCGGGATATCTTCATTCAGTGCCATGGATGCTTCCCAGCCATTGTCTTCGAACATTTTCTGATTGTAGTAGAATCCTGCTACGTCTGTGTTTCTTGGAAGTCCATAAAGTTTTCCGTCTTTCATAAATCCGTCAAGGGAACCGGAAATGAATCCGTAGTCTTTGTAATCATCCTGATTCAGTTCCGCAAGAACTCCTGCGTCAAGAACTTCGTCAAGGAAAGCCGGCTGTCCCCAGATGCTTACAACATCCGGCATGCCTTCCATGGAATAGGCTTTGAATTTTGTCTTGTAGGCTTCCTCATCGAGTGCTTCTACTTCGATGGTGACATTTGGATTTTCTTCCATGTAATCATCTGCTCTACAAGTCCCTGTCCGTTTTTACGGTCCGGAAGGTTTGAGAAGACCTTTTTAAGGTCACTTCGTCATCTGCTTTTACGATCGTTGCGCCTGTTCCTGCCATCACTGAAAATGTCATCATCGCTGCCATTCCCGCTGCTACCACTTTACGTTTCATATTATTTTTCCTCCCTGATACATGCAAAATAGTTGTTTTTCGTTACGGCCGTTTGTTTTATCTGATGATAGAATTCTACCATTGAAAAGGGTGAGTTTACAGATAGTAACTTTTTAAAAAAGTGGAAAATTTTTGAAACTTGACGTTGCCCTTTCATTTGTTTATAATGAGCATATCTGGAGATTCAGATGATTTTTAATTTACATACGGATTGATAACAGGGGAGCTTGTATGACAGGCTGAGAGGAAGTTTTCAACTTCGACCCATAACCTGATTTGGATAATGCCAGCGTAGGGATGCGTTAGATGAGATTTATGATCTCCTTTGTTTTCAATCGAAGACGAGGGAGGTCTTATTTTATGTTTAACTTTATGGTTACAAGTGACGGCGGGCTGACTACAGCCGGATATGCCATCGCGATCATCGCCGGAATCGTTCTGTTTCTGGCTGCGATCTATTTTGCAGGCAAGCATTCAGAGAAACAGAAGCTTACTACAAGGCAGCTTGTGTTCTGTGCTGTGGCAATGGCGCTTGCTTTTGTTACTTCTTATCTGAAGATTTTTACTCTGCCGTGGGGTGGAAGTGTTACTCTTTGCAGTATGCTGTTCATTGTACTGGTTGCTAACTGGTATGGTGTTGGAACCGGTATTACTGTCGGTCTTGCTTATGGAATCCTGCAGTTTATCCAGGAGCCATATGTACTTTCCTTCTTCCAGGTTTGCTGTGATTATATTCTTGCGTTTGCTGCACTTGGCGTTGCGGGCTTTTTTGCAAAGCAGAACCATGGGCTGCTTAAGGGGTATATTGCGGCGGTTATCGCAAGGGGTGCGTTTCATGCACTTGGGGGATATCTGTATTGGATGAGTTACATGCCAGAGAATTTCCCGAAATCTCTGACTGCGGTTTATCCTATTGTGTATAATTATAGCTATCTGGTTGCAGAAGCTATTATTACTGTAATTGTGATTTCTATTCCGGCGGTGGCGAAGGCACTGGTGCAGGTTAAGAAGGCTGCAATTCAGTAATTAAAGGGGACTGCCCTTTGACCCGTTAATTTCATTGACATTTGGTTTTTTCAGGGTGTGTACCCTGGGGGATTTGTTTTACATTTGGAATGTAAGAAAACCGCGAAGGGACGTCGCCCGTCCCCTCGCCACCCCTGGGCTGGGTGTTTGACGGGAATTTTTTCTTATGTAGTACCCTTTGAAAAATTCTCTTGGTGTTTCAGGTCAGAAGACTTTCGTATGAATGATATCGCAATATGTAAGAATGGCAGGATTCTTCTCTTTTATATGGAGAAGATGTCCTGCCATTTTAGCATACTATTGGTTTATTGGTCGTAAATCAAGATTCCAGGGGCTGGAGCATCTAATTTTAAAGCTTGTATTGACCTGAGTAGAAATGATTGCAATTCAAACCATCTATTTTCGGTCGCTCTATGGACTCCCAGACACCTTACTCTTCTACAGGCCATTTTCCACCTAAATTTCTCTTGGTCCAATATATACTTACTCTTCTACCAGTCATCCCAATACCCTTAATTTCCGTTTTCCCAGTAAATCCAACACCCATCCAACTACCTTAAGTTTCCATTCCCAGCAAAGTTAGTACCCTTACTATATGAAAGGATTATAAAACCGTCCAAACTTAATAGTTACAGTCAAACTTACAATCAACAGCACCACGCCCAGCCCCAGGGCAATAAAATCACGTCTTGCAAACGGCCTCCTAGTATACCAGGTCCGTTTCCTATTTTTTCCAAAACCACGCAACTCCATCGCATTGGAAATTGTATCAATGCGATTCAGACTTGTCAGTATCAGTGGCAACAAAATATTGACAGAGTTCTTCAACCTGGAAAAAAAGTGCTCATTTTTCCCAAGTTCCACACCCCTAGCCTGCTGCGCCTGGCTGATACTATGGTAATCTCTCTGGATATCCGGAATATACCGAAGTGCGATCGCCACAGAATACCCCACCTTATAAGAAATCCCAATACTATTCAAACTCGCTGCAAACTCACTCGGGTTTGTCGCAGAAATAAACAGAATCGCTACCGGCAATGCCACGAAATATTTCAGAGAAATATTCAGCATATAAAACATCTGCTCGGCGGTCACATCATATCTCCAGAACAAATGACAAAGCACATGTCTCGTTCCATACAGATTCGTTCCCTGATTCGGGTCGAACAGGAAAATAAACACATTATTCAAAAGCAAAAAAACAAGCATAAAGATCATCATAAACCGCACTTCGCGGTATTTGATCTTGCTGAGCTTAAACGCTGCAAGACTGACTGCAAAAAGCCCCAGCAGCATCCAGATATTATAAGTGATCATGCTTGCGAACGTAAACAGCAGGAAAAATGCCAGCTTGGTAGTTCCTGTCATCTTGTGTACTACGCTGTCGCGGTCCAGATAGTTTAATACAGTCTTAGCGGCCATGGCTTCTCACCTCCCTGTCTTCTCCGATAAATCTTTCTACAAATACCTCCGGCGGTGTGATCTCGCAGTGGTTTGCCAGTGTAAAGAGACTTGTCTCTTTCAGCGCGGCACGCTCGATCAGTTCCGGATCACAGAGTACTTCAGAAGCTCTGCGGTCTGCGATCAGCTGTCCATCTGAAAACACAAGCGCCCTTGGTGTATATTCCAGCATCAGATGCATATCATGCGTGATCATAACAACCGTCACTCCACGCTCATTGAGCTTACGCAAAAACTCCATGATCTCTGTATAATGCTTGAAATCCTGTCCTGCAGTCGGCTCATCCAGGATGATCAGTTCTGGGTCCTGCACAAGTACACTTGCAATCGTCACACGCTTTTTCTGACCGAAACTCAATGCCGATACCGGCCAGTTTCGGAATGGATAAAGCCCGCAGATTTTGAGCGTATCTTCTACTTTCTGGTGAACTTCCGCCTCTGCCATTCCAGATTTCTGAAGGCTCAGTGCTACCTCGTCATAGATCATTGTCTTGGAGATCATCTGGTTTGGATTCTGCATGACATATCCAATGTATTTCGCACGATGACGGATATTTTCTTTCAACAGATCTTTTCCGTGGAAGGAAATCTCTCCGGAATCCGGGTCTTCGAATCCGCAGACCAGCTTGGAAAATGTTGATTTTCCTGCACCGTTTCGTCCCACAATGCTGACCATCTCACCTTTATCGATCGACAGGCTTACATTTCGCAGTGTCTGATGGTCTTTCGTATAACCGAAGCTTAAGTTGCGGACTTCCAGGAGTTTTTCGCGTTCTCCTGCATCTTCCTGAATCGGCTGTGCCTCGAACCAATCCTGAAGTTTCTTACGGTCTATATCGTCCAGCACAACAGAATCTACGTGTGCAGGTTTCTTCTCTTTTGTAATATCAATTCCTGCGTAACGCATGGCAGTCACATAAAGCGGCTCACGGATTCCGTTATCTGCAAGCAGACTTGTAGAAAGAAGTTCATCCGGCGTCATGTCCGCGAGGATTTTTCCCTCGTTCACCAGTACGATACGGTCAACATTTCTCCAGAGGACATCTTCCAGACGATGCTCAATGATCAGAACCGTCGTGTCTGTTTTTTTCTGGATCTCATCGATCAGCTCAATTGCCTGTTTACCGGCGGCCGGATCGAGATTTGCCAGAGGCTCATCAAACAGAAGGATTTTTACCTGATCCACCATGACTCCTGCAAGGCTGACTCTCTGTTTCTGTCCGCCAGACAGTTCATGCGGTGCATAATCCAGATGATTCTCGATTCCTACCAATTCTGCGGCATGTCTCGTAATTTCATGCATTTCATCCTGAGGTGTACAACTGTTTTCCAGTGCAAACGCAATGTCCTCGCCGACAGTCAGACCAATAAACTGACCATCCGGGTCCTGCAGAACAGTTCCTACATGTGCAGACAGTTCAAAAATACTGCTGTGCGGTGCATCTACGCCATCTACTGTCAGCGTACCTTTGCACTCGCCTGGATTGGAAAAAGGATTCAGACCATTCACGCAACCAGCGAGTGTACTCTTACCACTTCCCGATGGGCCAGCGATCAGCACCTTTTCGCCCGGATAAATATCTAGATTGATTCCGGTCAGTGTGGGCTTTTTCTGCGCCCGGTACTGGAATGAAAAATCTTTGAATGAAATAACAGGGGATTTTTTTTCAGTCATTTAAACACCTCAAATTTAATACTCACAATAAATAACAAATGCAATAGAAAAAGCCTTTTCACAAGCCAGAACAGCCATATGAGAAGGCTTTATTACTTTTAAGCAACCATCTTATTCCATATCCAGAGAACCTTTTTTTGCAATGGTCTTGGTATATGCCAGAACAAGAAGTCCACCTACGATCACGCCGGTAATGCTGTTGGAAACTGCTGCGAACACACCCTGTGCAAAAACTTTGTTTGCCGGTTCTGCATAGATCAGGATGTCAAGAACAGGAGCTACAACTACCCAGCCGATCACGTGTGCGATCACGTTGGAAACTACAAATACTACAACTTTGCCTTTACCGAACTCGCCGTCCTGAACGTTGAGTTTCTTGGCAAATAATCCGATGACCACACCGACAAATGCAGATGTGATAACCCAGCTCCACCACGGGCTTCCACCCCAGGAAAGATCGATCAGAGCGTGACCGATGAAACCGATCAGTCCGCCTGCAACCGGTCCGTACATAGCAGCCAGAAGTGCAAGTACTGCATACTGAAGGCTGATGTTTGTATTTGGTACCGGGCTCGGTATTGCAACAAAACGTCCGAGTACAAAGAACAGTGCTGCGCCGATTCCGACAGCAACTACGGTTTTGATACTGCTGTTGTTTTTCATAATAATATCCTCCTCAAAAAGTTCTGCTCTGGTCATGCCAGAGTCAGTGATAGTATAAGGCTTTTTGACAGATTTTGTCAATGGATTCCAAGTGCTTCTTTTGCAAGTTCATCCACCATATCATTATATTTATCATTAGAATGTCCCTTAACCTTGCGGAATTCAATATGAACACTCTTTTTCGCTTTCTGGTAGAAATCGCGATACGCGATCGTCCCGGCTTTATTTGCCTTCCAGTCGCCGTTGCACCAGCTCGCAATCCCCTGATAATCGTGGTAGATGATAATAGAGGGAATTTTGTGATCCAGAGCGTACTGCATCGCCGCCTCGCTTCCTTTGATCTCACCAGCCACGTTTCGCATCTGTGCCAGCTCCGGGTCGGACATTTTCTGTGAAAACTTTTCTTCTCTTCCATCGATCAGAACGACCATTCCGTAAGAAAATTCTTTCGTGCCTGCGTGGTAACTTCCGTCGACGTAGATTTCTACTGCGTCTGCTGCATTACTGTCTGCCTGCATCCCATTTGCAGCCACCACACTTCCCACACCAGAGCCAGAAGCACCAGATATACCTGCCTCCTGCCTAATCCCCAGATACTCCTTCGCTTCCGCTTCCGTCCCAAAACTCTTATATATCGCGCCCGGATACCCCATCACCTGCTTCTTACACTCGTCCCAGGTAAGGAACATCCCGGTCTTTCTTCCCTGTCTTACTGCATAAAATTTCTTCTTTGCCATGCTGCCTCCTGTTCTATTCCTGTTCCAGATTCCTCAAATGCAGATACACCGTATTCTTGCTGATTCCAAGGATTTCCGCGGTCCTGACTACCGCATCTTTCATGTTGTAGACGCCTTTCTGATAAAGTCTCTGGATGATCTCCTTGTTTCGGTTGGAGGTCGGGATGTCTTTGTCCTCAATGACCTCGCGTCGGATCTCCTCTACCATGTCTTCCAGAAGTTCCACGCTGCTGGAGGAAAAATTCTCTTTGCGGTTTTCGTACTGCTCCTGTGGTTTCAAGCCGCATGCCACGAAGTTGCTGATATATTCTGAGAATGGTGTGTTCAGATAAAAATTGATGCAGAGCAGTCCGATGATGCGGTCTTTTTCTCCGCGGACAGGAATCGTCACGGATTTCAGCGGTTCCCCCTTCTTATTGTGAGTAAAATACGTAATCCCGCGGCTATCTGCATCTTCCTTCTGCATCTCTTCCAGAAGATCAAGTGCAAGGTCTGTGAGAGGCGCGCCTTCTGTTCTTCCTGTGTGAAGCCCATGAATTACTTTGACCGCAGAGCTTGAGTAATCCTCCAGACTGTGAAGCACCAGTTCGTACCCTTCCCCAAGATACATGGACAGCCCTTCCAGCATCGTGCTGTAGGATTTCAGGATCTCACGGTCTGTTTCCGTTAATTTCACATGATGGTCTTTCATTTTATTCTCCTGCAACGCAAAAAGGGGGTGTCGAAACACCCCCTTCTTGTGCTGTATTTCTTATGATTTATTCTGCTACTGCGATTGCTTCTACTTCGCACAGAACGTTCTTCGGAAGCTGTTTTACAGCAACACAGGAACGAGCCGGTTTGCTTGTGAAGTATTTCTCATAAACTGCATTGAATGCAGCGAAATCTGCCATGTCAGCAAGGAAGCATGTTGTCTTTACAACGTTGTCAAATGTAAGACCAGCTTCTTCGAGGATTGCTCCAACGTTCTTGCAGGACTGCTCTGCCTGAGTCTCGATCTTGTCGCCTGCAACTTCGCCTGTAGCCGGGTCTACCGGGATCTGGCCTGATGCGAATACGAAGTTTCCTACCATTTTTGCCTGTGAATATGGTCCGATTGCTGCTGGTGCGTTTTTAGTTTCAAGTGTTTTCATGATGAATTCCTCCCGTACTTTTTTCTTTATCATATCACTGAATTTTTGTTTAGTCAATGTAATATTTTACAAATATTTTCTCATCAGTGCATAGAGTGTTTCAATCCGTATCGGTTTGGCCATATGGTCATTCATTCCTGCCTTAAGTGCCTCCTGTACGTCCTCTTCAAAGGCATTGGCTGTCATGGCTATGATCGGCTTCGATGCGATCTCCTGATTTTCCAGTCTTCGGATCCGTCTTGTTGCTTCGTAGCCGTCCATTTCCGGCATCTGGACATCCATCAGTACTACATCGACAAAGTCTGGTTCCGCCGCAGTTTGTCACAGATGACATCTTCTTTCACAACATCGACTGTATCAATAAAGAAATCCAATCGCTTCGCCTTGATGTCTGACTGAAAGATATTTCGGAGGTCATGCATCACTACAGGAATACTGCATTCATTTTCTTCTATTTTGACTTTGCCACTCTCAATGCGGCTCATATCAAGCACATCATTGAGCAGGGAAAGGAGATGATTGCTGGAGACCATGATCTTGCTGAGATAACCTTTGAGCCGCTCAGGATCCTCCAGGTGAGTTGCTGCAAGAGATGTAAAAATTTCCATTCTTTTCCTTCCTGTATTAAAAAAAGCTTCCAGTCGCTACAGTGCTGCATGTAGGTCTGGAAGCTGAATAAGATTTCTTAAGTCCAAAACATACTATATTTATTATAGAAGTCTTCAACGCTTTTATCCAGTGAACTACTCGGCAACAAGTTACCAGAGCATCTGAAATCTGGCGGGATACTGCCTTTTTTCAGGGTGCGTCC
>JAFEHB010000623.1_pt2 | contig 13895 bp, 10 predicted proteins | sample 9267121 | NCBI WGS metagenome assembly JAFEHB01 (sample SAMN17103336, study PRJNA684904) | human gut metagenome | isolation source: diarrhea sample from child under the age of five | host: Homo sapiens | place: South Africa: Mafikeng, Mafikeng Provincial Hospital | collected 2019-09 | reverse complement strand
TTAAAAATGTGGGATAGTTTCAAATAACTATCCCACAAAAATTCGTGAAGAGCCAACATTTTGCCCCAGAGTCTGCCGGTGGGGCGCCCGAGTTGGCGCCTCACCCCTGGCAAAGCCTTATGTCACCGTCACGAGGCGCCAACTTTTTGTCCCAGAGCCCGCCGATGGACCGCCCGAGTTGGCGCCTCACTCCCGGCAAAGCCTTGAACCACCGTCATGAGGCGCCAACACGATTACCTTCCCTCTGGCTGAACCTGAGAAAAATGCTTTCCTCTTGTGAATCCTGCAGATGTATGGATGGTCCTATATGCTTGGAATTACAGACGTGTATAAAAATAGTAAACGAATTCCAAGATGTGTTTAAATATTATTAACACATCTTAACACTAATTTAACATAAGTAGTTTAGAATAAAAGAAACGGTGGTTATTTGCAGTGTTAAAAGAGGAGGTTCGTATGAATTCAACCGTTAAAAAAGTATCGATTTGTAATGTTCTATGTTTACTAGTTGTTACTCTATGTATGTTAACAGTGGGGGCTTTTGCGGAAGATGATTCTGGAGAGACAACTAGTGTTTTAGAAGCAAGAAATTGTTTGAACTCATACATTCAGAACAATTATCCGGAAATTGAAATCGATAGTAAGGAATATATCGATTTCTTATCAGATCAGTTGGTCTTTGATAAAGATATAAATCTACTTAATCAAGACAATTATCAGGAAATGATGGCGTATGCATCACTATATGTAATCAATCCGGATTCTTATGCTAATAAAAAAGCGCGAAGTAAGATTGAAGGAAAAGAAATCTGGTCGACATATGCCTTGATTGATGAGCAGGAGAAAGCGGCATCAGATAAACTATCAGATACTCTTGCAACAAAACAGAGTTTTTCGTCCTCAAAAGCAATTTCGTATGCGAAGAAGCATGCGCGCAATCCAAATACGCCGGCATATCCTGCATATGGCTCAGACTGCACTAACTTTGTCTCTCAGTGCATTAAGGCTGGAGGGAAATCATTCACATATGCTCCATCATACAAGACAAAACCAGACAAATATGGGACTACAAAATATTGGTATTCCTACCATTACACGTCATCAAACCCGTATCATCGTTATAAGCAAAGTACGGCATTTATGAGAGTAAGTGATTTTTATACATACTGGAAGAATAAGGGTGCGAACACAATATCATGTAAAAACCGGGCAACATTGCAAGATAAAGCAAAGCTGGGAGATGTTGTTCAATTAGCAAAAAAGAATTCTAGTGGAAAAACAGCATATTATCATACTATAATAATAACAGGTGGAAAGAAAGGTGATTGGAAATATTCTGCTAGATCAAATAGCGCGGTGGATGCGTCTATATCTAAGATTGCATCTTCTAATACATTTCGAATCATAAGAATCAAATAGGAGGTTTCTATGAAAGATAAGACGTTTGTGTTTCCGTTGCTTGTAGTATTACTCTCTCCTTTTGTATGGTACACGAATCAATCCGGTGTTGACGGGATCCGCGGGACACACTTTTTGCTTAACCCGTTTGTATTTTTAACACTGGTCGTAGTAATTGCGGGATGCATTTTATTGCGAAACAGACTGGTATTTTTGGTTGGGAATTTATTATTCATTCCGGCAGTATTCTTATATGTATATACTCAAGGAAAAGAATTTGAAGGAAATGCATATTCGATGACAGATATCGTGTCCGGATTAACTCTATGGGGCAGTGCGGTCATCGCAATAGCCGCGGCAGGATGTGTATTTTCAATTGTTCAAATGGCAAGAAAAAGGGAGAATTAAGTTCGAGATATGAAATCAAGCAATTCAGTTCTTTTGATTGAATTTGATGCGGTTATCGCAACAGCCATAAAAAAATTTCTTATGGAATACGGATATGAAGTAACGGTTGCAAGCGATGCTGCATCTGCGATAAGATTGCTTCAGATTAAGGGCATTGATTTGATCCTGTGTGATTTAAATAGTCTGGAAAATGCGAAATTGAAAATTGCGAAGCATATCAGCGATGCTGATATGCTTCGTAGCGTAGTTTTGATGTTGAGAAATAACGAGGACGTGAATGTTTGCAAACAACTCAACATGAATGTTGTCAAATATCTTACGATTCCGTTTATGCCAAATGATTTGCTGGAAGCTGTGAGAGCGTGTTTTTGTGCGCCTCCCAATGGAAACATTATTTCTGTTGGGAATATGACGTTTAACAGAAGAAAATATCAGCTGCAAACGGCAGTCGGATCTGTTGAGCTTACCCAAAATGAGGCAGTAATTCTGCAAAATTTGATAGATCACATGGGTGCCGTTGTTCGCAGAGAAGTTCTGTATGCACAGATAGATACCTATGGACTTTGCAATTCCAATCGCACCGTTGACGTTCACGTTTTTGCACTCAGAAAAAAGTTAAATCGTATTGATTCCAACCTAGAAATATTGACCAAAAGAGGTGTTGGATACATTTTGCGAATAGGATTAACGTGAGATGATTCATTCCTATCAATCCAATCTATACTCCCCACCCCATCTATTGAAAAAACCTTCCAAAAACTCAGTCCCGATAGTTGAAATTCTTTTATTCACCACAATAATATAGTATAATTCAATGATGCGTAAGCATATTTGTAATTAGGGACAGGAGGAAATTTTTGACAGCCTATATCTTTAGTATTTTATGTCTGTTATTGTTATCCGCTTTCTTTTCTGCAACGGAGACGGCGTTTACATCCCTCAATCGCATTAAGATGAAGAACATGGCCAATGATGACGTGAAGAACGCGAAGCTGGTGTTGAAGCTGGAGGACCGGTACGACAAGCTGCTGTCCACGATTCTCATTGGAAACAATATTGCCAATATCGGCATGACCGCCATTGCGACGGTGATGTTCGTTGCGTTGCTGGGCGGCTCTTTGGGACCGACCGTGTCGACGGTGGTGATGACCGTGGCGGTGCTTATTTTTGGGGAAATCTCTCCGAAGAATATTGCAAAAGAACACCCGGAAGGGTTCGCGCTTTTTGCGGCACCGATTATGCGGGGGCTGATGTGGATATTTACGCCGCTGAACGTGTTCTTTTCCTTGTGGAAGAAGCTGCTGGGGAAGATTTTCGGAACTCAGGAGAACGGATCCTACACCGAGGACGAGTTGATTACCATCGTGGAGGAGGCTCAGATCGGCGGAAGCATCGGCAAGGAGCAGCAGGAGCTGATTACCAACGCCATCGAGTTCGACGACCTGGAGGCCATCGACGTGATTACCCCGCGAGTGGATATCGTGGCGGTGGAGCTGGGAACCTCCGTGGAGGAAATCGGCCGGACCTTTAAGGAGAGCGGGCTTTCCCGACTTCCGGTGTACGAGGACGACCTGGATAACATTATCGGAATCATCAATCAGAAGGACTTCCACAATTACGTGGTGGGGGAGAACCGGGAGCTGGAGCAGTACATCAAGCCGGTGGCCTATGTGGCGGAATCCATCAAGGCAGCGGTGCTGCTGAAGAAGATGCAGACCAAGAAGACCCACATCGCCATCATCGTGGATGAGTACGGCGGAACCACCGGACTGGTCACCATGGAAGACATTATCGAGGAGCTGGTGGGAAAGATTTACGACGAACACGATGCCATCGAGATGCGGGAGGTGACCCGGCTGTACGACGGATCCTATTCCGTTGCCGGCGGCGCCAACGTGGAGAAGTTCTTCGAGATGGTGGGCGAGGACATCGATATCAATGCCACCACCATCAACGGTTGGGTTATGATTGAGCTGGACCGGCTGGCAAAGGTGGGAGACACCTTCACCTATCGGTCGAGACATAAGATTTTTCACGTGCGGGTAACCCGGGCGGATGAAAGAAGGGCGTTAATGGTTCAGATCCGGATTGAGGACATTCCGGAGGAAGATGAATAGTTTTAATTAAAGGAGAAGTTGAATGGGATTTTTGGAAAAAATATTCGGAGATCTTAATGCGAAGGAAGTCCGGAAGGTGGAGAAGATTGTCGACCGTATCGAGGCTTTCGACGAGGATATGCAGAAGCTGACGGATGACGAGCTGCGGGCAAAGACCCAAGAGTTCAAGGACAGATTGGCCGAGGGAGAGACATTGGACGACCTTCTGCCGGAAGCCTTTGCGGTATGCCGGGAAGGTGCGTGGCGTGCGGTTGGCATGAAGCACTTCCGGGTACAGCTCATCGGCGGTGTGGTTCTTCATCAGGGACGAATTGCCGAGATGAAGACCGGTGAAGGTAAGACCCTGGTGGCAACCCTGGCGGCATACCTGAATGCACTGACCGGCAAGGGCGTGCACGTAGTTACCGTCAACGATTACCTGGCAAGCCGTGACGCGGAATGGATGGGAAAGATCTACAACTTCCTGGGACTCACCGTGGGCTGCGTGACCCACGCCATTGAAGGAGAAGACCGGAAGGCGGCTTATCGCTGCGATATCACGTACGGGACCAACAACGAGTTCGGTTTCGACTACCTGCGGGACAACATGGTGACCTATGAGGAAGAGCTGATTCAGAGAGAGCTGAACTTCGCCATCGTGGACGAGGTGGACTCCATCCTCATCGATGAAGCCAGAACGCCGCTGATCATTTCCGGACAGGGCGTGGATTCCAGCGGTATGTACGTATCCGCCAATAGTTTTGTAAAGACGCTGCTGAAGGATACGGATTATAAAATCGACGAGAAGGACAACCAGATTTCCCTGACGGATGAAGGTGTGGCGCAGTGCGAGCAGTACTTTGACATTCAGAACTTCTCAGATCCGGACAACATGGAGCTGAACCACTATGTGAATCAGGCACTTCGTGCCAACTACCTGATGAAGCGGGATGTGGACTACATCGTGCAGGACGGCGAGATCCTGATTGTCGACGAATTTACCGGTCGTCTCATGTACGGCCGCCGCTTCAGCAACGGTCTGCATCAGGCGATCGAAGCCAAAGAAGGGGTGAATATCCGGGCGGAGTCCAAGACCCTGGCCACCATCACCCTGCAGAACTACTTCCGTATGTACCAGAAGCTGTCCGGAATGACCGGTACGGCGAAGACCGAGGAAGACGAGTTCCGGGATATCTACAACATGGACGTTGTGGTTATTCCGACCAACCTGCCGATTGCCCGTGTGGACAAGCAGGACGCGGTGTACGCTCACGAATCCGGAAAATATGCGGCCATCGTGAACCGAGTAGCGGAGGTCCATGAAAAGGGACAACCGGTACTGGTGGGCACCATTTCCGTTGAGATTTCCGAACTCATCAGCCAGCAGCTGAAGAAGAGAGGTATCAAGCACAACGTGCTGAACGCGAAGCACCACGAGCGAGAAGCGGAAATCGTTGCCGAGGCGGGACGCCTGGGCGCGGTAACCATCGCCACCAATATGGCGGGTCGTGGTACGGATATCATCCTGGGCGGAAATCCGGAGTTTGAAGCGCGGAAAGAGATGAAGCGCCGGGAGTATACTCCGGAGCAGCTTGCTTTTATGACCGGAATCACCAAGACGGAGGATCCGGAGCTGAACGAGGCCAGAGACACCTACAAGAAGCTGTGCAAGGAGTACGAAGCGGAGAGAAAGCCGGAGCAGGAGAAGGTAAAAGAATTGGGCGGACTGTGCATCATCGGTACGGAACGTCACGAATCCCGTCGTATCGATAACCAGCTGCGAGGCCGTGCGGGACGTCAGGGAGACCCGGGTGAATCCCAGTTCTTCATTTCCCTGGAAGACGATCTGATGAGACTCTTCGGCGGCGAGAAGATGCAGCGCCTGGTAGAGCGCGTGGGGCTGGAGGACGATGAGGCCATTGAAGCCGGCATGCTGTCCAAGTCCATTGAGAACGCGCAGAAGAAGGTGGAAGGCAAGAACTTCGGCATCCGTAAATACGTGCTCCAGTATGATAACGTAATGAATAAGCAGAGAGAAATCATTTACGGCCAGCGCCGGATGGTTCTGGACGGTGTGGACCTGAAGGAGTACATCCTGGGCATGATGGGCGAACTGGTGGACGGAATTGTGGATCCGGTGACCATGGAATCCAAGTATCCGGAGGAATGGGACTTCGACCGAATCTACGATGCACTGGACAACATCACCCCGAGATACCGGGAGGAGTTTGCCGGATATACCGATGAGGAGAAGCTGAACCTGGATGGGGACAGCTTCAAGGACGATCTGAAGCAGGCCTTCGAGAAGGTATATGATGCCAAGGAAGCGGAGATCGGCAGCGAGCAGATGCGTGAAGTGGAACGGATGATTATGCTCCGAGTGGTAGATAACCGCTGGATGGATCACATCGACGCCATGGATCAGCTGAAGACCGGTATCGGACTTCGGGGTCTGGGTCAGCAGGACCCGGCAATGGCATACGCATCGGAAGGTTTCTCCATGTTTGAAGAAATGATTTCCGATATCCGGGAGGAAGTGGTAAAATACTGCTATAATGTAACGGTTACCACCCGCACGGAGCGGACCAGCCGAATTCTCAGCCAGGAATCTTCCAAGGCGGAATATCGGGACGAGGATACCGCAAACGGACCGGATGCGGCTCCGGAAGAGGAGAAGCACCAGGAGACGGTACATCGGAAAGCGCCGAAGGTGGGACGGAACGATCCTTGCCCTTGCGGAAGCGGAAAGAAATACAAGAACTGCTGCGGAAGAAACGCATAGGAATAACAGGGTGCCCGGATAAGATTTTTATCCGGGTGCTTTTGGATAGACGAAAGATCAGGAGGAACGAAACATGGTTTTATTGGAAGAGATTAAATCCGCAATCCCTCAGGAGAAGGCGAAGCTGCTGGAAATCGGAGAGTATCTTTGACCTGCCGGCGCTGAAGAAAACCCTGGAGGGATATGAGAAAGAAATGAGCAAGGAGGGCTTCTGGGACAACCCGGCGGCGGCGCAGAAGCTCATGAAGAAAAAGAAATCCCTGGAAAATGAGATTGAGGGATACGAACGCATCCGGCAAGGCCTGGATGATACGGCGGATCTGATCGACCTGGCGGAAGAACTGAACGACGAGGAGGAAGCCAAGGAGATTCGCCGGAATTTCAGTGCGCTGCAGGAAGACATGGAAGAGCTGAAGCTCCGCATGCTGCTGGGCGGCCGCTACGATTCCAACGACGCCATCCTTTCCGTCTATGCGGGCACCGGCGGCGTGGACGCCATGGACTGGGCGGAAATGTTGGAGCGGATGTACCTTCGGTACTGCGAAAAGAAGGGCTTTAAGGCGGAAGTGGTGGACCTTCAGAACGATACCGTGGCGGGCATCAAGAGCGCCACTATCATGGTGTCCGGGGAGAATGCCTACGGATATCTGAAGAGCGAGAACGGCGTCCACCGGCTGGTTCGAATTTCGCCGTTTAATTCGGCGGGAAAGCGGCAGACGTCTTTTGCCGGCGTGGAAGTGGTGCCGGACCTGGGAGATGACCTGGATGTGGTCATCAATCCGGGGGATTTGAAGATCGATACCTATCGGGCCAGCGGGGCCGGCGGTCAGCACGTCAACACCACGGATTCCGCCATTCGAATCACCCATTTGCCGACGAACATCGTAGTTACCTGTCAGAACGAGCGGTCCCAGCTGCGGAACAAGGAAGTGGCACTGAAAATCCTCACCTCCAAGCTCACCAAGCTGGCGGAGGAGGAACACAAGGAGAACCTGAACGAGCTGAAGGGGGACATGAGTCAGGCCTCCTGGGGCGCTCAGATTCGGAACTACGTGTTCCAGCCTTATACTATGGTGAAGGATACCCGTACCGGCGCGGAAACCGGAAACATCGGCGCGGTGATGGACGGGGATCTGGATCTTTTCGTACGTGCGAAACTGTCTCAGGATGCGAAAGAGAGGAATCTGTAGGTGAAGAAAAAGCATATTATTTTTGATTTCGACGGAACAATTTTCGACTCCAACAGGGTCATCGTGGCTTCCTGGCAGGAGGTGTTCCGCCACTACACCGGCAAAGAAGGTCGGGTGGAAGATATTTACCACACCTTTGGGGAGACCATTCGGTACACCGTGAAGAAGTTCTTCCCTCAGGCGAACGTGGACGAAGCGGTGCAAATCTACCGGAACTACCAGCAGGTCCATTACGACGGAATGGTGGGGCTCTTTGACGGAACCCGGGAGATGATGGACCGCATGGTGGAAGGGGGACACACCCTTTCGGTGGTGACCTCCCGCACCAAAGTTACCACGTTAAATTACATGAAGGAACTGGGCATCCGGGACTACTTCGACGTGCTCATCACCTGCGATGACACGGACAAGCACAAGCCGGATCCCACCCCATTGCGCATGGCGCTGGAGGAGCTTTCCGCGAAACCGGAGGACGCCATCATGCTGGGAGACACGAAGTTCGATATCGGCTGCTGCAACAACGCCGGCGTGGACAGCATTCTGGTGGGCTGGAGCCATGATATCGACGAGAACGAGCTAAAAGAATTGGGCTTTCAGCCGACGTACCGGGTGGAGACACCGGCAGACGTGCTGAAGCTGATCTAGAGAACGCGCAGAAACGGATATAGGAGAAGGACATGCTGAAGATCTATCAGGGCCGAGAGAACATCGACAAGGAAAAATTCATCTACGAGCATACCGAAGGGGAAACCCTGGTGATCGTGCCCAATCAGTACACCCTGGTGGCGGAGGAGCAGGCTTTGAAATACCTGAACACCTCCTGCCTGCTGAACGTGGAGATTCTCAGCATGAACCGGCTGGGTCTGCGCATGCTGCAGGAGCAAGGCACGGATAACGTGCGGATGCTGGACCGGTACGAGCGGTACATGCTTCTGGCGCGGATTATTCGCAATCGGGAAAAACAACTGGATATTTTCCGCACCTCCGCCGGCAAGCGGAATTTTGTGGAGATGGTCCACGATTTCATCGCGGATTTCCGCCAGCAGGAATGCACCCGAGAAGAACTGGAGGAAATTCTGGCGGATCCGGAAACCGACGAACTGTTGCGGAAGAAAATCCGGGAGCTCTCCGGCATTTTGGAGGAGTACGAATCCCTGGTGCAGGGAAAGTACAAGGATGTGGAGGATTACGTGGACCTGTACACGGACGCCATCGGGAAATCCCGGGAACTGGCGGGAAAAACGGTGTGGGTCTACGGATTCGACAGCATGACGGCGAAGTTCGTCCGCTCCCTGACAGAGATTGCCGGAGTGGCCCGGAACGTATACGTCATGGTGAACCGGACGGATTTCGGATTGGAAGACGTGCTGATTCGGAGCATCCGCCGTTCCGCCGAAGAGAAGGGCCTGACGGTTTCCGTGGAAACCCTGACCGGCGACGTGCTGGAGAAGTCGGAAACCCTGAAGCGCATCGAACAGGGTCTTTTTACCCAATCGGATAAAACAAAAATCGCCTCGGCGGATTTCCGCCCGGCGGATCTTAAGGTGGTGGAGTGCGCCAACCTGTACAACGAGGCGGAAAATGCGGCGATTCAGGTGTACAACCTGCTGCACCGGGGATACCGCATGAAGGATATCGTCATCATCTGCAACGACACGGAGAAGATGCAGCCCATCGTGGAACGCACCTTTCGGGAGTACGGATTGCCTCTGTTCCGGGACGCTCGGCGAAGCATTCGGGATTCGCAGGTGGTGGGTTTCGTGATGAACCTTCTGGAAATCTGCAGCGACGGCTACCGGACGCCGGCGGTGATGGCACTGCTGAAGAGCGGCCTCACCGGGCTGGAGCGGGAGGCCATCTGGAATCTGGAGAACTACGCTCGGGATTTCGGCATCAAGGGCTCCATGTGGACGAAGCCGTTTAAATACGGAGATTTCGAGTATGCCCCGGAGGAATTCGCCAAGCTGGAGGAGAGCCGGGTGGAGATTACCGGACGAATCGACCGGCTGAAGGTGCTGGCGGAAGAATCGGAGCGGATGGCGGATTTTATCGAGAAATTCTACCGTTACCTGAATGAGGTATGGGATCTTCGGAATAAAATCCGGGAGATCGAAGACGGTCAGTACAACCGGGATCGGTTCGAAGAGGCTCAGTGGACCGCCCAGAGCTACAACGAGGTGGTTCGGATTCTGGGATGCGTGGGGAATATCATGGGGGACGAGAACATGGACCTGAAGGAGTTCGTGGATCTGTATTCCGTGGGAATTCTCAACGCGGAAGTGGGACTGATTCCGCCGACCCAGGACGGGCTGACCATGGGCGTGATGATTCGAACCCGGCCGGCACCGCCGAAGGTGGTGATGGTGCTGTCCGCCAATGAGGGAATCCTGCCTCAGACTCCGTCGCCGGAAGGGCTGTTTTCCGTGGACGAAAAGCAGCAGTTCGCGCGGCATGAATTCGTTCTGGGAAGCCTGGACGACCTGAAGATGATGGAAGAGAACGGCGCCATGTACCGCACCGTGTCCCAGGCATCGGAGAAGCTGTACGTAAGCTATTCTCTGGCGGGAAGCGACGGCAGCGATATGAAGCCGTCCGTTCTGGTAGATTACCTGAAGGACCTGTTCCCCCTGCTGAAAATCCGAAAGGATGCGGTGAGCCGGGGCTTTAACGCGGATCTGATACAGAACGGACCGGAGTCCCTGCGCCACATGATGAACCACTTCAAGGAGCGGCCGATGGATCAGATGATCGGAGCTCTTCAAGAGGAGGCATCGTCAGAGGAAGAAGAGGCGGAGGCAATTCCGACACCGGCACCTGAAGTGGCAACGGAATCGGCGGAAGAGGAAGAAAAATACCTGGCAGAGGGCATCCTCCGCTGGTACGAGAAGCACCGGCCGGAGCAGCTGAAGGAACTCAGCCGGGCGGGACTGGATGAGAACAGCGCTCGGGATCTGAACATCGACACCGCCGGACGGCTGTACCGCCGAGGGGAGGATTTCGTCTTCAGCGCCTCCAAGCTGGAGAAATACAACCATTGTCCGTTTGAATTCTTTGTGATGCACGGACTTCGAGCGGAAGAGCCGCGGGAGTTTCGAAGCAGCGGCCGGGAAATCGGCGATGTGTACCACGAGTGCATCATGCGGGTTTCCAAACGGCTTCTGGCAGAGGGCATTCTGGAGGATAAAAGCAATACGGAAGAGACGGAAGCTGCCGGCACCGGCGAAGGAGTGTCGGAACCGCCGGAGGGCATTTCCATGGAGCACCTGGCAGAAATGGTGGACGAAGAGCTTCTGAAGCTGTCCGAATCCTATCGCGGCGGACTCTTCGTTTCCGGCGACCGAGAGAAATACCGCATGAGCCGGATTCGCCGAATCTGCGAGGATGCGGTGCGGGTGCTGGCGGAACAGCTGCGCCTTGGAAATGTGGAAATGTCATTTTTCGAAGAGCAGTTCGGTCGGGGCTGCCGGTTCCGGCCCATTGAATACACCCTCCACGGCCAGAAGGTCTACATCGAGGGAAAAATCGACCGGGCCGATCTGATACGGGGCGGCAATATCCGCATCATCGATTACAAAACCGGAAAGGACAAGCTGGACATCGAGCAGATGCGGATGGGCTACAAAATGCAGCTGATGGTGTACCTGGAAGGGGCCAGCGGCGACGAATACAATCCGGTGGGCATGTTCTACTTTAACATCAGCGACAGCGAGCTCAACGCCAACAAGCTGGATGAAGTCAAGCAGCAGGAACAACTGGCCAAGGAAGAGGGCGAGCGGTTCAGCCTGCGGGGCGCCGTGTTGGACGACCCGGCGGTGCTCAGCAGCATGCCGGTGGAAATGCTGGAGAAGAAGCCGAAAAAGCTGAGTCAAGAAGAATTCCGCGCCCTGCGGGAGGATGTGCACAAAACCATCGAGTTGCTCAGCGATGGCATCGTCCAAGGCAAAATCGATATTTCTCCGACCCGCCTGAAGAAGGACAAACGGGCAGAATGCACGTACTGCCAGTACCGTGCCATCTGCAAATTCGACTTAACTTACAGAAACAACAAGTACAGACAGATATAGAACATAGGCAGAAATTCATGAATTTAGCAATACAATCAATCGGGAGCAGCAGCTCCGGCAATTCCTATTTAATCACCGACGGCACCACTCACCTGCTTCTGGACGTGGGTCTCAGCGGCAAAAATATCCGCGCGGCTTTGGCGGACGCCAACATTTCCGAGGACGCCGTCTCCGGAATTCTGGTGACCCACGAGCACGTGGACCACGTAAAGAGCATCCGCATGATGTCCCGCATCTGCGAGAACGCAGAGGTCATCGCCTCCCGGGGCACGGCTCACAACTGCGACAAGTTCCAGTACGTGCCGGAGGACCGGCTTCGGTATTTTTCCGCTCAGGATGAAACCCGGATTGGAGACATTCAGATTAAGGGCTTCGCCCTTTCCCACGATGCAAGCGAACCGCTGGGCTTCTCCTTCCGGAAGGACAACACGAAAATCACGGTGGTGACGGATACGGGCACCGTTACCGATGAAATCTACGAAGAGATTCGCACCTCCGACGTGCTGGTGATGGAAGCCAACCACGAGGTGTCCATGTTGGAAATGGGTCCCTACCCGTATCCGGTAAAAAGAAGAATTCTCAGCGACCAAGGCCATCTTTCCAACGTGGCTTGCGGCGAAGCCCTGACCCGCATGCTGGAAGACCGGCCGTCCCTGAGCCTTACCGGACATCCTTGTGAGGACGGGAAGCTGGCGCTGCCGAAAATTCTTTTAGCCCATCTCAGTACCACCAACAACACGCCCTTCAATGCGGCACTGACGGTGCGGGATGTGCTGGACCAGAACGATTACCATAAGAACGTGAATTTCCGCATGGAGGTGGCGGCCAAGAGCGCAGCCGGACCGCTGATCGGATTCTAGGATAGGAAGAAAATGAACATCAATATTATTTGCATCGGAAAGTTAAAGGAAAAATATTGGCAGGCGGCGGTGGCGGAGTACACCAAACGAATCGGTGGGTATGCCCGGATTCAGATTGTGGAGCTGAAGGAATCGAAGCTCCCGAAGAACGCATCGCCGGCGGATGAGAGTCAGGTGATGGAGAAGGAGGGGGAGACCATCCTGTCCAAAATCGGAGAGTCGGATTATGTGATTGCCATGGAGGTGGAGGGGAAGATGCTGGACTCCGTGGAATTGTCCCGGCACCTCACGAAAACCTTCGACAGCGGCCGGTCCACCGTGGATTTCATCATCGGCGGCAGCCTGGGGCTGTCCCCGGCGGTGAAAAAGCGAGCGGACTTTGGGCTTTCCTTCAGCCGCATGACCTTTCCCCACCAGATGGCCCGGGTGCTGATGCTGGAGCAAATCTACCGCAGCTTCAAGATTGCCAATAACGAGACTTATCATAAGTAAAGAAACAAAAGCAGGGCGTGTCCCTGCTTTTTGTTTTCCGTGCGCTCAAGGCGGCGCCTGAGTTTGCGCCTCTCTCCCGTCAAAGCCTTATCCCACCGTCGGCAGGCGCAAACCCTTTGGCGAGAAAGGCGCCGTGCGCCCGGCCGAGTTTGCGCCTCCCTCCCGTCAAAGCCTTATCCCACCGTCGGCAGGCGCAAACCCTTTGGCGAGAAAAGAGCCGTGTGCCCGGCCGAGTTTGCGCCTTCCTCCCGTCAAAGCCTTATCCTACCGTCGACAGGCGCAAACCCTTTGTCGAGAAAGGCGCCGTGGGCCCGCCTGAGTTTGCGCCTCCCGCCCGTCAAAGCCTTATCCCACCGTCGGCAGGCGCAAACCCTTTAGCGAGAAAGGCACCGTGCGTCCGCCCGAGTTTGCGCCTCCCGCCCGTCAAAGCCTTATTCCACCGTCGGCAGGCGCAAACCCTTCGGCGAGAAAGGCGCCGTGGGCCCGCCCGAGTTTGCGCCTCCTCCCCGTCAAAGCCTTATCCTACCGCCGGCAGGCGCAAACCCTTTGTCGAGAAAGGCGCCGTGGGCCCGCCCGAGTTTGCGCCTCCTCCCCGTCAAAGCCTT
>JAFEHB010000964.1_pt1 | contig 13992 bp, 11 predicted proteins | sample 9267121 | NCBI WGS metagenome assembly JAFEHB01 (sample SAMN17103336, study PRJNA684904) | human gut metagenome | isolation source: diarrhea sample from child under the age of five | host: Homo sapiens | place: South Africa: Mafikeng, Mafikeng Provincial Hospital | collected 2019-09 | reverse complement strand
CTGGATTGGCTCCAGTCTCTTCGAAATGGATTAAATTTATAACAAATAGAGGGATGTCTGGATTTTTAGGTACAATTTTAAGTTTTATAGTTTAGTCTGCCAACGCATCACCGCCTCACCTATAGTTCCATAAATTCTTCAGCAACGTGTTCTGGAGTGAACCCGTATTCCTCAATTACCTTAGGGCCCTTACCACTGGCTCCAAAGCGGTCGATTCCCATTACCTTACCGTGCAGGCCAGTGAATTCATACCAGCTTTGACTCGCGCCCATTTCAATAGCCATTCGTTTTTCAATGTTTTTTGGCAAAATCGATTCTTGGTATTCAGCATCCTGTTCCTTAAACAAGTTCACACTTGGCATTGATACGACTCGGACATCTTTTCCTTGTTCTTTGAGCAGCTTTTGTGCCTTTAATGCAAGTGATACTTCCGAACCTGCCGCAATCAAGATCCCATCAGGTTGTGGTCCTTCTTCTTTAGAAACTATATAGGCACCTTTTTCAACCGGAGCATCAATCGTCTGTTCAAGAACTGGCAATTTCTGTCGTGAGGTAACCAACAACGATGGACGATCAGTCGTCTTGGCAATTACTTTCCAGGCAGCCAGCGTCTCATTGGCATCAGCCGGACGAATAACGTTTAGATCTGGCATTGCACGGAAACTAGCCAACTGTTCAATTGGTTCATGAGTTGGCCCATCTTCACCAACGGCAATGGAGTCATGAGAACCAATAAAGATTGAAGGACAATGCATGATTGCCGCCAAACGAATTGCTGCCCGCATATAATCCGTGAAGACAAAGAACGTACTACCGTATGCACGATTTCCACCATGCAGATTCATGCCATTCACTGCAGTTGCCATACCAAATTCGCGAACACCAAAGAAAACGTTTCTGCCTGCAGGAGTATCTGCGCTAAAGTCTCCGTCATCAGCCAGGTATGTCTTGTTGGAAGATGCCAGATCGGCTGCGCCTCCCCAGAACTGAGGATTGTTCTTTGCCAGCTCTTGAAGAATTTCGGAACTAGCTACCCGAGTTGCAATTTCATCACCTGGTTTATAGCTGGTTTCAAGTCCCTCAACATCTAATGAAGAAGTAGTCAACTGGCTCGCTTCTTTAGGATATTTTTCTTTGTAGTCAGCAAACATCTTCTGCCATTCGTCATAAGCTGGTTTCTTGGAAGCAACGGCTTTATCGAAGAAAGAGTGAATCTCATCGGTAAATTCAAATGGTGCAAGGCTCCAGCCGTAGAAATCACGCATCTGTTGAACGCCATCCTCACCAAGTGGAGCTCCGTGTACACTATGGGTGCCGGCACCTGGAGCGCCATAACCAATCGTTGTCTTAATCTCGATCAATGACGGTTTGTCCGTCTTCTTTGCCGCGTTAATAGCGTCAAAGATTGCATCGATGTCAGTATTGCCGTTCTCAACTCGACTATAGTCCCAACCAGCTGCTTCTACACGTGCCTTTACATTTTCATTGGTACTCAGGCTAAGAGGACCATCTAGGGAGACATCATTTGAGTCGTAAAGCACGATCAGCTTGTTCAAACCTTTATCGCCGGCAATATTAAGTGATTCCTCACTCAAACCTTCCATCAAATCACCGTCTCCGACCAGACTGTAAGTAAAGTGATCGATTACGTTATAGCCTGGCTTATTGTAGACCGCCGCAAGATGCTTTTCCGCCAGTGCCATACCCACTGCCATTGCAAGTCCTTGAGAAAGTGGACCAGTCGTGGCATCAACGCCTGCCGTATGTCCATATTCCGGATGTCCCGGCGTCTTGGACCCCAATTGACGAAATTGCTTAACATCATCAATTGTCAATCCAAATCCATTAAAGTATAGAAGACTGTACAGTAGTGAAGAGCCATGTCCTGCTGACAGAACAAAACGATCTCGATTTAACCATTTATCATCAGCCGGATTAAAATTCATAACCTTTTCCCAAAGAGCATAAGCCATCGGTGCAGCGCCAATTGCTACCCCTGGATGTCCGCTACCTGCTTTTTGAATCATATCAACACTTAAGAATCGCAGCGCATCAACTGCTTGTATTTCTTGTTTTTCCATGGTTATCCTCCATTTTTGGGTAAAAAAATAGCTACCCAGCGCCAATGCTGGAGCCAAGCAGCTATAAAAATTGGTATTAAAAGTTAGACTATTACTTGTTTTCGGCCTTCTTAGGTGACTTCATCAAAGCACTAACCAAAATAACCGCTACGGTGAAGCCGATAATCCCACAAGTCAGTGCTACTGCACCGAATGAACCCAGTTTGCCGAGAAGAATGCCAGGGATCAGGTAGTCGGTGTCGGCAAAGGTTGAAGCAGCCATCTTAAGGTCACCAAGAACTGGCAGAATGTACAGTGGCAACCAGCTGATCAGCAAACCGTTTACTGCAGAACCGACGATCGCACCCCGGCGACCACCAAACGCATTACCGTAAATGGCAGCAGCAGCACCACAGAAGAAGTGACCAACAACACCTGGAATGATAACCGTAGTGTGCATGCCAACCATGATGAACATTGAAATAGTACCTACAAGGAAACTTACAAAGAAACCAAGCAGAACGGCATTTGGTGCATATGGGAAGATGATCGGAACGTCCAAAGCAGGCTTTGAATTTGGAACCAGCTTCATGGCGATACCTTGGAAGGCAGGAACGATTTCAGCCAAGATCAGACGAACACCTTGCAGAACAACCGCGAACCCAGCTGCAAAGGTACCAGCTTGAATAAAGGCGTAAATGATGTAATTCGTACCGGCACTCAATTTGGTTTCAACGAAATGTGGACCAGCAACGATTGCCAAAACAATGTACACGATCCCCATCAGCAAAGTGATAGAAACGGTTGAGTCACGCAAGAATCCTAAAGCCTTTGGGAATTCAATGTCTTCAGTACTGTGCTTGGGATTACCAAAGAGCTTCCCACACCAACCAGCAATCGCATAGCCAATGTTACCGGTGTGACCCATAGCAACTGAGTCACCACCAGTAATCTTCCGCATGAATGGTTGACACAATGCTGGGGTAACCGTCAGCAAAGTACCTTCAAACAGACCACCAAGCAGGATCGTTTGCCAACCTGATCCCATACCTGCACTAACCAGGATGACGGCTGCAAGGCAAGATACGTAAAGCATTGCCTGGCCAGTTAAGAAGATGTACTTAAACTTCGTGAAACGTGCTAGCAAGATGTTGACGATCATCCCTACCAACATGATCAAGGCCGTAATGGAACCATACTTAACCAACGCAATGGCAACAACGGCTTCATTACTTGGTACGACACCCTGTACATGCAAAGCAAACTTGAACATTTTTGCAAATGGCGTCAAAGCATTACTCAAGATACCCGCACCACCGGTAAGTACCAAGAAACCAACAAAGGTCTTAATACCACCTTGAACAACATCAGTAGCCTTCTTCTTTTGTAAGATCAGGCCCAATACCGCAAGCAACCCGACCAACATGGCAGGGCTCTGAACGATACTAACAAATAGATTCAATACTCCATTCATAGTCATTTCCTCCGTTTTCCTATCAAAACGGCTCAATTATTGAATAATTGCTCAATTATATAATTTAAAAATCAAATTTAATGAGCCGATGAACATATGCTTAGCTGTGTTCGATACCTTCCTTGTCGAGGATAGCATTAACCTTTTCCTTCAATTCATTTGGATCAACCAAGCTGTTCAAGATGATCAAACGATCCTTTGGTAAGTTGCCTGCTGACGTTTCAAGAGTTGGATCCAAGAAGAAGTAGTCTGCTTGGTCAGGAGTTGCACTACCGATATCAGAGTGATCTACTTGAATATCCTCTTTAACGTTTTCTTGCTTTAATAGGTTTTGAATGTTCATTTGAACCATGAAACTGCTACCCAAGCCACTTTGGCATAATGCTTCAAACTTCATGTCGTTTTCCCCTTCCGATTACTTAAATACTTTCAAAATCTCTTCAACCGTTGTTGCACGCAGCAATCGCTGTACGTTTTCGCCATTCATCAAAACTTCAGAAAGCTTTTGAATAACTCCTAAGTGACTGTTGCTATCAGTTGCTGCCAAAACGAACCATAACGTAACTGGATGTTTGTCATCAGTTAGGTTAACTACATGATTTGTTTTCATTAAAGCTAAACCTATTTTTTTGCAACTAGAACTCGGTCTTGCATGCGCAAGTGCAATATTGGGTCCGATGTTGATATATGGCCCTTTTTCTTCAACGACGTCAATCATTGAATCAACATAGTCATTACCAACCGTCCCATTATCGATTAATGGTTGTGATGCTTTACGAATTGCATCTTGCCAACTTAGATTGCTACCATCTACAACTTGAACGGTTTGTTTATTTAACAGATCCAATGCCACCTGATCACCTCATTTCCTTTTGTTTACGGTTTCATAATATTGAATTGACAATCTTCTCACAAGTGCAATAATGTAACTTGAATTTGTGCAAAAAATGAACTAGATAATTAAATTATGTTCGGAGGAATAGCATTGATAGAGTTTAGCCATGTTAGACACGGAAACGAAATGTTACTTGAGCTTTTAAATTCGCCGTCTGTTGTTTCTTTAAAAACTCTTGAAAATAAGCTGCATCTTTCACGTCGCAGTATTTTCTATGTCATCAAACACGTCAATAAAGAGCTTGATGCGGAGGGATTATATGAAATTGAGAATATTCGTGGCATTGGTTATCTTCTTCCTGATGAAACTCGCCAACAATTGGCTGGAAAATATAAAAAAGACGAAACCGTAACAGATTTCGCCAGTTTTTTTGATAGTTTTCCGCAGTTTAGCAAATTAGCAAAGAATCAACGTCAACTTACTGAAATATTTTTCCTTATCTCACGTGATACAACTTCACTCAATCAGCTAACGCACATCTTTAATACTAGTAAAAATACAATCATCAAAGACCTCAACGAAATTGCAGTTACTTTGCCAAATGAGTTGTTTATAAAGAATTTTAAATCTGGTAAAAGTATCGTAGGGGATGAAACCGTACAGCGCAGTTGGGTATTCGAACATCTTCAGAGTCTTCTGAAATTAATATCCCCTTTCTTTCAACCATCAAGTGATTCTCATATATCCGAACATCTACAACTTTTCGAAAAAGCTACTGGTAATATCCTTACAGATGATTCAAACAGCATTTTAAATTCATACCTGCAATGGCTACTATCTCGAATTGAAAATCAAAGATACCGCCTTACTGCAGACAAATCTGAAGCAGAGGACCAATCATTTAGCTATGATTGGGCAACACAGCTTTTAAAAGATTATGATGTTGAGAATCAAATGGAGTCACGATACATCTCAAAAATCGTCAATACTCAAGCATTTCAACATATAAATCTAAACAGCCCATTAATCAAGAAGATTCAACCGATTACCACAAAAGTCATTCAAAGATTCAATCAAAAAGCTGGCGTTAAGTTGCCTGCTGAGGTCGGAAGTCTAAATGAAAATCTAACAGCTCATCTGGCATCAACCTACTGTCGCGTAAAATTTAACATTCGATACCACAATCCGCTATTGGAACGAATGAAAACCAACTATCGTGAAACATTTGAGCTCACTAAAATAGCAGTTGCTCCCTTCAATAAATTTGTAAATTCTGCCCTTTCTGAAGATGAAATAGCACTTATCACCGCCTACTTCAGTGGAGCAATGCGTAGTTCAAGTCAGACTGTCCTGCCACCAACCCCTATTAGTGAAGTATTGGTTGTATGTTCCAGTGGTATTGGCACCTCGCAGTTACTACTCACACAGCTTAGACAGCGCTATCCCAATGTTGGATTTGTAGGACCATACAATATTTTTCAATACGAAAATTGTTCCCTAAAAAACATCAAACTCGTTCTCAGTACGACCAGTCTACCTCAAAAAGAATGTCCAGTATTAACTGTCCCAGTCATCCCCAATAACTCAGATTGGGAACATATCGACTATCAGTTACAAAATGCAGGATTTACAACATTCAATCTCTCAAGTGATTTTTCTCAAATTAAAGTATCCTCCATTATGGATATTATCTCGAACTATGCTCGTATCGTTGATCCTCAAAGCTTAGAGCAAGCTCTGCGTAGCTACTTCAAAAAGCCATCTGCTGAAAGCAAAGCGGGACTACAAGATCCATTGTTGGAAAAGCACGTTAAGCTGATTCGCGAACCAATGGACTGGGAAAGCGCAGTAAGAGTCTCAATGCAACCCTTAGTAGATGACAGTACAGTTCAACCACGTTATATTGATCAAATCGTCAAACTAACCAAAGAACATGGTGACTATATGGCAATCGGTAAAGGTATCCTTTTAGCCCATGCCTCCTATAATGCAGGTGTTAATCGACTGGGTGTCAATTTTACGTACTTCAAGACGCCCTTTCGCATTGATAATTCAAAAAAAGACATCAATTTTGTCGTTGGTTTAGCGCCTATAGATCAAGAGAAACATTTAAAACTGCTAGCTAATTTACTACGTAGCGTTCAAGACGACAGTTGGTTAAGCAAACTTCGGCACGTACAGACTGAACGTGAGCTACAAAACCTCTTAGTTCAAGGCAAACTAATTACACAGTAGATTCAATCATATTACGAATTACTAAAAAAATCTTCAGCCGCTATGACTGAAGATTTTTTAGTCTAATCGCTTATCTTATCCCATTGGGTACTCAATCTCCTGGCCGCTCTGCTCATCGGACGGCAAGTTGTTTTCAGCCCGATACAGCGCGCGGCAGAACGATTGCGTCGACATCTTGTTGCTGACGGCAAATTTGACGCCGTACTTCTTGCAGGCCTTAGCAAGCGACCATGATGATGGATGGTTCGCGTAGGACTTGATCATAATCACCATATCAAGATTCTTAACCGCCTTTTCGATCTTCTTGCTCTTGCCGGCGAACGCGTTGATCAACCGTGGATCCCCGTTGCAGGCCTTAACCGTGGCTTTTAGAATCTCGCCATTTTGACCGTTGCCGATCGCGATGCCGACCTTTTGTCCCTTCAGATCCACCTTCAGCTTCTTGGCGTCTTGAGCTCCTTGCTGCATGCTGCCAAAGATCTGCTTGCTTAATCCGAGCGCCAAATGTTTCTTTTCCTTTTTAGCGGGCTTCTTTTCCGCTGACTTCGATTTTTCCGCCTTTTCTGCTGGCTGACTTTCATCTTCAAGCGGGTAGACCCAGCGAATCGTCATATTGTCCTGGGCGTCGTCATCGTTGGCGTACCATGCCAGATCCACGATATCGCCTTCCTGCACCATAAACTGAATGCGATCATCCTTGACGTGATAGGTAACCTTGGATCCATTAACTTTCAGCCGCTTTCCATAGATGTTATGGGTAACGACCAGCTCGCCATCCTTCCTTTCAACCACGGCCTGGCGGAATACCTCAATCGGATTGTATTCAAGATCTAAATGATCCACGACCCGCTTAATGTATGGCTTAGTCAATGACTGATATGGCTCGCCATCAGCTACAACGATATCGCCATCTTGCAGTTTCAGCATCTGGATCATCTTCTCATTGATGAAGAATGCCTGCTGACCATAGGCATCCAACAGCTGGGCACCAGTCAGACGGCGCTGCACGACGTATTCGCCTTGGTTCAGATCAAACACCGACGACTGATCAAGCAATTCGGCGAACGACGGCTCCGTTTCTGATTGAGAATACGTTGATGAAGCCGGCTCCACATCAGCTTTAGCCTGATCCGTGTCAGTCTCTTTAGGATTCTCGGCCGGTTTATCTTGAGTCTGGACCGTGTCATCCGCTTTAGGTTCTTCGGCTGGTTCAACGGTCTGCTTGTCCGTCGTGCTTGGCTGTTCTTTCAATAACGTGTTAAATCGTTGAACCGTCTCCTCTTTGATCAGTCCATTCATCCGTGCTTCAGCAACTGCTTCTTGAAGGGCAGTCAGCTTGGAAGCATCATCAGTTTCTTTGGCCAGATCAGCACCGGCCGCGATCAAGCGCTCGATCAGCCGACTGATGTTTTCCTTGCCGACCAGCATATCCTTATACGTTTGCCGGGTCTGCTTCAGCTGCTGCGACGCGATCAGATAGTACGCGTTGGTTAGCGGAGTGTCTTCATCACCTAGATTATAGTGGCAGTCCTCGAGATTCTTCTTCAGCGTGCCAAACGATGGCTGATAGTCTGAATCCTTGACCACTCTGCGCAGCTCATTAGCGGTCGTTTCCATAATCGACTTGAAGATATGGATCGCGTCATATTGGGCCAACGTCAAGGCGTCGCGCTTCTCAGCCGTATTTTCAGAAGTCTCGTCCATGTCAGAAACTGATGCCTCATCCTGCTCCGTCTGAACGTCCTCGTCATTTTCAGCCATCTTAATTTCTTGGTTGTCTTCAACGGCCTCGTTTATTTCATTCTGCTCAATTGCCGTATCTGATGGGGATGCCGTTTCAAGCGGCTCAATCGTCTCTTCGCTTCTTTCAGGCTCACTTGGCAATCCGCTGCTCATCGGATTCTGATAGCCAGCTTGATGCCGTAGCAGATTCACGATCGACTGGACTGCCTCGATTCCTTCAATGCTGGGATTAGTGCCCTTAATAATATCAATTATGTCTTTTCGATAGTCATACATAGTTCTTCACCTCAATTTTGATTTTATCAACCGATCCGGACAATAAGCGTCTATGTATGAAAAAAAGCTCTAAAAATTTCTGAAATCATGAAAAATAAGCCAGGTTGATTGAGCTAGAGTAGAACCGATCTGAAATTAATCTTTTATCGTTAATTATTCACTATTCACAATCCATAATTTACTATCTACTATTTACAATTCACTATTTACATTGTAGAAGTTTGTTCTGTGCAGTTAAAAGTACCTATATATCAGCTTTTGTTAACCGTAAATAATCTACCATTTACAATCTACAATTTACTATTTACTATTCACAATTCATTATTTACATTGTTGAAGTTTATTAAAGGAGTAACTATCCGTCTTAGATAATTGAGAATGGACTTGTACTAACATGTTCATAAAGCTACCCAAAACATCCTTGAACAAATATTAGAAATATTAACCTAAACCCCATGACACAATCTGAGGACGGTGATTAGGTGACTACTACTTAATTAAATAAGAAAAACCGACAGTGCAGTAGAGATATCCTACTGGGTGCCGGTTTTCTTTTGGTTATCATATATGTTAGTTACTAGTTCATCACATTCCCATGATTTCCAAGCCATGGGTCAGCGTCGTTATTTCATTGTTCATTTGTAAGCCATCAAGACTACAATCGATTGTTTGTTGAATACCCTGCATCGTTAAAACGGAAAAATCATTCTGTAATCTCATCAACTTTCTTCTGAGTTACATCTAAAATTTCTCCAGATTCTTCAGTAAGATTACCATCCTCATCCAAAATTGGAGTATCTAGGATAGCTTTTATAACTCCAGCTAATGCCATTGCTGATGCAACACATTTTTTCTCTTCTACAGAATAAGTTCTAAAATCTCCACCCTTATTTTCAATAATCTGTGTCATATTAAATACAAGTGGATCAAATATCGTCTGTAATCGCATCAAAAATCTATTAAACATCGCAGCTCTTCTTCTAATTCCATAGCATAAATCTGCAGCTGCATTCATTTGTTCTTCAAATTCCTCTGCTTTTGCATAATTAGCATATGCAGCATCAAGATTTTTTGATGCTTTTGCTCCAACAACCAATCCTAATACTGCCAATGCCGGTCCAGCAACAAGACCACCAAGAACTGCCGTCCCTCCAGCCATACCTAAGCCACCAGCAGCTAATGAACCTCCACCAAAAAATGCTAAGGTTGCATTTGTAGCCGCAGCTCCACTAAGAGATGCAATTGCGGTTCCTGTAGATGCAGTTGCGAGAGCACTTGCTGCTCCATAGGCGCCAAATGCAGTCAGTGCGCCTGCCATAGTCCCAGAAACTAATCCGCCAGCCAATGATGATGCCATTCCTTGTAAACTCTTCAGCTCTGTGAAGGATTTTTTATCTAAGACCAATTTTTGTAATTCATTTAATCCTGTTGATTCTGTTAACTCTATATGGTTTAATTTTTCAAATTCATTGATAAAAGTTTTGATACTACCATCCAGTACAGCTACTTTTCTTTTTCCTAGATTATCAAGTGCATATCCACAATTTTTTCTGCTTATATTTACTTTATCTTTGGCTTTTTTAACTTTTTCATTAGCCATTCTATTTTTATCATTTGCATCTTTTTGATCAACTCCGGCTTTTACTCCCTTACCGACACCAAATAATGCCGATCCAGCCGCAGCTGCCATAAATAAAAGAGGTATTGGCATGATTTTTCTCCTTTAAGAACGTAATTCAGATAAAGTCGTCTGTATATCTTTTAGAGACACATTAATGTCTTTATTAATCTGATTGATTTTTTCTTCTTTATTATCTAGTTCTTCATGGTCTTCAACCCAATTTTTATACTCTTCAAGTGCTAAACAAGTTTCAGCAACATCTATCATTTCTTCATATACATCGTCTCTCACATTCCAATATGATTTGAGAAATTCAACAATTTTACGTTCTTGATCCGTATACTTGGTATCAGCATATCCCAAATTTATAAGATTCCATAGCATATCTTCATGATTAACAGAATCATGAAAAAAAGAATAATATGATTTGTTCCAGATATCATTCTTCTGTGCATGTGCAGGACCATAAATAAACTCTTTTATTTTGTCAAATTTATCCTCAGCTGGAATCGCTTCACATTCCTCAATAATTTGCTTCTTCTCACTATAATTAAGTCCCAGCTCTTCGCAAATTTCAGTAAAAAGTTCCCTTTCTCGCTCTGATATTTGACCATCAGACGTCATGTACAAACAATAAAGTTTTGCTTGCTCTATTTGATACATAATTCAACCTCCCCCTACAGCTTAAAGGTGTCGCCCGATAACATCCGAGCATTAAATTCGTCCATTGTCTTAAATGGTTTATTGCCACCTAATGCTTCTGTAATTGCATTGGATTTATCTATTAATAAATCCACATCACCTATTGAAAGAGCATTTTTAATACCTGTAAAAGACTCATTGAATATTTCGGTGGTTTCTGATAAGTACTCATTAATAATACTATTCATCTGCGCACGATATTCTCGAATCATTTTTATATGCTCTTCACAAGCATTTTCTATTGCAATTCTTTCCTCATGTGCTAGTTTTGCCTCTTTAAGAGAACCCAATAAAATACTATATGAAGCAGACGACAAAGCGTACCCAACCATTGCACCTATTAATCCACCTACAACTGGAATCGGTATTGCTGCTTGTCCTATTGCAGAAAACATTGCCGATGCAATCATGTCTGTTCCTTGCTCTCCTAACGTTTCCATGCATTCCACCCCATCTATTTCACCATTAAAATATCTGGAGAGTGTTTTAGTTGCGGTTACAGTAGCAGTTACGATGGTACCAGCAATATTTGTTTTAGAAAGAGTTCGTATATATTCACTCTTAGAATTCTGCATTGCTCCTTCTATTACCGTACCTGTAAATCCGGTAGCATAGCCGTCACTAAGGTTTACTAATGCATCTTTTGCAACGTTTTTAACGGCATCATCAGGATCTTCTCTACCTTCACATACAGCCACTATATTATTAACTATAGAAAAACTACCACCAATAATTACTGATGTCTTTGCAACTTGCATTCCAGCTCTATGAGAAATTTTCGCAACATCCTGGGCAGTAGATAACATTGGATGCATCCGAGCAAAACGTGCCTCATCACTTGATACAGTACTTTTACGAAGATTTTTCTTTATTTTATTCAGCTTATCAATCTTTTCCTGTATCCGCTGTGCTTGTTCAGCATTCCCAGCTTGCTTTTGATACTCAAGCTGTTCCATATTCTTCTGGGTTCTTTTATTGATTTCACTAACTATTCCATCATATTGGTTAGAAGGAACATCAATTTTAGCATTTGCATCTATATATTTCTGAAATCTTTTTGACTGAAGTTTATTTAAAGCTCTTGTAGCATCTCCTTTACCCGTTACGTCACTTTGAGAAGCTCCCAGAAATTTCATTTGTGCTCCGGAACCTTCTATTACATTCCCCTGCTCGTCAAGCATAACGGTATCATACACTGGGTCATTTACTCTTCCGAGATCATCCGTTCTAACTTTTCTGGTCGAATCACCCTTAATTTTATTCTCACTATTAGTCCGTGCAGCATCTTTGACTTCAGCACCATAGCCCATTTGTTGCTGGTGGTTTTGAAATTCATAATTTGGATTGACCTTTTCATTTGCTATCTGCTTAAGCCCTTTTGCTAAGGTCTGTCCATTTTCATAATCTACTCCTGAATATGCAACATAATGCTGTTTTGCGGCAGAGCCATATCTTTGAATAGTTTCATGTGAAGATCCTATTATTGCAGCATTCAATAAATCTTCATTCTTTTTTCTCTTCTTTTTTTTCCCCATCATTTTTCTTCCCATTCAAAAATCCTTAAGCTGTCTACATTTCAATGCACATTCACCTAGAATGGATAAATACCACGTTTTTCACCTTTATCAATCAAAACATTCTTTATCCCCACTAGGGAGCTTAGTTGCCCTAAGAATACCGGTCTCACGCCACTGTGCAAGGGGTGGACGACTAATTTTAGTCAGCCTTAAAACTTCATTCGTCTTTATACTTTTATTATATTACACAAAATTATTGAAACGCTTTTATTTTTATTAATCTCGCGAATTCCCTCAACAATATAACCCTTTTAACAATAAGCAACCGTTTACAATATGATATTAACAATTCATTATTTACATTGTTGGAGTTTATTAAATAAACAAATGTCTGCCGATAAAGATATCGAAAAACAAGCGAAACCTGATCTTTATCATCAAAAAAGACGACCCGTTATGATCAGCGGATCGTCTTCTGTTATTAAAAAATCGGAACTGGCTTTTGCCAATCCCGATTCAATCAATTAATATGGCAGCTCTTTAACCTTTGGCGAGTTGTCAAATACAACCGTTTCTTGAACGTCAACATACTTAGCTGACACAGGCTGTTCGTAGAGGAATTCGTCAGAGTGCTGGAACAGTTTCAGCGCTGCCAGAGATTTCATCACTGGCAGAATAGTTTCTTCCTTCAGATCTGGCTTAGCATTGTGCACCTTAAATACGTGCTTGCCGCCAAGACTGCCTTTAAAAGTCAATTCAAGTGTCTTCATAGTTCAGATCTCCTTTCAAATATAATTCCTGACTACATCTTGATCAAATCGATCGTGTTGACTACCCGGCCGTAGAAATACGTTTCGTTGGACAAGTCGGTCAATACCTTGATGCAGCCGTTGATCTGATCGTCAGTCGGCTTTTCAATGGCATCTGAGTAGCTGCGCCAGAGACCATCTTCATTGCCCTCGCTGACCATCTTAAATGACAGTTTTGAGTTCTTGAAATTACGTTCCATGATTGAACATCTCCTTTGAATAATTTGGTAAGGTTTTAAGACTTACATTTATAGAAACGATTCAAGCTCAAAAAAGTAAAGGAAGATTCTGAAGATTTTTCGCATCCATTAAGCATCCCTAATCAACCATTTTGAAATGGCCTTTAATCCTCCTTTTATCAATCTCAGTCATTGATGATAATTTATTATTCACAATTAATTATTTACAATCCACTATCTACTATTCACTATTTACATTGTATGAGTTTATATCATTATCACTTAAAGTCCTTTATATTGCGGTTTATGTTACGTTCACATTTTACAATTCACAATGCACAATCTACTATTTACAATTCATTATTTACTATTTACATTGTAGAAGTTTATAAATAGCAGTAATCAGTATCGTCTAGCCATCGTAGATATGACCCCAAATTCGTCACTTTCAGTCTTAGAATTTTTTACACCAAAAAGGAATTACCGATGTTATTCAAGACTACATGCACTCATACATGACCGGAACGTCCTGCATATACAG
>JAFEHB010000956.1_pt1 | contig 14076 bp, 10 predicted proteins | sample 9267121 | NCBI WGS metagenome assembly JAFEHB01 (sample SAMN17103336, study PRJNA684904) | human gut metagenome | isolation source: diarrhea sample from child under the age of five | host: Homo sapiens | place: South Africa: Mafikeng, Mafikeng Provincial Hospital | collected 2019-09 | reverse complement strand
GGGTATGGGGGAGGGGGAGTTCGATGCTATTTGCACTGGCTACTTCAGGGTGCTAGAGTAATTTAGATTCTAGGTACCGATTTAATGCATGATGCCCAGGGTGCCATATCGGTCTGTGTAGAAAAGGGGATAGCGGAATGAAACAAACGCTCAGATTCTGGCAAATTGCCGCGGAGGGGGGCTTCATGCTCGCCTGTGCACTTGCCGCGACGACGGTTTTTGCTATGCCCGCATTTGCAGAGGACGCGCAGCTAGCAACAGCCGCTCAGCCTGCAACCCAAGATGATGATGCCAGTCAGACAGCCGAGGTGACCTCCCAGGCTGATCTTGACAATGCCGCCGAGGGTTCCATTGTCAAGCTCAAAGGCACCATCACGACCGATCTTACCGTAAATAAAAAGCTCACCATCCAGGCCGCGGACGGCGCGGTCATGAAGGGCACGCTCAACATCAACGCCGACGGCGTCACAATAAGCGGCGTGCACTTCGCACTCGACGGTACCACGGGCGCTAAGAACAGCATGAGCGACAATGGCAAGACCGGCCTCACTGTTAAGAACTGCACCTTCGACATTACCAGCGGCGCAGACAAGCTCAATGCTCAGCTGAACGGCGCTTGGCTAGGCTATGGCGCCAACGACGCCACGTTTGACGGAAACGTGTTCAACATCGCCATGCCCGGCATCGATCATTCTTACGTCGGCATCAATATCGTGGGTGCCTCCGTCAAGAACACCACCGTCTCCAACAACCAAATTACCTTTCGCAAGGACGCAGAGCCAAAGGCGAGCGCCCACTTTCTCATTGCCAACGGCAACAAGTCCACGTCGGGCGAGTACGGCCTGAGCGGTTTCAAGGTCACGGCCAACACGATCAGCAACCAGACCGGTCTTGCGGCGGGCAAGTCCAACACCTACGGCGTTGGCGTGAGCAACGCCGAGGACGCCGCCATCTCGGGCAACACGTTCACCGGGCTCTATATGGCCGTAAAGCCGTCTATGTGGCCCAACGAGGCGCCGAGCAAGAGCATCAAGCTTACGGGCAACGCGTTCTCCGGCTGCCATATCGGCATCATGATGCGCACCATTGACGTTCAGCCCGGTGCCGTCATTTCGAGTAACAACGATTTTTCCACGACCGAGACGCCCTACGCCGGCCACAAGGGCAGCAATGCCCTCGTGTGGCAATCCGGCGACGGCACGCTCTACCCAGCCGTCTCCGATGCCGCGCAAAGCGGTAAGGTTGCCTTCACGCTCGTGAGCTCTATCGATACCCTCAGCGACGCTGATTCGGTTGCCAAAGGACAAGATGTGACGCTCGACTTCAACGGGCATGCCATCTCTGGCACTCTGACCAACAACGGATCCTTGACCATCAAGGACACCACCGGCCTCAGCGGACAGAAGAGCTCCATCCGCCTCGACGGAAGCGGCACGACGACGATTGAGGGCGGCACGTACGACAATGACGAGATCCTGAAGTACCTGGCAAAGGACCACGGCGTCCTCGTCCGTTCGAACAATGGCGACCAGCTGTTCACGGTCCTCGCCAAGAAGGATGTCTTGGCAAGCGCCAAGGGCAAGGTAACCACCGAGAACGGCGATCTGTTCTTTGGCACCTTGGACGAGGCCAAGGATTATGCCGAGAAAAACAATATCGATGAAGGAAACGTCAGCCAGGCTGTCTATACCGTGGATTTCGATACCCAAGGCAATGGAGATGTCGCCAGCATCACCGTTGAAGCTGGCAAATCTATACATCTTCCGGCCGTGCCCGAGGTCTTTGGCTACACGAGTGGCGCATGGTATATCGGCGATAAGAAGGTCGAAAGCGAATTCACGCCCACTTCAGACGTGACGCTCGTCGCCAAGTGGATTAAAGCGGTAGATAAAGGCAATTCCAACAACAACGGTTCCTCGACATCTACCGGCTCCAAGAAAAATGTCGCAAGTGGCGCTGTCTCAAAACGTGTTGGCAAGTCGTTACCTCAGACGGGCGATACTTCCGCTATCGTTATCGCTACAGCAGCGGCAACCGGCATCGCTGCCATCGCTGGAGGCATTGTGGTAGAAAACCGTCGTCATCAGGCATAATATCGACTTAATACAGCATGCGATATAAAATCGCCTCGGCAAAGTGAGCTGCCTCCCATTTCTTGGACATGAGAAATGGGAGGCAGTTCACCCTCTGGTTCGGAGGCTTTCCTTTTGCGCTCCCACCTGGGAAAACGGTTCGATTATTCCCTCATGCCCCTCTTTGAATGAAGGCGAGCAAGAAGGTGTTGCTGGGGGGGGGATGAAGAGCTCGATGCCGAGAACGAGCCCTGCGGCAAACGGGGACTTGCCGGAAAAAGGCCATGGAATCATCTCTTTATGTCAAAAAGCATACAAAAATGTTAGACTTTTGACATGAAACATTTTGACGAGATATACGAAATTGCAGCCGACGGCTATGGTATCGTGACCGCCTCGCAGGCGCGGGAGGCGGGTGTGACCTCGGGCGAGATAAGAAGGTGGTGCATCGACGGGAAGCTGGTCCGCCGCGGGCACGGGGTGTACAAAGTTGCGCGCTGGGTCCCGACGCCCCTCGACCCCTTCGCCGAGGCCGTGGCGCTCGTGGGTGATGGGAGCTTCCTATGGGGTGAGTCCGTGCTGTCCATGCACGGGCTCGCCCTCGTCGACCCGCGCTCGGTGTCCGTGGCGACACCGAAGCGCGTACGGCGCAAGCTGCCCGACTGGGTAAAAGCCGTGTTTGCACCCAAAGGTGTGTCGACGACGTTCTACGAGGGCATACCCTCCCAGTGCGTCGCCGACGCCATCAAGGTGTGCGAAGGGTCCGTTATGGGCGAGCGCCTTGCGGAAGCGGCGAAACGCGCGCGCGCCGAGGGGCTCGTCGCCCCCGGCGAATACGAGAACCTGATAAAGGAGCTGTCATGAAGGAAAGCAAGAGGCCAAACAGCAGACGTAACCTCGACATTGCCATTGACAGGCTCTGCGCGAGCACGGGAGACGAGCCGGGTCGCGTCAAAAGGCTGCTCGCAACCGCAATTGTCGGACAGATGCTGCCCGACGGGGCGGCGAAGGGCGGAAACGCCCTGAAAATCCGCTTCGGGAAAGACGCCACGCGCTTCTCGCGAGACCTCGACACCGCCAGGGCGTCCTCTCTGGACGACTACATCGCACGGTTGGAAGACGCGCTCGCCATGGGATGGTCCGGATTCACAGGGATTGTCGTTCCAAGAGAGCCCGCCTCCCCGAAAGGCGTTCCGGCCGCGTACGTCATGCGCCCGTTCGAGATCAAGATCGCTTACAACGGCAAGTCGTGGATGACGCTCCCGCTCGAAGTCGGCCACAACGAAATCGGCGACGCCGACAACCCCGACATGGTCTCATCACCCGAGGCCGCCGCAATGATGAGGGCGCTCGGCTTCCCTGAACCCGGCCCGGTCCCATGCATGAGGCTCGAGCACCAGATCGCCCAGAAGCTCCACGCCGCGAGCAGTCCTGGCAGCGAACGCGCTCACGACCTGATAGACCTGCAAATCGCGGTATCGGACGGAACGGCCGACTATGCGGAAGTGCGGGCGGTGTGCGTCAGGCTTTTCGCGTATCGCCGGGAGCAGAAATGGCCCCCGACGATCATAAAAGGCAAAGACTGGGATTCATTGTACGCCGCCCAGGCAGACAGGCTCGACGTTCTGCCAACCGCCGACGACGCCGTGGCATGGGCCAACGACCTGATCGAGCGAATCGACTCCTCTCGCTAGCGAGGCCGCGCCTGACGCCGGAGTCTCCACGGCGTGGACACCGTGACCGACCTCAAGACGCCCAAGTCGGCGTGCACAATCGTCATGCCCTCCTTCTTGCGTGGAGGCGAGGCCCTCCATGAGCGTTCAGAAAGCACTGAGGGACTCGATGGCGGGTTGGCCAAGGAGGTGCGGCTGGGTTGCCCCCTGGGGCGAGCTGAACGAGTCCCTGCAGCGGTGGATCGAGCTGGTGATGAGGTTCTTCCTGGCGCTCGGCGGGCCTGTTGACGCACTTTCGGCCGAATCATCGATGGCAGTGCCAGAGACGCTTGACGTGGATACTGATGGGGGCACGAGCCTCTTCGATATGGGACGCGGGTAGATTGAGTCTTTAAGCTCCATCCGGCACGCGGTCCTCCATGCAATTTGGGACTAATAAGCGCAGGGCATAAAGAGAGTGCTGGATGCGGGACTTCAATCCGTTCCCGCGCCCTCTGGTCCTATCGTGCCGTCATCAAGCACCTTATTTACTCCGTGCAATATAATTCTGGATGTAAAAAGATACCTGCACGGAGGTTTTCAGTATGTCCAAGCTCAACATTGACCAGAAAACGATCAAGCTGCTCCTTACAGATAAGCATTCGGACTTCCTCATCCCAGATTACCAGCGACCTTACGCCTGGGGCGAAGACGAGTGCGCAACGCTATGGGGCGATCTCTTCACCTTCGCGTTTCCCAACGACGACTGCGACGCCTTCGAAAGCACTAGTGATGAATACTTCCTCGGCCCCATTGTTACTTTCAAGAACGACGCAGGTCAGCTTGAAATAATCGATGGTCAGCAGAGACTTACAACCATCATGTTGCTGCTTAGGGCGTTTTACGACAAGTTCGCAAACATGAAGGACAAGCAGTCAATTAAAGTGCGTGACTCGATTGCTGGCTGCGTCTGGAAGACCGACGAGTTCGACGACCCCGACATGGATGCGCTGAAAATCGATTCAGAGGTGGCGAGCGATTCCGACAAGGATGAGTTTCTAGATATATTGCGCCACGGCTCCGTGGGCCCCATGGCCCACAGCGCCTATTCACGCAATTACGCCTTCTTCTCTAAAAGAATGGCCGAAATGGCAAGCGAGTGGCCAAGCTACATCGCGCTGTTTGCCGCTCGTATTCTCAATAACGTGATCTTGCTTCCCATCGAGGCGGAATCCCAGGACACCGCGCTCAGGATCTTCTCGACTTTGAACGACCGTGGACTCCCGTTGGCAGACGCTGATATCTTTAAGAGCCAGTTCTACAAGCGCTTCTCCATCGAGGGCCGCAAAGACGAGTTCGTCACGCGTTGGAAAGCGCTCGAGGAAACAGCCAACCTCATTTTCAAACCGACCTCGGGCACGCCGCTCGACGAGCTTTTCACCCGCTATATGTACTATCGCCGTGCAAAGAAGGGCATCCGCGACACAACAACCAAGAGTCTACGCGACTTCTACAGCGACAACTCGTACGAAATCCTACGCGAGGATGCGACGCTCGACGATCTGGAGTCTCTGCTCGATTTTTGGAAACGGGTTGATGCGCAGGAGGGCTTTTCCGAGCGTGTAGCACGCCGCCTATTCGTTCTCAATTACGCACCCAACGGCATGTGGGCTTATCTGTTGAGCACCTGGTTCCTGGCAAAGCGCAATGCCAAAGGCGAGCTGGACGACAAGGAGCTCTACGATTTCCTTTGCTACATCACTGGATTCATCTACGCCTACTCACTTGAGCGTCCCGGCGTGAACGCCCTGCGCGGTCCCGTCTATCCCGCGCTCATAGATATCGTAAAAGGTCGCAAGGTCGACTTTTCAGCCCATCTGTTCGACCGTGAAACAATTGCGGGACGCTTCAGAAGCTATCAGTTCACCAACCAGCGTCGCTTCACACGATCGATGCTTGTTTGGTGGGCCTACTCAGATCCTAAGCAACCTCTCATGGACTTGGATACAACGCTCGAGATCGAACACATCTATGCAAGAAAGCGTAACGAGGTACACCCGCTATCCAATCGCTCAAATCTTGAAGCACTAGGAAACAAGGCGATGTTGGAGAAGCGCGTAAACATTCGCGCCTCAGATTACCAACTGTCGGATAAACGCAAGTATTACGAGGGCTATGTGAACGATAAGGGCGTTGAGGTGTCTGGGACCGCTGTTCGCGAACTCGTGGAAATCGCGCGATGCGGCGAGTTCGCCGAGAGCGACATCGAGATGCGTACCGAGCGAATCATCGCCACTTTTGTCGAGTGGCTTGGCAAGTTGGGCCTGTTAAGGGAGTAAAACTTGATCCATCTTCGCTTGTCGGTCTTGGGCTCGGGAAAGCTCGTTGCTTTTGCTCAGTAGACGGATGTTTCCGTCTACTGCGGTTGTGTGCCAAACGTTGGTGTCAGCACCTCCTAACGCAGAAGGCCCCTATAGGAGAGGCAGAACATTGCCTGTCCAACTATGGGGGTTCACTGCAGTTTTGGGGTGCAGTTCACGTACGGTCGGCTCCCGTGGTTTGAAGAGGCAAAACATATCGCTAGCAAAACTTCCTCTGCACCACTGGCTCGCAGATATGCCAGGCGGGGCTTCGGTACATACTCGTCTGCCCCGCCTGGCATCGCCTTTGCGTTAGAGCGCCCACACCTCGCTTTCGCGCTGCAGCTCCAACATGCGGCGGTATCTACCATCGGGCTTCTCACGCAGCTCTGCCGGGCTTCCCTGCTCCACCACACAACCGCCTTCGAGCACCACAATCTTGTCGGCATTGTTAACCGTGCGCATGCGATGTGCGATAACGAGGACCGTCTTGCCATTAAGCAGTTCAGAAAGAGCAGCTTGCACGTGTGTCTCGTTTTCCACGTCAAGTGAGGCCGTTGCTTCATCGAGCAGCACGATCGGAGCGTCTTTCAGCAGGGCGCGCGCAATCGAGATACGCTGGCGTTCGCCACCGGAAAGCCTGCTGCCGTTTTCCCCGATCATGGTGTCGTAGCCGTTGGGCAAACGCTCCACGAACTCGTCGCAGCGCGCCGCCCTCGCCGCAGCGAGAACCTCCTCGTTCGTAGCATCCTTCTTCCCGAGGCGAATGTTCTCACGCACGGTGTCGTCAAAGAGCACCACGTCCTGGAACACCTCGGAGAACGCAGAAAGCAGCGTTTCCGGATCGACAGTAGAGACGTCAACGCCGCCCACGAAGATCGCGCCAGAGCTTACGTCCCAAAAACGTGAAGCGAGCTTGACAGCCGTGCTCTTGCCCGAACCGGACGCGCCCACAAGCGCTGTCACCTGCCCTTCCCGCGCCTTGAACGATACGCTGCTCAAGACGTCCTCGCCGTCGGCGTATGCGAAGCCCACGTCTTCGAAGACCACGTCATAGCCCTGAGGCTCGAACGAGATGCTACCCGTCTGGACCGGCTCGTTCTCGATGGCGCGCATGCGCTCCAGGCTTAAACTCATGTCCATCAGCTCGGCCACAGCCTGCAAAACAACGTTGATGGGATCGTAGACCCTCGTCACCGCCAACAGGTATACAAAGAACACGAGAAAGTCGACTTGCCCGGTCACGAGCAGCATCGTCCCCACCACGATGACGGATGCGATTCCCAGACGCAGAAAGCCTTGGGCAGAGCATACCGCCACACCCATAGCCAGCTCGGCATCGATCTTCTCTCTCTCGAAACGATCGATGCGGCGATCAAGCTCGCCCTGGAATACGCCCACCTTATTGAGCGAGCGTATCTCACGATGGCATTCAAGGTATTCCTGCAGACCATCGGTAAACGAAAGGGACGCCGCGTTCTTTTTCGCGGTATGCGACTTCTGGATGCGCGCAGTTAGAAGCAACGCCGCAAGCGCCACGGGAATGGGCCAGAGGGCAGATGCCGCCAGCCTCCAGTCGAACGCGAACATCATAGCGGCGAACACCAGCGTCGAAGCGCCCATGCCGAAAATCTGCGGCATAGTATGCGAGAACAGACGCTCCTGATCGGAGCAGTCCTTCATGATAACGCTTGTCAAGTCGGCCAAATCGCGCTTCCCGAAAAACGAGAGCGGAAGCAGGCGCAAACGCTCGGCGATGGAGATGCGCTTGCGGGCGCTTTCTTGGTACACCACCGTGTACGTCGCGCGATATTCCCACATCTGCGTGACGAACATCACAACAAGTGCCGCCACAATGCCCGCTACGTAGAGCGCCATGCCCGGTAGGCCAACTGAAGGGTTGTCCAAGTACCTGATGAAATCGCTTGCGACGAAGTACAGCACCACGATGGGCAGCATCAGCATTAGGTTCGCCAACGCACAGAACCCAGCACCGCGTATAAAATCCTTCATGCCTTGATCGGTCAAGGCAAAAGCATCTTGAATCCTACGCCACATGGCTGTCACCCCCTTCAATCCTCCACGTCGCGCTCGTTCGGTAATCTCGCCACATGCGCGCATACAGTCCGCCTTGCGCGACAAGCTCCTCATGGGCGCCCTGCTCCACGACAGAACCATGGTCGATGACGAAGATACGATCCGCATTCACGACGGTTGACAGACGGTGCGCGATCATAAGCACCGTCTTGTCTTTGCAAAGCGTTGCAAGAGCGGCCTGGATCAGTGCCTCGTTTTCGGGGTCGGCAAACGCCGTCGCCTCGTCGAGAACCACGATTGGGGCTCCCTTCAGAATGGCACGCGCAAGCGCGATGCGCTGACGCTCTCCCCCGGAAAGGTACACGCCAGCTTTTCCTACCACGGTGTTCACGCCATCGGGGAACTTGGCAATGATGTCATCGCACTGGGCCGCATGAAGAGCCGCGAGCACCTCGGCATCGCTCGCATTGGGGCGGCCGGCACGCACGTTATCAGCCAAGCTTCGCTTGAACAGTCGATCGTCTTGGAACACGAAAGAAACGGCACCCATCAATTCCTCGGCAGGAATGCGCCGCACATCCGCCCCGCCCACCAAAACGGAACCCTCATCTGCGTCCCAAAAGCGCGGGACGAGCGATGCGAGCGTCGACTTGCCTCCGCCCGACGGCCCGACAAGAGCCACCGTCGCCCCAGCGGGAACAGAAATCGATACGTTGCGAAGCGCCGGTTCCCTGGAACCGGGGTACGTGAAGCTGACACCCGAAAGCTCGATGCTCGCCTCCTTCGGATGGAGGGCCTTGGCAGAGTCCACCCCGACGATAGGAGCAACTTCCATGATCGTGCTCATCCGCCGCAGCGCGTCTTCGGCGATCATGACCGCCTCCGACGAATACATGACCTTCGACATCATCGTCGTCGTCATCGCCGAGAAGAACGCATAGAACAGGAAGTCAATCAGAAACGCCGGGAAATCAGGCGCGACGGCGGCAAGCGCAATGCCTGCAGGTACGAGCACCGCAAAGGTCGAGTTGATCGCAACCAGCTGCACGACTTGGGGTCGTCGGCAATACTCGGTATAGTTCGTCGCCATATCGCGATAGTCGATGATCGCCTCGTGGAACGCCTTGAACGAAAGCACCGTCTGCTGGAATACCTTTACCACGGGTATGCCACGAACGTATTCGGTTGCTGCAGCGCTCATGCGCATGAGAGCCGCCTGGTAAAGTTCCATGAAATGGCGGCCGCCCTTCGCGTCCTCGCGGCCCATCATCCACCACATCGCGGCGAAGGAAACGGCGATGGGGACAAGGCACAGAAGCCCCATCCTCCAGTCGAACAGGAACGCCACGACGAAGAAGATCACCGGGGTGGCGAAAGAGCCGACGAAATCGGGCAGCTTATGGGCGATAAGGTCTTCTGTCTGGCCTGCACACCCGTCGATCACGCGGCGCATCTCCCCTGACGAGTGCACGCTGAAATATCCCATTGGGATCCGCGCCACGTGGCGAACCATCGCTTTGCGCATATTTGCCGCAATACGGAAGGCCGCAAGATGCGAAGCCATGAGCGCACCAAAATACACGATAATGCCCAACACGGCGAAAACCACGGCAAGCACAGCCCACATTGCGGCAGATGACGCTTCTGCCCAGTTCGGGTACACCGAGATCAAGTCGCGGACCACGAACCATACGCAAACAAGCGGCATCACGGTGAGCACGGCGTTTAGGATCGAAAGACAGCATCCTACATACGCCAAAACCCGCCGCTTGCCAGCAAACCCCAACAGCTCGAGAATCGCGTTTTTCTTCTTGGCGGGACCTTCCTTCCCCATGTCCTTTCCTACCTCTGTCGTTAGAGTACCGTCTTCCCGGGTCATTTCCATAGTTACCTCCCGGCCGTTAATCTACATGCCAAGCTTGGCAAAGTGCTTCGAGAACACCTTGGTACCGATGAAGCCGCCGACGAGGCCGCCAGCGATGGTGGCAGCGCCGGTAACGACGCCCATCGGGCTTAGAATCGAGTTAACGAGCGTTTGGCCGTACTCGAGGGTCATGCCGGCCTGAACGCACATCTCGGCATAGGCCTCGCCCATCATAAGGATGAGAGAGATCTGTCCCAGCCAGAAGCAGAACGTGAACGCGGCAAAGGCGCAGATAAGCTTGGCCTTGGTGCGCTTCTGCGGATCGCCTGCGATAAGGTCTGCCACGATACCGCCCACGACAATGCCGACAGGACCGCTCCAGAACATACCCATCAGAAGGCCGACCGCACCAACGATGACGCCCATGATGGCGATCGCGCCACGCTTCGGCACGCGATAGGCCAGGTACATGAACACGGTACCGGCGAACAATGCGCCTACCGTGTGAGTAAACCAGCACAGGTTGGCATTCGCGCTGAAGATGATCGAGAACACCATGAACACCAGGAACAAAAGGATGCCGAACACGGCGATAAAGACGAAGTCTTTCGGGTTCAAGCCATTACGTTCCTTGGCGGCAGAACCGATCGTTGCTTTACTTGTCATTGTGAAACCTTTCTCTTGTTACTGTATTTCCGCAAACCCGAAATTGAGCTTCAACTTCGGAAGTGTTGCCTTGTTTAAGGGGAAGCGCTCGGCGATGCGCCCGTCTTCGACCAGGGCTATCTCATCGCATGCCGAGCAGAGGAACTCATAGTCGTGCGAGACAACGCAGACGGCGATTCCCGCATCGCGCATGCGCGCGATCTGGGCATCTATTCGACGCATGTTGCGATAATCCAAGCCACTCGTAGGCTCGTCGAGAATCATCGCGCGGGCACTCGAAAGCAAACCGGCAGCGATGGAAAGCCGTTGGCGCTCGCCGCCTGAAAGAGAGAGCGGGTGTCTGTCGGCAAGACCCTCGAGGGCAAGCGCAGCCTTAATTTCCGCAATCCGATCCTTATTACCTAGACCGTCTTTCACGCCATTCGGAGAACACGCGCTTGCAAGCTCATCGTCGACTGTGCTGCTGAACAACTGGTATCCCGGTTCTTGCATAACCAGGTACACGCGCCCCGCCCGTTTCCTTGCGCGAAGCGGCACGTCGTCGACCTCGATCACCCCCGCCTTTTCCTTGAGAAGGCCGGCCATGCACCGGGCAAACGTCGTTTTCCCAGCCCCGTTGTGCCCCACAATACCAACGACGCTACCTGGAAGGAGGCAGAAATCGAGACCGTTCAAGACCGCAGGCGCACCGCGGTAGCCAGCAACTACGCCGCTCATACGTACGACGGGTTTCCCGCAAGAAGGCAAGCCGGAAACGGTCGAATCGACCACATCGGCCGAGGGCCGCACCGCCACAACGGAGTCGATTTCGGCAAGAGAGGCGGCGCGCAGCCCCAAATCGGTTCTCGTTTCAAACGGCAGCGCAAGGAAATCGGCCGCCGCCCAGTCTCCTACAACCGAACCATCGTTTATAACCACATAGCGGTCTGCGATGCCGTCAAGCCACCACAGGCGATGCTCGGAGATAAGCACGGTCTTCCCCTGACTCTTCAGAAGCGCAACCGTTCGTGCAAGATTCCGCATCGCATGCACATCGAGCGACGCAGTTGGTTCATCAAGCACGAAGATATCAGGATGTACCGCATAGGCCGATGCCAGGATAACCGACTGCTTCTGCCCGCCGGAAAGCGCCTCGGTACCGCGCCCGAGCAGGCCCTCGATACCGAGCGCTGCCGCTGCCTGCGCCACACGTTCGACCATTTCCTCGCGATCGATTCCGAAGTTCTCGCATCCGAAGGCGATTTCCGAGGTCACGTCGAGATTGACGAACTGGCTACGCGGGTTCTGGAACACCGACCCGACATACGCGGAAAGCTCGCCCATCGTCCATGCGGAAACGGGTTTTCCCGCAACAAGCACCTCACCTTGAAGGTCCCCTTCGTACATAAGAGGAATAAGCGCATTAACGAGGCGCGTAAGCGTTGTCTTGCCACATCCTGACTGCCCGGTCACAACAACGCATTGACCGCGAGGGATCTTCAGCGAAACGTCACGAAGCGATGGACGGGAAGCGCCTTTGTAGCAAAACGTGCATCCATCGATCTCGATAGCATAGGGCGAGGCCTTCGCCGCGGCGGCATTTTCCATCATCAGAGCACCCCCGCTCTAAAGCAAACGGAAAGCGCAAGGAGCACCATCGCAGCGATGAGACACACAACATCGATAGCGCGCACCTTTAAGCGGTAATACGAGGTGCGGTGCGCACTCGCCCCCACGCCGCGAACAACGACCGCGTTCCCCAGCTCGTCGGCGATCTGGCCCAAACGCGCGATCACGGGCACAAGGAAATGTTCAGCGGTCTTCGCAGGATGGCGCACGACCGACCTCGGCGTGAGCGCGATACCGCGCGTCTTCATAGCATCGGCGACAGCGGAGAATTCGCGTCCCATGGTGGGAAGGAAACGAAACGCCACGCACACGCCAACCGACACGTTCGCGGGAACGCGCATCGCCTGCAGCGCGCAAGCGAGCTCGCCGAGACGCGTGGTTGCGATCATGTTGAAAGCGAACATGAAGGCGGGCAAAACATGGCGGTACATGAGAAGCGACGCCGCAAAGGGCGAAAGCAAGGTGTTCCCGCTCGCCGCGAACAGCTGCGCCGTCACGGCGAACAGCACATAGAAGGCAAGCCAACGCACGATCGCGGAGAAGCGACGGCAATACGCCATCACGACAACGGTAAGCGCCAAAACGCCCATCTCGGCGAACAGGCTTTGCATAAGCGCCATCTGCACGTTGATCGCCGCCAGAACCGCAAGCGACGTACGCGGATCAAGATGGCGCGGTGCAGCGTTGGCAGACGTCGAAGACTGCGTCTGCGCTACCGCGTTCAAGGGCAAAGGCGCACCCATCGAAAGAGCCATGCGGTCATCGTCCTTCTTCCAACTAGTTAGCCATATATAACTATTTACGATAAAATACAGCTCGATAAGGCAATGCGGAAGACGGAACGGGAAGATGGAAAACTACGCCGAAAAGAATTCAAGTTCTACCGAAAAATCAAACGGAAACTACGCCGCAGGACAGGGGAACCCGCTTTACGACATGTTCGTCACACAGCTTTCGCAGCTGCACACCGTATGCGCGAAGGAAGCGCTCACGCGCGGATTCGGACGGGCCGACCTGGTGCGAAGCGTCGGCGAGACATGGTTCGTCGACCCCCGATACGGCAAGGGCTCTTATTGGTTCTACCTCATGGACCGTGACACCATCGTCGTGTCGATGGACATCACATACGAACGCGCCGTGGAGGCGGTCATAGAGACTACTCCCTATCTGGGGTTCGGCCTCTATGAACATGCGATGCCCATGTATTGCTCGCCTGAGTGCGCTGGATCAAACTGCAAGCTCATAGGGCACGACTGGGATGGCGGCCCCTACATAAGCTCGTTCGAGCCCGACAAGCGGCTGTCATCGGCGTCGATCACCATAGCCCCTGAAGCGATACACCGCTATGCGGATGCCTTGCACTGCGATGAGAAGGAGCTACGCCGCGCCATCGAGCAGCTCACCACGTCGGACGGCGCGCCCGGCTTGCCCTCGGCGCTTCGAGGGCTTGACATCACCTACCCCGCCGCATCGGTAGCCGATGCGTATTACCACGCCAAGGTGATTGAATGCTTCGCGATACTAGCAAGCAGCGTTCCCGTAAGGGACACGGCAGCCGACGCTGTGCGCATAAGCGACAGGGACTGCGTCGAGTGCATCTGCTCCTACATCGACAGCAACCTATCATCCGACCTCAGCACGAAAACGTTGTGCGACATCGTCCATGTAAGCGAGGGGAAGATGATATCGGCGTTTCGCAATGTGCAGGGGGACACCCCGCAAAGCTACATCCGCGCACGGCGCCTGGAGCACGGACGACGCCTTCTCCTTGATGAAAGCCGCAAAATCAGCGAAATCGCCAAAAGCGCGGGCTACCG
>JAFEHB010000955.1_pt1 | contig 14080 bp, 13 predicted proteins | sample 9267121 | NCBI WGS metagenome assembly JAFEHB01 (sample SAMN17103336, study PRJNA684904) | human gut metagenome | isolation source: diarrhea sample from child under the age of five | host: Homo sapiens | place: South Africa: Mafikeng, Mafikeng Provincial Hospital | collected 2019-09 | reverse complement strand
TTATGTTAGTTAGCTACCATAGGATTTTTATTTACAGACATTTTTGGACATGCCCTTCTACCGAGCAGTGATTAAGCTGCTCGGTATTCTTTTTTCTTTTTAAGCAAATTGTGAGAAATTAGTATTCTGTTCCTCATTCTGACGAAGCTCCGGCAGCCGAAGGCTATTCTCTTAAGGACTTTTATGTAATTGTTTATCCCCTCAATAAGGCCATTGGAATAGTTGTATTTCAAGCGGAGGAATCTTTCTGAATCAGTTTCCAGTAGCGTTTAAGTCTCTTATACTCCATAGTATGCGTGTTATGGGCTGCCATTTCATCAATCCTCGTTTTAATGAGAGCGCGGGATAGAAGTTGAACGATATGAAATCGAAATCAATCGAAGATTATTGTATGACGGAATCCTTATTCCATCACCAACACCAAAAGGTATAGAACCAAAGTAATTAGAAGAGAATAAAAAGAGAGAGGTCTGCGTCCCTGGGCATATAGCCTTTACTTTCGTTTGGGGAGGACACAGGCCACTCTCTTAAATATTTTTGATGATAACATCAGTACGTGAAAAAGTCAAGAAACTTTGAGAAAACATAAAAACAAGAGGGTTCATGACCCAAGTGGTAGGGGATCAAGAACCCTCTTGTATAAACTAGTAATTACTATGAATATTGTACATGATTCATAGTATTTTGTAAAGAGCGCTCTAATAAATCATGGTGACTGTAGTTTAATGGCAGAACATTGGATTATGGTTCCGGAAGCGTGGATTCGACTCCCACGTTCTACCGCAAATAAATCCTTGATATTGTTGAGATACAGGGGAAAGAGTGTGACGTAAATGCATGGAGTGCAATCGGCTGCAGCCCGATGGACTCCCTGTTTTTTTAGTTCTCTCACCGGTTTCTCCAAGTTTGATGATATAATCATCGAAGGAGGTAAAGGTTCTGAAACCGCTGTTGGGGTTAGGATAAAAATAGCAAAAACCTCGATGAGTTTGTGAATCATGTATTGAAGGTGCTGTATAGCGGCAAGAAGGAGGATTAAAATGACATTGACAGCTGGAGAGTGGGTATGGTTACCGAGAGAAGAACAGAAAGAGAGAGAGGGTGGAATTAAAAATGAGAAAGAAGAAAAATAAGATAAATGGGAATAGCAACAATGGCAAAGATGAGAATCTGTGCGGTGTTATTACCAGAGAGCAGCAAATTAAGGCCATGAAAGCCAGAAGTACGGACTATCAAATGCCAAAGTGTGGATATCACATGACAGAAAAGGATCGTCCAAGAAAGAAAAACTGGCGTAATTGGGAGTAAGAAAGGAGAAGAGAATGAGGATCTGGGGAAGCGAGCATGAAGACGTTCGAAAGTTGATGAATTTTCAGGAAAAAGCAAAGGAACATTCTTCCGGTTGTATGATCGTTGAAATTTGTGAGGATTTTCGATTTGCTACGGATAAGATTAAGAGCACGACAGAGCCGGATTCTTTGTGGAAATTGGATAAAGTGAAAAAACGCTTACTCTTTTTATTGGAAAATAGCCGAGAATCGAAAGATAATTCCTTCAAAGCTTACGAAACAAGTTGATTCAAAGATGTTCTACACATTATTTCAGTAGATTCGTTGATAGGTGTTGCGCAAAATGCTGCTTCACAGAATCTTTTGCACAACCTTTCACACCAACTTCACAATTGGATTCGGCAGTACTTTAATATGCCGGGAAGGAAAAAGAAAAGACATTGTTTATACTGCTTAAATGTCTTAAAATAACGGAGATGGCGTGAGGTTGGATTGAAAAAGCGAATCGGAGGAAGCATGAAGGAGCGTAAGAAATGACAGATGCCGAAAGACTAGAAAAATGGTATGCGGAACAAAATTTTCTACCGGGAGTAAAGAGTATTTTCAAGAATGTTTATGGTAATTACTATGTACAAGACCATGAAGAGCCAGTACTTTATGGTATACCGGATGTATACAAGGTTGATGGAGATAATTTTATATTTGTTACCGGAAAAGAAAAAGACCACGTCTTATGGGTGTATGCGGGTTCTCCGGAACCAATTAAACCGGAAGATGTACCGGAGTTCTTAAAATAGCATTGTAACAGTTTTCACATGCAAAATTAATGCCCATGAAAATCGCTCACTGAAGGGCGATTTTTTATATATGCGGATTTTCGTTCGTTTCAGTTACGCATAGAAGAGCGGCAGCCGCCCCGGCAAGAAACATCAGGGAATTAGAGCTTTGCCGATGATGATAATTTAATATGCCTAGAATTTTGGATCGAGTTCACGCTAATTTTGAAATTGGGGCCAATTAGCGTGAACGATTTTCCGGCCACATCAAATTTCGTCAGGGGATGCCGTGGAAGCAAACCATCTTCTGGAAAACAGTTCACGCTTTTATGGGTGGAATTACCAATTCAGCGTGAACGCAAGGTCGTAATCCGCTGCTTCAAAATTAGAATTCTGCAAAATCGCTAAAATGAGTTCACGCTTATGTTTGGTTTCCGGTCAAAAAGCGTGAAACGTCCTTGAAATTCTAGGCACATGAGACTGCATGCACAAATAACGCACAATACAATTAGAACCCCATCATTTCTACTAGCGTTCCGTCCGCTTTTCCCCATCCCCGAAAAGAACCGCAGAAAACCCTCGAGAAAGGCGAAGGCAGGAACAATCCCGGCCCTCGCTTCCCTGTGGCAATGCCCCGTTCTTTGTGGTATTATATAGGTTGAAATTGTGTGTAAAAAACGAGGAGACCTTTATGAAAAAAAATGAAATTCTCAGACGAATTCCGAAGATAGATGAAGTGCTGAAGGCCGGTGGGCTGGAACTTCTTTTCGCCGGCGCCGGCCGCACCGTCGTTACAGAGGCGGCGCGCAGCGTCATTCAGGATTTGCGAAACGAAATTCTGAAAATGAGTCCGGAGGAACTGGAAGAATTCGATATCCAACGGATGAATATCGAGGCGGTGGCCAACCGGGTAATCGCATACATGGAGCAGGAGGACTGCAACAATCTGTATCCGGTAATCAATGCCACAGGAACCATTCTTCATACCAATCTGGGCAGAGCGCCTCTTTGCAAGGAAGCGGTGGAAAACGTGGCGGCGGTGTCCAAGGGGTATTCTAATCTGGAATACGACGTGGAAGCTGGCAAACGCGGCTCTCGTCACAACATTGTGTCCAAGCTGATTTGCGAACTTACCGGGGCAGAGGATGCCATGCTGGTGAACAACAACGCCTCTGCCACCATGATCGTTTTGTCGGCAATGGCAGAGGGCAAGGAAGTAATCGTGTCCCGAGGGGAGCTGGTGGAAATCGGCGGCGCCTTCCGAATTCCGGATATTATGGAACAGAGCGGGGCCACTTTACGGGATATCGGTACCACCAACAAGACAAAACCTTCGGATTATGTCAATGCCATCGATCCGGAGAAGACCGGCGCGTTGATGAAGGTTCACACCAGCAACTACCGGATTATGGGTTTTACGGAAGAAGCATCTCTGGAAGATTTGGTGGCAATCGGCAAGGAACACGACCTGCCGGTCATATTTGACATGGGCAACGGACTGATGGTAGACCTTCAGAAATACGGCCTGGATGAGCCGAATGTTCCCGCATCCCTGAACACCGGCATCGACGTGATGCTGTTCAGCGGCGATAAGCTGCTGGGCGGCCCGCAAGGCGGCATCATTGTGGGCAAAAAGAAATATATCGAGAAGATGAAGAAACATCCGCTGGCCCGGGCACTTCGGGTGGACAAGATGACTTTCGCCGCAATGGAAGAAACCTTGAAGAAATACAGAGACACGGAAAAGGCCATGAGAGACATTCCGATTCTCCACATGATTACGGAACCGGCGGATTCCATGGAGCGAAGAGCGAACAAATTGGCCGAGGCAATTGCAGCAAAGAACAATCGGGTGCATGCCGAAGTGGTTCCGGTACAGGACCAGATCGGCGGCGGCTCCGCACCGATGGTGTACCTGCCGGGATTCGGCGTGGCCATTTCTTCGGATGACATCTCCACGCCGAGCATGGAGAAACAGCTTCGGGAGAACGACATGCCAATCGTAGCAAGAATTCACGACGACCGGCTGCTCCTCTGCGTCCGCACCATCGGAGAAGAGGAAGTTCAAACCGTTGCAAATGCTTTTGAAGGAATGGAGTAATAGATGAAAAACATAATTATCGGAACCGCCGGCCACGTGGATCACGGAAAAACCCGTCTGATTAAGGCACTTTCCGGCATCGACACCGACCGGCTGGAGGAAGAGAAGAAGCGGGGCATTACCATTGAACTGGGGTTTGCCCACATTCCCAACGACGCGGGATACAATATCGGCGTCATCGACGTTCCGGGCCACGAGAAGTTCATCAAGAATATGCTGGCCGGCATCGGCGGCATCGATTTCGTCCTGTTCGTCGTGGCGTCTGACGAGGGCATTATGCCCCAGACTCGGGAACACTTTGAAATCCTGCAGGCGCTGGGCATCGATGACGGAATCATCGCCATCACGAAGACGGACATGGTGGACGAGGAATGGCTGGAACTGGTCCAGGAGGACATCCGGGATTACGTGGAAGGTTCCTTCTTAGAAGGAAAGCCGATGATTCCCGTTTCCGCCAAGTCCGGAGAGAATATCGATCTCCTAAAAGAAGAAATCATCCGCAAGTGCGACCGGGAATCCAAGCGGATCGAAGCGCCGGAAATGTTTCGACTTCCGGTGGATCGTGTTTTTACCAAATCCGGATTCGGTACGGTGGTAACCGGAACGTTAATGGACGGAACCTGTTCTCTGAACGATGAAGTTCATGTTTTTCCGGAAGAGACGCCGACCAAGATCCGCGGAATCCAGACCTATGGAAACGACGTAGAGCAGGCGGTAGCCGGACAGCGGACCGCAATCAACCTGAGCGGGGTGCGGAAAGAGGACATCCGCCGGGGCGACGTCATCGCGGCGAAGAGTGCCGTGTCCGTTACCGGGATGCTGGACGTGAAGCTGAAGATTTTTGACAGCAGTGAGCGCATGGTGCTGAATAACAGCCGGGTGCACCTGTATTGCGGAAGCAAAGAGGTGCTGACCAAGGTCATCCTGATGGACCGGGATGCGCTGTCCGCCGGGGAAGAGGCGTACGTGCAGTTCCGCCTGGAAGAACCGATTGCGGTGAGACGGGGAGACCGGTTCATCATCCGCTTCTATTCACCGATCATCACCATCGGCGGCGGACAGATTCTGGACGCGGTGCCGGAGAAGCACAAGCGGAACCGGGAGAACGTGCTGGAGGGATTCCGGATGCTGGAGAGCGGAAATATTTCGGATATTTTTGTGCTGAAGACCGGCGGACACAAGTTCTATTCCAAGGAATTGCTGCTGCAAGAGCTGGGCATGCTTCCGGAAACCGGAAATCGGGAAATCGAACGATGCATCGAAGAGGGCAAACTGGTAGAGCTGGAGGACGGCACAATTCTGGCGGCATCCAAATTCCAAATGATGACGAATCGCCTGATTCAGCTGCTTCAGGAATACCACGAAAGCAATCCGCTGGCAGAGGGAATGCCGAAGCAGGAGCTGCAGAGCCGGCTTCGGGATACCTGGCATATTCAGGAAGACAAGATTATTTTGGGTGCGGTTCACCGGCTGATGAATCTGGGCACGCTGACGGACTGCGGGAAAACCGTATCCATGCAGGGTTTTGAGGCGGTATTGACGCCGGAGCAGGAGAAGCTGAAGGAACGCATTGCCGGAATCTACAAAGATGCGGGAATTGAAATTCCGAAGAACGATGAAATCTACGCGCTGGATTCCGACAAAAGAGTCATCAACGCCATCTTCGACCGCCTTTATAAAGAAGGCGTTCTGGTGAAAGTGGATCCGTCCTACAATATTTCGCAGGAGGGATGGAACCGCGTGGCGGCCGCTGCGCGTACGGCGGGAGCCGAGGGCTCTTTCGTGCTGGCGGACTTCCGAGATACACTGAACACGTCTCGGAAATACGCATCGGTATATTTGGCTGCACTGGATCGTGCCGGCATCACTGTGTTTGACGGAGAGCGGAGACGCCTCCCGGAGGGAAAATAAGAATGAAGAAATTTAGAAAAATTACAATCGCCGTGCTGATGGCCTCTGTGGTGCTGGCTTTGGGGGCATGCGGAAGGTCCAACACGCCGACTGCGGTGGTGGAAAAACAGATGCAGCAGGTGAAAGAGGAGCAGATGAAGACGGAACTGTCCTCTCTGGTCAGCGATAAGAATGTGGCGAAGAAATATCAGAAGGAATACAAGGAACTGGTGGAGAAAATCCAGGACTTCGACTACGAGGTGAAGGATGAAAAGGTGGACGGCGATGCCGCAACGGTAAAGGTGCAGATTACCACCTACAATTTCGGAACCGCCTACAAGGAGATGTATCAGCAGGTGGTGAAGGACGCCAATTCCGGCAAACTTACATCGAAAACGGACCTGAACGATTACATCTACAAGATGATGTTCAAAAAGATGAATGCGCTGAAGAAGAAGGACTACAAGAAAACCGTTTCCATCCAGTGCACGAAGAACGAAGACGGGGATTGGGAGACCGACGTGGACACCAATTCCGATCTGAAGGATGCCATGCTGGGTGGAATCATGACCCTGTCCAGCCAGAACAGCACATCGTCCAAATAGCGATTAACGAAGGGGAAAATCATGTTACGAAAACTATGGAATAACCCATATTCGAAAACAACAATATCCATTATTTTTACCGGGAGCGTTCTGCTGATGGTGAACCGCCTGATTCGAAGTACCCATTTCGACGCGGTGTTCGCCACCATCAATCAGACTCTTTCTCCGGTGTACATCGGCATCGTATTGGCCTTTCTGATGTGCCCGATCTACAACAAGCTGGTGCGCTGTTTTTACCATTTCTTGTACAAGGACGGAAAACTGCTGACGGACAGCTTCGGTTCGATGTATTTCAATACAAAAGTACCGAAGCGCCACAAAAGAACAGCGGCACAGCGGGCGCTCACGGAAGCCCGGATGCTGGCATCCGTCATCTGTATGGCCGTTGTGGCGGGTATCGTGGTATTGATTTCCACCTTTATTCTTCCGGCTATCGTAAACAGCATCGTAGACCTGGTGAACACGCTGCCGGAGAAAATGAACAACTTGAATCAGTGGGCCGGAACCCATTTGGCCAAGTACCAGATTCTGGTGAAAGGCATCGATAATTTCACGAAAGCCGATACGGGTGAAATCATCGCGTGGATTCAGACCCATCTCTTGGAAAACGACTTCAAGGGACTGGCGGAAACCGTTTCCAACAGCTTGATTGCCATGATTAAGGCCTTCATCAACGTGATTGTGGGGCTGCTGATTTCGGTATACCTTCTGAACTATAAGGAGAAATTGTTCGCCATCGGCCGCAAGCTGACCACCTCCCTGTTCAGCCGGTACACTTCGAAGAAAATCTATGAGTTTTTCGAAATCATCAATGAAACTTTTATCGGATACATCGTGGGAAGAATTATCGACGCCTGCATCATCGGATGTCTGACCTACGTGTGCATGCTGCTGTTCGACCTGCCGATGCCGGTGCTGGTCAGCGTAATCGTGGGCGTGACCAACGTGATCCCGTTCTTCGGACCGTTCCTGGGCGCCATTCCGTCGGCGATTCTCATTCTGCTGGACGATCCGATGAAATGCTTGTATTTCGTCATCATGATTCTGATCATTCAGCAGCTGGACGGAAACGTCATCGGACCGAAGGTGGTGGGCTCCGCCATCGGGCTGAACAGCTTCTGGGTGCTGATTGCGGTGCTGGTGGGCGGCGGCCTGTTCGGATTCTTCGGAATGGCTTTGGGCGTGCCGATTTTTGCGGTGATATATCGCTACATCAGCATGAATACCAACGATCGGCTTCGTCGGAAGAACCAGGAGCAGGCTACGAGAAAATACGAAGATTACAGCAAATATGACATAGAAAGGGAAGAACTGAAGAATCATGAAAAACCTCAGAAATAGTTTTATGGAACTGGGAATTCCGGAAAGCCGGATTCTGGAGAACGAATCCATGGCGAAGCACATTTCTTTCCGCGTGGGCGGCTGCGCGGATTATTATGTGAACTGCATCGACCGGAAGGAGCTGAGCAGCCTGCTCTCGTTTCTTACGGAAGAGGGCGTTCCCCACATGCTGATCGGAAACGGCTCCAACCTGTTGTTCCGGGATTCCGGTTATCGCGGGGTGATCATTCATCTGGAAGGAGAATTTCAGGATTGCGAAGTGCAGGGGGATACGGTGATTGCGGGAAGCGGAAAGATGCTTTCCTCGGTGAGCTCCCTGGCGGCGAAGAGCGGACTGGCGGGAATGGAATTCGCCAGCGGAATTCCGGGCAGCATCGGCGGTGCCATCTACATGAATGCCGGCGCCTACGGCGGCGAGATGAAGGACATCGTAACCCGGGTGTGGCTGATGTCGCCGGACGGCAAGGAAGAAACGGTTCGCACCGGGGCGGAGATGGAATTCGCCTACCGGAACAGCTGTCTCCAGCGCACCGGTGAGATTGTTACAAAAGTAGAATTGAAACTGCAGCCGGAGGATGCCGAGGCCATTCAGGCACGGATCGCAGAGCTGACGGAAAAGCGGGTGCAGAAGCAGCCGGTGAATTTCCCGAGTGTGGGAAGCACCTTCAAGCGTCCGGCGGAAGGATACGCGGCAGCGCTGATTCAGGAATCCGGATTGAAGGGCGTTTCCGTCGGCGGTGCAGAGGTATCGGAGAAGCATTCCGGTTTCATCATTAACAAGGGCGGCGCCACGGCGACGGATGTGCTGCAGCTGATGGAGCTGGTAGAGAAGAAGGTATATGAAGATTCCGGAATCCACCTGGAGCCGGAAGTTCGGATTATCGGTGAAGAAGATGAATAGCCGGGAGATTTCCGAAAGGTACCGGCTGATTGCGGATTATCACACCCACACCCGATATTCCAAAGGGCTGCTGGTGTACTACCACGGCAAGGGAACCATTGAGGAAAACGTGGCCGCAGCCGCAGCGAAGGGCCTTCAGGAAATCGGCATCACGGATCACGGACCGGGACATATTTTCTACGGGCTGAACCTTTCCCTCCTCCCGGACATGCGCCGGGATGTGGCGGAAGCGGCGAGAAAATATCCGGAAGTGAAGATTCAATTGGGCGTGGAAGCGAACATTATTCATTCCGGAAACGGTCTGGATGTCGCGCCGGAAGACATTGAGAAATTTGATTTTATCAATGCCGGATATCACCACGGCGTGCCCAAAGGGGATATGATTCGGAATCCCATCTGTTCCGCCGGAATTTATCCGTCGGGAAGCCGGCAGCAGCTGGAGAATCGAAACACGGAAATGGCGCTTCGGGCCATCTACGAGAATCCCATTCGGATTCTGACCCATCCCGGAGATAAGGGACCTTTTAATATAAAGGAAATTGGAAGAGCCTGTGAAGCGCGGGGCACCCGGCTGGAAATCAACAGCCGCCATTCTCATCTGACCGCAGAGGAAATTCGGCAGACCATGAATTTCGATGTCACCTATGTGGTGAGCAGCGATGCCCACAAACCTTCCCAGGTGGGCGGCGTGGAAGCGGCGCTGGAACGGGCGGAAGAAGCAGGACTGGATTTTGGAAGAATTATAAATATTAAGGAGCGCTAAAAATGAAAGTGGTAATTATTTCGGGACTGTCCGGTGCGGGAAAAACCCGCGCAGCAGACTGGTTTGAAGATCAGGGATATTATTGCATCGACAACATGCCGCCGCAGCTGATCCGGAATTTCCTGGAGCTGTCCCTTCAGAGCAGCAATTCCATCGAGAAAGCGGTCTTCGTGGCGGACATTCGGGGCGGCGAGTTTTTCGATGAGCTGGAAACCTGCGTGGATACCCTGCGCCAGATGGAAGGGGTGGACAGCACCCTGCTCTACGTGGAAGCATCGGACAATACCATCGTGAAACGCTACAATGAAACCCGGCGCAATCACCCACTGACCGGCGGCAGAGCGACAGTAAAGGTCATTGAGGACGAGAAGAATATGCTGCAGAAGGTTCGGGACAAAGCGGACTTCATCCTGGACACCACCCACATGAAGGTGTCGGATTTCAACCTGCAGCTTTCCCGGATTATTCTGGGAGAAGAGAGCGGATCGGTGTTCAACATCAACCTCACGTCCTTCGGCTATAAATACGGAATTCCAAACGAATCGGATATTCAGATCGACATGCGGTTCATCCCGAACCCGTATTACGTAAAGAGCCTTCGGAAGCTCACCGGAAACAACAAGAAGGTCTCTTCCTACGTCCTGAAGTTTGACATCACGAAGAAATTCCTGAAGGATTTCGTGGGCCTGGTGGAGGATCTGGTGCCGGGCTACATTAAAGAAGGAAAGTATCATCTGAACGTGGCCGTGGGCTGCACCGGCGGACACCATCGGTCCGTGGCGGTGGCCAACGAATTGGGCCGAATTTTCAGCGAGAAGGGATACCGGACGACGGTGACCCATCGTGATCTTGATTTTATTGCAAAAGGAGATAAGAAATAAATGTCATTTTCTGCAGATGTGAAGGCGGAGCTCGCCCGAATTAAGGTGGAAAAAAAATGCGACATGCTGGCGGAGATTTCCGGTTTTTTCCGGGTATCGGGAAGCCTGCGTCTGGCGGGGGGCGGCCGGTTCATCATCGTGGCCTCCACGGAAAACCCGGCCATTGCGCGGCACTATAAAACCTTAATTAAGGAGTATTTCGGCAGCAACGCCCGGCTGGAGATGGAAGAATCCCAGATGCCGGGGCGCAACGGATATCGGTATTCCCTCACCATCAGTCCGGATGAGAAGAGCTCTCAGATTCTGAGGGAAACGGGCATGATGCTGATTCGAGAAGGAAACGACTATCTGAGCGACGGAATCTACCAGCCCATTGTCAGCAAGAAATGCTGCAAGAAAGCCTATCTGCGGGGGCTGTTCCTGGGATGCGGAACCATTTCCAATCCCAACCGGAGCTATCACCTGGAATTCGTGCTCACCAGCGAGCAGGTGGCGAACGACCTGAAGAAACTCATCGGTTCCTTTGTGGACCTTTCCGCCAATGTGACCCGCCGGAAGGAGGATTACATCGTCTACATCAAGAAGGCGGATTACATCAGCGATATACTGGGCATCATCGGCGCCAGCCAGGCACTCCTGGATTTCGAAGGAATCAAGGTGAACCGAAGCACCCGGGGCGAAGCTCAGCGGATTTCCAACTGCGATAATGCCAACGTGGACCGAAGCCTGAGCGCCTCGGAGGAACAGATTCGGAACATTCAGCGCATCGAAGAGCTGGTGGGACTGGACTCCTTGTCCCCGGGTCTTCGGGACGTGGCGAGAATTCGCCTGGAACGTCCGGATGCCAATCTGGGTGAAATCGGGGAAATGCTTTCCCCACCGGTGAAAAAACCGGCGGTCAGCAAGCGGTTCGCCAAAATCAAAGCTCTGGCGGATTCGCTGGAACAGAAGAGCGAATAACGAGATTAATATACAGTGGAGAGAAACAATGGATAAGGGTACAGTGGTGGAACTCACCATTACGGATATGACGGATGACGGAAAGGGCATCGGCCATATCGACGGATTGACGGTGTTCGTGGATGGAAGCATTCCGGGGGATGCCGTTCGGGGCAAAATCGTACAGGACAAGAAGCGGTATGCGGTGGCGGAATTGGAGGAAATCCTCACCCCATCGCCGAACCGGGAAGAAGCGGTATGTCCGTACTTCGGCCGCTGCGGCGGCTGCTCCCTCCAGAGCATGAAGTACGAAGCGCAGCTCGCCATGAAAAAAGAACACGTGGAAAACAAACTCACCCGAATCGGCGGACTGGAACATCCGTTGGTTCGGGATGTTGTGGTTGCCGGAGAAGAACCGGACCTGCATTACCGGAACAAAGCTACTTTTGCCGTATACGACGGCCCGACCGGCCCGGCGGTCGGCTTCCGGGAAAGAGGCAGCAGCCGGGTAGTGGACATCGATGACTGCATGCTTCAGAAAGAACCGGTGATGGCGGTGGCCGATGCCATCCGCCGCCTCATTGAACAGCACAAAATCACCGTCTACAAGGAGCCGAAGCGGTACGGCCGGGGCCGGAATCAGAAGCCTCAGAAGCAGAACAACACCGCAAAACTCCGGGAGGTTACGGTGAAAGCCTGCGAGGGCACCGGTGAAATCATGGTGGTGCTCACCGTCACCGGAAAGCAACTTCCCAACGCCGAAGACATCGTCTACGCCATGGATGACGCAATCAATGAAGTATCGGAAGACTACGCACTGGAAAGCGTGATTTTGGAAGTGAAAAAAGGCGACATCCACGACTTCGCCAAGGATTACATCCCTCTTGCGGGCAAAAGAACCATTAACGACCGCATTCAGGTGGCCGGCCGGGATCTGGAGTTCGAGATCTCCGGTTCCGCGTTCTATCAGGTGAATACCAACCAGATGACCCGCCTCTACGAAAAAGCGCGGGAATACGCCGGCCTCTCCGGCGAAGAAGTGGTCTTCGACCTGTACTGCGGCATCGGCACCATCGGCCTGTCCATGGCAGACCAAGCGGCCATGATTGTGGGCATCGAAGAAGTGCCCGGCGCTGTTCTGGATGCCAACCGGAACGCCGTTATCAACAGAATCGTGAACGCCCGTTACTATACCGGCCGAGCCGAAGAAATCCTCCCGAAACTCCTGGACTCCCAGGACAAGCTCTACGCCGATTACCTCTACAAAGACGACTTTCGGGAGCGCAGTAAAGTCGTCATTCTGGATCCCCCTCGCGGCGGCTGTGCCCCGAGTCTTCTGGAAACCGTCTCCGCCATTCAGCCCGACCGCATCGTGTACATCTCCTGCGACGCCGGCACCCTGGCCCGAGACATCAAAATCCTGCAGCAAAACGGCTATGTATTTGAAGAAGCCACCCCGGTAGAGATGTTCGCCTGGACGATGCACGTGGAGAGCGTAGTTCTGTTGACTAAAGTACAGAAGTAAAAGTGTGAAAATGGCTTGAAATAAGGGGATTTCCGAGATTTTTAGAATTGAAAATCAGACTGCGAAATATGCCTTAAAAAGTGAATAATATCTTGGTGTTTTTATAGTTGGATAGATAAGAGCATTGAGATTGGGTCGATTATACAGAAGTGTTTACTTGTGATTTATGGAAAAGTGAGAGTCTTAAGGCACAAGTTTCAGGGCTGACAAAATTTATATCTGGGCATAACAACTGGAAACTGGTCGATATTCATATAGATATTGCATCTGCTAAAAAAGATTCTTCTCGTCCTGCCTTTCATCAAATGATAGAAGAGTGTAAAGCGGGACTTACGGATATAGTTGTGGTAAAAAGCATCAGTAGACTTGGAAGAGATACTGTCGAGGTGCTGGATGCAATAAATACTTTAAGAGAGTCACAAGTGCGAATTATTTTCAAACAAGAGGAACTGGATACATTAACAGCGGGAAGTTCATTATTGATATCCACCGTTGAAGCTTGCACACAGGCTGAAAATGAAACACGAAGTGCTAATATAAAATGGGGCATTAAACAAAGAGCTAGTAACGGCAGCTTGGGGTTCTATCGTAGAAAATGCTATGGCTATGATAAGGACAAGAATGGTGATCTTGTAATCAATAAAGAACAGGCAGAAGTTGTTAAGCTGATTTTCGATTTGTATCTTGGTGGTAAAAGCGTATTAGGCATTGTTAAGGAACTGAAAGAAAGGAGTATCAAATCTCCTACAGGAAAAGATAACTGGCCAAAACGTTCTATAGAAGAAATGCTGAGTAATGAAAAGTACATAGGTGTTTCGGTTGTTAATGTAGGCGGCAAAGAAGGTCAGATTTATAAATTGAACAATTCTCATCCAGCAATCATTTCAAAAGAAATGTTCGATGCTGTTCAGGAAGAAAAGCTGAAACGTAGCAATATAGTTGCTGATGAGAATGGAATACACAGAAATACTACGAAGTATAGTTCGAAGAATAAAAACCGTATTTTAACATAAAATGATGTCGGGGTCAAAACCCCACTAATAAGTTAACGCTAATAGTTCATTTGCAC
>JAFEHB010000475.1_pt1 | contig 14232 bp, 6 predicted proteins | sample 9267121 | NCBI WGS metagenome assembly JAFEHB01 (sample SAMN17103336, study PRJNA684904) | human gut metagenome | isolation source: diarrhea sample from child under the age of five | host: Homo sapiens | place: South Africa: Mafikeng, Mafikeng Provincial Hospital | collected 2019-09 | reverse complement strand
AGCCTGCAAGAGCTCCAAAAGCACAAAAAGTGACCCTTGCAAGCCTGCAAGAGCTCCAAAAGCACAAAAAGTGACCCTTGCAAGCCTGCAAGAGCTTCAAAAGTACAAAAAGTAAGCCTTGCAAGCCTGCAAGAGCTCCAAAAATACAAAAAGTAAGCCTTGCAAGCCTGCAAGAGCCCCAAAAACATCAGAAAGTAGAAATATTTTCTAATCAATGTCCACTTGGAAAAGTCAATTCTATGAAAATCTGCTGTTGATTACCAATAAGTTACAAAGATTTAAAACTCAAGTTTCGCAAGTGGTTTAAGTACGGGCTGATGGCCCAAAAGTTCCAGAAGCAGCACGCCCTGAAAGGGCAGAAGCTCTTAGCCCAGGGCATCGCCCTGGGTACAATGGCAATCAGCAAGGCGCCCTGTAAGGTAGGGTGTTCAAAATCCGTTTAAAATCCGACGCATTTTTTACCTATGGTATTGATGCGTTTCACTGCCAAATTTGGAGAGAGGTTTGCATTAGTCCATTCTTTAATGTGCCGATGTCTTCCTTCCTCCAAACGTTCTTTAAAATCAAAACCAACTCGCCTGTTTTTGTCAGCCAAGGCTATGCGCAGAGGCATTATAAGAATCATTGGGGTAACACCGGTAAGTTTGTCGTTAGACATTCTGTCCTTAGTCACTCCAAATGTTGATTCTATTGGGTCAGAACTTGCATTGTGTACATCTCCTTCATTTAAGAGAGAGAGCTCACGTTCTAAATATCCCAAGATATAAGAGCCAACTTTTCGCTGTCGCTCATGCCTCAATATCAAGCTTTCTGTCACGAGTTTTTTGCAACGGGCAACAGAGTCTTGCGACCACCCGTTGTTTTTGATGTCTTTTTCTATCTTCGTTATACAGTCCATAGTTTCGGCCAACTCATCAACCAGAGAAGCATTTTGCGGAATAAAAGCATATATGCTCTTTATATCCTTTTGCAGTGTATGATATACATACTGCATCCTGCTTATCCAGTCAATCCATTTTGACATGTTCATAAAACGTGCAATACTTCGTTGCGATGGAGGTTGCACATAAGCAACATCTTGCATGTTATATTTAAGACGTGCTATCTGAACATTACTTGAAAGCTCCTGAAAATCAGTATCATTCTTGTAAACTCTTTCGAGGAACATGCCAAGAGTATGACTAATATCATGGTGATGTTTATAACCAGCATCTCTAATGGCCTTACATATACAGGAGCCATTGTCGCTGATTACATATTCTGGTTTATGCCCAATTTTATCAGCGACTTTTTCCAATACTCCCTGAATGGATTTTCCATTCCAGCTCTTAGCTATTGAGATGTCTACAATGGTTATGTTTTTTTCTGTGATGGCCATTCCTATATTATCTGCCGCAACAGCAAGCGTAAGCAGCATTTTCTCACTGCCTATCATCATGCTTTCATCGACAATCAAGGCATAACGCTTACCCTTGAAAAGGGTACACGATTCCTTATAGACACTAAGCCCCAACTCTTGTGCCCAGTAGCCAATTGTCGTATAAGCAGGTACTTCACCGAAAATATTGCCCATAAACTCATTCAGGATATTGAATATTTCAACAATCTGACGTGAGCCTATAGAAAGACGAGCATAAAAAGCAGTACTCAAAGCAACCATTAAGGATGAATAATGATGTCGTCTAATAGACTCATTATTTGTTCGAAGGACTCCTTGTCCAATCCTACGTTCGGCTTTTCTTTTTTTTTAAGTTCGGAACGATACTTATTGGACTTATTCTGAGAGGTAGTCAGTCTTCTTTTAAGATTACGTTTGTCCTTTTTTAGAGACTTATTTGCCTTCACTAGTTTTTCGACACGCTTTTGAAGCTTTTCAAGCTCTGTATCTTTGGTTGATTTTTCCATATCTTATGTATTAATTTTTACTTGCAAAGATACTGAAAATCAGCGAGTTATGCAAATTTTCAAAGAACTATTTCGTATATTAAAGTGTTAAAAATCAGTAACTTAGCTGCACCGAAATAACACCATTTTTTATACCGGATTTTTGATTCGAATTTTGAACACCCTACCTGTAAGGGCAAAAGCCTTATAAATTAGCCCGAGTTTTAAAGCTTTTGCCCTTACAGGGCGATAGGTTTGCGAACAAAATAACCCAGGGCGATGCCCTGGGCTAAGAGCTTCTGCCCTTTCAGGGCGTGCTGCTTATTGAAGATGCTGACTTTACATCTAAGAGCTTCTGCCCTTTACCTTTCCGCTACGCGCCGGTGACCGTTGGTTCAGGGCGTGTGGGATAAAACTTGCGAAACTTCAGTTAAAAATATGATTTGATACAATTTCAAGAGGACCCGATAACCGAAGTGACATTCCGTAAGTAAAAGTATGGATAAATGGGGCGACTGTAAGTTGCAGCCGTGATAAGGTGCAAAATGATGCATTTTTACTATCTTTTTATACAAAACTGTTAGAAATACTTGCATATATCAATTAATTTATTTACTTTTGCGCCCCGAGAGAAGAAGTTAGTGTCATCAGACACTCATGAGGGCGTATCAACACTTATCAGATTGTTTCGACACTTATTTAAGGGTAGCATTATAATATACTATTATTTGTTTTATATTTATTTTTTCAACATTTTCAACATGACAAGAAGATTACTTTTGTTAGTATGTGCGGTGCTGTGTCTTAGCAGTAGCGTGCGTATTCAGGCGCAGTCTGTATCTTCTTCTACAGCAACCTCTGCGGATGGCAATTACGTAGAGGGTGTCGTTCGTGTCAAGCTCCAGCGCGAGATAGCCGACCGTTTGGTGGCTACCAAGCTCCCGCTGTCGGTGAAAGGTACGGGCAAGAAGTATGTTCAGACAGGCGTGACCCCACTCGATAGGGTCAGTCAGAAAGTAAAGGCAGTCTCCATGACTCGTGTTTTCCCTTATGCCGGTAAGGATGAGGCTAAGCACAAGGCAGCAGGACTGGATCTTTGGTACGATGTCCATTACGAGGCATCAGGTATGAAATTGGCTCAAGCCCGCAACTTGCTCCGTTCTACAGAGGGTGTGGCTTATGCCCAGCGCATACCGGTTTACAAACCCATAGGCGGTGAGCGTTTCCTTGAGGTTTCGCCAGCAGCAGTGGCTAAGGCTGCCAAGGCTGCATCCACCATGCCTTTCAACGACCCATTGCTCAATGACCAGTGGCATTACAACAACGATGGTCATATCGCAGGTACCAAGGCTGGTGCCGATGCCAATGTGTTCAAGGCTTGGGAGACTGGTGTTACCGGTTCTAAGGATGTCTTGGTTGCCATCATTGATGGTGGTTTCCAGGTGGATCACCCCGACCTGAAGGACAATGTGTGGATCAACGAAGCTGAGTTGAACGGTCAGCCTGGTGTTGATGATGATGGTGATGGCTTTGTAGATGACATCTACGGCTACAACTTCGTTATCAATTCAAGCGACATCAACGCCCACTCTCATGGTACTCACGTAGCAGGTACTGTAGGTGCAACCAATAATAATGGTATCGGTGTCTGCGGTGTTGCCGGTGGTAGCGACGGTAAGGGCGGTGTCAAGATGATGGTTTGTCAGGTATTCGACAGCCGTGCCAGCAGTTCTGCAGTAGCTGATTTCGGTCAAGCCATTGTTTATGCAGCCGACCGCGGTGCCAGCATTGCCCAGTGTTCTTGGGGTGCCAGTGTTGCAGGCGATGAGGATAAGTCGGTTACCGAAGCTGTTGATTACTTCACCAAGAATGGTGGCGGCGACAAGATGAACGGAGGTCTCTGTATCTTTGCTGCCGGTAATAATGGTGAGGAAGGTGACTATTATCCTGGTTGTCTTGACAAGGTTGTGGCTGTTGGTTCCATGGCTCCTGACGGAAGCGTGGCTTATTATTCCAACCGTGGCAAGTGGGTTGATGTGACAGCCCCTGGTGGTTTGGAGGACAATGGTCAGCAGTATGGCGTATTGAGCACCTTGCCTAACAGCACCTATGGTTACAACGAGGGAACCTCCATGGCGTGTCCTCATGTATCGGGTATTGCAGCCTTGATTCTTTCCAAGTATGGCAACAAGCAGTTCTCCAACGAGACTCTCCGCACCTTGCTCACCACATCCGTAAACGACCTTTATACTCAGAATCCAGAGTACGAGGGATTGATGGGCTCCGGTTATATCGATGCCTACAAGGCCCTGCAGGGCAAGGAGGGCAGCGTGCCTGAGGCTGTTGCCGACTTCACAGTTACTGCATCTCATGACAATGCTCTCATCGAATGGGTGATTCCTGAGACCGAAGAGAAGAGCATCGACCATCATGTGATTTATTATAGCACAGAGGCTTTCACTGCTGCAGACGACTTGAACAAGCTGAGCTCAGTGTCAGTAGATACCAAGTTCAAGTATTCAGGCGACAAGATGTCTTACGAGGTAGAAGGTTTGAAGGCTTCCACCAAGTACTACTTCGCCATTGTGGCTTACAACCGTTGGGGTAAGGCTTCTGCCGTATCTCCCATCAAGGAGGCTACCACCAATGCAGGTCCTAAGGTTCAGGTAGACCAGAAGAACCTTACTATGACAGTAGATGCCACCAAGGCTTCTACCGCCGAGGCTTCTTTCAATGTGAAGAATGCCGGTGAGGGTGTGTTGAAGTATCAGCTCACTACTGCTACAACCCGAGCTACCATGTCTACCAGCGGTCGCATCAAGAATCCAAACCCTGGTCAGGTTCTTCCTTTCAGCGGTATTGTCAGCCCAACACTTGTAAAGCGCAATGCTGTGGCTACTTCCAACTATCAGGCAAAGGACTGGCCTGACACTTTGACCTATTCCAACCAGTTGTACAGCTATATCGGTGAAACTGATACCAAGCTGCCTAATGCCTTGGCTCAGTATTTCTATGTAGATAAGGCAACTTATCCTAATGGTTTCAACCTGACCGATCTTCGCTTCCAAGGACAGAACGGACAGGATCCTGTGATTGAGATTTACGACGGTTCTCGTTCTATCTCTACAGCAAGTTTGATTCAGAAGGTAAACTATTCCTTCTGGGCATACAAATATGATATCTCCCTGAAAGAGCAGATTCACTTTGCTCCAGGTTCCAGCTTCTGGGTAGTGGCTAAGTTCCCTGCCGGTGCCAAGAACCCATTGGCTACAGGCAAGACTAACAGAACCGATGTTGCCCAGTACAGCTTCTATAGCTCTGACAACGGTACTACCTGGACTCAGCTGAGTCAGGTGCTCAAGGGCACCAGCTTCGAGGCCGTAGCTAATCAGCTCACATGGGCAGTACAGGCCATCAGCAAGAACCCAGACTGGAGTGAGGTGCTCAACCCTGAGCCAATCAGCGGCGAGGTTCGTCCTGGCGAAAGCCAGAAGGTTACTCTGAAGAATGATGGTCAGAAACTGGTGAATGGTACTTACAACTTCAATATCCATGTCAAGAGCAATGAGGCTATTGATTCCAAGCAGCAGGTTGCTTTGTCTATGACCGTAAAGGGCTATAAGCCTGAATTGCACAGCCAGCAGCTGGTTGACTTCGGCGACTTGCTGGTGGGTCAGACCAAGACCATCGACGTAGAGTTGACCAATAGCGGCTATGGTGTATTTGGTGGTAATTATGGTCAGCTCCAGGCTCCAAAGAACGTGAAGTCTTCATCCGATCAGTTCAACGTGTCAAAGGGTGCCAATAATATTGCTGCCCGTTCTACCGGTACGTTGCCTGTGACATTCAAGCCTACCACGGAGGGCAACTTCAGCAGCACCATCACCCTGACCGATAAGAATGGTCAGCAGTATTCATTCCTGGTTCGCGGTGTCGCTTCTGTACCAGCCCAGCAGAGTGTAACTCCTAAGTCTTACGAAGCTGGCGACTTGAAGGTAGGCGGTGAGGACAAGACTGCTACCATCACTATCAAGAATACCGGTAATTATCCTTTGCAGTATGTCTTCCCTAAGTTCTCTTCCGAGAAGATAGTAGGTTCTACTGCCAAGGTACATAAGTTTGGTTATACTACCATCTCTAATGTAGGCGATGACAAATCATTCGCGTATGAGCCTGCTCCAGAGTTGGCTGACGAGAAGGACATCACCTCTCAGTTCACCAACGACAACTGGCAGTCGGGTCCTATCAAGGTGGGCTTCAAGTTCCCATTCTATGGCAAGGACTACGAGCAGATTTACGTATCTTCTTATGGTGGTGTCTCCATGCAGCAGGCGGATGGCCGTATCTCTTGTATGGTTCCTACTGGCGACTGTGTAGAAGGTCTGGGCTATATCTCAGCCTACACCAACTCTGGCTGGATGGACATGGGTGCCAACAGCAAGATTACCTATGGTCATAAGAACGGCAAACTCTATATCAAGTTCAAGGATGTGGTAACTCCAGCCACCTACGGTGCCGGCGAGACAACAACCATCAGCTTCCACATGGCTCTCTGCCCTGACGGAAGTGTAGAGGTCTTCTACGATGATTATAATCCATATGGCGTATTCGGCTCTGGTGGTCACAATTTCGTAGGTGTCAGCGATATTGCTGCTTCCGACCCTTGTATATTTGTTGATGCCAACAAGGTACAGGAGAGTAACGATGGTCTGGATGCTCCTTATTATGATATCGTTACTGGCAGCGCCATCAAGATTGTGGCTCCTGCCAAGTCTATGATCAAGAGCCTGTCAAGCACTGATGGCTATGTAGGCAATGGTGAGAGCAAGGAAATCAAGGTGACATTGGCTGCCAATGATGATTTGGTAGCAGGACCTCTGACCAACTATCTCACCGTTATCACCAACGACCCAACCAACCCAAGTGCAACCGTTAAGCTGACTGCCAACATCGTTGGCGACAACCTGAAGGCTGAGGCTGCTCTCGATTCTACCAGCGTAGATTTCGGTAAGGTATTCCGTACTTCTGCCCAGCAGCGCACCGTCTTGTTGAGCAACAATGGTAAGGATGCTCTCAACGTGACAAGCGTAACTGTCAAGAACGGCAAGTTTACTCTCGCAGAAGATATGAATGCGGCATTCTCTGTTCCTGCAGGTCAGGGCAAGGATATCGTTGTGACATTGCCTACCACCGAGAAGGGTGCTGTAGAGGATGTCCTCGTCATCACATATGCTGACGGTACAACCAAGGAAATCCCATTGAAGGCTGAGGTGATTGGTAATCCTACCTGGAAGAGTAATCCTGAGAGCCTGGAGGTTGAAACTCCTTATGGTACCAACGTAGAAAAGACAATCCAGGTAACCAACGAGGGCGATGAGAACCTTACGTTCTCTGCTGAGCCTGCTTCTTGGTATACAGCTTCCGACCTGGAGGCTACTGATAAGTCTACTGTAGATTATGTGTTCAAGTCTAAGCTCGATGGCTTCGATGTACCTTACAAGTGGGTAGACATCACCAACGACTATACCGAGCACATGCCTTATGCATACTATATTGATAAGACAGACTTCAAGAAGGTGGAACTTCCATTCGAGTTCCCATTCTATGGCAAGAAGTATAAGAGCATGTATATCTACAATACAGGTTTCGTATCTTTCGATGCACCAATAGAGGATTACAAGCAGTTCCCTGAGCCACCAGCAAGTCTGCCAACAACAGAAACCTTCTATACCAACATCATCTGCCCATTCTGGGGTAACCACTCTATGAATACTCCATCTTCTGATGGTGTATATTACAAGGCAAAGGATGATGAGGTCATCGTAAGCTATAAGAATTATGGCAATACGATGATGCAGGGTATGAACTTCGAGGTGATTCTCCGCAAGGACGGTTCCTTCAAGTTCCAGTACAATGTGGATCCTGATGGATTCCAGTTGGGCGTATTCGGTCTCTGTGGTATCATGGATCATACAGGTACTCGTGGTATTACTCCTGCCGATATGTATATCACCGACGGCAATACCGTTGAGTTTACTCCTTATAAGAACTATGTAGTGGCTCCTGGTCAGCAGGTAGAGATGCCTGTTGTACTGAAGGCAGACCAGTTGGCTGATACTTACGACTATGAGTTGAACGTCACCACCAACGATCCTTCTCACCCAAGCGTCAAGATTCCTGTTACTCTCGATATCACAGGTGAGGCTCAGGCTGTGTTCCCAGAGGTGATCAACATCGAGCAGCCTGTAGATGAAAATGCAATGGATCCTTCATACTATGAATTCTATGTAGTCAACAAGGGAACCAAGGCATTCACTATCACAGACGTGGCTTCTGATATGTTTACTGGCTCGGAGTCTGATGACCCTGATGTTGAGCCTTCTGAACCAGAAGGTCAGCTTGAGGTTTATGCTGCACAAAGCAACTATGGCGGTGACGACGGCATCGACCCAGGTCCAATGGCACTTGCTGATGATGCCACTGCCAAGGCATGGATTCCATACCAGAGCGGTATGATGGATCCTATCGTGGTAGGTACCGACACCGTGAAGTTCAGAATTGCACCTACTAATGTATATGAGGTACATAAGAAGGATTTCCCTCTCGTATTCACTGTAGAGGGCTTGAATGAGGAGACACACACCTCTACTATCAAGCTGAATATCACAGAGGCTCCTGTCTTGTCATTCGATCCAGAGGAGTTGCATATTGAGAATGTGGCTTCCGACTATAAGGGCACTTCTACCGTCAATCTGATGAATGATGGCGCCTATAAGCTTACTTACTCTTTGAGTCTCGACCCATCAGGTCGCGATGCAGGCAATGAGTATGAGGACGGCAACGATCCTGCTCCTGCCTATAACGTCATCTCTTATCCTTCACAGGATGCAGCCAAGAATTTCGTGGCTACCTGTGTGGAGAAGATTTCCGGCAAGAAGGGCATGGTGAAGGCTCTTGGCTTGAAGAAGGTGAAGGACGATCAGAAGTTCATCTACGACTTGCCTGAGGGCTACGTGGGCAATGCGCTCTATTATCCAGTACTCAACCCTGTAGAAAATGCTCAGGCTGCCCTGATGGGTACAGGTGCTACTGCTCTGGATGAGAACTTCTATGCAGCCACTCGCTATGAGGCTCCTGCTGAAGGCTTCAACTTGACTCATCTCTACTTCGTCGGTACTGTAGGCGACTTGGAGAATGTGGACATCGAGGCTTCTGTCATCCTGGGCAATGATGTGACAGCTACAGAGAAGACCATCGGTCATGGCAAGATTCATATCGACAAGGAAGAACCTCGTGGCGATGGAAGCTACCAGGGTGCTGCACGTATGTTGGAGTTTGACAATCCTGTCTACATCAACCCTGCCGATACCTTCTATGTTGTATTGAAGTATCCTGCCGGCTACAAGTCATCAGCCATGATGGCAACCAAGGATGGCGACATGGAGACCAATCGCTACATGGCACACCTGAAGTCATTGGGTGGCTGGGTAGACATCGAGACTCTCTACGACAATGCTTACAGCTATGGTGCCTTCGGTTACTTCATGACTTGTATCGAGAAGGAGAAGGGTGAGCCATGGATCAAGTTGCTCAATGAGAAGAAGGAGGGCGAGGTTGCTCCTGGCGAGTCGCTTCCTGTACAGTTCGAGGTGAATGCCAAGAGCGCTTACTTCTCTAAGAACAACAAGGCTACTCTCGTAGTGAAGAGCAACGATCCTATGAACAAGCTCTACAACTATCATATCTATCTCGACAAGAATGCTGCTCCTGTCATCACCGCTCCAGAGAGTGAGACTACTGTTCCTGAGGCAAGCAAGGCTACTGTTGAAGTAACTGTTGCTGATGCCGAGGGTGAGGCTTTCACTGTAAGTCTGGAAGATGCAGACGGCATCGCTGCTGTTGAGAGTTATGAGAATGAGGACGGTACTAAGGAAGGCATCACCGAAAGCAATGGTACTTATACTGTTGAGGAAGGCGGCAGCTTGAAGCTCCGTGTCGTTCTTGCTCCTGATTATGGTTCAGCTGGCAAGCATACCTTCAAGGTAACTGCAAAGGATGAGGCTGATAACGAAAGTTCGGCAACCGTCAACTACAATGTAGAGCATACCAACCGTGCTCCTGAGTACGTAGGTGCTACAGAGTTGGCTATGAAGGTTGGCGAGACCTCTGGTCAGTTCAACTTCGCTGAGCTCTTCAAGGATGTGGATGACGACAAGATGACTTACACAGCCTCTGTCGAGGACGCATCTATCGCTACAGTCTTCAAGTCGGAAGATGGATTCATCGTGGCTGCCAAGGCAGCAGGCAAGACCAATATCAACGTGGTGGCTACCGATGCCAATGGTGCTTCTTCTACTGGTGTCATCTCCCTGACGGTATCAGAGACCACAGGCATCGACGGTGTTGAGGCCGATGGCAGCAACAAGGGTGATGTGACGGTCGACGAGAATGGTGAGGTTACTCTCCATGTCAATGCCGACAAGGTAGTGCTCCGTGTTTACAGCAATGCCGGTCAGCTGATGGCTCAGCAGATAGCCGCTCCTGTACATGCAGGCGATAAGGTTAGCCTTAACCTGTCTGGCTCTATAGCAGGTGTTTATCACCTCGTAGCCGACATCGATGGCAAGGTTTCTGTCATTAAGTTCGCACTCAAGTAATTTCTGACTTCTATCCATCAGAGAGCCTTTGTGGTTCTCTGTAGGATAGGATAATCCACCCAAAAGTCCCGTGTCATGTTTGTGATGCGGGACTTTTTTCTTTTCTCTTTCTATCCCACATTTCTATGTAGTGTCTTTTTGGGGAAAGGTAACTTCCTCATTAGCGAAAAGTCGATAGTTTTTTCAAGAATTATGCAGAAAATCTTGTGGGGTGAAAATAAAATGTGTAAATTTGCGTCACTTAACGGATGGTTACACAAATTCTATAACTTCTGAACTTGCTGAAGTTCTATAATATTCAATTACTAAAACACAACGAAAAGACTTACGATGAAAAGATGGTTTACACTATGGGTTGTGCTCTTTGTTGTCTTGTCGGCAATGGCAGTACCCGCCAAGCCAGGAGTCTGGCGCACCATTTCGCTTACTGATGGTACACAGGTCAAGGTACAGTTGGTGGGCGATGAGTTTATGCACTATTACCAGAGTGCGGACGGAACACGTTATCTCTATGATGCTGCTTCAGCAACTTATCAGGTTTATTCTGATACCCATTTCTCGGCTTCTCGTCGCAAGGCAGTGGCACGGAGAGCCAAGGCCAACAACCGTCGCGCAGTGAGGCGAAAGGCTGACGCTGCCAGTATTTTCCAAGGTACGAAGAAGGGACTGATCATCTTGGCTCAGTTTACCGACTCCAAGTTCCAAAGCGATCACAACTTGTCACTTTACAAGAAAGTGATCAATGGTGAGAACTATACCGATAATGGTTTTACGGGCAGCGTGAAAGATTACTTCAAGGCGCAGAGTGCAGGACAGTTCGAGCTCGATTTTGATGTCGTAGGTATCTGTCAGCTGAAGAACCAATGTTCCTATTATGGAGGAAATGATTCTAAGGGCAACGACCTTCGTGCTGGCGAGATGGTGGCTGAGGCTTGTCAGTGGGCAGCCACTCAGGGTGTTGATTTCTCCAAATACGACTGGGATGGCGATGGGGAAGTAGACCAGGTGTTTGTGCTTTATGCAGGAAAGGGTGAGGCTGATGGTGGTGCTACTTCTACGGTATGGCCACACGAGTTTGCTCTTTCTTATTCCGATTATGGCAAGTCTCTTTCCTTTAATGGTGTTAAGGTAGACACCTATGCTTGCAGTGCAGAGTTGAATGGTCGTGGCAAACTCGGTGGTATTGGCACTTTCTGTCATGAGTTCTCCCACTGCATGGGCTTCCCTGACTTATATGATACCGGCTATTCAGGTTGGTTCGGAATGGGCGATTACGATCTGATGTGTGCAGGTAATTATAATGGTGACGGCAAATGTCCTGCAGGTTATTCGGCTTACGAGAAGCATGAGTGTGGCTGGTTGACATATAAGGATGTTACCAATATCGAGGAAGACCTCAACGTCACAGGGCTGAAAGCCATCAGCGAGGGTGGGGGTGCTTATGTTTTGAAGAACATGGCGCATGAGGATGAATATTACATCATCGAGAACCGACAAAATACAGGCTGGGATGCTTATCTTCCTTCAGAAGGAGTGATGATCACCCATGTGGACTACGATGCTTACATCTGGTGGAATAATATGCCCAATACGAAAGGGAAATATTATGATGAATATAATAATGTTTATACCAACGACCATCAGCGTCTGACCATCTTCCGTGCGGGACGTTCTGCGTCAGATTATGGCGATACTTCTGACCTTTATCCCTACAATACCAACAACAGTCTTACCGCCACTTCCAATCCTGCTGCCACCTTATATAATAAGAACAGCGATGGCACCAAGTACATGCATGTGGATATCACGGATATCAGTGTGGCATCCGACGGAACAGCCTCGCTCACCTTTAGAAAGGCAGATAGAAGTGACGTAGGTGGCGGTACCGATCCTGATACTCCTGTCACACCATCTGGCTCAGTCTTGTTGTACGAGTCGTTTGATAAGTGTGGTGGAACGGGAGGCAATGATAGTAAGTGGAGTGGCAATGGAGTAGCTGGGTCTGTAGCCCTCAGTATGGAGTTCGACAATAATGGCTGGACCAGTTCTAATAAGATTTTTTCTGGCAATCAATGTGTACGATTGGGCAACAGCAGTACGGCTGGCGATATTACTACTCCTGCCTTTTCCGTCAATGGCTCTGCTTATCTGTCATTCAAGGCAGGAGGGTGGGACGGCACTAATGATGCCACCTCCCTGACGCTTTCTGTCAACAATGGCACGTTGTCGAAGACTACCGTTACGATTCCGAAAGGCTCCTGGAAACAGTTTGGTGTCAACATCACAGCTACTGGCACAGTAAAGGTTACCTTCAAGGCCGATAAGAAGCGTTTCTTCCTCGATGAGGTGAAGGTGGTAGACCCAATCATCGATTCGGGCATTCATGACATCGTGGCGGGCGAAGAGAATGGCATCGTGGCTTATTACTCGCTCAATGGAACTCGCCTCAATGGCCCTCGCCCTGGAGTCTGCATCGTACGTTACGCCAATGGCGAAGTACGTAAAGTCATCATCCGATGATTTTGTCTTGCCCAACAATATTGGGCACACGATGCCCAAGGGTTGGGGAGGCAATGACCAAGCGGTGGGCACACGATGCCCAAGCGGTGGGGAGACAATGCCCAAGGCTTGGGGAACTCTTATAAACAAGCTTAAGGAAGATAAAGAGAAATGCCCACCCTTGGTACGGTAAGTAACCAAGGGTGGGCATAACTATATTACAAGTTCTTTATCTGTTCAAGTGACAGCCCTGTTATCTGGCTGATTTGTTCCAAGTCCATGCCACACTTCATCATCTTGCGGGCAATATCGCTTTTTTCTTCAGCTCTTCCTTCAGCTTTTCCTTCTGCATGTCCCTCCATTCTGGCATTTCCCAACACGTCATTCTGAATCATGATGGCATTGATGTGCTCGTCGTAGGCGTGACGTTCAGCATTCGACATCTCATAGTATTTTAGTTTCTCACGCGCTTCTTGTAGACCAGGAGCTTTGGTGTCAGGAGAGATAATACCATTTTTCAAGTAGTTTACCCATTCTTCCAAGGGTGACTTAGCCACTTTGTTGAACTCGTTGACACGCACAAGAATATATGTGGGGAATATCTCAGATGGTGATTTTCTTACAATATTGTTCTTCTCCTTGGTGCTTATCACAAGTTGGTCTTTCGTGTGAAGACCCGTAAAATTATTCTGCCCGATATAGATATAGTCAGAACCCTTGCCAAGGTCGAAATACAGAATGCTGATAGAGTACACCTTTTTCACCTCCTTATAGCTGTTACCGAGGTTTATGTGCTCCGTGATAGCTTTTGCCACACCATAGAGTACACGCTCAAGATAGTGAAGTTCACTGGTATTCTGTATCTCAACGATGATGATGTCGCCCTTACTGTTCTTGGCTTTTATGTCTACACGGTTGAATTTGTCATCCTCCGTCTGTTGGTTTCCCTCGCTTTCAAGAATCTCCATGATTTTAATGGGCTCGTTGAGGAATACGGTTAAGAAACCTTCCAGAACACCAAAGTTGGCCTTCTGTCGGAGCAGTCTCTTGATAGCCCAGTCAAAGCGAATGTATCTGTCTCTCAGTTCTGTCATGGTTGTAACCTCCTTATTTTTGACAATTCTCCTTTTCTTATGCAAAAACACCCCCCGGGGTCATCACCAGCATCGAATAATCTGGGAGAGGGCCTTAC
>JAFEHB010000938.1_pt1 | contig 14433 bp, 13 predicted proteins | sample 9267121 | NCBI WGS metagenome assembly JAFEHB01 (sample SAMN17103336, study PRJNA684904) | human gut metagenome | isolation source: diarrhea sample from child under the age of five | host: Homo sapiens | place: South Africa: Mafikeng, Mafikeng Provincial Hospital | collected 2019-09 | reverse complement strand
GCCTATCCATCCCATGACTAAAGTCACGGGATTTCCGGCTAATATTAATTAAAAAGGCCGCCATCTCGTCTGGCGGGGTGTTAGCGTCAAAGGTCGCCTTAAAGGTGCCCCAGGCTAACTATTGTAAGACCCTCATTGAGGCGGGATCGGTGGTAACTAGTTCAGGGGTAATTTTCATTGGGCAAACTCCTTAACTTTTCTTCCATTATAAACCGAATTAAAACTAGGCGCTATTAAATGCCCAGCCCGCCTAGCTTAGTGCTTCAACTTCAATTGGTTCTCACGCTGCTCCCCGGGAATTACCACGAAGACAATGATTACCAGGGCAATAGCGGCGCAGATCGTTGACATTAATAGTGATTGACGATAAGAAGCCACCCCATGGGTCATCCCACCGGTAACCCCAACGATTAAGGCAAGGCCAACGCTGGAACCGATCTGGTGCATCGTGTTAATCAACCCAGAAGCGGCACCGGCATCTTTGGGAAGCGTGTTAGCGACCCCGGCATCGGTATAAAAGGGGGCCAGGTGACCGGCTAAATTAGTGAGTTGGTTTAAGAACTGCTTGACCGGGACCGCTGGCTGGCCCGACCAAACCGGGGACCCCACTAAAATAAGGTTATACTGATCCAGTTCCGGAATTGGGTTTGCCAGCGGTGGCAGCTCACCGGTCGCAAGCTGGTTCTTGGCGCGGTCGGAAGTGGTGTACATATCAGTTAAGTCATAAGTGCCTGCCGGGACCGCAATTTGGTATTGGTCAGCTCCTGACAAGAGCTTGGCAATTTGGTCGGCTAAGCGTTTGGTGTGGCCAGACCAAGAGTAAGTGGCGATTAAAATCTTCTTTTCCATCCAAAACCCTCCTTAAAGTAAGGATAAATGAAGCGGTGCACCCCTTCAATTTCGTTTACGGGGGTTAACCATTACCAAAACTGATTAATAAACTGGTCGGGTGGCGCCTTCCGTAGTGGGATCGCTAATCCCAAGACTATCGTTAGCTCCCAGGGATGGGTCGGTAATGATGCGGCAGACCACGTCGGCAATGCTTCGGCGGGATCCCGACACCCCGACGAACTGGTCGTGGCGGTGCGTCAGGGTGTAATTAACCTCCGGCCGGTCGTTAAGCCACGGTAAGCGTAAGGGGTATAAGTTAAACCAGACTCCGCCAGCAGTTGATCGGTCAGTACCGCCGTAGTCCCGGTTCCAGTCCCCGAATTCACCGGGCACTTCGTTGTAGAGGCCCAGTAGGCTGGTTTCTACCACCCGCTCGACCCCGTTTAACTTGGCGGCCGCAATGATGTTTTTGGTTGGCCGGTTAGTTTGGTCGTGATCCACGACGGCCGACCAGATTAAATCGGCGTCCTTTGTCGCCTGAATGACGTCAGTGGGATTCGTTAAATCCCTGTCTAACAGGGTCACCCGCGGGTTGTCGTTCAATTCAGAAAGTCGTTCCGGATGACGGAGCATCAGGGTTAATTGGATGTCTTTAAAGGTTGGTTCAGTTAACAGCCGTTCTTCAACTAGGTGGGCAATCTGCCCGTTGGCAGCTAAAATGGTAACGTTCATAAGTTCCGCCTCTTAATTGACTGATGGTCATTATTTTTAATAAAAAAGGGGCGCCCCTATTTTACTAAGTAAGGCGCTAGCATGGAACCGAGGGCGACATCGCAGTAGTCGCGTAAGCGTTGTTCAGGGCTTACTTGGTCATCAACCCCCCAAGCGACTAAAATGCCATAGAGTTCCACCGTTAAAAGGTTGGCGATGGTTGCCACAGGGGTTGACGCCGTTAAACGTTGGTGGTCAACCAACCCTTGTAAGAGTCGTTCAATCCCCCGCCAGTCGTTTTCAAACTTACCAATTTGTCCATTAGAGGGGTCCAAGATAAAGCGGAGCCAACTCCGGACCATGGCTAAGGTCGATTGATCGGTGACCACCTTGAGGTAACTCATTAAGTAGTGACGAATCCCTTCGACTGGATCGCCGTTGACCAGAAGCGGGATTTGGTCATTAATCGCCGCAAATCGGTGTTGACTCAGGGCGATCATTAAGTCCCCCTTCTTTTTAAAGTAGGTATAAAAGGTTCCCTTAGAAACCCCGGCCAGCTTGGTAATTCGTTCGACCGACACCGCTGCGTAGCCTTCCTTAACGATTAGTTGGTCCGCCGCCGTTAGTAGTTTTTGCTTGGTTAAGCGGACTTGTTCTTCACGCTTCAAAGTGCACCTCCCTTTCCTTGATGCTCGTATCATACAACATAATTGACTGACGGTCAATTATGTTAGAGCGAAAACTTGGATAAGCCCTATTTTTTATCTACTTAACATAATGTAATTAGTTGATACCACCGAAATCGATTTGATCGAGCAGGTCTTCCCTGCTTTGTTGATCGAGACCCAGGTAGGCTAAGGTCATCGCCTCGCTGGAATGGTTGAGCAGTTTCATCACGAGTCCAATGTTGTAATTGGACTGTACATACACCCGGTAGGCCCCCGTTTTACGCATCGTGTGGGTGCCGAGGTAGTTTAAGCCGAGTAAATCCCCCACCTTGTGCATGACTTTATAGTACTGGTGCTCGGTAATGTGGCGTTCCGGGCGTTGAAAGGAGGGAAAAAGCCATTCGCAGGTATAAACCTGGCAGTCCGGGTTAGCTAATTGGTAGTTGGTCAACCAACGGGCGTAGCGCTTGAGGTCTTTTTCGACCGGCTTCAAATAAAGGGTGTTTTGCTTGTGGGTTTTCTTGTCGACGATGAAGGCGTTGCGTCGTACCTCCCCTTCTTCATCAAACACGTCAGCCTTTTTTAAACTGATAACGTCGGACACCCGCAACAGGGTCGCCTTCCCGACTTGGAAGATCGTGTAGTTGCGTTGACCAAACTTGAAATTGTCACGCAAGGTCGCTAATACCTGGGATAACATCTGGGAGTCCTTAATGGGGAGTACCAACTGCTTCAAAAGATCACTTCTTTCCTGGGGGCTGTTTTTTAGCTATCCTCAATTATAGTCCTCATCACCAAAACCGTCAATTTTAGATCCTATTAAAACGGCATTCTCGGGGGCCTATTTGTATATTATAGGCCCCATTTTGGCGCCACAAATCCCCAGAACAGTAAATTCGCTCTCAGACAAAATTTCAGTCGGGTTAATGGGTACTTGTCCGTTTCATTATCGCTGAACGTCAAATCATTTAATTAACATAATATAATTTAAACAACTTTTCCCCTACTAAAAAATCCCCCGCTAAGGGAGGATTACAGCTGGTGTAAAAATTGACTCACTACTTGATTGAAGACGGCTACCTGTTCGGCCATGACGACGTGGCCGGACTGGTCAATTGAAACGTGATGGACCATTGGGTTATCCTTAGCCACCGTTGCGTAGGCTGATTGGTAAAAGGGGCTTTGGTTGGCGGTCACCAATAAGGTCGGCACCTTGGTGGTTGCTAGGGTTGGCCGGAGGTCTTGGCGCGCGACGTCGGTAACTAGTTCCCGGTTGGCCGCCCGGTCGAAAGGAAACTGCTGTTTAACTACCCGGAGTTGATCATAAACGTGTTGGTCGATGCCGTGTAGCGTTTCTGATACGCCGGGTGCAAGTAGACCCTGCTGGTAGTTGGCACGGGTAACCTTCATGAAGCCATAGGGCCAAGATGGCGAATTAATCAGGTGCGGGCTCTGGTCGACGGCCACTACCCCCGCCAACGGATAGTTAGGGTACCGGGTTAAGAAGTCATAGATGACACTAGCCCCCATTGAGTGACCAATCAAGATGGGGTAGTTGATGGTTGACAAAGCGAGCAACTCTTGGAGGTCCCTACTGAGGCGGTGAATGCTGTCGAGGTTGGGATCAAACTGGGAGGAACCGTGATTACGTTGGTCGTAGGTTACGACCTGATAGCCGCGGCTGGTAAAGTATTCAACTTGACGCGTCTAAACTTGCTGGTAGCCACCAAAGCCGTGGATGAAGATCAGGCTTTGGCCGTAACCAACGACTTGGTAGTTAAGGCGGAGTCCATCATCAGTTCTTAGTTCCATGATCATTATCCCCTTCCATCACACTGGCCAAAAAGATGGTGGCAATCAGGAGGTCGGCCGCCCCACCCAGACTGAGGTGGCGGTCAGAAAAGTCCTTCTCTAGGTTGACCAAGAATTGACGACCTTGTTTCGTTGTTAGACCACCGAGCTCAAAGAAACGGTCTAACTGTTGGTCCTTCCATGCTAAGATGGCTGGGTCCCCAGCCCGCTTAACTAGGGTCGTGTCATCGGTGTGGCGGGCAATCTTCAAGAAGGTGGTTAGCTGGCGGTCATTTTGGTTCATCCCCCAGTTAGCCCGCCAGGTCGGCAGGCCATACTTGAAAACGGTTGGGAAACCGCTCGCCGCTTCCCCCCGGATCCCGGTTTGCCCGTAGGCTAGGTACTGGCGCTCCCCGGCGGTCAGCTGTTGGCCATGCTTTAAGCCATCCAGGTCGGTCGCCAATAGGTTAGCCAACATCTCTTTGACAACCCGTTGAACGTTCAACTGGGTAACCGGCAACTGACGCCCCTTCAGCGTCGCCACGGTTCCGGTCAAAATGCCCAGCGAAAAAATGGTGCCCTTGTGAGTATTAACCCCCGCTGTTGCTTTGAACATCGTCGTTTCGGCCCGCTGACCGAGGAGGCGAAGTTGGTTAAAGAAAAGGGGCGCAGGTTGTTCGGTCGGGAAATTGAGGCCGGCCGTGGCCGCCTGCTTAAAGTAAGGGCGTAGACTGGTGGCGCTTTGAATAAAGGTGAAGACATCCATATCTGGGTGGGCGCGGTGCTCAACTGGGTCAACCAATCCTGGTTTAGTCCAGGTGACGACTTCGTTTAACATTGCCTTCACCGCTTGGTCCGCCAGTTGCTCAGCAACAGTCTCCCGTTGGTTAGCCGCGGTTGCTTCATCAATTAGTTTGGCCACCCGGGCTTGTAGTTCTTCAACGCTGTGGCGCCGTGACCGTCCACATTCCTTAGCCGGGCGCCCGCAGATTAGACAGGTCCGAACTGGAAGATCAAAATCCCCCCGCGAAAGTGAGTGGGATTCCCCGCCGTTGGTGATTAACACATCGAGGTCAAAGAGACGGTTGGCTGGTTGGCGCTCTTCGAAGTGGACGGTCCCCTCCTTGACGGTTACGCCAGCGCTATATAATAGGTAGAAACGTTCCGGACCGGTTGGAGCATCCTCCCAAGAAGTCGCAATTTCAAAGGGTTGTCCGCACGCTAGCCACCGGTCCTCAAGGCGTGCTAAGCCGGCGGTAAAGAAGGCTTGGATGGCAGCGCTGTTCTTGACTGGCCCCGGGATATTTAGCTTGCAGGCGACCACTACCTGGGAAGGGTGTTCTCTTAATAACTGTGCCTGCGTGGCTACCCGCCGGTCGCGGTTGGCTAAGACCGCTGGGATCTCTACATTGGCCCCTTCAAATACCTTGCTCACCATTGTTAGTTCCTCCTAATTATATTATGTAAATAAAATGGTACCGGATCAAGGTAACCCTATTCTGACGCTACTTGATCACCAAGTACTTAGACGAGGCCCTGGCGCGCGGGATCGTGGACATTAACATCCACACTGATTACGCCCGGAACGCCAAGCTGGAAAAGCAATTAAGCCAGGCCCTGAACATCAAGCACCTCTATATCCTACGGGAACCCGTTAGCCCTTCTAAACGCCAAGGGGTCCTGACCAGCTTTGCCGCCCACCAGGTTCAAGCAGCCATTGCCCAATCGCACGTGGTGGGGCTTTCCTGGGAGGGAACGGTCTTTGCCGTCTTGGATGCCTTTAGCCGCCAGGAAGCCGATGACCTGACCTTCACCCAGTATCTGGGCGAAAACATGAAGTACCGCTCTTCATCCGGGTCAATGCGAATGGTCCAAAAGGCGGCCTCCAGTTACGACGCCGGCTACACCACCATCCCGGGGCCCCTTTACATCGTTAATGATCAGGTCCGCCAAGGCCTCATCCAGGAACCCTCGATGACCGAAGCCTTTGAAAATGCCGTCCAGATGGACATGCTCTTATCGGGACTGGGCACGATCGAGTCCATCAACGCCATTCCCGCCTGGCGCTCCGCCAAGGAAGCCATCTTCCCCGGCGTCGACTTAGACCAAGTGTCCGGGATGGCCTTCGGGCGCCCGTACGACATCAACGGGAACTTCTTGATTGACCAAGCAAACGATAAGACCTTCTCGCTACCACTGGAACAAATCTTACAGGTTCCCCGCCGTTTTGCCGTCGTTCAGCACCGTAGCAAAGCTTCCGCTGCCTTAGGGGCCTTACGGGGGGGCTTTTTTACCGACATGATCTTCACTGAGACGATTGCCATGAAGGTACAAAAATTACTATAGGGAATCGAAAAAGCCGTCGCTTCGCAGGTGTGAAGTGGCGGCTTTTGATTTAACATTTGGTAACTATTCGCCTGGATTGTAGTCTTCATCGATGATCAGGACTGGCTTGATCGTCTTCCCGGACCCAGAATCGGCGTTGGCCTCGTTGATTTGATCAAAGGTGTAGAACTTCTCGGTCTTGTCGAAGTCAAATATCCCTAACTGGTAGAACTTGATCAAGCGTGGGATGTCGACTTGTGGGATCGAGTCCCCCATGTTGACACCGACAATCGTCTTGTCTGCTGGGCATAAGTCATCCCAAGTGTTGATGTCGATATGGTTGGCGGTGACGGCAATTGGCGCCAAACCCCCACCTTGGGCCAGTGCCTTGATCGCGTCTTGAATCATCTTAGAAACCCCGGTCGTGTCGACGGCGTAGTCAACCCCGTGGCCATCGGTAAGGTCCTGGATGGCCTTAACCATGTCAACGTTCTTACTGTTGATGACGTCGGTAGCGCCGAGTTCCTTGGCCAATTCAAGTCGTTCGTCGTGAATGTCAACGGCAATCACGGTTGTGCACCCAGAAATCCGTCCGGCCATCATGGCAGCTAGCCCTACGGCACCGGTCCCAATTACGGCAATCGTAGAACCCGGTTCTGGCTTGAGCGTGTTAAAGACGGTCCCTGACCCGGTTACGTAACCACAGCCTAATGGTCCGAGCTTACGTAAGTCCAGTTCCTTTGGTACCTTAACGGCATTGCGTTCCCGGACCACCGTGGTCGTGGTGAAGGAGGATTGGTCAAACATATCCGCCACGTCATGCCCGTTTTCGGTGAAGTGGGCACTCCCGTCCGGACGCACCCCTGATAGGTTGTTAGCGACGTAGTGGAGACACTTGGTTGGCATCCCCTTCATGCAGTTGACACAGTTTCCGCACCCGTAAAAGGAGAGGATGACGTGATCACCGGGCTTAAAGTCCTTAACTTCGGGGCCGACTTTTTCGACGATCCCAGCGCCTTCGTGTCCCAGCACGATAGGATAAGAAATCACTGCATCACCCTTACGCAAGGCTTCGTCGGAGTGGCAAATCCCCGAAGCCACCATGTGCACCTGAATGTCATCAGCCTGCATCTCAGCCAGTTCAACATCGTCCTTAATGGTAAATGGCGCACCTTGTTCTTCAACCACCGCAGCTTTAATCTTCATAATTTACGTCTCCTTTGCTTGTGATATAAATTACATAACTATTGTAGAAAACGCTTTCAAAAATAACAAGTGGTTTTATCAGGGTGTTTACTAACTTGGGAGGATACGTATTTATGCCGGTTAAGAAAAAACACCAGCCAACGCTAGTGCTTAATTGTTTCAATGGACTTAAGTTTATCTAGCGGGATGCCATTACCATATGATATCGAATCCGTTGTATTGTATACGATACAATCTTTTTCAGATCCCACATCATTTTCTTGGTATTCATCGTCAACATCCAGAAAGAAAATCTTCTTGGACGTTCCGTCTTTAAACGTAATGGTCACCCAAGTCCGTTCATATTCCCTTAGGAGGTCATATATTTCAGTATGTGTGTCGATCATCATCTTTATTCACTCCCCAGTACTACTTAATATTCTGTCACAGAATGGTTGATTTTTAATTGCCTTCCATGCATTCGTATTGGCTGAGATAGCCTGACGCATTGCCTGCATGGAATTAGCCGCCTGGACAGTATCAACAGTGATCCGGGTCGCCATTTCGTTTTGAACTTTAGCTATTTTTACCTCCTTTCTGCATAATAAAAGCCAGCTATTTAAGCTGGCTCCGCCGTTGATTAATTAACTGAAACTTGAAAGCTGATAACCTCGCCTGTTTGACATGGTTATCAGCTTTCAAGTTTCAGTTATACAGAATAAGGTTGGTGCTTTATTAGGGATATGTTTGAGGAGAGATCATTTAATACCAGCAAGTTAGGCGTCTTGTTGAGCTGCCCGTTGTTCTTCTGCAGCAAGGCGATCCTTGATGTATTTGGCAGAGGTAGCGAGTTTTTCTTTTTCAGCAGCGGTAAGGTCCAGGTGAAGTTGTTCCACCACCCCGTCACGACCAACGACTGCGGGGTAGGAGAGGTACGTTCCGTATTCTTCACGGTAATTTGAAACTGGCATTTCAGTCCGGGCATCACTTAGTAGGGCATTGGTAAGCCGGACTGCGGCAGTAGCAACACCGTAGTTGGTATACTTCTTTCCCTTATAGACCATGTAGCCTCCTTGCCGTGCGCGTTCTTCCATGTCGGTAAGGTCGAGGTGCCGTTCATCCACCAGATCTAGTACTCGTTTGCCGAGAACCCGGACTGTTGACCAGGCAGTAAATTGGGAGTTACCGTGTTCACCAAGATTGAAGCCGACCACGGATCGTGAGTCAACATGGAGGGCTTCCCCAACGCATGCGCGCATTCGTGCGGAGTCTAGCAGGGTCCCCGTACCCATCACGTGATTCTTTGGTAGCCCCGTGAGCTTCTGATACATTGAAGTGATGACGTCACAGGGATTGGTAACGTCGACAAGTTTGCCATGAAAACCGTTATCGACGAGTTTCTTAGCGACCAATGGAACCTGAGTCCGGGTAAATTTAAATTCTGCAAAGCGGTCGTGATCGGGTGTGTCCACTAGCTTAGACTTTCCCAGAGTAGAGATTACAACGTCACAGTCAGCTAATTGTGAATCATCATTAACGGTTAAGTTTGTGTGGAACGGGAGATTCGCCATGGCGTCACGGAGGTCAAGCGCATCGGCACGGACCTTTGCTTCGTTAGTATCATAGAGGGCTAAATCATCAGTGAATCCACCAGCAACGAGATAATGGGCGACAGTTGCGCCAACGTGCCCCATTCCAACTACTGCTACTTTCCTTGTCATAATAAAACTTCCTTTCGATTATCGTATTGTTGCCTTTAATCTTACTAATGTCAGAAATATCACTGTCTGCCATGATCACCACCACCTTTAATATCAAAACAAAAAGCGTCCTTTCTAGCTCTTGATAAATCTAAGAACTAAAAAGGACGCTTGTGCGTGGTACCACCTTTCTTTACGACATAATGTCGCCTCAACCAACCGCCACAAATAATGTGGTATTAGCCGGCACGGTAATGGGTGCTACCAATACGCTCTACTAGGGAATCCGTTCGGCGTACGACTCACGAGTGATTAGTAGGTGCGGCCTCTCACTGGTTCACACCACCCACCAGCTCTCTTGCTTCGGCCTCATCGCTGTTTCTCGCTCAACGTCTTTAACTTGTTTCAATTGATTGTTAAGTACTATATCACTAGGCAGATAGGGAAGTCAAGATAAAAATTAAAAAAAGATGAGAAAAGATGGGTGCAAAGGCAGACAATTTATAGTATAAATTCGTTTGATAGCGGGCATTTCTTGAGGAAAAATTATTGACACGTTAGCTTAGATTGATTATAGTTTGTTTTAAAATTTGATTAGAAAAATGAGGAGGCGAGTGCAATGGTTGGTAATATTAATATTTCTACAAATACAGCCACCCTCACCGCCAATAGTAATGACGTGATGGGCGTGAAGGATTAATAAAAAGGATGGTGGATAATTGTGTTTAAAAAAGTTTTAGTTGCTAACCGTGGTGAGATTGCTACACGGATTATTCGCGCCTGTCATGAGCTGGGAATCAAAGCCGTCGCAGTTTATGCTAAGGAGGATGAGTATAGTGCGCACCGCTTTGCTGCTGATGAGGCGTACCAAGTCGGGGCTGGTGAACATCCGCTTGATGCTTACCTGGATATTGATGAAGTAATTCGGGTGGCCAAAGAAAGCGGGGCAGAAGCTGTTCACCCTGGTTATGGCTTCCTGGCAGAAAACGCTGACCTTGCGCAGGCCTGTATTGATAATGGATTAAAGTTTATTGGACCTAAGCCGGAACACCTTCGTATGTTTGGGGATAAGTTGGTTGCTAAACGTGTGGCCGTTGAGGCAGGGCTGCAACCAATTCCCGGTTTATCGGGGGATGTTAAAAATGTTGACCAGGTAAAGGATTTTGCCCACCAATATGGTTACCCGATCATGGTTAAGGCTGCTAATGGTGGTGGCGGTCGGGGGATGCGGATCATCAATGACGACCAGCAACTCACCGACGAGTTTGATCAGGCGAAGGATGAGGCGCTGAAGGCGTTTGGATCGGATGAGATGTATGTCGAAAAGGACGTCCAACACCCGAAGCATATTGAAGTGCAGGTAATTGCTGATGAGCATGGGCATGTGATTCACCTCTTTGAACGTGACTGCTCTGTCCAGCGCCGCCACCAGAAGGTTATTGAATTTGCACCTAGCGTTGTCTTGACCCCTGAGCGGCGGGTCGAAGTTTGTGGCCTGGCCGTCAAGCTGATGAAGAGTGTTCACTACCAGAATGCGGCGACGATCGAATTCTTGGCGACCCCGGATCAGTTTTACTTCATTGAGGTTAATCCCCGGGTGCAGGTTGAACACACCGTTACCGAGTTGATTACTGGGATTGATATTGTTAAGACCCAGATTCGGGTTGCGGCCGGTGAAGATCTTCATCAAGACATTGGCCTTCCCCAGCAAGACGATCTCAAGTTCCACGGGGCAGCCATTCAGTGCCGGGTCACAACAGAAGATCCCGAGAATAACTTTATGCCAGATACGGGACAGGTTACGACCTATGATGCGCCAGGGGGAACCGGTGTCCGGCTTGACGGGAACGTCTATCCCGGCTATAAGGTCACTCCTTACTTTGATTCCTTGCTCGTTAAGTGTTGTACCCGGGGTGAAGACTTCAGTGATGCCTGGATTAAGATGCTGCGGGCGCTTGAAGAATTCAAGATTTGGGGAGTCAAAACTAATATTCCCTTCATGATCAACGTATTAAAGCATCCCACGTTTATTGCTGGAAAATGCTCGACAACGTTTATCGACGAGAATCCCGACCTCTTTAGCTTTGCGCACCGGCCCAATACGCCTAACCAGTTGCTCCAATATATTGGCAATGTTACCGTCAATGGCTTTGCAGGGGTAACCAAGCGGACCAAACTTGTTTTGCCTGACATGCAAGAACCACAAGCAGGCCAACTTACACCTAACCAGCATACAACAAAAACAGTAAAGGACATCCTGGATAAACTGGGAGCCGATGCGGCGATGCAGTATGTTAAGGACCAGCCGAGGGTACTACTGACTGATACCACAATGCGGGATGCTCACCAAAGCCTTTTTGCCACTCGGATGCGGACGCACGATATGTTGCCCGCAATGAGGGTTTACGACCGGGCGATGCCTAACCTCTTTTCTGTTGAAAGCTGGGGCGGGGCAACCTTTGACGTGTGCTACCGGTTCCTTGGTGAAGACCCGTGGACCCGATTACGATTATTGAAGAAGTACATGCCACATACTCTCCAGCAGATGTTGTTGCGGGCGTCGAACGCGGTCGGTTACCAGAATTATCCGGATAATGAACTGAAGCGGTTCATTGAGCACAGTGCCGCAACCGGGGTGGATGTTTTCCGGATCTTTGACTCCCTCAACTGGATTGACCAGATGGAACGTAGCATTGCATATGTTCGGGAAACCGGCAAAATCGCCGAAGGAACAATGTGCTTTACCGGCGACTTCCTTAGTCCTCACGAGCACAAGTACACCCTAGATTATTACATGAAGTTGGCACAGTCATTAGTCGACGCGGGAGCGCAGATTATTGGTATTAAGGATATGGCCGGCCTCTTGAAACCAAAGGCCGCTTACGAACTAGTCGGTAGTTTGAAGGCTAAGTTTGATGTTCCTGTTCACCTCCACACTCATGACACAACGGGTAATGGAGTTCCAACCTACGTTGCCGCCACAAATGCGGGTGTTGACGTGGTGGACGTGGCGATGTCTTCAATGGCGGGGACAACCAGTCAGCCTAGTTTAGCCACCTTTTACTACGCGCTAGAAGGAGATAAACGCCAACCGGACCTTAATATGCATAACGTGGCGGTCTTAAACCGGTACTGGTCCAATGTCCGGCCGCTTTACAACGACTTCAGCAACGGGGTCAACGCACCGCAACCAGACCTATACCAGACGGAAATGCCAGGTGGCCAGTACTCGAACCTGAAGCAACAGGCCCAGTCACTAGGAATCAATGATTTTAGCCTGGTGGAAGAAAAATACCGGGAGGTCAATCAGTTGCTCGGTGACATCATCAAGGTGACGCCAAGCTCGAAGGTGGTTGGCGACATGGCAATCTTCATGATCCAAAACCACCTTGATAAAGACAATATACTGACAAAGGGGCAACGAGTCGACTTTCCAGAATCAGTGGTTAACTTCTTTGCTGGCGACCTTGGTCAACCATATAGGGGCTTCCCCAAGGACCTACAGAAGGTTGTCTTGAAGGACCATCCTGCAATCACGGTTCGGCCCGGGAGCCTTGCTAAACCGGTTGATTTTGCCGCCGTTAAGCAGGAACTGGCCGCAAAGATCAACCAGGAACCGAGCGAGGACGACCTGCAGGGTTACATCATGTATCCGAAAGTCTTTACCACTTACTTCCGCAACCATCAGCGGTACGGTGAAGTGATGGACCTTGATACCACGACCTACTATCAAGGCATGCGTCCTGGTGAAATTTTGCATGTTAAGTATGGTCAGGGCAAAGAAATGATTATAAAACTCGACTTTGTTTCAGCACCAGATGATGACGGTGATCGCTTCCTCTTCTTTGAACTGGACGGGCGGATCCTTAAAATAAAAGTTAAGGACAATAGCATGAAGGACAAGGTTGTCAGTGTTCCAAAGGCTGATCCCGATAAGAGTAATGAGATCGGGATGCCGTTGAACGGGAACGTGGTCAAGGTTAACGTAGCAGAAGGTGACCAGGTCAAGGTTGGTGACGTTCTGGTTGTTACTGAGGCGATGAAGATGGAATCAGCAGTTAAAGCGCCATTTACTGGTAAGGTGACGAAAGTATACGCTAAGGTTGGCGATGCGTTAAAGAGTCAGGACCTCTTACTGACATTGACTGAGGATGCTTGATAAGGAGAGTAGCAATGATGTACGAATTTCCTAGACTGACAGCACATCATATCCAGACAACCGATCAGCCAGTGGTCACTTCGACTAACGAAATGGCAAAGGAACGGTTAAAGGTGAAAGATCAGCCCTTTCTCATCTCCGCCCGGCAGCAAACGGCAGGCCACGGAAAGACCAGCCGGAAGTTTTATTCACCCGCGGGAAGTGGGGCCTACTTCACCCTTGCCTTACCCTTTAGCTACCTGGCAAAAAGTGCTGGTCAGGTAACGGTGACTGCCGCGGTCGCTGCTTATGAAGTCCTCAGCAAGCAATTCACTGTTCCCATTACTATTAAATGGGTGAACGACCTGTACTGTGAGCGAAAGAAGGTGGTGGGGATTCTTGCTGAAATGGAAATGACCGCGAATAATCAGCCGCGGGGAATAGTGGTCGGCTGGGGGATTAACCTGGCGGCACCAACTGTTCCCTTGCCGCCAGCACTTCAGTTACGTGCGGGATGGCTCGGCACCACCTCAATTGATGACCATCAACGGCTACAAATCGTTGATGCAGTCGCTGCGCACTTCCTTGACCTGTTAGCAAACGCGTCCTGGAAACACATCCTGCAGGTTTACCAGGCTCATCAATACCTTATTAACAAGCTGCTCCTCGTTGATACAGGAGCGGAACGTGTTAGGGGATACTTTGACCATATTACGGATGATGGCTGGTTATGTGTGCAGACAGATAACGGGCCCCGCGCATTCATGACGGGGACGGTTCGGGAACTGGTTTAGTAATTAAAAAAGCAGTCCTTCTTGGACAAACGCGGACGTGTTTTGACCGCAGTTATCCTTGAAGGTTCTATGATATTCGGTAAGGATAAGATGATTTCTTGTCTTTACCGTTTTTTGTTACTTGCTGTACCATTGATTTAAAAATAAAAAAAGACAACTGTCTTAAGTTATCCCCATAACCACTCAGTTGTCTTAGAAAGGATATATTCCTCATGACTAATGATATCAATTTTTGGACTGGAATCAAGGATCCTTACTTAAAACCTGACAAACCATTTTTAACTGAAGAT
>JAFEHB010000937.1_pt1 | contig 14441 bp, 17 predicted proteins | sample 9267121 | NCBI WGS metagenome assembly JAFEHB01 (sample SAMN17103336, study PRJNA684904) | human gut metagenome | isolation source: diarrhea sample from child under the age of five | host: Homo sapiens | place: South Africa: Mafikeng, Mafikeng Provincial Hospital | collected 2019-09 | reverse complement strand
GATCTTTTTGCGTAATCTGCGTTACTAAATTTGTTCAAGTTATTTCTTGCAATCTACCAAAAGGTAATTATTTTTAACAAAGTGGTCCCATGTTGCCCCCACTAAAAAGCCCCTCACCACGCACTCGGCGCGGGGAGGGGCGGTGATAATTGATTTAATTAGTGGCGGCTAGCGCGGTGGTTGCTGGTCCCGTTTATCTTGTGGATCCGGCGCTTGTATTTAGGTTGGTTGCCATCTTCTAGTTTAAAGTGGCGCATCTTGCCCAAGAAGGGGCGCCCACTGAGCCGGATCCGGGTCCACGCTTGCATTAGCTCGATCATGCCGGTCAGCTGTTCGACGCGCTTGGGCCCCTCGGTGGTAGCGGCGGCCATGATATCGTCGTTTAAACGGGTAACCAGGTTATTATGGTAGTTCAATAGCTCGCTAGTTAGCGGGGCGTTGCGGTATGAATTAAAAAGCTTTTGGATCAACTCCATGGCTTCCTTGGCGCTTTGGGGCTGGATATAACGGTGATCTGCTGGCATGATGTTCCTCGGTGATAAATTGTGAAAAGATCTTTGACTTTTGTTGACTTTTAACGGGACGGTTGGTATATTATACATTGTATTTAGCACTTAGATGGCCAGAGTGCTAAAAGGAAGTGATCAAGATGCTAACCAAACGTCAAAAAGAAGTCCTGCAAGCGATTGTACGCCAATACACCACGACCGGTCAACCGGTCGGCTCCAAGGCACTTGTCGATCACCTGGCCAAAAAGGTCTCTTCGGCCACCATTCGAAACGAAATGGCGGTGTTAGAGCACGAAGGGCTGGTGACAAAGGAGCACTCCAGTTCCGGGCGGGTACCGTCCAAGCTGGGGTACCGTTATTACGTCGACCACTTACTGGATCCGTTGTCGGTAACTAAAAATGACCTGATTGTAATTCAAAACTCGTTGGGTACCGAGTACCAAAAGATTGATGAGATCGTTTCGCACTCGGCCGACCTCTTGTCGAACCTGACGAGTTACACCGCCTTTACCTTAAAGCCGGAGCAAAAGGACGCCCGCCTAAGTGGTTTTCGCCTGGTTCCGCTGGGCAACCAAAAGGTGATTGCCATCTTGGTAACGGACACCGGGGACGTGGAGAGTCAATCCTTCACCCTGCCCCGGGGGATCGACACCGAGGCCATGGAAGCAGTCATCCGATTGATCAACGACCAGCTAACCGGGCTAACCTTACCGGAGGTGGTTAAGCGCCTCGTCACGGATATCCCGTTGCAGGTGACCCGCCACCTCCACCAACCCGAGGGCTTCTTGAACATCTTTGATTCGGTGGCTTCCCGGGCCGCTCACGAGCGCTTCTTTGTGGGGGGACGGTTGAATTTGCTAGGCTTTGCCAACCAGCAAAACCCGGCGGCGGTCCAAGAATTATACGCGCTCTTGGACCACGGCAACAATTTGCAGGCCATTTTGGATCCGGATGACGAACACGATATCTCGGTTCGGATTGGAAATGAGATTGCCGACAACCAGGTCTTAGATGACTACAGTTTGATCACAGCAAAGTATCAAGTTGACCAGTATGGGGAAGGTATCATCGCCGTCTTAGGCCCGACCCGGATGCCCTACGCCAGGACCATTGGGTTGGTGGATACCTTCCGCCGCGAGCTGGCCAAGCGCTTACTTGATCACTACCGCCGCTATTACGACTCCTAGGAGGGATTAAATGGCAAAAGATGAGGAAAAGAACTCCCAAGCTTCCGCAGCCCCAAACGAGGGGGAAGTAAAGGCTAAGCAGGAACAGACGTCGGCCAAGGAACCGGCGGCTAAGGCCGGGGAGACCGAAAAAGTTGCCGATTTGCAAAAGCAAGTTGAAGAATTAACCAAGCAACTGGATGACCAAAAGGACCAGAACCTGCGGGCCCAAGCCGAAATGCAAAACATGACCAAGCGCTTTAAAAAGGAACAGGCGCAACTGCTCAAGTACGATGGTCAGGACCTGGCCAAGGGCATTTTGCCGGTTTTGGACAACTTAAAGCGGGCCCTGGAAATTGAAGTTGAAGACGAAAACGGTCAACAACTCAAGAAGGGGATCCAAATGGTGCACGACCACCTGGAAAAGGCCTTAGCCGACCACGACATCAAAGAAGTTGAGGCGTTAAACCAACCCTTTGATCCGACCACGCAACAAGCGGTGCAAACCGTCGCTGCTAGTGGTGATCAAAAGCCGGACACCGTTGTGCAGGTGCTCCAGGCCGGTTACGTCTTGCATGACCGGGTCCTGCGCCCAGCCATGGTGATCGTGGCCCAGTAACAAACTGAAAATTAATAATTAAAAGAGGGATTTAAGTATGGCAAGTAACAAGATTATTGGTATCGATCTCGGTACTACTAACTCCGCCGTTGCCGTGATGGAAGGTAACGAACCAAAGATTATCACCAACCCAGAAGGGGGCCGGACCACGCCGTCCGTTGTTTCCTTTAAGAACGGTGAAGTTCAAGTTGGGGAAGTGGCCAAGCGCCAAGCAATCACCAACCCGAACACGGTCAAGTCGATCAAGAGCCACATGGGTGAAGCCGGCTACACCGTTGACATCGAAGGCAAGAAGTACACGCCGCAAGAAATTTCGGCCATGATTTTACAATACATCAAGAAGTACGCCGAAGACTACATCGGTGACACGGTGACCGAAGCCGTGATCACGGTGCCGGCTTACTTCAACGACGCCCAACGTCAAGCTACCAAGGACGCCGGGAAGATCGCCGGTTTAGACGTTAAGCGGATCATCAACGAACCAACCGCTTCTTCGTTGGCTTACGGGCTGGACAAGAAGGACAGGGACGAAAAGATCCTGGTTTACGACCTTGGTGGTGGGACCTTCGACGTTTCGATCCTCGAACTCGGGGATGGGGTCTTCCAAGTGCTCTCTACTAACGGGGACACCCACCTCGGGGGGGACGACTTCGACCAAAAGATCATGGACTGGCTGATTGACGGTTTCAAGCAAGAAAACGGCATCGACCTGTCCCAAGATAAGATGGCCCTTCAACGGCTCAAGGACGCCGCTGAAAAGGCCAAGAAGGACGTTTCCGGGGTTCAAGAAGCCCAAATCTCCCTGCCGTTCATCACGTCCGGCGACAACGGTCCGCTCCACTTGGAAAAGACCTTAACCCGGGCCCAATTCAACCAATTGACTAACGACCTGGTTGAACGGACTAAGCAACCGGTTCTAAACGCCTTAAAGGACGCCGAACTCAGCTTCTCAGACATTGACGAAGTGATCTTAAACGGTGGTTCCACCCGGATCCCGGCCGTTCAAGAAATGGTGAAGTCCTTGACCGGTAAGGAACCAAACCACTCAATCAACCCGGACGAAGCCGTTGCCCTCGGGGCCGCCATCCAAGGTGGGGTCTTAACCGGTGACGTTAAGGACGTCGTTCTCCTCGACGTGACGCCGCTGTCCCTCGGGATTGAAACGATGGGGGGCGTCTTCACTAAGCTGATCGACCGCAACACCACCATCCCAACTTCCAAGAGCCAAGTCTTCTCCACGGCCGCGGACAACCAACCAGCCGTTGACATTCACGTCCTCCAGGGTGAACGCCCAATGGCCGCCGACAACAAGACGCTCGGGAACTTCCAACTGACGGACATTCCGCCTGCACCACGTGGTGTTCCGCAAATCAAGGTAACCTTTGACATCGACAAGAACGGGATCGTCAACGTTTCTGCCGAAGACCAAGGGACCCACAAGAAGCAAAACATCACCATCAAGTCCAACTCTGGTTTGTCCGACGAAGAAATCGAACGGATGAAAAAGGACGCCGAAGCCAACGCCGAAGCCGACAAGAAGAAGAAGGAAGAAGCCGACTTACGTAACGAAACCGACCAACTCCTCTTCCAAACCGACAAGACCTTAGAAGAACTTAAGGGGAAGGTTTCCGACGACGAAATCAAGAAGGCCCAAGACGCCAAGGACGCCCTGCAAAAGGCGAAGGACGACAACAACTTAGAGGACATGAAGGCCAAAAAGGATGACTTAAACAAGATCGTTCAGGACCTGACCGTTAAGTTGTACCAACAAGCCCAACAAGAAAACCAAGCTAACGGTGGCCAACCAACTGGCGACCAAGGTGACGGCAAGAAGGACGACGACAACACCGTTGACGGGGACTTTGAAGAAGTTAACCCCGACGACAAGAAGTAATTAGGTCCTATAATTGAGCAAGAAGCCAAAGGCCAGGAAACCGGACTTTGGCTTTTGCTTGCTATGGTGAACTGTGCGATAATAACCTACAAAATTTAGTGAGAGGTATTCATGGCAGAAGAAGATTTATACGACGTTCTCGGTGTCAAAAAGGACGCCTCGGAGGCCGAAATTAAGCGGGCCTACCGGAAGTTGGCGGCCAAGTACCACCCGGACGTAAACCACGAGCCGGGCGCCGAAAAAAAGTTTAAAAAGATAAACGAGGCCTACGAAACCTTGAGTGACGACCAAAAGCGGGCCCAATACGACCAGTTTGGCACGACCGGCTCCCAAGCAGGCGGTTTTGGCGGTCAAGGTGGCTTCGGTGGCTTTGGCCAGAGCGGCTTCAGCCAGGGTGGTTTTGGCGACTTCTCCGATATCTTTGGTGACATCTTTGGTGGGGGCCGGGCCCGGCGTGATCCGTCCGCACCACAACAAGGGCGCGACCTCCAGTACACGATGACCCTGGACTTCATGGATGCCGTCTTTGGTAAGGAGACTTCGATCAAGTACAACCGGTCCGCCGAGTGCCACACCTGTCACGGGTCGGGGGCTAAGCCGGGCAAGTCCGCCCACACCTGTTCCACTTGTCACGGCCAAGGGTACGTCCTTCGGCAACGGCAAACGATGATGGGGATGATGCAGTCCCAAGAAGTCTGCCCAACCTGTGGCGGTAAGGGCCAAGTGATCGACCCGGCCGACCAGTGTGACACCTGTCACGGTACCGGGGTAACTGAGGAACGGCACGAACTCAAGGTGAAGGTGCCGCAAGGAATTGACGATGGTCAGCAGATGCGTCTGCAGGGCCAAGGGGAAGCCGGCAAGAACGGCGGCCCATACGGTGACTTGTACATCGTCTTCCGGGTCACGCCGAGCCGCGACTTCAAGCGGGATGGCAACACGATCTACGTCGACCAAGACATCTCGATTTCCCAGGCGACCCTGGGGGACCACGTTCAAGCCAAGACCGTTCACGGCGACGTTGACTTGAAGATCCCGGCCGGGACCCAGTCGGAAACCAAGTTCCGCCTGCGTGGCAAGGGGGTTCCGCGGGTCAACGGTAACGGGAATGGCGATGAATACGTCACCGTTCACGTTAAAACGCCAAAGACCTTGAACAAGCGCCAACGCGAGGCGATGCTGGCCTTTGCGGCGGCCTCTGGTGAAGACGTGAAGGGCGTCAAAGCGGGATTTTTTGATAAGCTTAAGGATGCCTTCGAAGATAATAAATAAGATGGTTAGCTTTCGATCATTAATTGTTTAATAAAGGCGCTCTAAAAGGGCGCTTTTTGTTTTGTTTGCACAATAATTTTTGCTAATTAAGCGGTTTTGGGTTATTATTTGGATAGAGAATATGTAGACGATGAGTAACGGCTGAAGTAGGGCTGGGGTTAGCGATGGCGTCCCCAATCAGCAAGGAAGAACCCCACCACGAGCGGGGTTCGGGCAAACCGTACTCGGGAGTCCCCTTGCTTATCATGCAGGGGGGCTTTTTGTTACTAATCGGCTACACGGGAGAAATGCACACAAAAGAGAAGAAAGGAGTCGGCCCGGGTGGGGGTCGATAGAGGGCCAATGCTTGCACTTATTGATTACGGCGCGGGCAATGCTCATAGTGTCCAAAAGGCGTTTGCCTAATTGGGAGCAAAGACGGTATTGACCAACGACGCCAAACAAGTTGTTTCTAGCGATGGAATCATTTTAACCGGGATCGGCACCTACCAGTCCGGGATGACCAACTTCATGCAACGCCACCTGATCGGACCCATCCGGCGGGCGGTGGAACAGGGGGTTCCCTTACTGGGGATCGGGCTCGACATGGAGTTGCTATTTGATTACTCAACGGAGGGCGGTTTAATTCCCGGCCTGGGCTTAATTAAGGGCCGGGTGACCGAAATCCCGAGCACCCCGCAACTGCCGGTGCCGATTGTCGGCTGGAACATGAACCGGCTGGAAACCCGGTCAGCCGCTTTAACTAAATTGATGAGGAGTACACCTACTTTGTCCACTCTTATTACGTCCAAACGGCGCCCCAAAACATTGTCGCCACGGCCGAATACGGGGTCGTCATCCCGACGATCGTTCACCGGGGCAACGTGGTCGGGATGCAGTTTCAAGCCGAAAAGAGCGGGCCAATGGGCTTGAATTTATTAAATGACTTTCTCGAAGGAGTGGTGGCAAGGTGAGTTACGTAAGTAGGGGAGGTGAAGCAGATGCTGACGAGGCGGATTTTGCCGTGCTTAAACGTGATTGATGGTCGGGTCAAAAAGCGCCTACTGGGCAGCGAGCGACTATTGGACGTTGGCGACCCGGTCGAGCTGGCCTTTAAGTACCAGGAAAACGGTACGGACGGCCTGGTTTTCATCACGGATCCCAAGTAGGCCGGCGGTGGCCAGAAATTGCTGGATATGGTCGAGGCCATTTCCCAACAGGTCTTTATGCCGATGACGGTCGTGTGCAACGTGCGGACGGTCGTGGAGGTTAGAAACCTGTTGTTAGCCGGGGCCGATAAGGTGGGGATTAGCACCCGGTCAATCATGGCGCCGGACTTTATTCCCAAGGTCGCCCAGGTCTTTGGTAACCAAAGCATCGTCGCCATACTAGATTACCACGTCGACCCGCGTACCAACCGCAAGATCGTTTGCACCCCGGGCAACACCGAACTCGATGCTTACGAATGGGCCTTGCGGGTCGTCGAGCTGGGGGTCGGGGAGCTCCTGGTTAACTCGATGGACCGTGATGGGACCGAAAACGGCTTCGATACCGCCTTTTATCGTGACTTGACCACCACCTTGACCATTCCGGTGGTGGCCTCGGGCGGGGCCGGCTCGACGGTGGACTTTGAAGAGGTCTTTGTCAACTCCGGGGTCACCGGGGCGATGGCCGCCTCGGCCTTCCACCTCGACCAGATGACGATTAGCGAGGTCAAAGAGACCCTACTTGAAAAGGGGATTTTGGTTCGGTAAGTATAGAGTGGGGAATCACCTCCTTGGCAGAATCAAGGACACCGCTGACGCGCTAACCTGTGTCCTATCCTTAGCCCACGGCCTGCTTTATGGTTGGTCCGCACTTCCCTCTAGTTCGTTAAACAATCATTAAGGCACTTCATTGACGGGTGCTTTTTTAGTTGGCCAAGCGTATACTAGTGACAATTTTATGCAGGAGGTTTTTTTATGAAAGTTGATGGCCACACCCACACCGAGTTGTGCCCGCACGGCAGTGGTGACCACTTAGAAGCGATGGTGGAACGGGCGATCGAGCTGGGCTTTACCGACTACTGGGTGACCGAGCACGCCCCGTTGCCGGTGAACTTTAGCGATGCCTTCGGGGGCCCCTTAGATGACATCCAAACCGCCTCGTTAAGAATTGACCAGGTCGATGACTACCTGGAATTAGCCAACCAGATCAAGGAACGCTTCGCCGCTCAAATTAAGGTCCACATCGGCTTTGAGTTGGATTACCTGGCCGGTTTTGAAGCCAACCGCCGCCACTTTTGGGACCACTACGGCCCACAAGTTGACGGCGGCATCTTGTCGGTCCACTATTTGCCGGGCCGCGACGGCCGCTATTACGGGGTCGATTATAGCCCCGAGGAACTAGAGCAGGGCTTTGGCGAGTTGATCACCCATCCCCAGGAACTGTACCGCTATTACTTCAGCCAGTTGCAACGGGCGGTTAACTGCGACTTAGGGCCCAACGCCCCGAAGCGCTTGGGCCACCTAACCCTGATTAAAAAGTACCAGGACCGTTTCGGCCTCGACACCGACTTTGACGCCACCACTTGGCAAGCCATTGAGCGCCTGTTGGCCCAAATGGTCGCCGACGACTGGGAAATTGATTTCAACACCGCCGGGCTGTTTAAGGCCGATTGCAACGATTTTTACCCGGGGTGGGAAATCGCCGCCCGGGCCAAGGAATTGGGGCTGCCGTTGGTCTTTGGTTCCGACGCCCACGCCACGGTCGAGGTGGGGCACGCCTACCACTTGTTTGAAAAATTTAGCCAAAAGGTTTGACCTTTTAAAAAAAGTGGCGTATATTTCTATTAAAATTTAGTGAGTAAAAAATGAGTAAGGACCAGGAGAGTAGGAGTGGGGCTCCCAAGCAGAGAGTCGCCGGCGCTGGGATGGCGATTGACCCCCGCTTCGAACCACACCTGGGAACTGGACGGCTGAACGGAGTAGGTCGGCCCGGGACCACCCGTTAGCAGGGTTGAAGTTAGCTTCAACGTGAGGCCCCTTTCGTGAGGGAGGGGTGAACGGAGGTGGAACCGTGCTCCTGTGCCCTCTTGCAGCAATGCAAGGGGGCGTTTTTTATTCCAAAGGAGGTTGAGTTTGATGCAAGATTACAAGTTACCAGCTGGCTTGCGGGACAACTTTGGTCCCCAAGCGACCCAAAAGGAAAGCGTCCGTCATTACCTAACGGGCCTGTTTCAACGACATCACTACACCCTGATCGAGACCTCCCTGTTGGAATACCGGGACGTCTTTGGCCCCTACGAGTTGCAGGCCGAAAGCCTCTACCGGATCTTAGAAGCCGATGGTCAGGACTTGGTGCTACGCCCGGACCTGACCCTGCCGATCGCCCGCTTTTTGGTGACGACTAACGTCAGCTTGCCCACCAGCTTTGCCTACGTGGGCGAGCAGTTCCGCCGGAACCGCCAGCTGACCGGGCTTTATAACCAATCCACCCAAGCGGGGATCGAACTGGTTGGCTTTCAATCACGCCGGGCCGAGTTGGAGTGCCTAACGGTGATCAGCGAGTTAAACCGGGACCTCTTTAACGGGCGGCTGCTGGTGGAACTGGGGCAGGCCAGGCTAGCCGACCTGGTCTTAGCCGACTTGCCGGCCAGCGAGCGGCAAAAAGAAGCGATCAAGGCCGCCCTCTTTAACAAAAACGTCCCCGACTACGAGGCGGCGATTGCCCCCTTTAAACGGGAGCGCCACTACCCCTTCTTGGCGGAGTGGACCTGGCTGTTTGGTAAGGCGGACGTGGTCGAAAAAATGGTGGCGCCGCTGTGGGTCAACCCAGCGGCCAGGGAGGCGATGCAGGAGGTGTTGGACCTCGCCAAGTTGGTGGCCCAGCTGGGCGACCAAGAGCTCTTGGTCGACTTTTCGACCGCCGCACCGCAGGCTTACTACACCGGGGTGACCTTCAAGGCCTACGCTGACCAAACCAGTACCTACCTGGTATCGGGGGGCCGCTACGATAACCTCCTGGCCAACTTCCAGGAAAAGAGCGAACCGGCGATTGGGCTGGGGATTGACGTAACCCTCATCGCCCAGCTGTTGGAACGGAGCGCCCCGAGGGACCAAGCGAAGCCAACCCTAGTCTTTTGCCAACTAGCCGACTGGCCGACCTTTGCCAAGCGCTACGGGGGGGATCCTGCCTACGAGGCCTGTCTGGCCGACAGTTTGGTAGCGGCCCGCACCCAAGCAGCGGCAACCGGCCAGCAACTTAAAGTCATGAACGAAGAGGGGGACTTAATCGATGCTTAAAATCGCCTTAACCAAGGGGCGGGTGGAAGAACAGTTCACCGCCCTGCTGGCCCAGCGGGGCTTTGACACCAGCCCCTTAGAAAACAAGCAGCGCCGCTTGATCATCGAAGTGGCCGACCAGTTTGAGTTCATCCTCGCCAAGGGGCCGGATGTCTTAACCTACCTGACCAACGGGGTGGTCGACCTGGGGATCGTCGGCAGCGACATCCTGATGGAACAAGACGCCGAAAGTGACGAACTCTTGGACCTAAAAACCGGTCAGTGCCAATTTATCCTGGCTTCAACCGAAGACTTTGACCCCGACCGCCCGGGACGCAAGGTGATCGGCACCAAGTACCCCCGGGTCGCCCAACGCTACTTTGCTCGCCGCGGCCAAGACGTCGCCATCATCAAGTTGGAGGGGTCGGTGGAGTTAGCCCCCTTAATTGGCCTGGCCGATGCCATTATTGACATCACCGAAACCGGCCGGACGCTGAAGGAAAACCACCTAGTCATTTACGACCGCCTCGATCAGGTTTCGACCCGGTTAGTGGCCAACCCGCTGGCCCTCAAGCAAAAACGGGACGAGATTTACCGCTTTGTCACCACCCTCAAGGGAGGAAACTAACATGAAGATTTATCAAAAGAACCTCACCGAAATGAAGCGAATCGTGGACGACTACACCAGCGCCACCGTCGACCCCCAGATTGTCGCAACGGTTGCCGAGATCATCCAAACCGTCCGCCAAGAAGGCGACGCCGCCCTCCGCAATTACGGCGCCCAGTTTGATAAGGTCGGCGTTAAAGAGTTTGCGGTCCCACAAACCGAACTGGAGGCGGCCTACCAAACCCTGCCGTCAAACCTCAAGGACGCCCTGGCCACCGCTAAGGCCAACATCACTAGCTTCCACCAACAAGAAATTGAGAACGGCTTTGCCGATTTAACCACGCCCGGGGTGGTGCGGGGCCAAAAGGTGACCCCCTTAGCCCGGGTGGGCCTCTACGTGCCGGGGGGCACCGCCGCGTACCCGTCGACGATCCTGATGAACGCGATTCCCGCCAAGCTAGCGGGGGTCGGTAAGTTGGTGATGGTCACGCCGCCGCAAAGGGAGGGGATCTCCCAGACGGTGCTGGCCGCCGCCTACCTGGCCGGCGTCGACGCCGTTTACCAAGTTGGGGGTGCCCAAGCGATCGCCGCCTTAGCCTACGGGACCGAAAGCATCCCGCAAGTCGATAAGATCGTTGGCCCGGGGAACATCTTCGTCGCCACCGCTAAGCAACAGGTTTTTGGCCAGGTCGCCATCGACATGGTGGCCGGGCCGTCGGAAATCGGGATCATCGCGGACGGCAACGCCAACCCGGACGAAGTGGCCGCCGACCTCTTATCGCAGGCCGAACACGACCGGCGCGCCCGGGCGATGCTAGTCACCGACAGCGTGGAACTGGCCGAGGCCGTTTCCGCCGCCGTTGACCAGCAGTTAAAAACCCTGCCGCGTCAGGAAATTGCCCAAGAAGCGATCGCCAACCGTAGCTTCATTGCCGTAATGGCGGACCAAGACGAAATGTTTGAACTGATGAATTCGATCGCCCCGGAGCACTTGGAACTCCAGGTCCAGGACCCGATCACCGCGATGGGCAAGGTGCAAAACGCCGGCTCGGTCTTCTTGGGCCGTTACGCCTCCGAGCCGCTCGGCGATTACCTAGCCGGGCCAAACCACGTCTTGCCAACCGGGGGAACCGCCCGCTTTGCCTCACCACTAGGGGTGTACGATTTCGTTAAGCGGACCCAGTTCTTGCAATACACCGAAGCCGCCCTGGCCGGGGTGGTGCAAGAAGTCGCCGACTTGGCCCGGGTCGAGGGGCTGGAGGCCCACGCCCGCGCCGTTGAAGCCCGTTTTAAGGAGGGAGATTAAGATGCGAACTGCCACCATTAAACGCCAAACCAAGGAAACCCAAATCGAGGTTAGCCTCAACCTGGACCAACAAAGCGGGATCCAAATTGATACCGGGGTCGGCTACTTCGACCACATGCTGAACTTGTTGGCCAAGCACGGCCGCTTTGGCCTGGTGGTCAAGGCAACCGGTGACCTAGAAGTCGACGCCCACCACACGGTCGAAGACACTGGGATTGTGCTTGGCGAGGCCCTCAAGGAGGCGCTGGGCGACAAAGTCCAAATCGAACGCTACGGCGACGCCATGGTGCCAATGGACGAAACCCTAGCCCAGGTGGTCGTCGACCTGTCGGGGCGCTCCTACCTGGTCTTTGACGCCGAACTGACCAACCCGCGGCTGGGTAGTTTCGAAACCGAGGTTACCGAGGACTTTTTCCAGGCCCTGGCCTTTGCCGCCGAGATGAACCTGCACGCCCGGGTCTTGTACGGGCGTAACACCCACCACAAAATCGAAGCGCTCTTTAAGGCGACCGGTCGCGCCCTGCGCCAGGCGGTCACGATTAACCCGGCGATTGAGGGGGTTAACTCCACGAAGGGGGTCATTTAATGCTTGCGATCATTGATTACGGGGCCGGCAACACCTATAACGTCGAAAAGGCCTTTGCCTACCTGGGGGTGCAGGCGACCTTAACCGCCGACCCGGCTAAAATTTTAGCCAGCGACGGCCTGATCCTCCCTGGCGTCGGCGCCTTTAACGCGGCAATGACCAACTTGAAGCAACGGGGGTTGGTTGAGCCAATTAAAGAAGCGGTGAAAAAGGGCACACCCTTCTTGGGAATCTGCTTAGGGATGCAGATGCTCTTTGATTATTCGACCGAATACGGCCAAACCGCTGGCCTCGGTTTTATCCCCGGCCAAGTCGTGGAGTTGCCCAAGCAACCGGGCCTCTTGGTGCCCGAAGTGGGCTGGAACCAAAACCGCTTGGTCAACCCGGCGAGCGCCTACCGGCAGGTTGACGGGGAATTTACCTACTTTGTCCACTCCTATTACGCCCAGACGCCGGTCCAAAACGTCGTCTCGGTCGTCGATTACGGGGTACTGGTGCCGGCGATCGTTCAAAAAGACAACGTGGTGGGAATGCAGTTTCACCCCGAAAAGAGCGGCACGGTCGGCCTCGGTTTGTTAGAGCAATTCTTAAAGGGGGTAGAAAAATGATTAACCCAGCCATTGACCTGCAGGGCGGCCAAAGCGTCCGTTTGAAGCAGGGCGATTTTGACCAAGCGACCCTAATTGAAAACACCCCCCTGGCCCAGGTAGAACGCTTTCAGGCGGCGGGGATCGACCGCCTCCACTTAGTCGACCTGGATGGCGCCCGACTCGGCCACCCGGCTAACCAGGCGGTGGTCAAAGCAATCCGCGACTCCTTTACCGGTATGATCGAGCTGGGCGGCGGGATCCGGACCGCCCAGGCGGTCGCCGACCACTTAAAGCTGGGGATTGACCGGGTCATCTTGGGCTCGGTGGCCGTCAAGGACCCCCAGCTGACCCGCCAGGTGTTAAATGACTGGGGTAGCGCCCGGATTGTGATCGGCGTCGACGGCAAGGATGGGATGGTGGCCACGGAAGGCTGGCTCAGCCAGTCGACGGTGCCAATGGCAACCTTAATTGGCCGGCTGGTGGAAGCGGGCGCCGTTAATTTCATCGTTACCGACGTAGCCCAGGACGGGATGATGGCAGGTCCCAACTTGAACCTGCTCGGCGACTTGCAGGCCCAGTTCCCAACCGCCAACATAATTGCCTCCGGCGGGATCCGCAACCTAGCAGACATTGACGCCCTCAAGCGAGTCGGCGTCAAAGAAGCAGTCGTCGGCCGGGCAATGTTTGAGGGGACGCTGACGCTCGAGGGGATTAAGGAGGCCAACGCCAATGCTGACTAAACGAATTATCCCCTGCCTAGACGTGACCGATGGCCGGGTTAAAAAAGGGGTCAACTTTGTCAACCTGGTGGACGTTGGTGACCCGGTAGCGATTGCCCGCCGCTACCAGGAACAAGGGGCCGACGAGCTGGTCTTTTTAGACATCACCGCCACTAACCAGGGCCGTCAGGCGACCGTCGACATGGTGGCCGCCGTCTCCCGGCAGGTCTTTATGCCGCTAACGGTCGGCGGTGGGATCCGCTCAGTTGAAGACATGCGGGCCCTCCTGTTGGCCGGGGCTGATAAGGTTTCTTTAAACTCCTCGGCCGTGGCCGATCCGGACCTGATCAGTGCGGGCGCCCGCCTGTTTGGTAACCAGTGTCTCGTCACCGCCATTGACGTCAAAACCGACCCGGCGACCGGGCAAAAGATGGTTTACACCCACGGGGGAACCAAGCCCACCGGCCTCGAGGCGCTTGCCTGGGCCAAGCAGGTCGTTTCCCTGGGCTCGGGGGAGCTCCTGGTCACTTCGATGGACAAGGACGGCACCCAGAATGGTTACGACACCGCCTTTTACAAGGAACTAACGGCGGCCGTCGACGTGCCGGTGATCGCCTCCGGGGGGGCCGGGAAGATCGATGACTTTGCCGACGTCTTTTTGAACTCGGGGGTCACCGGGGCCCTGGCCGCTTCCGTCTTTCACTTTCAGCAGCTAACGATTGCCCAGGTCAAAGAGGACCTGATTAAAAAGGGGGTGCCGGTCCGGTGGAACCAGACTTTACAAAGGGGCTCTTAACGACGGTGGTGGTGGACGCAACCACCGAGGACGTGTTAATGGTCGCCTGGATGAACGAAGCGAGCTACCGGCTGACCAAGCAAACCGGGGAGACCTGGTTTTGGTCACGCTCACGCCAGGAACTCTGGCACAAGGG
>JAFEHB010000936.1_pt1 | contig 14454 bp, 12 predicted proteins | sample 9267121 | NCBI WGS metagenome assembly JAFEHB01 (sample SAMN17103336, study PRJNA684904) | human gut metagenome | isolation source: diarrhea sample from child under the age of five | host: Homo sapiens | place: South Africa: Mafikeng, Mafikeng Provincial Hospital | collected 2019-09 | reverse complement strand
TGGATTAACGCGTAGGGTGCCGGCGATAAATACACCACTAACACTCCAAGGAACAACTGCGTTAATTGCAGCTCCAGCATCATTTAAGACACGTGTTAGAGCAGTTCTTGGTACATTATGATGATCGAAAGCTTCTTTAAAAGATTCGCCTGGTAAAATAATTGCAAGGTAATGTTCGCCAACTAAAAGGTTAACGCCGATACAAGTTAAAGCAGCAGAAATAGTTAAACCAACGATACCTTTGACAGATTCTTCAATCTTAGTGATAATCACACCGATGATGTTGAATTTGATTAAAAGTCCACCTAAAGCTAAAGCAAAAATAATCAATGCAAGTGAAGTAAGCATACTACTAATACCACCTTTTGAAAGAAGAAGGTTGATATTTTTGTTAGGTGTATGAGCAACGAATCCATTCATGATCAATTCAGTAATAGAATTAATGGAGATATTTGGATTATGAATCCAGCCTAGAATAACAGCAGATAAAGCACCTAGTCCTAATGAAGGAATTGCAGGAACTTTAAAGATAGCTAGGATGATCAACAAGATAACAGGTAACATGGTCCATGGTGAAATCCAGAAGTTATTTTGTAATTGATCAAGCATAACATTGATAGTGTGTAAACTAGCTGGTTTTGGATGTAATCCCATAAGTGTGAAGAATATTAATGAGATAAACCAAGCTGGTAAATCAGTCCAAAGAAGTGATTTGATATGAGTGTAGATGTCAATTTCTCCGGTGCTAGCAGCTAAGTTGGTTGTTCCAGACAATGGTGAAATGTTAGAACCACAAAATGCGCCAGAAACAATTGCACCAGCTGTTAGGCCAGGACTAAAGTGTAAAGTTGTACCAATACCAATAAAGGCAATTCCCATGGTAGAAACACTGGTAAATGAACTACCACAAGCAATTCCGACCAAGGTACAAACTAAGAAGACAGTAGGGAGGAAAAATTGAATAGAAATAATTTTAAATCCCCAGAACATAACAGTAGGAATGGTTCCTGAAAAGATCCAAGTAGCAATTAAAACCCCAATTGTTAAGAAAATTACAAGTGGATCAACTCCAGCACGTAAACCAGTACGCATACCGTCAATGATCGTGTCCCAAGTAAATCCACGTAAGCGACCGTAAACCATTAAAACAACAAAAGCGATTAATAATGGTGCTTGTGGTTCTTGATGTTGTCCAATAATTAGGAAACCTAAAATTCCTAGAATAATAGCTAAAACAATAATACTTTCCCCTAAACCTAAAATAGGTTCACTTTTCTTAATTAATTTCTTCATAATAAATTCTCCATTTCTTATAATAAAATATTAATCGTCACTGAAAAAATATTGATAATAATAATCCATACATCATCACTCCTTTTAAACAAAAAGTCCCACGACTGACTAATCAGCCGTGGGACGAAATTCTCGTGGTACCACCCAGTATTTATGCAAACAATTTGCACCTCAATTGCTGTATCGTAAGCAAACGCAATTCTAATTTTGATGGTTGTAATTCATTAGAATACTATGGTTTAACTTGCAGCTACCGTTAACTCTCTTAGCCGGGGAGTATCTAACTACTGGGTTCCATTAGAATTATTAGAGACCTTTAATTTATAACTTAGGTTAATGCATGCAAAAACATTTGTCAACACATTTATTTGCTAAAATTCGAAATTGTTTAAAACTAACTGCTAGTCATATAATGTAAATAACTATATTGTAGAGTATATTTGAACTGATAAAATAATTAGTTGTGAGGTGAAAATATGAATTTATGGGTAACAGGTTATAGGAGCTATGAGTTGGGAGTTTTCGATTCAAAAGATAAAAAGGTAGAAGTAATCAAATATGCATTACAAAAGAAACTCCTTGAAAAACTTGATGAAGGTTTAGAATGGGTTATCACTGGAGCACAGATGGGAATTGAACAGTGGACTTGTGAAGTAGTAGCAGAAATGAAAAAAGAGTATCCAGAGCTTAAATTAGCTATCATGATGCCTTATAGTAAGTTTGCTGGAAATTGGAATGAAGCTAATCAGGAAAGTTTTTCAATACGTTGTTCGCTGGCAGATTTTGTAGGAGAAGTTAGTAAGGAAAAATATAAGAGTCCGATGCAACTTAAAAATTATCAAAACTTTATGTTAGATCATACGGATCAGGCGATGTTAATCTATGATCCTGAACATGAAGGTAAGACAAAGTACGACTATGAAATGATAAAGAAGTATGGCGAACAAGAAGATTATCCATATGATCTAGTGGATATGTATCAGCTCCAAGAATTTGCAGAAATGTATCAAGAAAAGGATAGTTTTTAAAAACGAAAACCACCCTTGTTAGTTCGGTTTTTGTGTAGTATAATCTCAAATAATAATATTTCAAGAGGATATACAGTTAAAATACGAATTATAGAAATGGGTGTTATAAATTTTGGAAAAGCAAAAACTTATTAAATTGATAGATGTCGCTGCAGGTCGTAAAAAAGCTGATTTAGTTTTAAAGAACGCAAAGATTGTAGATGTTTTTCAAGCTAAAATTTTAACAGGAGATATTGCCATTTCTGACGGTTACATCGCCGGAATTGGTGAAAGCTATCAAGGTGTAGAAGAACGTAATTACACAGGTAAGTATGTTGCACCAGGTTTCATTGAAGCTCATATTCATATCGAGTCATCCTATGTTTCTCCAGAAGAATTTAGTCGAGTTTTTATTCCAAGAGGAACGACAACCATCTTGGCTGATCCTCATGAAATCGTAAACGTTGCCGGATTAAAAGGTTTAGATTATATGGTAAATGCTGCAAAGAACGCAAAGATGGATATTCGCTACATGATGCCACCATGTGTTCCAGCAACTAATTTTGAAACTTCAGGTGCAGATTTATATGCTGATGATATGGAAGATGCACTAAAGACAGGTGAAGTTGATGGCTTAGCAGAACTAATGAATTTCCCAGGAGTTATTAATGCTGAAGATAAGATGATTGATGAAATTCTTATGGCTAAAAAGTATGGTGCTCGAATTGACGGGCATGCTCCTCAAGTAGTAGGAAAAGACTTAAATGCATATATTGCTGCTGGTCCAGCTAACGACCATGAATGTTCGACTTTAGAGGAAGCTGAAGAACGTTTAGCGCGTGGAATGTATCTTTTATTACGTGAAGGTTCAGTTACACAAGATTTACGTAAGCTATTGCCAATTGTTAATACTGCTAATTCACGTCGTTGCTTGTTATCTGGCGATGATGTACAGGCAAAAACAGCGATTAATAAAGGACACTTAGATAATAGTATTAGAATATGTATTGATGAAGGTTTGAATCCAATTACTGCTATTCAGATGGCTACATTAAATCCAGCTGAATACTGTGGCTTGAATGATAGAGGAGCAATTGCACCTGGTCGTCGTGCAGATATGGTCGTTTTTGAAAGTTTAGAAGACTTTGCTGTTGAAGAAACTTATATTTTAGGTGAAAAGTTAAGTCAAGGAAATGAATATTTAGGTGAAGTTAACTACTATCCAATTGATAGTGTTGAATCTTCTATGCATGTTAAGGATTTTACACGCGAAAAACTTCAACTACATTTAAATAGTGACAAAGTTCGTGCAATCGGAGTAGTACCAGGTGAAGTTTTGACAACTGAAGAGCATGTGACAGTAAAGCGTGATGGCGATGGTAATTTTGTATACAACGATCAAGAAGATGTCACAAAGATTGTCGTTGTTGAACGTCACCATAACACTGGAAATGTAAATGTGAACCTATTAAGTGGATATGGTATTAAAGCTGGAGCAATCGCAATTTCTATTGGACATGACTCACATAATATTATTGCTACTGGAACTAACGATGATGACATCTTCATGGCTGTTAATGAACTCATTAAGCAAGAAGGTGGGGCAGTCGTAGTTAAAGATGAAAAAGTTATTTCACGTATGGAATTGAAGATTGCAGGATTGATGTGCAATTTACCAGCTGAGAAAATGATTGCGCAACAAGATGCACTTGATGAAGCTGTTCATGAAGAATTAGGTGTACCAGATAATGTTAACCCAGTAATGACTTTGAGTTTCATGCCATTAGCAGTAATTCCAAAGCTAAAAATTACAGATAAAGGGTTAGTTGATGTTGAAAAGAATGCTTTTGTCAGCAATGAGTTAGACTAAAATCAAATTATTTTAAAATATATCTTTCAATCAACAAAAACGTATGCTATAATAGTTTTTGTTGATGCGGGTGTAGTTTAGTGGTAAAACCACAGCCTTCCAAGCTGTTGTCGCGAGTTCGATTCTCGTCACCCGCTTATATATGTGAGTATAGTCAGTAAGTTTTTCTTACTGGCTATTTTTTTATTATCGGTAATTTTGGTATAAATAAAAAGCAGCTCTATTATAATAGAGTAAGGCTACTTAAAAATAATCTTTATTAACAAGAGATACTATTCTTCTATTTCATAGGCTAAGTATTTATAAGCAAATTGGTATCCTAGTTTTTGTGCTAAATGCAAAGATATTTCAGTATGAGCATCCCAGCTTGGATATAGGCTTTGGTCAAGGCAAGTTATTATTAATTGAGAACAAGCAATTGTTGCTAATCCTCGTCTTTGAAAATCTGGATGTGTGGCAACTTCAATTTCAATTCCATTTTGATATGATGAAAAAGAACTAGCTCCCGCAACGATACTTTGGTCATTAACAATTACATAACCAAGTCCTAGTTTTTTAAACTCATTATAATTACTATAATTTCCTACCAAGTCAGTTGACCATTCTTTTTGTAAACATTGATCATATAAATTAGCATCAATTGAGTGAATTTGAAATTCTGGTGGTAGCTTTTCAATGTTTAATTGGAGTCTGGGTATATCAAATTTAGTATCCTTGAGGGTTGCATAACGCGTAAATTTTCTGACTTGCTCACCACAATATTTCTCAATCATGTTAGCCCATTCTGTATTTTGGGGTACCATAATTAAATCAGAGCAAGCGTCGACGGCAGTAGTAATAAGGTTCAAATTAGGTTTTCCAGCAAAAAAAGCAAATGCTGAATTGATGCCTAGTATTGCTAATGCTGATTGAGGATTAGAATCATCATCAACAATAATTTGTCCCATAGTCCCATCTAGACATGACCAAATTATTGTTTGATTCCATCCGGTAAATAGGGAGTGAACCTTTTGCATAGTTTGTTCTTTCATAATTTTTGCATCCTTTCTGAATCTTTCTGTGTCTGTAATTTGAAACTTAATATTTTGATTGCAAATTTCTCTATTATAATAGATTATCAGATTGTTTTGTTTATAAATCAACATCGCATCATTTTTTATAGTAGAAACTGTCATTGTACAATTATTATAACGTACTCATTTATTGACTACTTAATGAGTTTGACCATTACAAAATAATTTGATATTATACTTTAAGTGTGCATAAACTTTTAAAGAATTAATTGAAACCTTTAATATACATAACTTTAATAGTATAATTATGCTTGAGCGATAATTTAAAGTGTTGCAGATAATGATCGTTAATACTTTGAGAATGGGTCAGGTTGACTAGCGATCTGGCTCGCCTTTTGCTTATGTTAAATTATTTTGAGAGGTGCTGCTTTTGGAAAACTTCGATTATTTACAAATGTTGGCTGGAGAACTTTACATAGCTCGTGATGTTGCCGAAGCATGTGATCCTCGCGAAGGACGTGAAATTACAAGGCAAATTAATCAAACTAATCGCAATGATAGAGAGAAGATCAAGCGTTTAGTTGGAAAGATTGTAGCACACAAAGATGATAATTACTGGATAACACCACCTGTATATGTTGATTATGGAAAACATATCACTGTGGGCAGCAATTTTTATTGTAATCTGGATTGCATTTTCCTTGATGTTAATAAAATTACAATTGGTGACAATGTTATGGTTGGACCAAGAGGGAGTTTCTACACAGCTGGTCATCCAACTGATGCAGAAATCAGAAATGAAGCGTTAGAATTTGGGTTACCAATTACTGTAAAAGATAATGTCTGGATAGGTGGAAATGTTGTAATTCTACCAGGAGTAACAATCGGTAAAAATTCGATTGTCGCTGCTGGTGCGGTAGTTACAAAAGATGTACCTGACAATGTAATCGTTGGTGGAAATCCAGCTAGAGTTATTCGTGAAATAGGGGAAGCTGATAAGGCAAAGTGGGAACGAATGAAAGATACATATTATAGAAAGAAAAAAGAATTCGAGGAGAGATAATTTTGAATACAAGAAAAAATAGCTCAGATTTTCCTGTGCGTCGTTGGTATGGCGATGCTTTTGGAATTAGTGGAGCAGTCTTCTTATTAACATTATTACTAGTAATATTTAACGTAAAGGTATTTGTTAATTTTGAAGATAATATTACTGCTACTTTCCAATCTATGTTTGGTTTACCAAAAATGGATTATAGTGGTGGATTATTAAACGATATCATGACATTTGTGGCATCTTATTTCGATACTAAGCCAATTATTGCAATCACAATTGTAGTAGGTATTGTATTGATTTTAAGACGTCAAATCAAAATAGGTATTTGGTTGATGTATGTTGTAGCAAGTGGTGGCATTATAGGATTAGTTTTAAAAGCTTTGATCAAGCGTCCACGTCCACTTCATCATCTTCCAATTGATGATGGATATTCATTCCCAAGTGGACATTCTCTAGCAAGTACTTTATTGATTTGGGCAATTATCTTCGTTGTTCTTCCTTTGATCAAGAAGGAAAATGTTCGTAGAATTGTTGGATGGTTGTTAGTTCTATTGTGGATATTAATCTTATTCTCTAGACTATACTTTGCTGCTCATCATTTTGGCGATGTCCTAGGTGGTGTAAGTTTCTCACTTGCTTGGTTATGGTTGAATATGGCGTTATATCCCAAGATTTTTATGAGAAATTAAAAATTTAAAATTTGAAAAACAGTTGAGAATTACGTTTAGTAGAGAATAAACGTTAATACTCAACTGTTTTTTTATTAATAGATTACTGTATTTTTAAATTGGATAAATTGTGCTGATTTTTATTTGAGATACGTAGTAGAAATAACCTCTAATAACCGTTGATAAAAAAGTCATAGGATATAAAATGATTATCAAAGTGATACGTGTAAAGATAATTATTGAAATGATTATAATGAGGTATAATATTTTGTTTGATTGGAAGTGGTTAACAGAAAGTGATAATTATTTAATACTTACTAAATTACATTTTTAAGTGAGAGTCTAATCTATATTTAGTATATTTGTGAGTTTAATGATAAAAAGAAAAGAGGTAATAAGATGTCAACAGTAGTTCTTTTAGGTGGAAATGGATATATTGGTCGTAATGTATTAGAAAAATGGTTAAAAAATGATCCTCAAGCGGAATTTTATGTAGTATCACGATCAGGTAAAAATTTAGTTATTGATGCACGTGTACATAATCTCAAGATAGATGTAACATCTTATGAATCTGTGAATGCCTATTTGCCAGAACATATTGACTATATTGTGGATTTCATTGGTAAACCTGAAAAAGACGAGAAAGTATTTAGAAGGGTCAATGATGAACCAGCTCAGGTTATGATGAAGATTGCGGAGGATAAGCATGTAAAAGCGATGGGATTTATCGGTGGCTTACTAGGTCCAAAGCAGTTCTTAGAAGGTAAAAAACGAATTGAAAGAAAATTACGAACATCAAATATACGAGTAGAAGTAATAGAGCCAACTTTGGTATATGGAAATGGAAGAAATGATATTTTAGCTAAAATGGTGCCAGTTTTTAAAATTTTAGGTCATTGGAATAAAAAATTTAAACCTGTACATGTTAGTGATGTAGCAACAGAATTAGTTCAAAAGATGTGCAATTAAAAGTTAGTAGGACTAATAGAAAGGTATTGTAGATAGTATGAAATTGAATAAAAGCTTTGAGCAAGCAACTTATGTAATTACCATATTGGCATTACAAAAAGAACATCATCCTGTTAAAAGTCGTGTCTTGAGTCAGGTTTTGAGAGTATCAGATTCTTACTTGAAAAAAATTTTAGTTAAGCTATCCAAAGCTGGATTAATTTCAGCTAATGCAAGTAAGGTGGGCGGATATCAATTAGCAAAATCTGTTGATGAGATTAGTTTAAAAGATATTTTTTTGCCTTAAATTTACAAATAAATGTTTTAGATTTTAAACATATAGACCATCAAATTTATGATGATGTATCCCATGTTCGTGAAGTTGAAGAAAAAATTACAACAACCTTAGAAGCAGGATTGTCTGCCTTTTATCGTCAACTTGATACTCTAACTATATCGGATTTACTCCATCAAGAAGCTTATAAGAATGGTGTTATAGATTGGAATGAGTATCTTGTTAATTAAATAGAAATAGATTTATTTTTGTGATAGTATGAAAGAATATTTTTATTTTTATCCGGATGGACTAATAAGTAAGTTAGTAATTAATATATTTTTAAAATTCAAGACATGTTTTTAAAGATTCTAAGAAAGAGTATTTCTTGGAATCTTTTTTATATTTTTAGGTATTAGTCCCTTTGATAAAGAATATTATGGATAAGCTAGTAGAGATTTCTCTGTTGGCTTTTTAAATTCTTTTATAATAGATAAAAAAATTACTATAATAAAGTAGTGATCTATATAGTATAATAGTTTACAGTAAAATACTTTACACTTTTTATTAGGGAGTACTGCACAGAAACAATCTGATACAATCTCAGGTGTATTAAGTGCAATTGGTAAACTTGAAATTGTAAAGACTCCAGGTGATACTTTGGGTAATGCTTATGGATATCTAATTGGACAATTCGCATCTGAATCAGGTAAAAAAGCTGGTGAATTCTATACTTCACAACAAATATCAGAATTATTAACAAGACTAACTTTAGTTAATGAAGATTATACAGACGGAATGACGGTATACGATATTAAAACCACGCAATCGATACAATTACAAACTGCCAGAAAAGGCGATAATACGGGAGTTCTTGGGCTTGTGGCTTAAGAAGCTTTTTTAGTTTACGCTGGATTTTATCAAGGGGATATATTGCTAAATTCTAAAAGGATAATCTTATAAAACCCTTGTCAACTGAAATAACACCCCAAGACACCCTAAACATCCCTAAAACTTACAATCCTAAAAAAATTAATAAAAATCTAATAAATCAAAAAATAATTAAGCGTTCACTATATTTGTGTATGAAATTACACACGGCCCGTGATATAATATATTTATTATCGGCATATCAGATTGTATAGAAAATAGGTGATAAGATGATGAGCTATAAAAAATTGTGGAAGTTATTAATTGACCGAGACATGTCAAAAAAAGATTTAGCTGAACTGGCTGACCTTAGTCAATACACCATCAACAAATTAAATAATAGCGGCACAGTGACAACTGAGACACTAGCTAAAATTTGCATCGCACTGAATTGTGATGTTGGGGATATTTGTGAAGTGGTAGCTGCTTAATACAGCACAGAATAAAGAATTAAAATTATAGCCTTGGGAGACGCTCATGGAATTAAAATTAATTGATAACAAGGGGGATAACACCCTAGAAAATTTAATCAGTGAAAAGGTGACGAAACATTCGAAAATCAGTATTCAAACTGCTGCATTTTCAATTTTTGCTTTTCACGCATTACAAAAGGAAATCAATCGTTCAAAGAAGTTGCGTTTGGTTCTGACGAAATCTTTCTTTGAGAAGGAAGAAACTAGTTTTTTAAAGCGGTATGAAATTGCGCAAAGTGAAGAAGATATTTCTGGAAATAAGTATGAAATTAAGCTCAGAAATAAAATGAACACGGCTTTTATTGCTCGTGAAACGGCAAGGTTGATTGAGAAAAAAGTAAAGGTTCATCAGCTGGAACCAAATCAAAATGCTTTGGATGAACTACTGATTGAAAATGAAGCAGATATTGAAGGTAATGTGGTAGTTCCTTCAATGTTCAAATTTACTTCAGATGGCTTAGGACTTACAGAGTCAAATAACGTTTCTTCAATGACGGGAATTATTGGAGAACCTAATCACTTAGCTGGTTTAAAAGCTGACTTTGACGCTGTCTGGAATGACCCTAAAAAGTCAAAAGAAGTAACAGACAAAGTGCTTGAAAAAGTCAGAACCATTTATCAAGAAAATCCACCTGAATGGATTTATTTTGTATCGCTTTACCATATTTTTCATGACAAGTTGAGTGAATTGGATGAGCAAGATATTGCGCCAGAAGGTTCTGGGTTCAAGGATTCAGTAATTTGGAATAAGCTTTACCAATTTCAAAAAGATGGTGTGATGGGCTTAATTCGTAAGCTTGAAAAATACAACGGTGCGATTCTAGCTGATTCAGTTGGTTTAGGTAAAACTTTCTCAGCCTTGGCCGTTATCAAATATTTTGAGTTGCAACGTAAACGAGTGCTCGTTCTTGCTCCAAAACGACTACGGGATAACTGGACACTTTATACACGACCTGATGTAAGAAATGTTTTAGTGGATGACTACTTTAACTACACTGTTTTGAACCACACTGACCTTAGCCGTTATAAAGGTGAAAGTGATGGAATCAAGCTGGATACTTTTCTGTGGTCTGATTTTGATTTGGTTGTCATTGATGAATCCCACAATTTCCGTAATAACGATACCAGCGTCAATCGTGAAACCAAAACACGTTATCAACGCTTGATGGAAGATATCATTCAAAAGGGACGTAAGACAAAAGTATTGATGCTTTCAGCTACACCAATCAACAACCGAATGAATGACTTGAAAAATCAGATTGGTTTCATCACTGAAGGCAAAACGGACGCGTTGGCGAAGTATGGTGTTGATGATATTGACACGACACTGCGCTTAGCACAACAAGCTTTTAATCAATGGATGGAACTGGATGAATCTGAACGGACGACTCAAAGCTTTCTTGATAAGGTCAATCCGGATTATTTCAAGTTACTGGATATGTTGACGATTGCTCGTAGTCGGAAACACATTGAAAAATATTATGCCACGACTTCATTGGGAGATTTCCCTGAACGCTTGAAGCCAATGACAGTGAAACCAAATATTGATGCATCAGGACAGTTCCCTGACTTACAGGATGTTTATGATTCAATCGGTTACTTGAACATGGCAATGTACCAACCACTTCAGTATGTGCTCTCGACTAAAAGAAAGCGCTACGAAGAATTGTATGACACTAAGGTAAAAGAAGGGAAGACGTCATTCAGGCAAGTTGACCGTGAACAAGCCTTGGCTAAATTGATTCGTGCCAATTTGTTCAAACGACTGGAAAGTTCCATTTATTCGTTTGGATTAACCCTTGACCGAATGGTTGGCGGAATTGAAGATATCCTTGAAAAAATCAAAGAGCATCAAGCGGGTAACGTGGAAATGCCAAGTATCACTGATTTTGATGATGAGGATTTGGAAAGTGCCTTTGACGAACAGGCAGTGGGGACAAAAACTAAAATATTGATTGGTGATATGGACTTGGTGAAGTGGTCCCAAGCTCTTAATGAAGATCTTGAAACGTTGAAAGAATTGCAAACCGTCACGCATCGAGTAGCACCGGACAAAGATGATAAGTTGATGGACTTGGAGAAAATTCTCAAGCATAAGTATGAGCATCCAATTAATGGCAACAACAAGAAAGTAATCATTTTTACTGCCTTTGCAGATACGGCTAACTATCTCTATGAGAACTTAGCTGACAAAGTAAAAAGACTTTATGGTCTGAATTCTGCGTTGGTGACGGGTGGTTCTACACCGAACAAAACAACCATGAAAGGTGTGGTCGTCAATGATATGAGTGATATCTTGACGAACTTCTCACCGATATCAAAAGGGCGTGACCAGATCAATCTGAACGTAACCGAAGAAATTGATTTGTTGATTGCAACGGATACCATCTCTGAAGGGCAAAACTTGCAGGATGCAGATTACTTGATTAACTACGATATTCACTGGAATCCAGTGCGTGTCATTCAACGTTTCGGGCGTATTGACCGTATTGGCTCACGTAATAAACAGATTCAACTAGTAAACTTCTGGCCAAATGTGGACTTGGATACTTATCTGAATCTGGAACAACGTGTCAAGGGACGTATGGTCATGTTAAATACGGCAGCAACCGGTGAAGATGACTTATTGAATATCAAGTCTAATAAAGAAATGAACGACTTGAAATACCGTAAGAAACAGTTGGAACAACTCCAAACTCAAGTCATTGATTTGGAAGAAGTCAATGGGGCAATTTCCATTACCGACATGACCTTCAATGACTTCAAAGCAGACTTGCAGAATGCTTTGAAAGAGCATGAGAAGTTGTTGAATGAAGCGCCGCTAGGCATGTATGCAATTACGGATACAATCAACTTCCCTGAAGCTGAACCGGGTGTCATATTGACCTTGAAGCAGCAGACGAATGACTTGGGACAAGAAAACAGTATCTTGCCGTACATTGTTGTTTATATGCGAATGAATGGAACAGTTAAAATAAACTACATGTACGCCAAGCAAGTGTTGGACTTCTTTAAAAAGCTGACGGTCGGTAAAAAGACGGTCAACCAACCACTTGTAGATGAGTTTTATGAGGAAACGAATGGTGGTAAGGACATGAGTGCCTATTCTGAAATCTTGAGTAAAGCGATTGAGGCAATCCAAGGTAAGCAAGATGAAGTAGGGATGGGTTCATTGTTTTCACCTGGTGGTACTAGCGTCCAAACTGAACTATTGGATGATTTAGATGATGTTGAGTTAATTTCATTTTTGATTATTAGGTAGGTGAGCGAATTGGAAACGAAAGACATAATCAAATGGTGGAGATTTCCAAGTGCTACAATCATCAATCGAAATCTACCAAAAACGCAAATCTATCCACATATGAAAAATGTGGCGGACAAGCAATTCTTACAAGATTCCGTCCAAAGCATTTATATGTTGGCAAGTCTGAAAACTGACAATACACATATTGCTGTGTATGAGGACGACAAGGAACTTTATCAAGAAATTCAGTTTCTTTATGTGAAAATCAAGGATAAAGGTGACTCGACTAAAATCTATAAAATGTTGGCACACCTGATTCCATATCCATTAGTTATCCTCACCGATGGACCGGATAGTTTTACGATCTACACGGGGCGATTTGAGAAGTTATCAACAGGCTTTTTGAAGTTGGTAAATGTGTATCCATCCCCGGTTTATCAAGATGAAAACTTGGAAGAAGTGTTGCAGCAAATATCACTGATTGATTTACCACGGCAGAATCTGAAAACTTTTTATGATGGACTTCGGGATGAGATTGCGACAGCTACGGCTAAGTCACAATATGGTGAAGCAGTTGGCAATATCACTGGTGAAGAAAAAGACCAGCTTGATGCATTAAAGAAACAGATTGAAGATTTGCGTGGCCAAATTAAAAAGGAACGTCAGTTAAATCGCAAAATTGATATGCAGATGAAGCTGAAAAAATTAAAAGATGAACTTTCGAGCAAAATTAATCAGTAAATATGCTTGACAAGTTAAGGAAGGAACACCAGACTATGACGAACGAACGAACGAACGAACGAACGAACGAACGAACGATTAGAGGAAGTCTCTAGTCATTCGCTTGATATCACTGAACAAAACATTGAAAAACTGAAGGAATTATTTCCTGAAGTATTAACTGAGAAAAAAATTGACTTTGATAAGTTACGTTTAATTCTTGGTGATGAAGTTGAAACAGCACCAGAACGCTATAACTTTACTTGGAATGGTAAGAAACAGGTGATGCAGTTGGCCCAGCAGCCAACGGTGGCAACGTTGAAGCCAAATAAGGCAAAGTCAAAGAACTGGGATGAAACACAGAACCTTTATATCGAAGGGGATAATCTTGAAGTGCTGAAGATTTTGCAGAAGTCTTATGCGAATAAAGTGAAGCTCATATATTTGGATCCTCCTTACAACACAGGAAAAGATTTTATCTATCGAGATGATTTTCATGACAGTATTGAAAATTATTTGGAACAAACAGGACAAGTGGATAACGAAGGTAACAAACTTAGTGTAAATACGGAAACGAGTGGTCGTTACCATACTGATTGGCTAAATATGATGTATCCACGACTAAAATTGGCAAGAAACTTATTGTCAGATGATGGAGTCATTTTTGTCTCAATTGGAACAGTAGAACAAGAAAATCTTTCAAGATTATTTGATGAAATATTTGGTGAAAATAATCGCGTTGGAATTGTGCCCGTTATTATGAACTTAAAGGGAAATCAAGATGCCTACGGATTTGCTGATACGCATGAATATGTGTTGGTCTATGCTAAATCAAAAGATAATTTAGATTTTGGTCGATTGCCAATTGATGATGAAGAGATGAATGATTGGCTTGAGGATGAGTATGGTTTGTATAAGGTTGCTGATAACTTGAGGGCAACAGGGGTTAATGCTCCACGG
>JAFEHB010000933.1_pt1 | contig 14494 bp, 13 predicted proteins | sample 9267121 | NCBI WGS metagenome assembly JAFEHB01 (sample SAMN17103336, study PRJNA684904) | human gut metagenome | isolation source: diarrhea sample from child under the age of five | host: Homo sapiens | place: South Africa: Mafikeng, Mafikeng Provincial Hospital | collected 2019-09 | reverse complement strand
AATTTCACCCGTGCGCCCTGGAGGGGGTGCCCCACCACGGTGGCCGGCAAGGTCCCCGCCTCACTCAGGCCTATTTGCGCCCCCAGGCGGGCCAGCGGTCCTTGTACCCGCTTCATCGGGCGCCGGCTCAAGGAGGCATCCCCCACCAGTTGGCTAGTGAAGGACTGGCCCGCCAAGATCCCCATCAAAAGACGGGTGGAGGTCCCCGAGTTATTCATTTGAAGGGGCGCCGCCGGTTCAACCAGGCCGGCGATTCCCCGTCCAATTACTTCGACGTGCTCCCCTTTTCGCTCGATCTCGACGCCAAGGTCTTGCAGGGCCCGTAAAGTGCTCAAGCAATCCTCCCCCGCCAAAAAGTGATCAATCACCGTGGTCCCCTCACTTAACGCCCCGATCATCAGGGCGCGATGGGAAATGCTCTTGTTACCAGGCACCGCCAGTTCCCCGTTCAGGCCCCGGCTATTAATTGTTAACGCTCGTTTTTGCATCCGTTTCTCCCTTAACTTGGTACACGCTCCACAGCATCTTTAAGTGAATGGTTTTGATTACCCGGTCGGCCGGCCCGGCAAAGGCCTGGCTGGTCAGGGTATACCGCCCGTCTGTTTGATAGCACCGGTAAGCCTGCCACTTGCTCGGGCAGGGCATAATTTCCAAGGGACCCTCAACGTTTCTCGTTAAGTAATCAATCGTGGCCGGGTGGCAATAGGCCCGTTGACCGCTTCGCCCCCGCCGTTCCAAAATGGCCAACGGGGAAAGTTCGGTGATTAGGCTGTCGATTAGCTCCAACCGGTCACCGTATTGGTAGTGTAGGTCCCCCCAACTGGCCCCGGTTGGCGTTTTGACCGCCGCGGGAATTAATAATAATTCACCCCTTAGTTCCGGGATTGACTGGTAGAGCACTTCAAAACTGGGGTGGCCAACCACCTCAAGATTTTCGTGGTCAGCCTGGTATTGCTCGGCGGCCCGGTAAGAATCGGTTACCGCCGGCCCTAAGGTGTGAATCTTCATATTAATAACCCCGCAGTTCTTCTCGATAGGCCGCTAACTGTTCTTGCAGCCGGGCCAGGTTGTCAGCGTTAAAGCTGTTAGTCAAGGCCTTGGCTAATTCGATGGCGACCACGTTTTCAATCACGATCGAAGCCGGCACGATCGCGGTAGTGTCGGAACGCTCGACGCTGGCCTTTTCCACTTCCTTGGTCACCACGTTAACCGTCTTGAGTGCCTTGTAAAGGGTCGGGATCGGCTTCATGGCCGCGTTAATAATCAGGGGCATCCCGTTGGTCATCCCGCCTTCCAAGCCCCCGAGGTGGTTGGATAAACGGTGGTAGCCATCGGCGTCGTGGCTAATCTCGTCCATCCCCTGACTGCCGGGGTGGCGACTGATCTCAAAGCCGTCGCCAAGGCTAACCCCCTTCATGGCGTTGACCCCCATCACGGCGGCGGCCAACTGACTATCTAGCTTGGTATCCCAGGAAACGTAGCTCCCGATACCGGCCGGCATCCCGTTAACGACCACCCGGATCCAACCGCCCAGAGTATCGCCCGCACGCCGGGTCTGGTCAATTAGGTCGTGAAGTTTCGCTACCCGGTCTTGAGCAAGGATCCGCAGGTCGTTTTGGGTGATGGCGTCTTTAATTTCACTCACCGTTTGGGGCTTAGTTAGGTCGGTGTCGACCGGGCCGATTGCTTGGACGTAGCCAACCAAGGTCACCCCCAAGGCGGCCAGTAGTTGTTCACAGACGTTGCCAACCGCCACCCGGATCGCCGTCTCGCGGGCCGAAGAACGTTCCAAGACGTTGCGCAGGTCGCGGTGACGGTACTTCATCCCCCCCACCAGGTCGGCGTGGCCGGGCCGGGGCCGCTCCACCTTGCGTAGGGTGTTTTCCGCGGTGGCTGGGCTGGTTGGGTGCATGATCGACGACCAATGGGCGTGGTCACGATTTTTCACCACGAGGGTGATCGGTGACCCTAGGGTAAGGCCGTGGCGGACCCCACCCAGAATCTCAACCTGGTCGTGTTCAATCTGTTGCCGACTGCCCCGGCCATACCCACCTTGGCGGCTTGCCAAATCGGCGTTGATTTGGTCCACGTCAATGGCTAGACCGGCCGGAATTCCTTCAATAATTGCGGTTCCTTGGGGGCCGTGTGATTCACCGGCCGTGAGGTAAGTTAACATAATTTTTTCCTTTCTAGTTGCTTGGCTTGATCCATGATCGTGGTAAAAACTTGCGCTACGGCGGGTTGGTAATCCTCGTTTGCCACTAGGTCGACCACCCGCTTCAATACCGCCCGTTCCCGGGTTGGATCAAAGACCGGCGCCCCGCTTGCTTGCTTCGTGCGGGCAACCGCCTCAACGATTTCAAACCTTTGCTTTAAAAGGGCGACGAGCCGTTCGTCGACTTGGTTGATCTGGTTACGGAGCTGCTCTAACTCAGCCATGGTGACGCCCCCTTTCGCTAATCAAAACGACGAGCATCAGGGCGCTACCGATTAACCCCACCACTAGGTCACCGGTCATCGCCGCCCGCATGCTAGTGGTTGACAAGACCCCGGTAATTAGCGGAACGGTGAAGGAAGCAATGCTACCAAAGAAGTAGTACACCCCGGTGACCATCCCCCGGTGGTGCGGGAAGAAGCGCATGAACAGGGTCAAACCGACTTGCATGATTCCCCCGGCGGCACTAATCCCGAAGACGAAGCTAGCCACCTGCACCATCACGGTACTGGTGCCAACCAGGACCCCTAACAAGGCGAGGACGGCAATCACGTTCATGCTAATCAACAGGTGGGTCTCCTTGACGTTGCGTTTTAAGAGGGCAAAGATCAACATTACCCCGCTGATCGAACCCAGGCTGTAAAGCGACAAGAGAAAGTGGGCCTGACCGTCGGAAAAGTTCAAGCTGTCAGCGGCAAAGAGGGAGATCCACTGGGTAAACCAAATCATCACCGCCATGGAGGTGTACCCGTATAAGACCAAAGCGATCGTGGTCACCCAGTTTGGTTTAACCTTTTTTTCTCCGCTGCCTTCTTGGGCCGGACTTTGGTTAGGCAGGGGGAAGGACAGGGGCAAGATCAAGACGAAGTTGATGACCACCAGGGCGGCCATGGTCATAAAGGACCAGCCAAACCATAGCCCGTTGGCCGTTAGTTGGGCGATGAGCAGTGGCAAGACGAACTCGCCAGCCGACATGAAAGCCTTGATTAAGATCGTGGTCGCGCCGTTACCGCCGTTTAGTTCAACGAAGGTGGTGTAGGTGCCGGCATCGAGGGCCGAGTTGGCAATCCCGGCCAGGATCGCGAAGAAGTAGGCGACGTAAATGTTGTGGCTGAAGGGGATTCCGATCGCAAAGGCTAGGTAGGCGCTCATCCCCAGCAAGACAAAGGCCTTACGGCTAAATAAGTCAGCTAAAAACCCGGTAATCAGGTAGGACAAGAGGCGCCCGATCCCAACTCCTGAAATAACAAAGGAGACAATTTTCAGGGGGCTGTTCCAAGCCGCCCCCAGGCTAGTCATGTTCTGGGCCAAGATAATTAGCCCGAACCCGTGAATGAAGTAGTTGATGTACAGCAACCAGGCCAAGCGGGCCCGGTGAATGGTGGGTGCCTTGACGGTTAAATTAGATTCCATGTTCATTCCTCCAAAGGTATAAAAAAACCGGCTAAACTAAGACGTTGCTCAGTCTAGCCGGTAATCACCAAAGGAAATGAAAGTGAGAGATGTCGCCACCATTCCTTGCTAGACTGCCCTAGCAAGGAAGTACCAAAAACCCTTGCTTAGGTCTGAACGTCGTCGTCCGGACCTAAGCGGTGCGGACGCTATTCGAAATAAGCAAAGGAAAAATAGCTGTTCGTAAGGTGGGTTAATTGATTCATGGTGGTGTTCCTCCTTCAAGTTGATAACTACATTAAAACATTCTCATTTAATCTCGTCAAGGATCAATTCTTATTATTTTATTCTAATTATTCGCAAGGAGTACTCCGGTCGACACACCGCCAGCTGTTGGTTGGTTTCCGCACCACCTTTGTTTAGTGCGTCACGTCTTTCCCTCCTAATTACACGCAAAAAAGGGACCACCCTCACCAGAGCGGTCCCCTTTAAATTAATGAATATTAACGTGGCAAAATTGCTAGACTGGTTACCTGAGCGCAACTAATCAACTAGTCGTTTTTGCCTAATCAACGCCACCCATTAAGTTGTGGATCCGTTTAACGAAGAACATCAGGATGATCCCAAAGGCAATCGAAACGACCCCCACGGCGATGAAGTACGGTACTTCGGTCGCCGATGAGTAGTACTTAACGATTTGGGCGTTGACGGCTTGGCCAACTGAATCGGCCATGTACCATAAACTCATCATTTGAGACTTGAAGGCCTTAGGGGCCAACTTGGTCGTTACCGACAAGCCAATTGGCGAGTTCAGCATTTCCCCAATTTCGACTAAGAACCAGGAACCGACCAGCCACAGCGGTGAAACCCGGCCGGCCGTTCCAAAGAGCATCCCCGGAATTGCCATCCAAACGTAGGATAACCCGGAAAAGACCAACGCCCAAGCGAACTTCCCCGGTGAAGTCGGTTGCTTTTTCCAGTGGTCCCATAAGAGGACGAAGGCCGGCGTCAGTAGCATGATAAAGAGTGGGTTTAAGGTTTGGAAGTTAGCGGCGGCAAAGTGCCACCCCCCGATGTGCAAGACCGTCCGTTGCTCGGCAAAGAGGGCCAAGACCACGGAACCGGACTCTTCAATCCCCCAGAAGATGGCGGCGGCAATGAAGAGCGGGATGTAGGCAACCACCCGCTTGCGTTCTAACTTAGTGACCTTCTTTGAGTGCAGCATCATTACGAAGTAAACGATTGGCATAGCAATGGCGATCATCGTGATTAAGTTGATGACACCGTTAACGTTGAAGCTGTGGAAGACAGCCATGAGCCCCAGGACCGCCACTAAGGCGATGACGATCACCGCCGCCCACTTGATTACCGTCTTTTTCTCCGCTTCTGTCAGCGGATCGTCCGGGGTCAGGCTACCTTCGGGTAAGTACTTTTTACCGTCCCAAATGTATTGGAGCAAGCCAAAGAACATCCCAATCGCCGCTAGGGCGAAGCCGGCGTGAAAGTTTTGCTCGCTACCAAAGAGGTGGAGACCAAAGCCGCCAGCGGCCCACGGCACCGCCCACGGGGCAACGACGGCCCCCAGGTTGATCCCGAAAACAAACATCGAAAAACCAGCGTCACGGCGCCGGTCGTTTTCCGCATACAAGTCCCCGACCATTGACGAAGCGGACGGGTTTAACAGCCCCGACCCAATCACAATGAAGACAATTGAACCATACAGGGCGCTCACCCCAAAGGGCAAGGAGAGGCAGATGTGGCCCAGCATGATGGAAAAGCCCCCTAAAAAAACGGTCCGGCGCGTTCCCCAGACCCGGTCGGCCAGCCAGCCCCCGACAATCGTCGAAATGTAGACTAAGGAGCCATAAATTGACATAATCGAGGCAGCCGTAGTCTGGTTAATTCCCAGGCCGCCCTTAGTAACGGCGTAATACATGTAAAAAAGTAGGATTGCCCGCATCCCGTAGTAGGAAAACCGTTCCCACATGACGGTGAAAAAGAGGGTCGAAAGCCCCCGCGGTTGGCCAAAGAAGGCCGTATCCGTTTGTCGATCCATTAGATATCTCCCATCTGAATGTATAATTATTAACAATAGGTTCAATTATACAACCATTGCATATTGGGTCAAGAGAATGGGCTTAGTTGAACGCTTCCAAGAAAAAAATACCAAGAAATTCACCAAAATCACTTGCATTTTAGAAAGACTCCGGGTAAGATAATTAAGTAATTTAATTGGGCTATAGCCAAGTGGTAAGGCAACGGTTTTTGGTACCGTCATGCGCTGGTTCGAACCCAGCTAGCCCAATAGTATGGCGGTCACGGTTTCGTGATCGCCATTTTTTGTTATTAAAGGAGGAATTTCAATGTCATTACCGTTTCAGGCAGTCACCTTTGATATGGACGCTACCTTCGTCCACGACGATAAGAGCTACGACCACGCCCGTTTTGAACGTATCTTATCCCAACTTGAGGACCAGGGGGTCAAGGTAATCGTGTCGTCTGGCAACCAATACGAGTGCCTCACCAATTACTTCCCGGACACTAAGGAGCGCCTCTACTTCGTGTCCGAAAACGGCGCCCACGTGGTCTACCAAGGCCAAGATCTGGTGCAGACCACGGTTGAGCAAGCCGTCGCTGACGAGGTGATTCGGTTCTTGTGTAATGACTTGAAGATCACCCCTTCCCTCTCCGGGGTTAAGCACGGCTACGTTTACGCTAAACTCCCCGCCGCGACCCTTAAGCGCCAACAATTTTACTTCCCCAACCACGTACTGGTCGACGATTACAAGGACCTGCCGGCCGATCGCTACTATCAGCTCTCCTTTTTACTGGACCCAGCTAAGGTTGACGAACAATTGGCCGCCCTACAGGACCGCTTTGGCAATCAAGTTCGGATTACCCCGAGTGGTAACGGCTCCGTTGACGTAACCGTCCCGGGGATTAACAAGGCGACCGCCCTCAACGACTTGCTCTCCTCTTGGGGCCTTTCCGGTGCCGACCTGATCGCCTTTGGTGACGGCGGTAACGACGCCGAGATGCTCAAGCTCGCTAAGTTTGGGTACGCAATGAAAAACGCCGGCCCGGTTGCCATCGCCGCAGCTAACCACCGTACGGCCCTCGACAACAACCACGACGGTGTCTTGGCCGTCCTAGAAGACTACCTCACCAACCAAGGCTAACCCCAAGCCCCTCCAATGTGTTACAATTAAAGTTACACAAAGGAGGGATTTTTATGTTGATTACCGTCACCGGGGCAACCGGCCACCTGGGTCGCCGGATTGTCCATCAACTAAGCAAAACTCTTTCGCCCAATCAAATTCGGATTGGCGCCCACAACCCTAGCAAAGCCGCCGCTCTAAAGGAAGCTGGCTTTCAGGTTGCCCACTTAGACTACCAAGATCCCGCTACCCTGACTCCCGCCCTGGCCGGGAGCGACGTGGTCGTTTACGTCCCGTCGTTAACCTACAGTTTGACCGGCCGGGTAACGGAACTGGAGAACCTGTTAATGGCGATCAAGGATCGCTAACGTCCCTTCCATCGTCGCGGTCTCTTTTTTTACCGATCAAGCCAATAACCCCTTCCGGATGGCGCCCTTTTACGCCTACTTACCTCCCCGCTTAGCCGGGAGTGGGCTTAACTACGCCGTCATCAAAAACAGCCTCTACGCCGACCCACTGGTTCCTTACCTACCGGAACTGATTGAACGGCAGAACGTTATTTACCCGGTTGGCGACCAACCAATGTCTTTTATTTCCCAGGAAAACTTCGCCGAGGCAATCGCTAAGGTCGCCTTAACCCCCGCCCTGCGGGATCACCACCAAACCTACCTCCTTAGCCAGTCAACCAGCCTCCCAATGACCGAACTAGCCGCCATCATGACTAAGGTTAGCGGCCACCGAATTGGTTACCAGCCGGTTTCGGTTGCTGAGTTCGCCCGGTTATACCGAGAAGAAGGGGATGGTGACGAACTGGCCTCGATGTACCAAGCTGGTGCCATGGGCCTGTTGAGCGGAACTAGTGATGACTTTTGGACCATCACCGGCCACGCCCCCACGTCAATGGCTGATTTTTTGGCCGCTAACTACCGCCCCGAATAAATGATAAGAAAAAAAGCTGGAGACGACGCCGTCTTCAGCTTTTTTAGCTTCCCTCACTTAATCAACGGCCCGTCGAGTAGGTTGGGGCGCACTCACTCCTATTTTCTCCATAAGAAGTCGATCAGGTAGCGGTCGACCTGGGCGTTGCTATGCAGTTTGGAGTGTTGTGCTTGCTTACCAGTAAAACGGTGGGCTTGGTATGACTTGGCCCGGCCGCTCACCAGGTACTTAAGCGTCTCACTGGAAATGTTGGCAACGCGGCCGTCGCTGCCGTTACCGATGTCGCCGTACAGGTTGAGGACCGCCGCTTGGCGTGGGTAGACTTGGCGCAACTTCAAAAGCTCCTTAAAGCTGTCCGTCATCTTGTTAGGCTCCCCCGTCTTTTGGTTGATAGACAAGCCCGCCGGTTGGTCGTAACCAAGAATCCCGTCGAAGTGACCGGCAATGTCTACCTGTTTTTTTTAGCTGGGGAAGTTTCTTATCGTTGGCATTATTAACCAGGTAAAAGGTAATCGCCATGTTCCCCATCGAGTGGCCAACCATGTTCATCTCCTTAAAACCGTACCTCTCTTGAAGGGCAACAACCACGTTTTTAGCGTAGCGAGCGTCTACTTGGTAGTCGGGGTTACGGTTGTTGGCGAAGTTGACTTCGACAATTGGGTTGATGGCCCCCTTTTTGATCGTCCCCACTAGGTTAACCGTCCCCTGCTTAGTGACTTAGCGCGGATGATCGTCTTGGTTACCCCGGCTTTTTGCGCCGCTTTGGCCATGTGATCTTCGGCGTTGGCGCTGGAGCCATAGCCGTGGAAAAAGAGCGTGGGCGTCGTTGATTGAACATATTTTGTTGAATTTAATTGCCTAGCTTGGGCCCGGACTAGCCAGGTCCCCGCTAGCGCTAATACACAAATTATGGCAATCATTATTACCATGCGCCGATTTTTATTATTTTTCATCCTAACTTCTCCTCCACTCACTTGTATAAAAACTTAAATCGCCGTTATTTTATGAAAAAACAACTTCTTTCTCTAAATTATCGTTAACGGTTTCATCGTTGTCAAATGCCCGTTTTAAGGCAACAATAATGCATAGGGGGCATTAATTAGTTGGTAAAGATTTTCTTAAAGATGAGAAACTTTTAACTTACGAGGCTAAAAAAACTATGGTAATGTAATCAATTGTGAAATCAAGAGAAGGAGTTGTAAATTAATTTATGGAAAAAGTTCAAATGGAACAAGCCCATCCACGTACCACCTCAGCAAGCCGGGTTCGGCACCCTAAGCTTGCCATGGTTTCGATGCTTCTCGGCGCCTTTGTCGGGATGTTTTCAGAAACGTCCCTCAACATTGCCTTACCAAAGTTGAGCATTGCCTTTAACATGTCGACTGCCACTTTGCAATGGTTAGTAACGGGTTACATGCTGATTATTGGGATCATCATGCCCCTTTCATCAATCATCTCAAAGTGGTTTTCAACGCGTAAAATCATCATCTTTGCCTTATTGGTCTTTATTTTAGGGAGTGTACTTTCGGCCATGGCCCCAGGCTTTGCCCTCCTATTAACCGGGCGTATGATCCAAGGGATCGGGACCGGGCTTATTTTGCCGCTAATGTTCGCCGTTGCGATGCAAATCTTCCCACCCCAAAAATTAGGGGCCGTAAACGGGATCATGGCATTGGTAATCATGTTTGCTCCCGCCATTGGGCCAACCTTAACCGGGTTGATCTTAGGGATTGCAAATTGGCGTTTGATCTTCTGGTCCTTCATTCCCCTGCTCGTGATTGCCTTAATTTTTGCGGTCATGGAACTGGAAAACGTCGGTCACATCAGCAAGCCGCGTGTTGACGTATTATCAATCATCGAATCAATCATCGGTTTTTCCGGGATTGTTGCTGGGGCGAGCCTTTCTAGCCGTTACGGTTGGGCTAGCTGGCAGGTAATTGTTAGTTTAGTAATTGGCCTTGTCGTCTTATTCCTTTATGTACACCGTCAACTAACGTTAGAATCACCAATTCTAAACCTGAAGGTCTTAAAGAACAAAGAATTCACCGTTGGGACCATCTTGGTAATGCTGGACTTCGCAATCATCCTGTCTGCAATGTACCTGATGCCACAATACATTCAAAACGGGGTGGGAATTGCCGTTGCCTTAACTGGGGTGATCATGCTTCCTGGTGGGGTGATCAACGCCGTGACCTCCGCAATTGCCGGTCGGTTATACGATAACATTGGTGCACGTCGGCCCGCCATTCTCGGTTTTATCATCGCCTTTATCGGGGCCGTTATGTTAGCCATGGCTTCCGATACCGCAAGCATTGTTTATATCATCGCCGCTCACGTAATCTTAATGATCGGGGCGCCTTTAGCAATGTCGCCCGCCCAAACCTCCGCTCTGAACTCCCTGTCCGGACGGGAAGCTGGTGATGGATCTACAATTCTCAACACGATGCAACAAGTCGTAGGTGCTTTAGCAACTGCCTTTGCCACTTCCTTCTTGGAATTGGGTCGTGGAGCAGCCACCGGTTCCGCCGCCGCCCGCTTTACGGCGGGAAGCCACACCGGTTTTTACTTTACGATTGCCTTAATTATCGTCGCCTTCATTGTTTCCTTCCAACTTAAGGATCGCCAACGGGGCCACTCAATTAAACTTGACGAAAGTGCTAAGAATTAACTATGATTTATATCAGGGACCCTACATTGGGAACCTGATTTTTTTGATCATTGGGAGGATTAAAAGGTGCGTAAATTAACAACTGATGGTAAGTGGTTTGACGTTCGCTATAACGATGAATTAGATGACGACGGCCTGGCCAACGAAATGTCAATCGTCCCCCGGGACCACCAACTCTTCTTGTTACTATCGAACCAAGCCGTCACTGGTCAAGACCAAGTTGACGCTACCTATTCCATTACCAAGGACGAAGCCATCGCACTTCGCGACTACCTTAGTAACTGGCTCAAGTCAGATCAATAACGATACTTAAACCTAAAAAGGGGCCAGGAGAAAATTTCTCCCGGCCCCTTTTAAAAACTTTGAATGTTACACAGCAGGCTTAGCAAGCCCAATCCACCACATTGGCCAGCCGCTTTTCCCGAGGGACCATGGTGATCGGTTAAGAACTGCCAATTAGCGGCAATTTTGACGTTATCTCCAGTCCTTACTTGGCTCGACGCCGTTTGAACACTAGGGTGGCCAAGGCTGCCATTAGGGTCCACCCCAGCCCTACCAAGCTAACCTTCGCCCCCAGCGTCAGTCCTGGTACGTGATAGCGTAAAACAACGCGGTGGTGTCCCGCTGGAAGCCGAAGCCCCACGAAGGCCTGGTTAGTACGTAGCAACTTAACCGCCTTTCCGTTAACGGTGGCCGTCCAGCCGCTCGAATAAGGGATTGACGAAGTTAAAATCCCAGTCCGGTTCGTCGTGATCGTCCCTGACACCTGGTTAGTCTTGAAAGTAAGGTCCTTTAGGGCGTGGCTTTGAATGGTTTTAACTTGTTGATCATACTGTTTACCCAACTTTTCGGCTTCAACCGTATACTTTAGCCGGTAGGTTCCTAGCTTACTGAAGGTAACGCCGACACTTTGGGGAAGCTGACCACCAAAGTACCCTAAGTTCAAAGAGCCATCCGTTACTAACTTAAAGAACGAGAGGATTGACTGCTTGGGTTGGGTGATTGTCTCTTCCCCCTTTGAAGAAGTGAGCGTAATCGTAAACGACTTATCGGGAGCCCCCTTTAGGACTAGCTTACGCCAATTTTGGTAGCGGGCAAACTTAGCGTTATACGTTGAGCCCGGGTTGGTCAGCATGTACTGATCGTGGGCCGCCTCGTAAGCAAGCTCTTCTTTCATACTGAAGGGGGTGAACTTAATGGATGAAACGTCAACGTGCAACTCACTCCCCTTGGTAGCTTTAGCCACGGCCTTTTTAGTCAGGTCCGGGAAGGTCAAGCGATAGGTTTCATCTGGGTCGGTTTGAACCAACTGGCTAGCCTTGACCGGGGTTAAGCGGTTAGAAATCAAGGTGGCAGTTAACTTCTTAACCTCCCCAGCGAGGTTGGCCTTCTTTAACCCCTTAATGGCGACTTGGTTACCCGCCACCACCACCCCACTTGCCAAGGCCCGCTCCTTTTGGGTCGCCGATAACTTACGGTAGGTCGCTTGGCTGATGGCGGTGTCTTGCCAATACAAGAGCGGGAAGGCGTTTTTGGTCGTATAGCGGCTGGTCTGAATCGTCGTTAGATCCGCCGCCGTCTTGGCATTGCTTGGTTGCCCCTGGTCGTAATTGATGATGGGCGTCGTGGTTTTATCCAGGGTGTAACCGGCCGGAATCTTGGTGGCGTTATCGCCATTAGACTGGACGAAGAGGTACTTGACCCCCAAGAAGTTGTTTAGGACCGTCCGATCGTCGAGTTGGTTGAGCGGAATGTTAGATTGGTACTGCACGTTACCCAGTGACCGTGAGAACGCCCCGACGTACTTGTTTTGAAGTGAATAGTAAGACTTAACGGCGTTCAAGCCACTGGTCAAATCGTTGTACATCTTCAACGAATTGATGATGTCATTATTGGAGATCGTGTTGACCCGGTAAAAAGACTTTTGTGCCAGGCCCTGATTTAGGCCCCCGTAGCGCTGGCTGGTAATTGCCTGGTACTGGCCCCGGGTGAGCATGTCATTGGCAAAGCCACCGTTATAGGGTAAGGCAGCGTACAGGGCGTTAAAGCAGACGTTAGCTAAGATTACCCCTAATAGCCAGCGTTCGCTCCCCGGCCCCGGGTGACCAATTGCCCGGGAAATAATCATCAGGGACACCAACAAGAAGATGACCGGCACAAAGAGGTCATCATCATTTTGGAAAAAGTAGGTCGCCAACAGAACTAGCAGGTAGCCCCCGGTGGCCAGTATCATAATCCTGAGGGTTCTTTGGTCTAACGTGGGGACATTTTGCAATAAGACGCAGACCGTCATCGCCAGTGGTAAGTAAATTAGGAGCGTCCACCGGTTGGAAGCCGACATCATCCCGTTGAAAAAGGCCCCGCAGGCTGGAATCAGGAGCATCACCAAGGAAAGGGCCAAACTGATGGCCAGCAGGGGGTATTGCCGGGGACGGGTGTAGACGTAGACGATGGCTAAGAAGACGATTGCCGCCAGTCCCAGCGCCGACCAGAACATGAAGGTCGTGTCCCCACCGTTAATTAATTGCTTAGGTAAAAAGAGGTAGTAGTACAGCGGATAGGTCTTCAGGCCGTTAGCGAACTCGGCCCCCGCCCGGGTCGAGTTTTGAACCGCCAGTAGCTCTGGAACTAATAAGACCGCCGCTAACAAAATGGAGGTCACGGTTGCAAAGACTAGCTTAAGCAAGGTCTTTCCGTAGTCGAGGGCACGGCGGTAGTGAGTGGCCACCCGTAAGACCAAGTAAATGATCGTCCCCACCCCCACCACGAAGGCGAGGTAGTAGTTAGCCACCAGCATCCACAAGAAGGCCCCGGTCAAGGGCCAAGCACTCCCCCCCTTTAAGACCCGTTCCACTTGGATGACCAACAGAGGAAAGAGCATGAAGGTGGTGGTAAACATTGGCTGGGCAACGGCCACATACAAAAGGTAAGAGTTAACCATGTACACCGCCGTTCCCGCCAGGATGACCCGGTCAGAAAAGTCGAAGTGCTGGGCAAAGTAAATGAAGGCCAAACCAACGCAATACATCCGCAAGACGATGATGACCTGGTAGGCCAAGGTAATCTTGGCCGCCGGAAATAGGAGGGCCAAGTAAGCGAAAACGTCGCCAATCGTGTAATAAGAATAAACCTGAAAGGTATCGGTGCCGATCCCCATTTGCCAAGACCAGGCTTGGTGACTTGAAAAGGGGTGGTGGAGCCAGTTAAGTACGATCTCCCGGTACTTAGCCATCAGTGGGAGGTGCTGGTTTAAGGCATCCGTGTTCCAAATCAGGGTGTGGCCGGTCACCACGTAGCCCCCAAACATTGCCAGGGCAATTAGGCCAAACATCAGGGTGTATTTAAGATACAGAGTGCCAAGTGGGCGGCGGCGAAAAGAAAAGTCCATAATTATACCTACTTCAAAAAATTCATAACCCCTTCATTTTACCGCATGCCATAACGGCTGGGGGAATCTTAACTAAAAAACTAGTTAAGAATCGTTTACGAACGGGGCACTTGGCCAGTTCTTTTCCTTGCTAATCTTTTTCCTGATGTAAGTATAGCTGGTGGCTACGGGGGAACTCGCGTTTAAAGGCTTGTAGTAGGGCGTGTTTTGCTTGACCATCGCTAAGGTTAAGGGAGATTTGTCCGGTGTAAAATCCCCGCTCGTCGATCACTACGGCCGCCGTCCCCCGCTCGATCGTTAGTTGGCGATCCTTCTTGCGGGTTAACAGGGTGACCTTAGTGACCGGTCCCGCTTTGGCCGAACGCCTTCACCAGGCGTTCGGCCTGCTTGACGTTAATACTCTTCATTTGCTGACCTCCCGCAATACCCGGCTCACTTCGCTGGTGAAGGTGGCCTTTTGTAAACTAGTAGAAATAAACCAGATCCGCGCCACCTGGCCGTCTAGGGTGAAGGCCACCCGGACTGAACCGAGTTTAGCCAGGTTGCAGCGGAGCTCAAAGCAGGGGCGCCCGGCCACTGGCTGGCGGAGGGCTAACTTGACCTTTGTCAGCCCAGTCGCTTGCTCCCGTTCCAAGATTGCCCCAATGCGTTCCTTAGCTAGGGCTTGACTGCCAGCGTGCTTTGTCAACCACCACTGACTAAAGTCAGTGGCTTGTGAGCCGAATATCATCACG
>JAFEHB010000931.1_pt1 | contig 14537 bp, 10 predicted proteins | sample 9267121 | NCBI WGS metagenome assembly JAFEHB01 (sample SAMN17103336, study PRJNA684904) | human gut metagenome | isolation source: diarrhea sample from child under the age of five | host: Homo sapiens | place: South Africa: Mafikeng, Mafikeng Provincial Hospital | collected 2019-09 | reverse complement strand
CCACCGTGAACGGCCACATGAACTTCCATCCACGCCAATCGGCCTTATGCTTGTTGACGCGGGCCTCGGCCGTGTGCAGATCCGCCTCCTCAGGCAGGATTCCCACCGTTGGCTGCGAGGCTGCGGCCATTGTTTGATCGGACATAATCGATTGCTTTCTTGGGATACGGATTGCTGTGCTGCGCCCGCTATCAGGGGGGTCGCTCGATTGGAGCGGTCACGTCAGGTGAGGGCATGGGAAAGCGGAGACACTGGGGAGCATCCCCGCTGTGGGAGATCAGGCGGCTAGGCGGAAGGAGAGTGGCCTAGCCGCAGGTTTTGATTGTTGGTCAGTGCCGGATGTACCGGCAATAGATCGGATTGTGTCACTTGACGGTGACGTTGTAGCCCTGCTGCTTGCCTTGCTCGGCCAGCTTCTTGGCGTAGTTCTGGAGTGCTTCTTCCAGGGTGATGTCGCCGGAGTAGGCCTTGGAGACTTCGTCGCCGTAAGCGGTCTGGGCGTACGGGTTGTACGGCAGGTACTGGAACTTCTCGGTCGGGCGCTGAGCTGCGGCGGAAAGGACTTCGTTGACGTTCTGACCGCCGAAGTAGTCGTTGGTCTTCTTGTTGGACTCGGTGGTCGGGTCGGTGAAGGAGTCTGACTTCAGGATCTTCTTCAGGGACGGGAAGGTACCGGTGTCGGCCATGGTCTGAGCGCCTTCGCCATGAGTCATGTACTCAACGAGCTTGTAGGCAGCGGCCTGGTTCTTGGACTGCGAGGTGACGGCAAGTGCGGAGCCGCCGTCTTCGGCGGAGACTTCCTTGCCGTCCTCCCACTGTGGCAGCTGGGCGACGCGCCAGTTGCCGGCCTGATCGGGGGCGCCGGTCATGAGGTTGATCGGCATCCAAGCGCCGATGGTCAGGGAGGCGAGGGTGCCATCGTTGAGCTCGCGGTTCCAATCGTCGGACCAGTTCGGGGTCTTGGTGTCCACGAGGTCTTCGTCGATGAGCTTCTGGACGAATTGGATATAGCGCTGCATGCCCTCGTCCTTGGTCATGTTGATAGTGATGTTCTCGCCATCGACCTTCCACGGCTGGGCGCCGGCCTGCCAGATCTGGGCGGTGAAGGGCTGGTAGTCGTTGGACGTGCCGGCAAGGTTGGTGATGTAGGAGCCGATGGCACGAATCTTCTTGGCGGCCTCGTAGTAGTCGTCCCAAGTCTTGATGGACTCGCCGTCCACGCCGGCCTTGTCGAACACTGCCTTGTTGTAGAAGAACATTTCAGGGCCGGAATCAATCGGCAGAGCGTACGGCTTGTTGTTGTACTGGAGCTTGTTCCACGGGCCGGCGGCGAAGTCGTCGGCGAGCTTGTCGGCACCGAACCGGCTCAGATCCACGAGGCCATCGGTGACGGCGAACTGGGTGACGGTCGGATCTTCGAGCATCACGACATCCGGGGCGCCATTGCCGGCGGCGATGGCGTTGGAGAGCGCGGTGGAGGTCTTCTCGGCGGTGCCGGTGTTGTTGAACTTGACGGTGATGCCGGGGTTGGCCTTCTCGAAGTCAGCGAGGATTTCCTTCATCGAGTTGCCGGAATCCCAGCCCCAGAACACGAGTTCGGCCTTGTCGGCGTCACCCTTGTTGACGCTGTTGTCGTTGCTGCTGCCGCAGGCGGCGAGACCGACGAGCGTGGCCACGGCTGCCGTTGCCGCGATGACCTTCTTGGTGTTGCGCATGTTATCTCCTCCTGGACCATTGGAGTTGGCTTGCGGGTGGTTGGCTTTCTTCCGACTGGCTTCCGGTTTTCGTCCGGTTACTTCTCGGTTATCTTCCGGCTGTCTTTGGCTGCCTTCCGATTGCCAAAAACGAATCGACTGCTGCGTTGGATTTCAATTCGTTTGGCCGCTTGCGAAGTCTCCTCTGGCCACCTTTCCTTGGGGTGTTTTCTTTGGTACACCCGTGTACCAATACCTAAGATGATACACCTGTGTACCAATTTGTCAAAATCACCCAACACGCCTGATTTTCTTGCCTTTTCCACGCTTTCCACGTGAGCAAATCTCCAGTCGAACAGCGACTTGTCTCAGAGGCTCTTCTCCCCTCCCCCAACGTGAGTAGGTCCCGACTCTCAGCACACCACCAAATACGCGTAGCATGCTCGTGAGTCTCCAACACCACACACCACGGCGCGATTCCACCACTCAGCCGCCTCACTAGTGCCCACATTTGCAGACATCCAACGCCATATGACAAGAATCTGACTAGTATAGACAGCCCCCCATAGCTGTATTGAGAGGAAGAGCACATGGCGGGCCTGTTTCAAGCTGCTTCCAAGCAGCGCAATCCCTTGGGAACAACCATACGTACTCACGGATCAGGCAAATATACGTTCGGTCTGGCCTTAAGCGCCGGCCGATATCCGCGGTCTGTCTGCCTTTCCCTATCAGCTCCTCGCGGTATGCGGCATCTTCCTGACCAATGTCATCAACTACATCATCGGCACCGAACAGGCACGCCTTCGCACTGACGACATCCATGCATCGGTCAAACTCGAAACCGAAATGTCGCATGAATTTCACGACCTGTTCCGCCCGGGGCTGTGGAAGGCGCTCGTCATCGGCGCTTTGATCAAGGCGTGAATGCTGCGTTGCGTTACTGCATTGTCATATTGCCATGTTGCCATGTTGCCGCGTTATTGCATCGCTACGTTGCCACGTTGCCACATCACATTGCATTGCCGCATTGCTGCGTTGCCGCATCACATATCGCAACACAAACGCAGCAACGCAATGACAACCGGAGATGGCATCGCCGCCACCCGCGAGGAACCGCAATGCAACGCGGTAACGTAACGCAATGCGATGCGATTCCCGCGTAGTTACAGACAGTTACAGATTGAGTACCGCATCAGCAATGCGCATGGCGGATTCGCGGTGGGAGACCAGCACCACAGCCGCACCGCGCTCCTTGTCTGCATGCTGCTCACCCACGGCCATAGCGTGAATGGAACGTAGAATAATAGCCTCGTTCAAAGCATCCAAACGGCTGGTCGGCTCGTCGAAAAGCACCAGACCAGCATTGCGCAGGAACACACGAGCCAAACCGATACGCTGGCGTTCACCTTCGGATAGACGGTCGCCCAGCTCGCCTACCTGAGTATCAAGGCCATCGGGCAAGGAATCGATGAGATCAAGCACGGAGGCCTTGGCGAGAGCCTGACGCAAACGAGCGTCGAGACCGTCAGATGCTGCCACCTGAACGGCATCGCCCTCTGCCGATTGCGCCGCCAACCGCTGCTGTCGGGAATCAACGGTCTTGGCACCCACTTCCCCATTGCCCGCAACATTTGCAGCTTCAACCTCGGACTCAGGCAAAGCAATCAGCAGATTGTCTCGGATAGAGCCATCAAACAGGTGGGTTTCCTGGCTCATCATGGCCTGAATACGTCGGCGAGCATGCACATCGACCTCGGGCAACGGCGTGCCGGACAACGTCACCTGACCGCGCTGCGGATCCCAGTAGCGCAGCAGCAGCTTGAGCATGGTGGACTTGCCCCGGCCGGACGGCCCCTGGATACCCAGCACGCCATGCTGCGGCACGTCAAGTGAGAAGTCGGACAAGACTTCGCGCTCCCCCGCATATGCAAAGGTGACGTCATCAAGACGCATGCCCATATACTCCTGCGGCACAACAGTACCGTTCTCGGTCACAGCGGGCACCTCGTCCATCAGTCCGAACAGTCGGCTAGCGGACGCGAAGGTCTGAGTCAGGTTAGCGGGCAAGGCGGTGAGCGCCAAAGTCGGTCCGAACGAGCTGGCGAACAGCACGAAGGCGGCAATCAGAGCCGGAATGCTCTGCGGGTTCGCGCCGGCACAGGCAATAGCCACGGCGACCGAAGCCGCTGCGAGCACAGCCACCAAGAGTCCGCTGATTCCGGTGAAACGGCCGTTGACCTTGCTGAGTTTGGCGTGATCCTTCCACAACGCATGGGTACGGTCCTCGATGGCCTGCGCACGTTCCTCGCCGCGGCCAAATCGGATGATTTCGTCCAGGCCACGGATGGCAGGGCCAAGGTTATGTACGCCGGTGGCAAAGAATCGCGGCACAAGGATGCCGATAACCAGGTGGGCAGCAATCAACGCCAGCGCCATCCATGGGCTTAGGGTGGCGGCCACAATCGTGTAGATGATGGTGGAGGTTACCGCGATGGCCACCGGACTGATGGTGTGGGCAAAGAAGATCTCAAGCAGTTCCACATCGGTGGTCAACATGGCGATAAGGTTGCCCTTACCTTTGCCCGCGAGCTTGGCCGGCGCCAGTCTGCGCAACGCGGCGAACGCCTTGGAACGGAAGAGTGCGAGCAGATGGAATGCCACATTGTGGTTCAGATATTGTTCGACGTATCGGGTGATACCACGCAGAAGAGCGCAGATAATCATCATGATGACGGCGGGCGCAACACCCATGCCCCACACCGGATTACCGGTAAGTGCAAATGCCGCGATAATGCCGAACACGGGCAGGAAGGTGGACGAAAGATGGCCGATGGTGCCGGCGGTGGAGGCCACTGCCATCAGTCCTGCCAGCGGTCGGGCTTCCTTAAGCAGTCGCCTGATCACTTGGAATGTGCTCATTTTGGAAGACGAATCGCTATTTGCAGCACCAGCCGGAGTCTCAGCCGAGGCCTGCTCACTCCCGCCAGCGGAAGCCGTCGGCAAAGCTGACTGCAGGTGGTCAACCGTCATACCCGCCTCTGCGCTTACACGCGCTGCGCCACCCTCAGTCCGACTGTCGTCGGACAGCTCCTGCTTGCGGGAACCAACCTGCAGCACACGCCGAGCATGGCCTTCTCCGAAGTTCTCAATATCTGCCTGCGTGGCAAACAGCTTGGCGTAGACGCCGTCCGCCGCCATCAGCTCGGCATGGGCGCCCCTCTCAACCGACTTGCCGTGTTCGAGCACCACCACTTGGTCAGCGTGTTCGGCGTTGGCCATGCGATGGGTGATCATAATAACCGTCTTGCCGCGGGATTGTGCCAATTCGCGAATTGTATCCAAGATCAGCTCTTCGGATTCCACGTCAACGCTGCTGGTCGCCTCATCGAACACAAATACCGGCGAATCATGCAGGAGCGCGCGGGCGATGGCGATGCGCTGGCGCTGGCCGCCGGACAGGTTGGCGGCATCGGACTCAATCGGCATGTCCAGTCCGTTCGGCTGTGCATGCACGAAGGCGGCAATGCGCGCCTGCTCGAGCGCGGACCACAGACGGGAGTCCACGGAATCCGGCGAATCAGGAATCTCGTCATCGGGCAAGGCCATCAGAAGATTCTCGCGCAATGTGCCCGCAAACAGATGGCTGCTGGCACCAATCACAGTGACGGCTCCAGCCAGTGTTTCGCCTGACAAATCGGATACCTCGACGCCGTTCAGCGTGAGCGAACCTCGGTAACCGGCCAGTGTACCGGCAAGCAGCGAGGCGGCCGTGGACTTGCCGGAACCGGAGATGCCAACAATGGCGGTGAACTGACCGGGCTGTGCGGCGAAGGTGATGTTGGTAAGCGCAGGAGCGACGGCGGAATTGGGGCTGGTTTCACCTTGCTTATCGGCCTTTGCGGATGCGGACTTGGAGTCGCCATGCCCGGCATCATCATAGGAATAGCCGACGTGATCGAAGCGGACCGTCAGACCGTCGTCAGCGGAATCGGAATCGTTGGCCGGCAGAGTTGCCGTGCCATGCTCGGGCTCCGGGGTGTCCAGCAGAGCGAAGATGCGCTTGGTGGAGGTCATGCCGTTCATCGCCACGTGGAAGAACGAGCCAAGCTGACGCATGGGAATAAAGAATTCGGCGGACAGCAGCACAATGAACAGCAGACCGGTAAGAGACAGCGGGTAGCCCACCCCGAACGGGATGAGATAGTGCAGGCCGTATGCCGCGTAGGCAAGCACACCAGGCAGATGTGAGGCCAGTGCGATTGGCGACCAGCCGGACGCACCATTGGCAAAAGCATCGCCAATATGCGCGTATTGCCATAACGCCACACCGATGCCGGCCGCAGCACCGCCGTAGGCCACTATGTCCATGGCGGTTAGCGAACGCAACTGAATCTGCAACACCCGCATGGTCATCACGCGGAAGCCTTCGGCTTTCTTGTCCATCTCGATGGCGGCGCGCTCGTCAGCGTCGAAGTTTTTCAGGGTCTCAAGGCCTTGGAGATTGTCGAGGAACGCGGCGCCCATATCGGTGTAGCGCACCCAGTACTTCTTGAAGGCGCGGGCGGCGGTCATGGAGACGATGCCGGTCACGATGATGATGAGCGGCGCGCAGACCAGCATGACGGCAGCAGCGGGCACGTTAATCGGCGCAATGGCCGCGAACAAGGTGATTGGCGCAAGAATCGCATAGAAGAGCTGCGGCAGGAACAGTTCAAAGAAGCTTTGAATCTGTTCAACACCTTCGCCGGCGGATTGCACCACATCCGAGGTCTTGATGCGGGTTTTGTAGGACGGGCCGAGTGCCACCATTTTGCGGTACAGCTTGGATCGCAAAGCCAGTTTGACCCGCTCGGCGGCTTCGGTGCCGAGGCGGGTGGCATGCGTGGTGGCCGTGTACCGAACCACTATGCAGACCAGAGCAAGCAGCGCGTAAATCATGACGTCGCCAGCCATGGGCAGCACATCCGCGCCGTGCTGATCAGACAACGGCACGGGGCAGGCCACGCCTTGCGAAGTGCCGCCGCATTGGAGCAGCGGCGGTGCCACAGCGGCCAGCAAGCTGTTCAGCAGCATTACCAGCGACAGCATAAAACCAATGTTGGCAAACAGACCTACCCACATCAGTGCCACTTTGCCGGCTATGAGTTTTTTCAAGCCGGGCGCCAATTGGAACAGTCGTTTGTCGAACATGGTTCGTTTCCCCTCGCCGTGTTGACTGCCGCGTTATTGCAGTAGGTCTCGTCATACGTCCAGTCGCGTGTACCACCGATCGCATACCCATACATACCGGTGGGGCACACTGCGCGCAATCCTATTACCCTAGGCAAAAGCGCATATACACGCCAGACCTTCGACTGAGACAACCGTCACACCAAATTTCCGTTCCCGAATACGAATCCGCACAATGCGGAGCACTCTTTTCCTGAAAATAGAATTTGCGTATTTGCCCGGCATCGCACAGTCGCGGCCACGTCCACACCCACAGCCACGCCCCGGCCACAGTCGAGGTCGCAACCACAGCCATAAATCCCGTTTTCACAGTTACAAGGCACCGATTCCACTGCTCAATGGCCTATCTCCGTTTCAAGGGGCGGATTTCGGTGTCTCCGGAGGTCTATCTCCGTTTCAAGGGGCTGCTTATCCATGAAACCGCAAGTAGTAACGGCTTTATACCAACGTCATTCCGCCATTTTGGGTCAGTTTCTACTTGGGCATCAGCCCCTTGAAGCGGAGATAGACCTCCGGCAAAGGCCAAATCCGCCCCTTGAAACGGAAGTAGGCATCCCCACGAAGCGAAACCGGCCCGTGTGACTGCGCCAACGCCCTCTGGCGGCGGTTGCTCTTCACCTATTCCATGCAAAAGAGGCATGAAAAAGCCGTCTGCGCGCAACTTTCCGAAGAAAATTACGCTACAAACGGCTATTCACATAGAGCAAGCAAGCAGCTGGGAATCAGTGCTGCTTCTGCGCGTTGGCCAGCGCTTCGGCTGCGGCCTTGGTGGCGATGGCACGCCCCTTGGCACGGGCGAGCGCGGGCCAGCTCAGCCTCGGCGGCCTTGATGTCGGACTCGGCCTGCTTGAGGTCGGCGGTGGCACGCACCACTTCGAGCTGCGCGTTGGACCGCTTCTCGCCCTTCGGCTTCCACAGCTCGGCGATCTCTTCCAGCGTCTTGTCCTTGGTCTCAGGCACGAAAGTGACCACACCAAGGAAGCAGATCAGGTTGGTGCAGGCAAACACGAGGAAGGTGCCCATACCGCCAATGGAGCTAATCAGCATCGGGGTGAACTGGCCGATGGCCCAGTTAGTGGCCTACAGAAACACGGTGCAGATACCGGTGGCGCGGCCACGCAGGTAGGTCGGGAAGAGCTCCGGAATCATAATCCACGGAATCGGGCCCATCGAGAAGGCGAAGCAAGAGGTGAAGCACATCACGAAGATGAGCATGCGCAGCTGGTAGTTGTTCGCATAGGAGAAGGAGATACCGAGGGCGAACAGCACCATGAGGCCGGAGCCGACCGCCATGAGCTTCTTACGGCCGGCGGTATCAATCAGGTACATGCCCACCACGGTGAACACGAGCTCGATGCCGCCCCCAGCCCATACGGACCCCTAAATGAGACTTTGTGGCAAATCGTTGTCAAACCGTTATCTTTCATACAAATTGCGCCAAGCCACTTACACAATTGATGCACTGTGTTACTCGCACGGCGCCAGGCGACTGGTATGCACCCGCCACCGGCATGAAAAACTATGAGAGACCATCTCATTCGTACGGCGCCAGGCGACTGGCAATACATACACGGTTCTGGACAACCTATGACGGACAGCGACAGCGCACTCCTGCAGTCGCCCTTGTAGACAACCGACAAAAGCATCCGCGCAACTTTTTCAGTGCGCACAACGCGCCGTATCTTACGCAAGCGTAACCTGTATTGTCAGAATGGCTCGAATTGTCAACCCGCCATCATGTTTGTAAGGAATAACGGCCGTATGCTTACCGAATACACCACGCCCGGCGAATCCATCGAGATCCGCGATGACCAAACCATCTATTCACTGCTCACCGACCGACTGGCCCGCACCGGTGCCGACACGGTAATCGCAGCCAAGAAAATCGGCCCGGGGCGTTGGCAGAACGTCACCACCGGCGAATTCCACGAGCGTGTGGTCTCTGCCGCCAAGGGTCTCATCGCTTTGGGCATCACCAAAGGCGACGCGGTCACTATCTTCTCCTCCACCCGCCTTGAATGGGGCATCCTCGACTTCGCGCTGGCTGCAGTGGGCGCGGTGAGCGTGCCGATTTACGACACTGACTCCGCCCCGCAAGCCCAGCGCATCATGAACGATTCCGCGGTCAAGCTGGCCTTTGCCGACAACCGCGAACGCTATGACCGGCTCGATTCGGTCAAGGACCACTGCCCCACGTTGAAGCAGATTCTTATGATTGACGGCAACGCACTGGGTGCTTTGGAAGGCCTTGGCGTGGCTGTCTCCGACGAAGAGCTGGACGAGCACGTGGCCACCGTACGCACCAATGACCTGGCCACCATCGTGTATACCTCTGGCTCCACCGGCAACCCGAAGGGTGCGGAGCTGACCCACAAGAACTTCGTGTCCATTACCATCGCCGCCTCGCAGGCGCTGCATGAGGTGGTTCTCGACGATCACCCGCGATTGCTGCTCTTCCTGCCGTTGGCCCACTGCTTCGCGCGATTCATCCAGTACGCCTCCATCGCCTCCGACGACGGCGTGGTCGGCTACCTGCCGGACACCAAGTCGCTGCTGCCGGATCTGCGTTCCTTTGAGCCGACCTACCTGCTGGGTGTGCCGCGTGTGTTCGAGAAGGTGTACAACGCCGCCTCGCACAAGGCCGGCACCGGCTGGAAGGGTCGCCTGTTCTTGAAGGCCGCCGAGGCAGCGCGCGTCTGGAGCCGCAAGGAGCAGGCGGGCGAGCAGCATACGTTTGCCGAGATCGCCGAGCGCGCCAAGTACGAGACGCTCGTCTACCGCACGGTTCGTGGCGCTCTGGGCCCGAAGATCAAGTACGTGGCTTGCGGCGGAGCGCCGCTGTCGCTTGATCTGGCGCATTTCTACAACGGCATCGGACTGCCGATGATCCAGGGCTACGGCATGACCGAAACCGCCGCCCCGTTCGCCGCCACACGCGTGACCGACAATGTGATCGGCACGGTGGGCCAGCCCGCTCCCGGCTCCTCGATTCGTATTTCCGATGAGGGCGAGCTGCAGGTCAAGGGCCCGAACGTGTTCCGCGGCTACCATAATCTGCCCGAGAAAACGGCCGAGGCGTTCACCGCCGACGGCTGGCTCAGGACCGGCGATTTGGCCGAGATTGATGACGAGGGCCGCATCATCATCACCGGCCGCATCAAGGACATTATTATTACCGCCGGCGGCAAGAACGTCTCCCCTATCCCGCTGGAGGAGGAGATCGCCAAGTGCCCGATCGTGGAGCATTGCGTGGTGGTGGGCGACCAGCGCCCGTTCATCGGCGCGCTGGTGACGCTCGACCCGGAGTCGCTGGCCATCTGGCTGCCCGCACACGGACTGTCCACGGAGACGCCGGTTGACCGTCTGGCCACGAACGCCGCAGTGCGCGAAGAGATCCAGCAGTACGTGGATAAAGCGAACGCGACGGTTTCGCGCGCCGAGTCCGTGCGCAAGTTCGTCGTGCTGGATACGCAATTCACGCAGGAGAACAAGTGCCTGACGCCGTCCCTCAAAGTGGTGCGCCCGGCTGTCAACCGCGTGTTCGCCGATGCGATCGACAGCGAAATCTATAACGGCAAGCGGTGAGCCACCGTTCCCTAATCTGACCAATCTGATAATGGAAGAGGCCCCGCGCCGGTCCTCTTCCATTTTTACCGATACCGCCACGTGGCACCACCGCCCATCTTGGAGGCGATTTCACAGTCTCCATCGACGTCACCATCTGGACTTACCTGCTCAAGTTGCCATTGGTTTGACGGTTAACATCAATTCGATACAGTGGCGGCAATATTTATCGAGACGAAGGAATGCTGCATTATGGCCACTGAACGTCCGCTTGTTGCGGCCATGGTTCCGCATGAGGACAGCCGGGGACTTCGGGTACTTCTTCAGGGTCTCGATGACGCCCTCACCGATGGCCTCGGAGCCGACGAGGCGGAACCGGGCCAACCGGCATGCCCTCCAGCGAAGCAAAACCACCAGCAACCGGGAAATAAGCCCCGCTGAACGGCACTCAGCACAGCAAAATAGCGGTTTGACCGAGAGAATGCCCCAAAAAAGCTAATCCGCTGTTCTACCGCCGCGGGGCGGGACCGAGGGAACGACGGGCACACATCTCAGCGGGAATCAACCCCACGCCATGCTGCTGGGACAGGAACGTCGGTTCCGTCCCCTCCCCCAACAGTCGCAGCGTCTCACGCATGGCGGCCACGCCGAGCCCCTCGAAATCAGGGTGCACGGTAGTCAGCGGCGGATACAGGTTATCCATACCGGCCATGTCATCGAAGCCAACCACGCTGATATCCTGCGGAATCCGCAGGCTATGCTCATGTAGCGAGCGCACAACGCCAACGGCCTGATTGTCGTTCGCGGCAACAACTGCGGTGGGCAGCGGCACACCAGTGCGACCATACTCGTCCAACAGATGATTCATATGCGCATATGCCTCATCGGCATCCCAAGTGTGACAGCGCACGATTTGCGAGTCAATAGATCGGGCCGCGGCCAGCTTGCGCCAAGCGTCAAGGCGAGTATGGGCGTCACGCCACTCGTTCGGGCCAGCGAAGTACAGGGCTGACTTATGGCCGTACTCTCCCAGCAGACTCACCACCTTGGCCATCGCACCCCACTGATCGATGCCGACCATCGCCGTACGGCGTTTGTTTTCAGTGGAAATCAAGCTCATCCCCTCGCGCACGGTCATCTGGCCGTGGGTGGAGGTCACAATCACACGCGGCTGGTTGACGCGCGCACGGCAGGCGGCAGCGAACATCACATCAGTCGGGGTCAGAAAAATGAAGGCGTCAACGTTCTGCTCATTGAAGGTGTCGCACAGATTGTCGAAGTCGGACTGCGTGCACAGAGCCTCATGCACCATCATCACGCTCATGAACAGTCCATGTTCGCGGGCGATAGATTCGATGGAGGTAATGGTGGAAATCAGACCAAAGAACTTCAGGCCGCCAGCGATCAAACCGATAGTACGTGAACGGCGGGAGGCCAAGGCACGAGCGGAATTGGAGGGACGATATCCAAGCTCGTCAATGGCGGCCTGCACACGGGCACGCGTGGCGTCAGACACATCCGGCGAATCGTTGATCACACGGGATACGGTCTGGTGACTGACCCCGGCGAGTTTGGCCACCTCGAACATGGATGGGCGCTTGTTTGGTTTGCGGCTGGTCACCATACTGCCCGAACCTCCCCGCTGGCGGCCGAATTCCGTGCCCGGCCGTGCTGCACCTTATTAATTATTGACTTTAGCGCGCCTGAGGCGATTTCGCGTGAGCGCTCACATTGTCGTGTCGCGAATCGGTCTGGGGCCACTGCGCTGCATGGCAATCCACAACATCAGGTCAAATGCCAGGAAGTGCGATGCAGTGGAGTCGGTCCATACTCGGCGATGGCCGCACGATGAGCCGCGGAACCGTAGCCCTTGTTGTGATCCCACTCATAGGCGGCATATCGCGGATTGCCCTGCGCGATGGAGACCATCAGCCGGTCACGGGTGACTTTTGCGATAACCGCAGCAGTCGCCACGGTGGCACAATGCTGGTCGCCCTTGACTTTGGTGGTCACGTCGGCCGGGATCGGCACATCCGGAGCGTCAAAGGTGTTGAGGGCCTTGGTGATGTAATCGCTGGGGCCATCGAGAATGGCGCCGATGGTGATGGGCCGTCGGCTCGGCAAAGGCCTCCCCTCAGTCGCCGTAAGGCAGCTCCCCTCCCGAGGGGAGCCAAATTCGCTTCCCACGCCAAGGTCACGCTCGACCTGATTGAGGGCGCGCAAAGCGGCCACGCCGAGCGCATAGGTAATGCCCCACTCATCGATTTCGGCATTGCTGGACTGGCCGACGGCATAGGCAGCGCACCAACTGCACAACTCATCGAAAATGGCTTCACGCCGGTGCTCGGTCAACATTTTGGAATCGGCCACACCGGCAGGTACGGACAGATATGGAGCGGGATTCGGGGTGATCACGCCTGCATCGGTGCCATTGTCACCGGACACACGCGAAGAGGCGGCAGAACCAGCAGCCTGAGCCAATTCGCCATCGGCATCCGGTTTCAAATCACGAGCCCAAATGGCAGCGCACCCGACCATGACCGGGCCGGCCAACGCGCCGCGGCCAACTTCGTCAAAGCCAACAATAAGGTCATAGCCTTGGGAGGCAAGGCTTCGTTCAAGATCAAGCGTTGGGGTAATCATCATTTCGCTTCACAGGTAAGGCGCCGCTCAGGACGGGGAACCGGACGACGCGTCGGGAACGTCCTTGAACACATCATGGTGAGATGCCAGAAGCCCGATATGGTTAATCGGCCAGTAAATCGCCAGACCCGTGCCCACCACGTCATCAATGGGAACCAAGCCATGGTCATTATCGTTCTGATGGTAACGGGAATCGGCTGAATTGGAGCGGTTGTCGCCCATAACAAACACATGCCCTTCCGTGACGGTCACGGAAAACGGGAAGGCGCTCGGCTCTACTCCCGGGCGAATGTACGATGATTCGTCAATCTCCACACCATTGATAGTGATTGGCTGACCGGCCCCTTTGCACTCGACCACATCGCCGGGCATGCCAATCAGTCGTTTGATCAGGAATCCGCCACCGATGGCGTTGCTTCGCTCCTCATTCAGCCAGTTGTTGGGATCCTTGAACACCACCACATCACCGCGCTGCAGATTGAAGATTTTGCTGGTCATCACACGATCGCCGGGTACAAAAGTATCCATCATCGAGCGAGAAGGAATCTCATAGAAGCCGACGAGGAAGATGCGCACCAACAGCACGATGAGGATGGGCGTGCCACACCAAATCGCGAAATCACGCAGCGTGAATCGATCGTCACCCGTTCGCGCCGCCGCAGAATCGGCATGCTTGGCCCGCGAACTGCGAGAAGAGCGGATGGGCGCGGGAGGAACCGGAGACAACGCGACACCGTGGTCCGCCACCTGGAAGGTCCGCGAGTCACGAGCATCATCGTCCAATGGAGGCTGGTAAGCACCGGAATCAGCCGAATCGTCGCCGGAAAAATCGTATGCAGCGGAGCGGGTGGCAAGAGGCTCATCAGTCGCGGATTCCGCAGTGCTCGACCCATTCCAGATTTCCAGAGTGTCAAGGGCCGGGGATTCACCGTTGTCCTGATCGTCCTGCATGGTGTCTCCTTGCGATTCATAACGCCGGGCATGGTCGTGTTGCCGGCGAGCGTCCATCATACGCGAGCAAAACGAAAACAGCCCGGAACCCGAACGGTTCCGAGCTGAATTTCACGGTTTATTTGCGTGAACCGAATATCGGCTGCGCGATCAAACCTGTGTGACGACTCACTTGGCGGAGTTGTCGCGACGCTCGACGATACGAGCGGCCTTACCGCGCAGAGCGCGCAGGTAGTACAGCTTGGCGCGACGAACGCGGCCACGACGCACGAGCTTGATGGAGTCGATGGACGGGGAGTGCAGCGGGAAGCGGCGCTCCACACCAGTGCCAAAGCTGATCTTGCGGACGATGAAGGTCTCGCGAACGCCGGCACCCTTACGAGCGATCACCACACCGGTGAAGGTCTGGATACGGGAGTTGTTGCCTTCCTGAATCTTCACGTTCACGTCGACGGT
>JAFEHB010000644.1_pt1 | contig 14601 bp, 12 predicted proteins | sample 9267121 | NCBI WGS metagenome assembly JAFEHB01 (sample SAMN17103336, study PRJNA684904) | human gut metagenome | isolation source: diarrhea sample from child under the age of five | host: Homo sapiens | place: South Africa: Mafikeng, Mafikeng Provincial Hospital | collected 2019-09 | reverse complement strand
CCGGACCGGAGAAACTCGCGTTTGAGCCTGGGGGCGTGGTGCCCGTCGACGAAAGAACAAGGGCTAGCGGGGGATGAAGCACCACGCCGGACCGGAGGAAGAGACATCCGTGTTGCCCCTCCGGTCTGCCCGGGCCCGGACCCGCGCCGCTCCGCCGCCGGATGGCATCAAAAAGCGGAGCTGCTACAGCAGCTCCGCGACATCATAATTCTTTCCGATGAAAACCGGGATTCGATCTCGGAAAATCCTTCCCGAATAGGCCTCGTGAGGGAAATCCACGAAGGTGTTTTGTGTGGAATCGTGGGGAATGGTTCGGTATAACGGATCTCCGATGATATATCGGGATTTTCGAATCAGCTCCGCCAGCACATCTTCCGGAAAACCGTGGTCCACATCCGGCCAGACGGCGAAGGCCTGAAGTCCGTGGCGGCAATCCGGCGTCAATTGATTGATTGCGGCGGCCAGGGACTGGGCGAATACCTCTTCTCCGATAATCAGAATTTGACCGTCTGGGACATCCCAGCGTTCGTGCGCCGGATTGCCCTTCCAGAGGCAGATTCCTTCGGAATCTCCTTTTTTCTTTGCCAGTAGCATCCGAAGGGAGCCGGGACGGGCAGCGGTTTCTTTGCCCGCGGTGCCGGAGGCTCCATCGCCGCATCCGGTTAGTGCCGTGCCGGAGGTTCCATCCAAGGCTCCATGCGAATCTTCTTCCAAAGAAGCCCGCTTCTTCTCATACGCTTCTTTTGCCAGTTCCGGAAGGCGAGCGGCGCCGTAGGCGCCGATGGGCGTGCCTTCCACATAAGGAATGTCGGCGGTCTGTTCCATATAACGGGCGAGGCGCCGACCGCAGGAGGAAACCACCACGTTCACCGAAGCGCGGAAGATGTGTCGAAGGGAATCAAAGGATTCCCCCATGGCGGCACAGCAGTTCACCGGGATGCCGGCATCTTCGAAGACTTTGCGCATGGCGTCCACATTCCCGTTAATGGAGAAATCCAGCGGCGTTACGCCCAGCAGGTTCACCGAGAAGGATTCATTTCCACAGGCTTCCGGGTCGGCAGCGCCATTTAATTTCTTCCCGGCACAGGATTCCGGGCCGGCAGCGCCCTCTAAAGTATTCGCGGAGCAATCCGGGCTTCCCGAAGAGCCGACGCGATACGGGCTTTCCAACGGGTTGGCGAAGCGTTTGACCCATTCCGTCAGGGCGGCGCCCACACCGGCCACGTAAGAACGGTTTCCCGTAGTGGCTACCGGGAGCATGGGAACGCCGGTGCGTTTTTCCAGCAGGTGGGCCACGCCCTTGCAGTCAAAGGCGATGATGTGGGGAATGGAACCGCTGCACAGAGTGACGAAGCGGGGCTTCAGATCCCGGACGGCGTGAGTCACGTCGTCAATCAATACGTTGTCATCCCCCAGGACCGCCGTCATTTCATCCAGCCCCGAGACGAACATCAGGCTGTCGGTATCAAAACACCGCGGCTCGTCGTGGGTGGAGTAGGTGGAGTTGCATCCCGAAGGATCGTGGATGACGGTCATTCCACCCAGCTCGTAGAGTGCCGAGCAGACACCGGAAACGTCCGCCGTATATGTACTGGTAAAAACATGTGTCTGATAATCACTCACCGCATTCACACTCCCATCCTTTTACTTGAACCAGATCCCGCATCGGCTTCGGGTTCCGGAAGGCATCGGAAATCAGATCCATCAGCCGGCGGAGGCCCCGATAGCCGTACATTCCCGCGTTTTCCACCTCGTTGACGAAGTAATCCGAGTCCATAAAATAAGCGCTTTTCTGCCCGATGCACAGGATTTTGCCCGCGTGGCCCCGCTGCATCTGCCGGATATTCCAGCCGTAAGTTTCGTAGATGCGAAGGGTTGGCTTGGTGTTCCGAAGCTTCCGGAACACATCCTTCGACTCGGTAAAGTTGTCCACCATCACGGATTCCACGTTGAAACCGTGATCCAACAGGAACTGCGCCAGCTCCAGGGGGCAGTCCACCGCCGTGTAATCGATGGAAACCGGCGTGTTCCCCAGCAGGGCTTGGGCTTCCCGAATGCATTCCTCCGTCCGCACCTTCTCCGAATCCAGGAAGGACTGTTCCGGTTCCGGAATGCCCAGCATGGACGCCGCTTTTCGCAGGTCCTCGTCGTATTCATCGTAGGTGTAGCCCGGGCGCATCCGATACCACGGCTGCTTCTGGCGAATTTCCAAATCCTTGGCGGCGGCGATGCCGCTCTTGTGGAACAGGAAGTTGCAGGCGGATTCCGCCATGGTCAGGTATTCATCGTAATCCTTGCAATTGCAAGCCTCCAAGACCTTAATGTCGTTGGCTTCCAGCAGGGAGACCAGGTCGCAGTACGTTCCTTCGTGGGGGAAACAGTTGCCCAGAAGGGTGACCTGGTTCGGATTTTTCTCTTCGGTATAGCGGAGCACTCGGTGCATCTGCCGCCACAGGGACGGAACCACCGGATTGGTGCGGCGCATAATCGGGTCCATGTAACAGTCCACGAAATCGATTTCCGGAAATTCTTTTGCCAGAATCTTGTACACACGCTGATAGTTGACCGCCATAAAATGATGGATGCAGCTGGTAAAAATCATCATCATGCGGGGTTTTTCCGGCAGCTCCCGGATGATCCGTTCCACCCCGTGCTGCAGCATTTCTTCCATGTCCCCTTCCAGGATGTTCTCTTCGCCTACGGTGATGGTGGACATTTTGTCCATGCGGCCCAGCTCCGCGGTGGTGAGCACCACGCCCCGGAGGCAGCTGGTAGGGCAGACGAAAATCTGGTGACCTTGAGGTACCAGGGTGGCGATGTGGACGATGTTCCACACGCCCCGAACCGGGGAGGCGTAGGCCAGCCCGATGTCGGCGGAATATTCGTAATCCATATCCTGAATCTCACGAAATGCGCCTTCCATGCGGGTGCTGTGGAGGGCGGAATTTCTTTTTGTGAGATTATCCTTCTGAATATCACTGAGCTTCTGAATCATGAGTGTTCTCCTTGTCATAATCCGCCAGCATTTTGCGCGCCAGAGCCCGAACGGCATTGGCATAATCCGAATTCGGTGCGGTCTCGAACACCGGCAGGCCTTGAACCTCCGCATCGGAAATGGCATTCTCTCGAGGCAGATCGGCGGCGATGTCCGTGCGAATGTCCGCCGCCAGGGTCTCCACTTTGGCACGCTCGTCCGGCACATCTCGGCGGTTCAGAATCAGGCCGCCCAGGGACGCGTACCCCCGCTCCCGGAAGTTCTCCACCGCCATGGCGATGTTGGCTGCCGCGTAGATGGCCATGTTCTCGCCGGAGGTGACGATGTAGACCCGGTGGGCATAGCCCTCCCGAATGGGCATGGCGAAGCCTCCGCACACCACATCCCCCAGCACATCGTAGAGTACTACGTCCGGTTGGATGATGTCGAAGGCATCTCGGGCTTCCAGCGCCTCGAAGGCGGCGGCGATGCCCCGCCCGGCACAGCCCAGGCCCGGTGTGGGACCGCCGGCTTCCGCACAGACGATGTCCTTATATCCTACATGTACCAGATCCGCCAGTTCCGCCGAATCTCGCTTCTGCCGAAGCACGTCCAGCATGGTGTCGATGCGCTGACCGCCGTGAAGGTATAGGGTGGAGTCCGCTTTCGGGTCACAGCCTACTTGCAGCACGCGCAGCCCCATTTCCGCAAAGGCACAGGACAGGGCGGTGGTAACCGTGGACTTTCCGATGCCTCCTTTTCCGTATATTGCAAAACGATACATTGTTTTCTCCTTCCGATTCCGGTACAAGATCGGTTTTTTCAATCTGTAAAATCATCCTAATCATAGCACAAACGGACTTCCGATACCATGGGGGTCAAACATGAAGAAGTGTTGGGGCAAACATCTTTTATTCTTCACATTGATGTGATATTATGTCAATCTATGATTATAGAAAGGGAGAAAATGGTTAAACAGAAAAAAAGCAAGAGGAAAATAGCTTTGATGATAATAAAGATTCTGGTGATTTTGGGCATTCTGGGACTTCTAATCGTCCTGGGAATGGACCGGCAGGTGAAAAAGGAAGGCGGCAAGCACCTCACCACTTTGGAGGAGAGCCGATATACGAAGGCCAAGCCGGCGGACTGTGCGCTGGTGCTGGGTGCTTCGGTGTACGTGGACCGGAAGCCGTCGCCGATGCTGAAGGACCGGCTGGACCGGGGAATTGAGCTGTACAAGGCCGGAATCGTGAAGAAACTTCTGTTCAGCGGCGACAACGGCCAGGTGGAATACAATGAAGTGGAAGCCATGAAGGAATACGCCTTGAAGGCGGGAGTGAAGAAGAAGGACATCTTCCTGGATCACGCGGGCTTCTCCACCTACGAATCCCTTTACCGGGCGAAGAGTGTTTTTGCGGTGAAAAGCATGATTGTGGTGACGCAGCAGTACCACGAGTATCGGGCGCTGTACACCGGCGCGAAGTTGGGCCTGGAGGTCGAAGGCATTCCGGCAGAAGATGTGAACTACCGCGGGCAGACCATGAGAGATCTGCGAGAGGTGCTGGCTCGGGTCAAGGATATGGGCAAGTGCATGTACGAACCGGAACCCACCTTCCTGGGAGACGTGATTCCCATCAGCGGAGACGGACGGAAAACCTGGTAGTGCCGGAACATTTTGCAATACGATAGGGGGCTTTGGGAAAGCCCCTTTTGTTTTACTGAAAAAACAAAATGACGGGGCGAAAAACAATTGCGAGGGCGGCCGAATTTTGGTATAATAATTGTGTATTATTTTTAAATATATTTGCGCGAATATAAGGAATTTTCGAGAAGGTGGCGATGAGACGGGACCTGGGTTCTTCATCACTCTCCGGACGGAAAAACCTTATCTTTTTTATTTTTTGGAAGTTTTTTAGGCACCCGCGGGGCGCGGGGAAAGAAAGGGAGGGCATGATGAAAAAGTACATTTTTGTAACCGGAGGCGTTATTTCCGGACTGGGCAAGGGCATTACGGCGGCGGCGCTGGGGCGGCTGCTGAAGTCCCGAGGGTACAAGGTGGCCTCCCAGAAATTGGATCCGTACATCAATATCGATCCGGGAACCATGAGTCCGTATCAGCACGGCGAGGTGTTCGTCACGGAGGACGGCGCGGAGACGGACCTGGATCTGGGCCATTACGAGCGCTTTATCGATGAGAATCTGAATCGCTATTCCAACCTCACCACGGGAAAAGTGTACTGGAACATCCTGAACAAGGAGCGGAACGGGGAATATCTGGGCAGTACCGTGCAGGTAATTCCTCACGTGACGGATGAAATTAAATCCTTTATCTACACGGTGGGCCGCACCACGGATGCGGATGTGATCATCACGGAAATCGGCGGCACCGTGGGAGATATCGAGAGCCAGCCGTTCCTGGAAGCCATCCGTCAGGTGGCCATCGAGGTGGGTCGGGAGAACAGCATGTTCATCCACGTTACCCCTCTTCTGCATGTAACGAGCAGCGGGGAGTACAAGACGAAGCCGACCCAGCATTCGGTAAAGGAACTGCGGGGCCTGGGCATCGCACCGGACGTGCTGGTGCTTCGTGCCGAGGGAGATATCGACGATGAAATCCGGGAGAAAATCGCCATGTTCTGCAACGTGAAGCCGGATTGCGTCATCTGCAACAAAGACGTGCCGGAGCTGTACTACGCACCGGTAATGCTGGAAGAATCCCGCTTCAGCGAAATCGTGTGCCGGGAACTTGGACTGGATCCGGGGGTATTGGATTTGCACGAATGGAACGAAATGCTGCAGCGGATTGAATCCCGCCGGGGCCATGTGACCATCGGACTGATCGGAAAATACACCAAGCTCCACGACGCTTACCTTTCCGTGGCAGAGGCGCTACATCACGGAGGCTACGAGAATGGTGTGCACGTGGACATCCGCTGGATCGAATCGGAGGATCTGGAGGAACAGGATCCGGAAACCATTCTGGGGGATGTGGACGGAATTCTGGTGCCGGGCGGCTTCGGCGTCCGGGGCGTGGAAGGAAAAATGCAGGCAGCTCGGTATGCCCGGGAGCACGATGTGCCGTATCTGGGAATCTGCCTGGGCATGCAGACCGCAGTGATGGAATTTGCCCGGGATGTGCTGGGCTATGAGGATGCGGATTCCGCCGAGTTCAACGAGGAGAGCACCCACAAGGTCATCGACTTCATGCCGGATCAGCGGGGCAACATCCCGAAGGGCGGCACCATGCGGCTGGGAGCATATCCTTGCGTCATTCGCAGCGGAAGCATTCTGGAACAGGCATACGGGAAAAAAGAAATTCAGGAACGCCACCGTCACCGGTACGAATTCAACAACGAGTATCGGGAGGCGATTCAGCTGGCGGGAATGGATGTGACAGGCACATCGCCGGACGGTCGTCTGGTGGAAGCGGTGGAAATTCCGGCCTTGAGGTTCTTCGTGGGCGTGCAGTATCATCCGGAATTCAAATCCCGCCCGAATGCCGCACATCCGTTGTTCCGGGAACTGGTTCGGGCGGCCATGCAGAAGTAGGGAAAATTCATTTTCCTTTTCTCGTTTGATGCCATAGAAGTATTGAATAACCGGGGATTCTAGACTACAATAGAAGTCTGAAAAGGAAGCAATTCCGGAATCAATAATGAAAGCAAAGGAGTGGGAAGAATGGAAATTAGAATTGAGGAAATCATCAATGCAATCGCCACTTCGGCGAAGGATACAGAATACTACTACGACACCGAAACCGGAGATTTGGAAATGACCATCGACGGGGAGATTCTGGGAAACCGGGATATCGATCTGACCGATGATGAACGGTACATCCGCCTGCCGGATCGGTATGAGCTGGATGAAAAGAAGATGGTGACGGATTTCGCCCGCCATGCGGACGATCCGGTGCTTCGGGCAAAACTGCTCCAGGCGATTTCCCGGGATGACAGTCTGAACCTGTTCCGGGAGACGGTGCAGGATCTGAACGTCTCCGTTCACTGGGACCACTACCGGGAAGCGGCCTTCCGCAAGGTGGCGATGGAATGGTGCGACTACAACGATATCGATTACGTGGATGAGAACCGAGATCGGGTCATTGAAGGTGCGGTATACCGCCACTTCAAGGGAAAGAAGTACCGTGTTCTGGGCGTGGCAAAGCACAGCGAGACTCTGGAGGAGCTGGTGATCTACCAATCCATGGATGAGGATAAGGTGCTGTGGGCGCGCCCGAAGAAAATGTTCTGCAGTAAAGTGACTGTGGACGGCGAAGAGAAGGAGCGGTTCGAACTGGTTGAAAGGCCTTAAAACATTGACATTTCGGCGTTTTGGTGATAAAATACTATGCTACAACGAAGCCTTTGGCAGGAAATCTGCTGCGGGCTTCGTCCTTTGACTGCTTAAAGATATTCAACGGCGAACCGAAGGGTAGAAGGACAACATATGAACAACAAGAAGTATGACGGCGTTTATTATGAAGGGCCGTATGTGGAGACACTGAAGGAAGTTATTGAGAACACGGTGGCGGAATATCCGGACCGCACGGCCTACATGTACAAGGACGTGCATAAGGATCCATTCCAATCCATCACCTATAAGGATTTTGACGTGCAGCGTCGGGCGCTGGGAACTGCGCTTCTCGGCATGGGCCTCAAGGGCAGCAAGATTGCGGTGACCGGAGAGAACTCCCATCGCTGGGCGCTCTCTTATTTTACCGTTGTGACGGGTGTGGGCGTCATCGTTCCGATTGACAAAAGCCTCCAGATAGGAGAAATTGAGAACCTGCTGCGCCGCGCCGATGTGGAGCTGCTGTTCGTCTCCCCGAAGATGGTGGATTCTCTGATTCCGTGCCTGGATGCGGTGGAGTCCCTCCGGTATCTGGTAATTACGGATTCTCCGGAAAAGGATTATTCCAAGTATCGAGAGGATTCCCGAATCCTGCTTCAGTCCGAATTGGTCAAAGTGGGTAAAAGAAAACTCCGGGAAGGTCACTGCGAGTACGAGGAGGCGGAAGTAAACGCGGACGATTTGTCCACGATTCTGTTCACCTCCGGCACCACCGGCCTGGCCAAGGGCGTAATGCTTTCCCATCGGAACCTGGCACAGAACGTGTACAACATGTCCAAGTTCTTCCGTATTCCGGATGGTGGTCGGGTGCTGTCGGTACTGCCGATTCACCATGCTTACGAAATGAGCTGCACCGTGATGACCAGTTTTTACCAAGGTGCCACGGTGGTAATCTGCGAAGGCCTGAAGCACATTCAGTCCAACTTCGCCGAGGCGGAGTGCAGCGTTATGCTGGGCGTTCCCCTGATCTTTGAGAACATGCACCGGAAGGTATGGAAGCAGGCGGAGAAGCGCGGTTCTCTTTCCAAACTGCAGAGAGGAATCGCCCTGTCTAAGAAGATGAAGTTCCAGAATCATCCGAGGGCGACCCGGAAGATGTTCCGGACCATTCACGAGCTGTTCGGCAAGAATCATTACATGTTCATTGCCGGCGGTGCGGCAATCGATCCGGCGGTGATCGATGATTTTGAAGCCATGGGATTCCCGATGTTCCAGGGATACGGAATGACGGAATGCTCCCCGATCATTGCCATGAACTCGGATCGGTATCGGAAATCCGCAGCGGCAGGCAAACCGCTGCCGGGTACCGAAGTTCGAATCGTGGATGAGAATGAGGAAGGCATCGGCGAGATTATCGCAAAGGGACCGTCGGTGATGCAGGGATATTACAAGGATCCGGAGAACACGGCGAAAACCTTGCGGGACGGATGGCTGTACACCGGCGATTACGGATACTTTGATGAGGACGGTTTCCTGTTCATTACCGGACGGAAGAAGAATGTCATCGTCACCAAGGGCGGAAAGAATATTTTCCCGGAAGAGGTAGAATACTACCTGCAGCTGGATGAGCGGATCCAGGAAGTCATCGTATACGGCAAGCATGACGATACAAAGGATGACCTGATCTGCACGGCAATCATCTATCCGAACTACAGCGTTCTTCGGGAACAGGGCATTCAGGAAGATGGAGAGATTTACCGCGTCCTTCGAAAAATCGTGGACGACGCCAACGACAAAATGCCGCCGTATAAGAGGGTAAAGCGGATTGAGGTTCGAGACGAAGAATTCATCAAGACCACCACCCTGAAGATAAAGAGATTTGAGGAACAGAACTATGAATACAAATTTGATGATCGGTCGATCCATTCCGGCAGAAGAGTATAAGGAAATCCGCCGGCAGGAGCGGGCGGAAATGAACCGAATTCAGGAACAGATTGACAACTGGTCCAACCCCCGCGTACAGTACCGGGGACACCATATTCCGGTGGACCTAAAGGATATGCTGGAGACCACGGTGGCACGCTTTCCGGAGCGGGCCCTGTTCAAGCAGAAGTTCAACCGAAACGAGCCTTTCCGGGAAATCACATTCCGCCAGGTGCTGGACGATGTGTATGCGCTGGGAACCGCATTTCTGGATCTGGGACTGCGGGAGAAGAAAATCGGCGTTATCGGAAAGAACAGCTATCAGTGGTGTGAAACATACTTGGCGGTAACCGGCGGCGTGGGCGTCATCGTTCCGCTGGACAAGGAACTCCACGAAGAGGAATTAAAGCAACTCACCGTTAAGGGCGAACTCAGCGCCGTTATTACGGTGGAGAACAAATATTACGAGACATTCAAAGCCATCAAGGAAAGCGGAGAATCTCAGCTGAAATACGTGATTAACGTGGCCATGGAAGAAGATGAGTCACCGAAGGACGGATATATCTCCTGGAATAAGCTTCGGGAGACGGGCCGGAAAGCGGTGCACAACGGCGATCGAAAATACATCGATGCCCCGGTAGTCAATACGGACCTGTCGGTCATTCTTTTTACCTCCGGCACCACCGACGTATCCAAAGGCGTAATGTTGAATCAGAAGAATCTGGTGCTGGACACCTATCTGGCGCAGACCCTTCTGGAAGTGCGTCAGGGAGAGGATACCTTCTTCTCCATCCTGCCGCTGCACCACACCTATGAGTGTACGGCCACCTTCCTGGAGTGCGTGTACAACGGAACCACCATGGCGATTTGCCAGGGTCTGAAATATATCGTAAAGGATATGCAGGAAACCCGGCCGAACCTGCTGCTGGGCGTTCCGGTTATCTTCGAAAATCTGTACAACAAGATTACGAGAAACGTTCGGAAGAGCGGCAAGGAAAAACAGCTGAACACCCTGTTCCGAATCAACCGGGTGACGAAGAAAATCGGCCTGGATATTTCCAAGCAGGCCACCAAGCAGATTACGGAGCTCTTTGGTGGAGAGCTTCGCACGGTCATCTGCGGCGGTGCGGCGGTGGACGGCGACATCCTGGATTACTTCGGCGATCTGGGATTCCGGAGCGTGCAGGGATACGGCCTGACGGAGTGCTCCCCGGTTATCGCCCTGAACCCGGACAACGCCAAATTCATCAACAACAAGTCCGCCGGATACCTTTTCCCGCTGAGCGAATGCAAGATTGTGGATAAGGATGAGGACGGCTTCGGCGAAATCTGCTTCCGCGGTCCGACGGTGATGATGGGATATTACAAGGATCCGGAGCGATCGGCACAGGCCATCGATTCCGACGGCTGGTATCACACCGGTGACCTGGGATACATCGATGAACAGGAGTACGTCTACATCACCGGCCGGAAGAAGAGCATTATCATCACCGGAAACGGTAAGAACGTGTACCCGGAGGAGCTGGAGTTCTACCTCCAGAAGAGCGAATACATCAGCGAAAGCATGGTGTGGGGCGATGAAACCAATGCAGACCCGACTCGCCGCGGCATATATGCTACCATCCGGGTGAACAAGGAGGCCATCGAGGATAAGTTCGGTACGGATTACTCCAAAGAACAGGTGACGGAATTTATCAATCGAGAGGTGGATAAAGTCAACGAGAAGCTGCCGCTGTTCAAGAAAATCACCCACGTAATCATTCGGGAGCGAGAATTCAACAAGACCACGACGCACAAAATCCTGCGCCGAGATGAAGATAACAAATGGGCATAGGAGGCACGGGGATGACAGAGAGAAGATATCCTGCGATTGTGATTGACCACGAGAGCCTGAGACATAATGTAAAAACCATTTGCGATTGGTGCGAGGACACCGGGATTTTTGTGGCCGGCGTCATCAAAGGGGCCAACGGCATTCTGTCGGTGGCGGAAGATTACGTGGCCGGCGGCGCAAAGATGATTGCCTCTTCTCGCATAGAGCAGCTGAAGCGCTGCCGCGAGGGAAACATCGGGGTTCCTCTGCTGATGATTCGGGTGCCGATGCTTTCGGAATTGGACGAGCTGGTGCAGGTGGCGGATTGCAGCCTGAACAGTGAACTGGTTACCCTGCGGGCGCTGGACAAGGCGGCTGAAGCCCACGGCGTGGTGCATAACGTGGTGCTGATGGCGGATTTGGGCGACCTGAGGGAAGGCTACTTCAACCACGATGAGCTGGTGGAAACCGCAGAAACCGTGGAACGGGAACTGCCCCACCTCCACCTGGCGGGAATCGGAACCAATCTGGGTTGCTACGGCTCGGTAATGGCTACGGAAGATAAAATGCAGGAGCTGGCGGACCTGGCGATTCGGGTGGAGAAATCCATCGGCCGGGAGCTGGAAATCGTGTCCGGCGGAGCCACATCCAGCCTGATGGGCGTGTTCGGCGGATACATGCCGGAGAAAATCAACATGCTGCGCATTGGCGCGGCCGCTCTGGCGGGATCGCTGGAGGACATGAAGACTTGCTACGGATATTCGGAAATGGATGCATTGCGAGATGATGCTTTTACCCTGGAAGCCCAGGTAGTTGAAGTCAAAAAGAAGGCCTCTCATCCAATCGGGCAGCTGGGCGTGGATGCCTTCGGCAAGAAACAGACCTATGTGGACCGGGGCGAGCGAACCCGGGCGCTGGTGGCCGTGGGCCGCGCCGACTACGGAGAAATTTCGGATCTGGTGCCGACGATAGAGGGCATGGAAGTCATCGGGGCTTCGGGCGACCACACCATTCTGGATATTGAAGATGTTAAAGAGCCGATTGAAATCGGAGATATAATTACGTTTAAACTGAAGTATTCCGCGATTCTGAGAATTACCGGAAGCGAAAATGTTCGAAGATATGAAAGGAGCAACTAGAACATGGCGAATGCAATGCATGAAATGACGAAGGTCGGTTACGATAACCTGGTGAAGGAACTGGAGAACTGCACCGGCCCGATGCGGCTGGAGATTGCGGCAAGACTGAAGGAAGCGATTTCCTACGGAGATATTTCCGAGAACTCGGAATACGATGCAGCGAAGGAAGCGCAGGCAGAGAACGAAGACCGCATCAAGGAAATCGAGGAAATTCTGAGAACCGCAAAGGTTGTGGATGCCGATGACCTGGAATCCGAGGGAACCGTGCAGACCGGTGTTACGGTTCGCGTAAAGGACCTGGTATACGATGAAGAGATGACGTACCAGATTGTAGGAAACACCGAGGCGGATCCGTTCAACGGAAAGCTGTCCAACGTATCCCTGGTAGGCGAACACCTGATTGGCACAAAGCAGGGCGACGTTGTGGAATTCTCCGTACCGGAGGGAACCGCAAAATACGAGATTTTGGAAGTTTTATAGGAAGTTTGTACGCGCAGCACATTGCAGAAAGGAAAAGAAAAAGGAAACGACATGAGTAACGATAATCACAATGCTCCCGAGACCGTGGAACTGACCGCAGAAGAAGTCAGCGAACAGAGAAAAATCCGCAGAGAGAAATTACAGGAACTTCGTGATATGGGCAGAGACCCATTTGTACAGGAAACGTACAACGTAACTGCACACAGCAAGGACATCAAGGAGAACTTCGAAGCCATGGAAGGCGAGGAAGTTGCCATCGCCGGTCGTATTATGAGAAAAAGAATCATGGGCAAGGCGGCGTTCTTCGATGTACAGGATAAGCAGGGCAGAATTCAGTGCTATATCAAGAGAGATGATATCGGCGTCGATGAGTACAAAATCTTCAAGACCTACGACATCGGTGATATCGTGGGCCTGCGCGGTTTTGTCTTCAAGACCCGTACCGACGAGGTCTCCGTTCATACGCAGGAGTTGACCCTTCTGGCAAAATCCCTGCAGGTGCTGCCGGATAAGTGGAGCGGCCTTCAGGATATCGATTTGAGATATCGTCAGCGTTATGTAGACCTGATCATGAACGAAGACGTTCGGGAAACCTTCTACAACCGTGCGAAGATTGTAAAGACCGTTCGGGAAGTACTGGAAGAGGATTACGGATTCCTGGAAGTGGAGACACCGGTTCTCCAGACCATCGCCGGCGGTGCAAACGCCCGTCCGTTCAACACCCACCACAACGCCCTGGACTTCGACCTGAAGCTGAGAATCTCCCTGGAGCTTCCGCTGAAGAGACTGATTGTCGGCGGCCTGGACAGAGTGTACGAACTGGGCAAGGTATTCCGGAACGAAGGTATGGACAAGAACCACAGCCCGGAATTCACCTCCATGGAAGCGTATATGGCATACGGCAACCTGGAAGATATGATGGACCTGATGGAACAGGTTGTATATAAGTGCGCGATGGCGGTAAACGGTTCTCCGATTATCACCTACGAAGGAAAGAGCTTCGATGTTACTCCGCCGTGGAACAAGATCGATATGACGGAGACCGTTATCAAGGTAACCGGAATTCCGTTCGACAAAATCGACGATGATGAAGAAGCTCGTGCCGCAGCAATCAAGTACGGCATGAACGAGGAAGACGTAAAGAACTGGACGCGCGGCAAAATCATCGCCGAGATGTTCGAAGAATACTGCGAGGACCTGCCGGGCCTGCTGGACGGACCGGTATTCCTCACCGGACATCCGGTAGACGTATCCCCGCTGTCCAAGAGAGACCCGAAAGACCCGAGAATCACTCGTCGTTTCGAGGCATACATCAACGGATGGGAACTGTCCAACGCCTTCTCCGAGCTGAATGACCCAATCGACCAGTACGAGAGATTTGCAGAGCAGCAGAGAGAACTGGACCTGGGTATCGACGACGAAGCACACCCAATGGACACCGACTACGTCAATGCACTGGAAATCGGTCTGCCTCCAACAGGCGGCATCGGAATCGGTATTGACCGCCTGGTAATGCTCATCACAGATTCTACAACCATCCGGGACGTACAGCTCTTCCCGGTTATGAAGCCGAGTCAGAACTAGCGAGCTCCGCAGGAGCGAAGATAGTTCTGGAGCGGGAAAAGCGGCACCGGGGTGCCGCCCCGCGAACGAGGCGAATGCAGCGGATGGAGCATTGCCACGACTGGGCAGAAAAGGAGCAATGCGACAGGAGTCGCGAAAGCCGCTCGCAGGCGAGTAAGCTTCGCGCGAAGTCTAAGAAGCCGAATAGAAAACAAAAATACCGACCTCAAACGTTCGTTTTGAGGTCGGTATTTTTGTTTACCGATTGATGGGCATAAGCATGTTGGCGCTATCCTCCCCGCAAAGCTTTTGTCTTCCGCCTGGTCACGCCAACACGCCCTGGATTTTCCAGGCCTGCCGGCGTCATTGTTGGCGTCGACCTTCCCGCAAAGCCTTTGCCCTTCGTCGAGTCACGCCAACAC
>JAFEHB010000927.1_pt1 | contig 14625 bp, 9 predicted proteins | sample 9267121 | NCBI WGS metagenome assembly JAFEHB01 (sample SAMN17103336, study PRJNA684904) | human gut metagenome | isolation source: diarrhea sample from child under the age of five | host: Homo sapiens | place: South Africa: Mafikeng, Mafikeng Provincial Hospital | collected 2019-09 | reverse complement strand
TTATGTGTACAATTTAATTTGAATACTGTGTTAGCAATTAATTTGGTAATCAACATATAAATTCCAACAACGTCGAATATCGTTGCGACTGACACCAGTTTCTTTGAAGCATTCAGCTATTGTTCCTTGTGGATGTTCAGCTCTCCAATCTAAAACGACATCTTCTATAGACTCACTTTGTTCAATCTTTTCATTTTCTTTGTTAGAATCTTCTCTTAGATTTTGTTGTGCTTCTTCTCTTTGAGACAGGATTTCATTGATTCCTCTGGGAACTTCTTTTTCTATAATTGGATTCGATTCCAAAATATCTTCTACAACACTATCTTGTTTAGTATTACCTTCATCAATTATATTTTCCTCAATTTCCTGTTGTTCTTGTAATTCTTTTTCTTTTTCAATTTCTTCAGAAAGTTCTTGAATTTCTTGAGCTTGCTCTTTATTTTTTTGCTTTTTTTCTTTTTTTAATTGCTTTGTTTGATGAACAAGTTCCTTTTTCTGAGCTTTTGACAATGGCTTCTTACTATCAATGATTTGCTGCATTTTCTCTTTTCGAGCTAGATTATAGTATGCATTGACATCTTTTCGCATTGACTGAAGTTTATCACTTTCTTCAAAAAAGTCTCCACGTTCTATTTTAAGTTGTCTCTTCTTTTCAAGCTTTTTAATAGCTTTGATTTGTTTCTTATACTGCTTATCCTTCATCATTGCCTGTTCTAACAGGATTTCATTTTCAGTCTTGAATTCTAATACAGTTGCATAATCCAAAAAATTTCTCTTGATATACGGAAATATTTTTTCAATATTCATCCCATGAATAGGAATAAAGAAAATCAACACAATTGGAGATGCAACAAGCATTGTAATAAAAATAGCTGCAAAATTAATAATTGTTTTTTGTAATGTATAGTAAATAGGGACAACAATAATTAATGTTAATAAAATTCCAATCCAATTTCGGATTGTAAATCCCCCATATTTTTCTTGATAGTCACGAATCTCATCAGGAATTCGCACTTCAATATTATCCATATTATCCATAAGTTTTCATCCTTTCAAAATTCGTCATTAAGGCAAGATTCGATCTGTAAATTGTTGTGCCATATTCAATAGCATTGCTAAGATACCATTGATTAAACTAACGGCCAACCCCACACAAATAACATCGCCAAGTTCAACACTTCCAAATGATGAGACTGCCTCATTTAACAATAAGGTATATATACGAGCACAAATCTGCATGATAGGTGCTTGTAAGAATACCCCAAACATCCAGAAGATGTACTTCATCGAATCCCCACCATGTTGCTCATCTAAGCTCATTGCCAACGGAATTGGTGCAAATGCCATGGCACATAAGATTTTGATATATCGTACAATAACCTGTCCTATGATACCAATAGCTGTTCCATAATATGTAAATGCCGTTACGATACCAATAATCAATATAGCAACCTTTGGAATCCATCCACTTGTATCCGTGATAATAGATGCAAACATCTCACCTAAGCTGGCAACACTTTGTCCACCACCATTAACAGTTACAAGATTTGCAGTTACTTTTGAGAACAGATCCATCGCAGTACCAGCAAACAGTTCAATAATTTCAAACGAGTAATCAACAAACATAGCTACAAAATATGTCTTTGCAAACAGCATCAATGCACGTTGCCAAGTGAATCGTTCAATTTCAAGACACTCCTTGACATATTTATAAAACATCATTAACACAAGTAAAGAAACACCAATACCTTTACACAATGGATATACCGTCTGATAGAAGAAGTTATAAGGATTGAACTTTCCTACATTCCCTTCTCCGTCAATTTCTGTCGACTTCATGTTATTAAAATCGATAAACGTGGAAATAGTGGCTCCAAGATTACCAAAATTTAATGTTTTACCAAACAACTTAAATTTGCCATCATACAAAGCGACTACAATTTTTTCAAACACTCCGTCATGGTTGTACTTTGCTTCTATATAATTATCCTTTGTAAATTCAAAAGGCTTATCTCCTTTAAGATGACCAGAATCCTTCATGGCATCTGAAGTTTCCTTTACCATTTTACAAAATTTATAACTTGTATATTCCACTTTAGATCCTGTTGCAGTGGTCGTAACAGTAATTTTATTATCAGCTTTATCCCATTTCACAGTATTTCCTTTGGCAACTATATGCTTTTTATAAAAATCTATTGCTTCTTGTACTTTTGCCTCATCAACGACCACCCCATCATCTTGAAATTCTTTCGCTTCAATAACAGTTGGTTGATATATAGGCATCACTGAAACTACCGAAAAAGCACATAAGACTGCAAGCATAAATATTTTTATTTTTCTTATTACCAATCTCTGCACATGTTCCATCTCCTTTCTAAGTTACATTCAGTCTAAAAATGCATCAATTTATATTAACTTTTTTTAAAATCATAAATAATAGTTTTCTGATAATCCAAAATTGTAATCAAGCATAAAATATATAAGCGTTAGCACTGTATCTAACGCTTATACTTCATTTCAATGCTATTTACACAAATTTAACCTTGTACGTTGGTGAATAACACATATCCACCACCACCGATTCCAGCAAGCATGAAGCCTGTCATAACGACCATTAGCCCTTGCGATTTTCCTTCGGAATCGTTACGTTGCCAACCTAGAGCAAACATAACACCACCAACTAATGCTACAACTCCACCGATAGCAATCAACCATGGAGCAATAAATTGTTCAACAAATGTTTTCAAGTTTCCTACACCTGTATTAACTTCTGCCATAGTTGTTGTGATTTGCATTGCACCTAATGCTAATGCTGGAGCAACTGCCAAATACTTGGTTTTTAATTTGTTTTTTAAACAAACTGCTTTCATATTAAGCCTCCTATATTCTTTCTAGCTTTGAAAGACACACCCGTGCCTCATCGCATATACATAATGTCATGATTCTGCCCCATTTTTATTTTTATTTAATTTTTTTATATATACACAACGGATATTTTATAATCACAAAAAAAGATGGCATCGTTGCCACCTTTGTCACTGCCACAACCGTAACAGCCAATATTTTAATCTAAGCTAACACTGCCTCGCAGTTCACTCACCACATAAAAAAAGCAGATGCTTCGCATCTACCTCTTTATTGATTCGTTTACTAAATTTCACTACCCTTAAGAACATAAAGTACCTTTTTCGCAATTTCACCAGTGTTCTAAATATACCAAATTTCACTACCCTTAAGAATCGGATCGTAGTTTTCTTGTTCGTCACTGGGTTCTAATTATAAAATCTTTCTCATCTTTTAAGAACTTATAAAGTTTATAAGTTCGACTTCAATTTATTTATAATTGTTTCTACATTATCACTATAGAAAAGCTCATACTGTAAGCATAATGGTAGAAAGTCATAGATTCTTGCCATATAATCGATGCGAAAACCTGGCCTTTCTCGATTAGGACGAAGCCTATTGAATTTTCTCCAATTCCTTGTTGAAATATTAGTTCTCAACTCATTATAATCGATAAAACCAAACAAATAATTAAGATACGTTGCACCATCCTCATCGATTTTTGAAAATTTTTGTATACAGTCTGACACTCTTCGGATAATCAAATTACAGATATGTTCCTCTTTTTTCGCTTCTTCTGTTGAAGGTGTTGTGTTTTTACCTTCAATATCATTCATTGCATCTCTCTCTTCACGATTCTTCAATTGAACAAATTCAACTAAATCAACCGTTGAATCAAGCAGAATTTCCATGCTCAACCCTTTTAATTTTTGTTGGGATTTAAGTTTCATACGAGCAGTCAATGTTCGATAGCGACGATTAAATTCATGTCCTGAAGCATTTCCTGTAAAATTATATATCCATGTATTCGGATATTCATTTTTAAGGCATTTGTCATATGTTTCTTGTTCAGTCTCTCCAAGAATAACCTTGGAATAAAAAAGAACAGTTTCTTCTAAGTTCAAATCTTCTGTAAAATAATCAGTTAGTTGTGGATATAATCGACACAAAAAACTAATAAATCTATAAAATGTAGCTTTACTGATTTTTGTTTTTTTCAGTATCTGAGCCGATTTTATATATTGATCTTGTTTCATAAAAAGATGACTCCCATTTATCTAAAATGGGAATCCATCACCAAAAAACGAGTCATCTTGTTCACTGAAATCTAAATGCACATTAGAGTCTTCGACAGTTGAAGTGTCTTCAGCAACTTCAGATGTTTCACTTTCAGAAACATATGGTTCTGGTTCTTCATTAAACGAGAAATCAACAGTACTTTCGCTTTGCACATTACTTTGTGGTGTTACATTTGCAACACTTGTCTGTTGTGTGTTAGCTTCATATGCCCTGTTATTCGCATTTTTAGGATCTAAATACTGAATACGTTGTGCATGAATTTCTGTCACATATATAGTTGTACCTTGTGCATTTTGGTAATTTCTTGTTTGCAATTGCCCTACTACACAAATTTGAGATCCTTTATGTGTATGCAAGCAAAGATTTTCAGCAGTATTACTCCAAGCAATCACTGGGAAAAAATCAGTATCAGGTTGCCCTTCAACTTTTTTATCTCTTGGTACAGCAATCTGGAAACGGCACATACTAGTTCCACTTTGAGTTTTACGAATTTCTGGAGTCGCAGTAATACGTCCAATCAATATAGTAATATTCATCATTACTCATATCCTCTACCTTCTATTTGACGTTAAATACGTCTTTAAGGTAAGAATACTTTTTTTATTCTTGCTCTATTTGTTCCCTTTTTACTTGTCATATCGCCATTCAACTACTATTTTGTCTTTCTGTTTCTGCTACTTTTTTATCGCTTCTTTTTTTTTGCTTATTTTCGTCTGTTTAGTCTTATTTTTTCTCATCATTTATCCTTTTTTTGTACAAAAAAAGATGGCATCGTTGCCACCTTTTATTTAATTAGTTCTTAGGAACTGCAATTGTGTAATTTCCATTCCAACCAGAACCATATGCTTGGTTATCTGCTATATATTTTTTGATTGTCGTTTTATGTAACCATAAAGTACCATTGCCACCATAGTTACCATCAAACAACCAGATTGTATCTCCTTCAACAGCCTCAATAAAAGCAACATGTCCTGGACCTGCGCCATCAAATGAAATAACACCACCAGGAGCAGGTGTACTGCTTTCCACAAATTTATCCCCATGTTTTGCAACAATTTCTCTCGCATTCTCTTTTCCATTGCCTCTTGCTCCACTGTCGTATCCATATACCTGATAGAATCGACTCCAAGCATACCACGTACATTGTCCTGGAGAGAAAGGATTTCCTGGTGTACTGAATTGTTTTATTGCTCCTGCCGAATTGATAAACATATTGTCTTCTTTGATGGCACCTTTTATATCCCCATCATATCCATTTGACTCAGCACCAGAGCCGAAGCTAACACTTCCTATTTTGAAGTCTTCCATTAATATATCAGAACTATATAGATCATCAATTTGTTGAAGTTCATCTTCACCCACGGCTTCGTGGAGTTTAAATTCTTTTCCGTTGTCATTTCCAACATAGTTATAGCGTGTAGCTAGTCCACGAATCAATTGTTCAAAGTAATATGTCTTATTATAATGCTTAGAATCTTTTGATACGCTAACTTGACTTCCTGCACCATCTCCTGTTGAGTCCGAGCCACCAGCAGAGCTTCCAGAGCGAATGATATTATACAGTGATTTATATGTTGTTTTATCGTAGTGTAAGCCATCACTTGTCTTCATAGTGTCTTTGATTTGAGAATATGTATCCACATATTTTATAGAACCATCCAATCCACTTTTCATCTTGGAGTTGAACTTTTTAATAGCCTCATTAGTCGCTCCACCAGAATATTTTGAGCTGTCTGTAGGATTTACTGACATCACTATAATTTTCTTTGCTTTTTTCCAATCTCCATTTGCAAGGGAATTTAATTTTTTGACATATTTATCAACATTTCCTAAATCGTTAACACCAAGATTGAATACAATAGTATCATCCTTCTTCAATTTTGAGTTTACACTTCCAATTGCCGTATTAACAAACCAGTTATATCCTTCTGCCGTTTTGCATACCCATTCGTTTTTATCCGATCCTCCAATAGCTTGCTGCATACCGACAGTTCTAGAATCACCAACCCATATTATTCTTCCATCAATTTTTGCTTTATCTTCTGTTGAATCTTTGTCACTAGAATCAGAGTCAGAATCTGAGTTTCCACCACCAGTTCCTTTTAATTTTTCATATGTTTTCTTTGCCTCATTTACACGCTTTTTAGCAGCAGCAGACCCTAAATCAAATGAATCTGCACTACCCTCAAACACACAGTTAAAAGCATTTGTGGCTAAAGTAACATCATTTGTTGTAAAGAACTGCATCTGAGTTAATCGACCTTTATAATATCCATCATTCAATTCTTTCCACATATAGTTAAGCTGAATTTCAATATCGGTCCATTTCTTATCGTTGGTTTTCGCATATTGGAAAAGGTTTGTTTTTCTTCCACCATCCCATTGCCATAGACCAGCCGCATTTCCATATGCTGTAGATGTTTCACTTCCTTGCAGTGCCGAAGGATTGTATCCGCTTTCTTGGAAAGCATTTCCACAGATTGCGGCCGCCTGAGTATCTCCTAATCCTTTCTTTTTGCAAAAATTCCATATTGCCTTTTGCACAGATGCTTGATCTGCACTGACATTTCCTATAGATGTATAATCACCACTTAAATTATATCCTTTTTTACCAAGTGTATAATCTTCAACCTTTAATTGTGTCTGGTTTTTATAAGCATCCTGTATGGATTTCACATAATCGTCTTTATCTCCATTCTCGTATACTAAAGAGTATACATATTGAGTTTCATTCTCTGTGAATTCTTTTTCTCGGATTTCTTTTGCATCGATAGTATAAGTAACTTTCTTTTCCTCATAAGTAACGGTTTGCATCTCCACTTTCCCGTCCTTATCTTTGATTATCGTTCCATTAGATGTTCTTTTTGGAATTTCTACCGATTTTTTATTCCCTGTCGGTGTTGTAGTAGTCACTCGTTTTGGACTCGATGTATATTTCTTTCTTTTTCCTCCAGCAGAGGACTCTTGACTTTTTAATTGAGCTTCTGCTTTCTTTTTAGCAGCATCTGTTGCTGTACTGTTTCCGTTTTTGTCATCTGTCCAGTAAGTAGCCTCTCCCACTGCATGGATAGTTACTTCTTTTTCACCTTTCCATGTAATTTGATACGGATTGCTCATCGTAAAGTTGTCATAGCTTTCAACTATGCCTTGATCAATCCAATAATGAAGAATTGTTAAAACATCGCTCATGGCTGTCGGTCCAGCCACATCGAAACCACCACCAAGAATCTGCACAGTTGCAAGTTGTGCTTTAAAATCTATATTTGATGAGTTTGCACGTGTTGCATAGTCTTTTTGCCACTGTTTTGTCTCACAATCTTCCAAAGACTCTTTTGTGATAGTGAACCCATCTCTACTTTTTCCATCATATCCTAAAGATGTACGAACTTTTGCTTCCAATTTTTCATACTCATTGTCTGCTCGTTCTGCAAATTCTGTTTGTTCTGCATTAAATATATTTGTATAGGATTTTTGAGATTTCTTATCCCCTGTGAAAGTCGTCAAATTGATAACAATGGCTCCAAATACCATCACAATTGGAATTAGCAGCAATAAAGTAGCTCCAAATGCTGCTGCGGCCTCAACTAATATTGACTTTAATGCAGCCAGTGTCGCTTTTGCAGCTTCAAGCAAAGATTTAGCAACCGTTTTAGCAGCTTTCTTGGCAACTTTTCGTATAGGTTTTGTAACTTTGTTTGTTACCTTGCTTGTCACTTTATTTTTAACAGATCCAACAGGTTTATCTACAAGTAGAGTCTTGAAGCGTTCACTTTCACTTTTCCCATCCTGCATTGCAGTAGCAAGACGAACTCCTCCACGTACAAACTTGCCACCAATCATAACTCCTTTGCCAGCAATTCCAAAAGCACGTGATGTCACTGTATTTAGTTTGTTTTTTCCAATATTCTTTCCTTTTTTTATTAACGATAACTCATATTGACTTGGCAAAGTTCCCTTCACATTCACCTTGTTGGTCTTTGCATATTTCCCATTCTTTACAAGGTTTTCAGTAAAAGTTTTCTTCTTATTGATTTTTTTGATGCCATTATATTTTTCCTGTTGTGTAGCAAGAATCTTATCTTTATTTTTCTTCTTTTGAATTGTTGTGTTTGCCTTCGTACCAACACCATATTTTTTATTATTATGAACACCATAATATGCATCTTTTCCTTTTATAGTGTTCCCTTGTATCTGCTTCATTTTTTTAGACTGTACTCGTAAAGCAGCTAATTCTGCCGTTGAATATGTTTTATCATTTGTGCCTTGCTTCATCTTTGTGTGCAATGGATTAGTCAATGTTTGCAGTCTGTCTTGGTTGTTTTTTAGAACACCTTCAATTCGTTTTTCATTTTCAGTGAGAACTTGTCCTACTTTCTCACCGCCAAATTCTTTTTCTACATTTATCTTTCCTGTAAAGCGTGTTCCTTGAACCACTGTGATATTTTTATCTGGAGTAGTATTCACACGTGTTCGTATTCGATTATCTTTCAATCCAGCATCATAGTTAACAGGACTTTCACCTAGTTTAGAAGAATAGGAAGTAGGACGTACTCCACTTGCATATATTGGAGAAGAATCGCCATGATTCTTTGGCCTAGAGGCTTCCTTATAATTTCTTGTTTTTAAGCCACCTGATGCATTGGATGCATTATATCTTTCTATTGCACTTTTGTTGGGATTACCGTGATTGTCAGAAGTGTAATGTACACCGTTCCTTTGTTGACTCCTTTGACTCCCATAATTTCTTGAATATTCATTTGTCCCATATGTGCTCGTTTTCAAGCTAGATGCTTGATTATTGTTTCTCTTCGATGTTGGATCATTTCTAACTTCGTTTGACAGACTTCTGACTCTTCTATCCACATTATCCATTCCATGTAGCAGCTTACTTCCATCACTCATTTCATGTCTTTGTGGCATATAGCTAATAGGCTTTTGTTGTCGATAAGAATCTGTATTCCCATCATTAGAATTTATAGCAGTCTCTCTTCTTCGAGACCGAGGGCTTGAATTTCGATTATGTGTTTTTAACGGACGTGATGTGTTATCTATTCTATCTTTAGATGAATCTCTAGTCTCTATTTTTGATTCTTCTCTATAAGTATTAGACTCTCCCCTGTCATACACAGGATCATTGTTTGAATGATTATAATCAAATTGATCATGATTTTGATTCGCATACATCTTGGGATTGTAATAATCTAATACAGAAGTATTATCTAGTCTTTTAGAGTCCCTATATGTATTACGACTTTGTGTCAATGAATCTTGTTGGAGTCTCTGTCTTGTTTCCATAGTGGGATTTCGTACAATAAATTTATCTTCTGCTTTGGCACTTCTTGTATGAAGTTCACCTTTAGAACTTTTACTGTATGAATAATTATAATTTCTTCTTGTATTTTGATGATTTCCACTTTTTCTTGATTTTGCCATATGAAAGCCTCCTTACTATATATAGATAAAAACATTCGCTTTGTCACAAAAATATGTATTGTAATTATATAAAGCAATTGTCCCATTTTTATTTTTGTTTCAGTTAGCTTTCCAACCTATCTCTCCATTCACACGGATACATTCCACTAAAAAAGATGGCACTCTTGCCACCTCTATTATCCCCTCACCATATTCACCACACACAAACGAATCATTTAAGACAAATCACCATACCATCATACACAAAGTGCTCCTTTAGACTGAGCTAACACTGCCTCGCAGTCCACTCACCACATAAAAAAAGGCAGATGCTTCTGTATCTGCCTTTAACAAATCTGTCGTCCCCAAAATTTCAGTCGTTTATGAATACTACATTCTTATAAATTCGCCTTCGCCATATGAATAAACAAGGTGCTGCTATTCGTCAATCCAAAGGAATGAATAGAAACCACCAAATTTCAAGTCTTCTACAGTATAACATAACTTTAAAATATACACAATGTCGCTTTCACTATGTATATATACAACACTTTCATTTATTTACCAAGAAAATTCTATATCACTTGAGCATAAGTACAGTAAAACTCTTTTAGGTATGTTTTCGGACTTTTAAGTACACTCTTTATATCATCCTTTACATAACAAAAAAATGGATAGTCCCAATTGGCTATCCTAATAGTTTACGAATATATCTTATTCTTTTGGGTAGTGAAATTTAGTAAACTTGTACTCCTTGAGTACACTGTTATTCTAACATACAAAAAATTAAAAATCAAGAAAAATATAATATTTTTTATCTTTTTTTTATTTTCTAAATTCTCCTATGATTCTTATTTTTTCACCATCTTGTAGTTTGAAATGCGTCTCGTCCACTCGCTCTATAGAGCTTTCAATGAATTTGATGAAGTTATAGTTCATAAACATGATCCATGTCATTGCATTCTTTTCAATGATTCTCCATGTCGGCTCTAATGCATACCCCGTATCACCTTTATTGGTAGAAGGTACGAATTCATTTGTTAAGTCAAACAGACTATTTGCTACAACCTTATAAATGCCCTTATCCATTTCCAGTTGTCTCATTTTGATTCTTGTGCGCAATGCACGAGGCGAATTAAATTCTTTTTGTTTATCTTTAATATATTCTTCAATAGAATCAATTACAGGTTGTATTTCATAAACTTCACAAGTAAAGCTTCCATCCTCTTGAAAAAGAGCACCTTGTTCCTTCATTACTTTCAAAAAAGATTTTAGCATTTCATCTTCAGGAAAAATTTGATACCAATCCCCCATTTTATTCTGTACCTTTATTTGATATGGCATAAGTCATCCTCTTTTCTATAAAATAAGGAGAGAAATATTCTCTCCTTCATTAGTTCTATTTTCTACAGTCGAAAGAAGAACTAATCTTCTTTTCGAGCATGTTTTCCAGTAAATGCAACACCAGCTAATCCTAGAACACCACTTAATGCATAGAATCCTAAAGCAGTTTCTGCACCCGTGTTGACTGTACCTGTCTTTTTCTGAGATTCAGACTGAGTTTTCTTAGCTTCCTCTGCTGCTTTTTTAGCTTCGGCTTCGGCTTTTTTCTTAGCCTCTTCTTCTGCCTTTTTAGCTTCTTCTTCAGCTTTCTTAGCCTCTTCTTCTTTTTTGATCTTATCTAGATAAGAAGTCAAAGCTTTATTTGCTTTATCAAGCTCAGCTTTTGCAGTCTCATAGTCACGACTTGCATTTTCCAATTGTTCTTTATTTGCATTCCATTGAGCTTCTACACCTAAGAACACATTTAAAGCAGTTGCATATTCCTCGTATGCAGTTCGCATAGAACCCATTTTTGAATACAATCCAAGTACAACATCATTGTCACTGTCAACAACATCCATGAATCCTGCTGGATCTGCACATAACTTCTTATAAGCTTCATATGCTTTTTCGACTTGTCCTTTGACATCTTTGATAGAAGCTTGCTCAGTCTCTAATTGACCAATAGTTTCATCTAATTTTGCAATAGCTTCGTTGAAGTCTTTAATTGCTTTTTGATGTGCACCAATTTGTTCCTGAGTACTTGCAATCTCTGCTTTCAAATCTTTTAAACTCTTTTGTTTTAAAGTAGCTGTTTCAAGACTAGCTTTTGCAGTCTGCACCACACTTGCTTTTTTAGTTTCTTCTGCTTTGGCAGTTTCTAACTCATCTGCTTTTTGTTGGGCATCTTTTTTAGCAGTTTCTAATGTTTTCTGACTTGCTGTATATAAAGACTTTTTAGTGCTTTCATCCTTTAGAGCTTCGCCTAAAGCCTTCGATTTCGCATCAACATCTTTTTCTGCCACATCAAGATTTGCTTTGGCAGTTTCGATGCCTTTATTTGCCTCATCTAAGACATCTTTTCTCTTCTTCAAAGTTGCCTGTGCATCATTTACGATGCCTTTTTTGTTTTCAACATTCTGATCTGCATCCTTCTTCTCTTGTTGAGCACTTTCAAGAGCTTTTTGTGCATTCACACGATCAACAGTTTCCAACTGTGCTTTTTGTGTTCTTAAACCTGTGATTTCATTTGCCATATTGAATGCAGTATCATCATCGCACAACTTGTCGAATGCCGCCTGCTTAGTGGCTACATTTGCCTTAGCACGTGCAGTCGCATTGGTTGCTTGTGTAACCTGTGTTTGTACAGTTGCTACATTTGTTTGTGCATTTGTCTGAGCCGCAGTCTTAGTGCCTAAAACTTGTCTCTGATTTTCCAACTCTGCCTTTAAAGCTTCTAATTTTAACTCTCCATCCTTCAAGATACTATCTGCATTCATAAGTTTGTTATAGTATGCATTGAATTGAGCTTCAAATTCATCGATTGTCATTGTATTGACTTCCGTAATATAGCTAGAACGAGCTACATAAGCAAACACTTGTCCTGCATTGCATCTATATCCATCTGGAGAAGGAGTCTTTGAATAGATGTAGGCTGTCCCTGTTGCATCGCTGTTTAATCCAATTAAATTTAGATAATGTCCAATCTGAATATTACCATGTCCTACAGCATCCATGACTTCATTAAATTTATTTTCGTCGTTTTTTACATCTGTAATTGTCCACCCTTTGGCCGTAATATAGTCATAGACCTGTTTTTCAGAGTCATACCAACCTTTATAAAGAGTTTCATCAGTTTGAGGTTGTGATCCTGCCGCAATGTTTTCACCAACATTATATAGGTTAGAGTGATCAAATTTTTTTCCGTTGGCAGTCGCATTGATCTGCACCTGTGAAATTGAAAACAATGTCGGATTTACCTTTAAATCTTCTCGCTCTGTGAAGTTTGTGTCACTTGTTCTTAAAGCATTTCCATATCGTACCATACTTAATGCACGTTTAAAGTTTTCTAAACTTGTTGCATCGTTTTCTGCACCGATATTCGTACTTCCACCATTTGCAGTACTTTGTGCTTCTAAGATTTTTAAAGCATCTGTGTATCCATAAGCTTCAAAGAATCCTTTCGATCCTTGTTCGATTTTTGCCTGAGCTTGTTCTTTATCAGTACGTAACTGTGTAACTACCTTCTCTTGAGCAATGACTGCCTCTTGAGCTTCATTTACCTTTCTCTGTTGTGTCATAACATCCTGTTTTGCTTTTTCTAGATTAGCTTTTGCAGTCTCTAATTCTTTTTCTTTAGATGCTTGATTTGCTTTTGCAGTCTCTAATTGTGCCTTTGCCTCGTTTAATGCAGTTTCTGCATCATTGATAGTTTGATTTAGCATATCTAAAGCTTTTTGTTTCTCTGCAATTTGTGCATCTAAATTAAGAATTTCCTGGTTGACATCTGAAAGACTTTTTTCTGCACTTGTTACAGCATTTGCTTTTGCTGCTTGATTTTCAAGCGCAACCTGTAGATTTGTCTGTGCAGTGACTAATTCATTTTCTGCATTTTTGATATCTGCCTCATACTGAGCTTTGATCGTAGGATCACTTGCTCCATCATAGATTGCCTTTTTTTCGTTGTAGTTAGCTACGGCAGTATCTAATGCTTTTTGTGCCTCATTCACACTTGTCTGTGCTTCTGTATAGGCTTTTTGTGCATTTTCTACATTCTGTGTAGCTTCTGTTACTTTTGCTTCAGTTTCTGCCTTTTGTTGTGCCAAGATTGAAACAGTTGTTTGTGCTTCTTCTAAAGCTTTTTGAGCTTCTTCTAAAGCTTTCCCTTTTTCTTCAACATCTTTTGAGATTTCTTCTTCAGATGTTCCATTTAGTAAAGCATCATATTTTTTTTGTGCTTCCTGTAATTTAGAGTTAGCATTGGCAAGTGCATTTGTTGTTTCATCCAATTGTGTCTGCAATGCCTTTTTCTGCTCGTTGGCTTGTCCTAATTTCTTTTGATTTTCTTCTAGATTGGCCACTTGTTTTTCTAACTCGCTCACAATAGCTTTCTGTGCTTCTAAAGAAGATGCATCATAATTGCTCTTTAATGAATTGACATTTGCCTTTGTAGGTACATAAGTGCCTTCATTATATGTATCATAAACTTTTTGAGCTTTTTCTTCTGCCTCTTTTGCTTCATCAGCTTTCTTCTGAGCCTCATTGATTTTTTCTTGTAACAATTCTTTTTCTGTCTTTTCAATTTTTGACTCTTCTTTGTTGACAGATGTAGAGTTAATATCTGTTCCATCGGCTGTCGCACCTTTTGCAAATACACTCATTTGCCCTGCCTGTGTTAAAACCATGCTGGCTGCTGCCAAACTTGTTAATACTTTTTGTTTTTTATTTGCCTTCATTTTATAATCTCCTTTGCAAATTTATCTAAATCCTGTGTGATATGATCATCATATCGATATCATTCTTTATCGACATCTATAGTATACCGCACTATGTACTACCTGTCAGCTCTAAAATTGAAAAAAATTCAATATTTTTATAACCATTTTACAAAATTTAGACTTTATCAGTTTAACAGACTCTCGTCCGCTTTCTATTTTTATGACCAAAAAAAAGAAAAAAAGCAGATTTTCATCCAATGTCATTAAGTTAAGAAATAACGAACCGTCCAGATATTATTGTCTGGATGGT
>JAFEHB010000924.1_pt1 | contig 14635 bp, 14 predicted proteins | sample 9267121 | NCBI WGS metagenome assembly JAFEHB01 (sample SAMN17103336, study PRJNA684904) | human gut metagenome | isolation source: diarrhea sample from child under the age of five | host: Homo sapiens | place: South Africa: Mafikeng, Mafikeng Provincial Hospital | collected 2019-09 | reverse complement strand
ACTTAAGAATTACAGACAAGGGTAATACAACAAGTTTCTTTGTTGTAAGCAACGGTACTGAAAATCTTTTTACCAGAGCAGGCTCTTTCTATATTGATGGCTCAGGAAATCTTGCCATGACATCTACCGGATACAATGTTATGGGATGGCAGGTAGACCCGACCACCGGACAGATTAAAAAAGACCAGGTATCTGCACTTCGTATCATGCAGGAAAGCAATCTTACTTCTCCGGCAGAAGCAACAACGAATGCAGTTTGTGGTGGTATTGTAGATAAAAACAGTACAGAAATAACCAGTGAAAGTGGATATGCCATGAATTTGAATTTCTTCGATGCATTGGGTTATTCCTATACCGCAAAATTTGCAGTTAAAGGTGTAGATACTGATGCCGGAACCTATACCGTTGAGTTAAGTGCTATTTATGATTCTTCCAATAAGAATATCTTAGAGGAGTTTTTGGCAAATGGTGGAAATCTTTCTGATGTATTCGGAGCAAATGCCAGCGGTGGAATTACTAATGCACAGACTGCTTACAATGCAATCAGTACAGAGTGGACAGATACCGGAGCATCCAATTCCTTTGGCGGAAATACATATCATCAGTTCCGTAACAGCAGTGGTGAAATGTACTATATCAATACAACACAGAATGCAGCTACCGGACAGTATGACAGCAAAGTATACCGTGCAATTACTTCAGCCGGTGGTGTCGTAAACGGATACGAAGCAGTAACGGATGTATCACTTTCTGATATTTATACCGGGTTACAGCCTGGTGCAACCATCAACAGCATTACGGATGGTAATCCACCTACCATTGAAGCAACAGCAGTAAACTATGAACTGAAGTTTGATACTGGTACTGGAAAAGGTAAATTTGTTTCCGTGGGTGACAGCACTAACGGCTCAGTCACATTGAACATGAAACAGTTAGGCGACCAGTTTGAAAATATTTCCATTGATTTTACACAGTGTAAGAATTCTAATAATGGTGGAACATCTACTGTTGGAATGGATGCGGGAGCAATTGATGGAACAACCGGAACAGGTAAGAAGCTTGGAGCATTAACCGGTGTATCTGTAGATACGAATGGTAAAATTTATGGTTCTTATGACAATGGTAATACTGTTCTTTTGGGACAGATTGCATCTGCCCGATTTGCAAATGCAGCCGGTCTTGAAAAAGTAGGAGATAACTGCTACCGTACTACTTTAAACTCCGGTGAATTTGATGGAATTGGTGTCGAAATTACTTCAAACGGAAGTACCATGAATTCCGGAGAACTGGAAATGTCCAACGTAGACCTGGCTTCTGAATTTACCGAGATGATTACCACACAGAGAGGTTTCCAGGCAAATTCAAGAGTAATTACTACATCTGATACGCTCCTTGAGGAGTTGATTAATCTGAAACGATAATAAAAATAGTCAGATATAGCGAAAAATAATATAAAAACAGTACATATAGGGGAACTATATTTTATAGTTCCCCTATATATGGTATAATAAGAAATGGAAATGTTTCTAAAATAATTGTAAAAAAAGTAGACATTTTGATGAAAGTTTAGTAAGATTATATAGAAATGAAAATGAAAATACAAAAAGGTGGGTAACAAGGACCATTTTCAGAAGAATGGTATTCCCATAATTTTATAGAAATGTAGGTGGATAAATTGGATATAGCATCACTTATTGGTACCCTGATGGGGCTTGCAATGGTATTATTTGGAATTATTCAGAGTGCGGGCGTATCAGCAATATGGAACACATATATCGACGTTCCTTCTGCAATTATTACAATTGGAGGTTCCGTCGCCGGTGTTCTGGCATGTAACAGTATGGCAGATTTCATTAATGGCTTTAAGTCAGCGGGAAATGCTTTTAAGTTACATAAGAATGACCCGAGTGAGATTATTGGAAATATCATTAATCTTTCCAACATTGCCAGAAAAGAGGGACTTCTTGCATTGGAAGAAGCGGCGAATGATATTGATGATGACTTCTTGAAAAAAGGAGTTATGCTGGTAGTAGACGGAACTGACCCGGAACTGGTGCGTGGAATTCTGGAAACAGATTTGGGCTGCATTGAGGACCGGCATAAGAAAGTAATCGGCTTCTGGGAAAAGTGGGGAGAATTAGCTCCGGCCTGGGGTATGATTGGTACCCTGATTGGTCTGATTAATATGTTGAAGGATTTACAGGATGCATCTTCCATCGGACCTAATATGGCAGTTGCCCTGATTACAACATTGTATGGTTCGCTGATATCTAACTGGATGTGTAATCCAATTGCATCAAAGATGGCAGATAATAATGCCAGAGAAATTATAATGAAAGAGGTTACCGTTGAGGGACTTTTGTCTATTCAGGCAGGAGAAAACCCTCGTGTAATAGAAGAAAAACTGAAATCATTCCTGTCACCACAGGCAAGAGAGGCTTATAATGCACAAGATGAAGCCGGAGGTGAAGAATAATGGCGAGAAAGAAGCGGGAACCGGAAGCAAAGCCGGCGGCTGGCTGGATAACCACCTTTAGTGATTTGATGAATCTGTTGCTGTGCTTTTTCGTGCTGCTTTTTTCCATGTCTACCGTTGATGCAGAGAAGTTTCAGATGGTGATAGCCTCTCTGCAGAGCAGCTTAAGTATTATGCCGGCAGGCAGTATGAGTATTGGCGAGGGAGAAATGGTGGGCAACGGAATCAGCCAGTTGCCGAATATTGATGTTTATTTTGAAACGTCCTCAGGAGAGGATGGAGATTCCCAGGGTGGCAAAACAGAAGAGACTGAGACTGAGACAGATGTAGCAGAGCAGTATAAAGAACAGGCATTGGCAGAATCAGAACAAATGGCAGAACAAATCGAGCAGCAGATAGAGGCGAGTGGATTGCAGAATCAGGTGGAAGTAGATTTTAATGCCGAGTATGTAAAACTTACATTAAATGGAGCAATATTATTTGATTCGGCAAAGGCAAATATCCGGGAAGATGCCCAGCCACTGATTGCTAAAATAGGAACTATCCTGGAAAGCTATGACAGCAATGTGATTGAAATTGAAGGACATACCGACAATGTGCCAATCCATTCGTCAAAATATGAAAACAATAATGTACTGTCCATGTACCGGGCACTTTCTGTGGCGGATTTTATCCGGGATAATACCACATTGGATCCGGCACTGATTAAATCCTCAGGAAGAGGGGAATATGTTCCTGTAGCAGATAATACTACAGAGGAAGGCAGAGCAAGAAACCGTCGTGTTGAAATTAAGGTATATAATTCATATAATTCCGACGGCGCTACAGAATAGGAGGAAATGAGATGAAGAAGAACCTTATGTCAGTGCTTATTTTGGCACTGGTTCTGGTGAACCTGATTTTGACAGGAATACTTACAATAACAATCCTGCCACAAACAAAGAAATCTAATGAGCTGGTAAACAAGGTATGCAGTGCAATTGATCTGGAGCTGGAGAGCGGGGATGGAACTGAGTCTGCCAGCATTCCGATGGACCAGGTTAAGACCTATAAAATTGAAGATGCCATGACAATCAATTTAAAAACAGGTGCAGATGGCGAAACCCATTATGTAAAGCTTACAGCATCCATTTCCATGGACAGCAAGAATGATGGATATAAAACCTATGGCGAAGATATGGCTGATCGTGAAACAATTTTAAAAGATACCATTAACAGCGTAATTAATACCTATACAATGGAAGAATTTAATGCGGATCGGCAGGCAGTCAAAGACGCTATACTGGCAGAACTACAGAAGCAGTTTGGTTCAGATTTTATTATTGCAGTCAACTTCTCAGAAGTAACTGTAGTATAGAAATAAAAAATAGTAAGCATGAAATATAAGGTGGTGAGAGTTCGTGAGCGAAGTTTTATCTCAGAATGAGATAGATAACCTGCTTCAGGCATTGAGCAGCGGCGAGCTGGATGTAGAAGAAATGAAGGACAATGGTGAGAAGCAGATTAAGAATTATGATTTCGCCAGACCTTCCAAGTTTTCAAAAGAACACTTAAGAACACTGGAGATTGTGTTTGAACATTATGGCAGACTGATATCCACAAATCTTCCGGTTTATCTAAGAAAAAATATTCAGGTTGAGGTGATGAACTCTGAAGCAGTTACCTATTCTGAGTTTTCAAATGCGCTTTCTAATCCGGTGGTTCTTGGTATTGTTAATTTTTCTCCATTGAAAGGTTCGGTTATTCTGGAGATTGCTTCAAATCTTGCATATGCCATGGTGGATCGTATGCTTGGTGGAAGCGGAGAGCCATTAGTGAAAGTCCGTGATTTTTCAGAAATAGAGTTGCTGATTATAGAAAGAATCATGGGAGTCTGCGTTGACCTGCTCCGGGAACCGTGGGAAAATGTTGTGGATTTACATCCAAGACTGGAACGTATTGAAACAAATTCACAGTTTGCCCAGATTATTTCTCCGAGTGAAATGATTGCAATTGTTACAATTAATGTAAAAATAGGGGATGTTGAAGGTCTGATGAATATCTGCCTTCCGTATCTTACTTTGGAACCTGTTATGGACAAACTGAATACAAAATACTGGTACTCTACCATGCAGGAAAAAGATGAACAGCGTTATACGGAAGCAATTGAAACTTTGATTTCAAAAGCACCGATACCTGTAAAAGCAATTTTAGGTAACAGCACCATATCAGTAAATGACTTTGTGAATTTACAGGTAGGTGATATAGTTAGATTGGACACGAAAGTGGACCAGGAGCTGGATGTTTACGTTGGAAACATTCGTAAGTTTACTGCATTGCCAGGAGCTTCGGGTGATGATTATGCAGTAAGAGTAATGTCAGTAATTAGAGAGGAGCAGTAAGTGATGGATGGAGTACTATCGCAGGAAGAAATCAATGCCCTGCTAAATAATCCGGGCGCATCATCAGATACGGCAGATGGACGGCTGAGTGATTCAGAAAAAGACACAATCGGTGAAATTGCTAATATCAGTATGGGTACCGCAGCAACGACATTGTTTTCGCTGGTGAACCGTAAAGTGGAAATATCCACACCGGTTGTTACCATGGCAAACTGGGACGACGTGGTAAAGGCGTATGAGCGTCCGTGTGTATTTATACGAATCGGATTCACCGTTGGATTGGATGGAAGCAATATCCTGATATTAAAGGAGCATGATGTTAAGGTCATTACAGATCTTATGATGGGAGGAGACGGAACCAATACAGATGTGGAACTGGGAGAGCTTCATTTAAGCGCAATCAGTGAAGCAATGAATCAGATGATGGGCTCTGCAGCTACTTCACTATCATCCATGCTGAATAAAAAGATTGATATCAGCCCGCCTGTTGCAGATCTGATTGATCTGACAGGAAATATTGATGAGGGGGCAATTGATGATTTCCTGACACAGCCATTTGTGAAGATTTCTTTTAAAATGGAAATCGGTGATCTTGTGGACAGTGAAATCATGCAGTTGTATCCGGTATCTTTTGCAAGAGAGATGTGTAAAAGCATTACGGAGACCATGACAGGTGGAAACGAACCAATACAGGAAGCAGCACCACAGCCAGCACCGGCTCCTGCACCACAACCACAGGCAAGCCAGCCAGCACCACAGCCTCAGCCGATGATGAATCAGCAGCCAATGATGGGACAACCAATGATGGGACAGCCAATGATGGGACAACCGGTAGATATGTCGGCAATGTATGCAAACCAGCAGGTAAATGTACAGCCGGCTCAGTTCCAGAATTTTACTGGAGATATGAATGGGGTATTTCCGAAGGAAAATATTGATCTTATTATGGATGTACCATTGGAAGTAACCGTGGAACTGGGAAGAACCAGTAAATCCATTCATGATATATTGGATTTTGCTCCGGGAACAATCATTGAATTGAATAAGATTGCCGGAGAACCAATTGATGTACTGGTAAATGGAAAGTACGTTGCAAAAGGTGAAGTAGTTGTAATTGAAGAAAGCTTTGGTGTAAGAATTACAGAGATTATTAAATAATTAGCAAGGAGATAACTAATATGGCAAAGAGTATTTTAATTTGTGATGATGCAGCTTTTATGAGAATGATGATTAAGGATATCCTTACCAAAAATGGATATACGGTTGCCGGGGAAGCAGAAAATGGAGTAAAGGCAATCGAAAAATATAATGAAGTACATCCAGACCTGGTACTGATGGATATTACCATGCCGGAGATGGACGGAATTCAGGCATTAAAAAAGATTAAAGAAGCAGATGCAAGTGCATGTGTAATTATGTGTTCTGCAATGGGTCAGCAGGCAATGGTTATTGAAGCAATCCAGTCTGGTGCAAAGGATTTTATTGTAAAACCATTTCAGGCAGAACGTGTTCTTGAAGCAGTAAAAAAAGTAGTGGGTTAATATGATATTACTGAGTAGCAGAACATCGGGCATACAAAGCTTTTTCCAATTGATAGGCGTATTGCTGATATTTGTTTTTGTGCTTGCAATTACATATTATGTGACAAAATGGATTGCCGGATATCAGAAGCAGCACAATTTTCAGAAGAATATGCGGGTAGTGGAAACTATGAAACTCACTACCAATAAGTATATTCAGATTATAGAGGTGGGAGAGACCTATCTCGTAATCGGAATCGGAAAAGATGAAGTGACGATGTTAGCACAGCTTACAAGAGAACAGTTAAATGATGTTTCTCTGGAAGATACGGTGAAATATCAGAATACAGGAGAAAGTTTCTCTAACATTATGAAACAGTTCAAAGAACATTTACCGAAGAGCAGGCATAAGGATGAGTAATTTTAAGAAGAAATACTGTCTGGTATCTTTTATATTTGCAGTTATTGCAGTTGTTGTTACACTGGTGGCATTTGTACCACAGAAAGCGTATGCGGCATCTGTAAATATACCCGGGGTAACTGACAGCAGTAATAGTAATCAGTCAACTGAAAATGGCAATGGTACAGATGGAACAGCATCTTCTGGTAACAATGGACTTTCTGTTAATATTAATAATGGAGAGGGAAATTTATCCGGGACAGTCCGGATTTTTCTGGTACTGACTGTAATTGCGTTAGCACCATCTATTCTGATTATGCTGACTTCCTTTACCAGAATTATTATTGTACTTCATTTTGTAAGAGCAGCAATTGGAACGCAGACTGTTCCGCCAAATCAGGTGTTGATTGGACTGGCGTTGTTCCTTACCCTGTTTATTATGAGCCCGGTTTTCACGCAGATTAATGAAAATGCATTGAAACCGCTGGATGCCGGTGAAATCACGCAGGAACAGGCCTTTGAGGCAGGAATGGAGCCAATTCGCGAATTTATGTTTAAACAGACGCAGGCAAAGGACATCAATACATTTTGTGACATTGCCGGCGTGACTTATGAGACACAGGATGATATATCCAATACTGTTCTGATTCCGAGCTTTATTTTAAGTGAACTGAGACAGGCATTTATTATTGGATTTGTTATATATATTCCATTTATTGTAATTGACATGGTAGTAGCATCTGTACTTATGTCGATGGGTATGATGATGCTTCCGCCAACTACGATTTCTCTTCCGTTTAAGATTCTGCTGTTTGTACTTGCAGATGGATGGAATCTTGTTATCAGGGAACTGGTAGAGACATTTTACTGATGAAAGAGGTGTAGAAATTGATCACACAGGGAGAAGTTTTAGATATTGCAAGGGACGCTATTTATAATATTATTTTGACTTCGACTCCATTGCTTTTAATATCACTTATCGTAGGCTTGATTATTAGTATTTTTCAGACGGTTACATCTATTCAGGAACAGACGCTTACCTTTGTACCGAAGATTCTGGCTGTATTTGCAGGAATGCTTCTCTTTGGAGCGTGGATGCTGAATAATATGACTGATTTTATGACGAGATTGTGGTCTGATTTTAGTTTATATATCAGTTGATATACAGGTAGAGATAAAACATGGTTAATTATAGTTTCTCACTGCTTACATTTGAATATTTTTTGCTGGTTCTGGTGAGGATTACTTCTTTTGTTTTTTCGGCTCCATTTTTTAGCATGTCGAATACTCCGGGAAGAGTCAAAATTGGTTTCTCAGTATTTGTATCCATCCTGTTGATTGGAGTATTACCTGAAAGCACGATAGAATATGGAGGAGTAATTGAATATGCCACAATTGTCGTGAAAGAGGGAATTACAGGATTGCTGATAGGTTTTGGAGCAAATATTTGTAATTCCATTGTTTTATTTGCGGGTAATATTATGGATTTAAATATGGGCTTATCCATGGCAACCGAGTATGATCCGGTAAGTAAAACAAATTCTCCGATAACAGGTAATTTTTATAATTATCTGGTCATGTTATTGCTTATGTCCAGTGGAATGTATCAGTATATCTTACAGGCAATTGTTGATTCTTTCACACTGATTCCGGTAAATGGTCAGAACTTTATGTGGGATTCCCTGCTTCAGACCATGGTTTCTTATATGACGGATTCCATGGTGCTTGGTTTCCGGGTGGCACTTCCTGTTTTTGCAGTGTTAATGATATTGAACTGTATTCTTGGAATCATGGCAAAGATTGCACCACAGATGAATATGTTTTCTGTTGGTATCCAGCTTAAGATATTACTTGGATTCCTGGTTTTGTTTTTGACGATACAGCTGCTTCCGTATGTATCCGATTTTGTGTTTACTGAGATGAAACGGATGGTTACCGGAATTGCATCAGGAATGCATGGATAAGCTGGTACATGAATAGGAGATTTATATGGAGGAAAGAGATTTACTTCTGAAATATAATCTGCAGTGGTTCGCAAAAGAGGGACCTGGCGGCGAAAAGACAGAGCCGGCAACTGCAAAAAAATTAAAAGATGCAAGAGAAGAAGGAAAAGTTGCAAAAAGCAAGGAATTTTCCGGAGCAGTAGATTTAATTGTTTTATTTCTGGGATTAAAGATTTTTGGAAGCTATGTTTCAGAAACCTTAATGAATGAGTTTTCAGGTTTCTATCGGAAGATCCCGGATATTCTATTAGAAAATAAGACGGGCATGACAGTAAAATCCAGCCATATGCTAATGTCACAGGCTGTGATTGAAATGATAAAGGCCATGATACCGTTTCTCTTAATTGGAATGGTGGTAACGTTTTTAGTCAGCGTACTTCAGGTGGGCTGGAAAATAAGCGGGAAGCCATTAAAACCGGAATTATCAAAGTTTAATCCTATCAATGGTTTTAAACGGATGTTTTCCAAGGATTCTCTGTTTGAACTTGTAAAGTCTATTGTCAAAGTTGTACTGGTCATGTATGTGGCGTATTCTGAGATTAAGGACAGGCAGGGAGAATTATTTGTTATCTATGATATGGAACTGTTGCAGGCAGTTACATTGATTGCCGGACTTATTGTGGATGTGGGTTTGAAAATAAGTCTGGTTTACCTGATTGTCGGAATCGCTGATTTGATTTATCAGAAACATAAATTCAAAGAAGAAATGAAGATGACCAAACAGGAGGTAAAGGACGAGTATAAAAATACTGAAGGAGACCCACAGATTAAGGGAAGACAGCGTCAGAGAATGCGTGAGGCATCGCAGCGCCGAATGATGCAGGATGTGCCAAAGGCAGACGTAGTCATTACGAACCCGACCCATTATGCAGTTGCGATAAGGTATGATGCGGAAGTATCTAAAGCACCGGTTGTGGTTGCAAAGGGTGAAGATTTTCTGGCTGCAAAGATTAAGGAAGTGGCAAGAGAAAATCAGGTGGAAATTGTAGAGAATAAACCGTTGGCGCGTATGCTTTATGCAAATGTAAATGTCGGAGCAGAAATTCCACCGGAATTGTATCAGGCAGTTGCAGAAGTGCTTGCGATGGTTTACAATTTAAAAGGCAGAAATTAATATGAATTTAAATGAAAGGAGGAAACCGGAATGAAAAAAGCGGATTTTGGTGTAGCAATCTATCTTCTTGCTGCAGTCATATTCTTTATTATTCCGATTCCTTCTATTTTATTGGATGTCATGCTGGCGATTAATATTTCACTGGCAATGATTATTCTTTTTAATGCATTATTTGCAAAAGAAGTGCTGGATATGTCATTTTTCCCGACACTGTTATTGTTTACCACCATATTCCGAATCTCATTAAATGTTTCTTCCACCCGATTGATTTTATCTACCGGTGAACCGGGAAATGTAGTAGAGACCTTCGGAGGATTTGTAGGTGGTGGTAATCTTGTAATCGGAGCAATTGTATTTATTGTCCTGATTCTGATACAGTTTATCGTTATCAATAAAGGTTCTGAGCGTGTATCTGAGGTAACTGCACGTTTTACATTGGATGCAATGCCTGGAAAACAGATGGCAATTGACGCAGATTTAAATACTGGTGCCATCACAGAGAAGGAAGCAAGAGAACGGAGAACTAAGATTCAGCAGGAATCCAACTTCTTTGGTTCTATGGATGGTGCAACCAAGTATGTAAAAGGAGATGCAACGGCCGGCCTTATTATTACATTCATCAACCTGATTGGTGGAACGATTATGGGGGTCATGAATGGCGGGCTGTCTGCCATGGAGGCACTTCAGAAATATGGTATATTAACCATTGGTGATGGACTGGTCAGCCAGGTTCCGTCTCTTTTGATTTCTCTGGCAACCGGTATTCTGGTAACAAAAGCGTCCAGTGAAGCTGATTTTGGATCCATGCTGGTAAAACAGCTTTTTGGAATTCCAAAGGTATTGTATATTGTAGGTGCAACGATAACCTTTCTTGGAATTGCAACCCCACTGAACCCGGTACTTTTCTGTGCACTGGGCGTTGCATTTTTAGCTGCCGGACGTAAGATACAAAAGGATGTTAAGGTGGAAGAAATCGAAGAGGAAACCAATGCAGATGAAACGGCGGCAGAAGAAATCCGGCGGCCGGAGAATGTGGTTTCACTGCTTCAGGTTGATCCAATTGAACTGGAGTTTGGTTATGGTATTATTCCGCTGGCTGATGTAAATCAGGGTGGAGACCTTTTGGACCGTGTAGTAATGATCCGTAGACAGATTGCGCTGGAACTTGGAACAGTGGTTCCGATTATTCGTCTGCGTGATAATATTCAGTTAAATCCTAACCAGTATATTATTAAGATAAAGGGAATTCAGGTAACAGAAGGAGAAATCCTTTTTGACCACTATATGGCAATGAATCCGGGATATGTGGAAGAGGAGATCACCGGTATTCCGACTTTTGAGCCGTCCTTCCATCTGCCGGCAATCTGGATTACAGAGGGACAGAGAGAGCGTGCGGAGAGTCTTGGCTATACCGTAGTAGATCCGCCGTCTATTATTGCCACCCATCTGACAGAGGTAATCCGTTCCCACATTGCAGAACTTCTTACCAGACAGGATGTATCTAATCTTATTAATAATATCAAGGAAAACAATCCTGCACTTGTGGACGAGCTTACACCGAAGCTCCTTAGTATTGGTGAGATTCAGAAAGTCTTACAGAATCTTTTACAGGAGGGCATCTCTATTCGTGATCTGCTTACGATTTTTGAAAATTTAGCAGACCATGCGGTAACAACCAGGGATACCGATGTATTGACAGAATATGTGCGTCAGGGATTAAAACGTGCAATTTCAAGTAAATACTTTCCGGCAAATGAGACAACCAGCGTGGTAACATTAGATCCGAAGGTGGAACAGGAAATCATGGGTTCTGTAAAACAGACTGAGCAGGGGGCTTATCTGACTTTAGATCCGGAGAAGACCAAGAATATTATGGAATCCTTGAAGCAGGAAGTGGCGAAGTTAGAGAATATTGGAAAGAATCCGATTGTCATTACTTCGCCAATTGTGCGGATGTATTTTAAGAAACTCACCGAGGACTATTTCAAAGACCTCATTGTGGTGTCTTATAATGAAGTGGAATCAAATGTGGAATTACAATCAGTAGGGATGGTGACAGCATAAAATGACGATTAATAAATTTCAGGGCAGAACAAGAGAAGAGGCAGTTGATAAGGCGAAAAAGGAAATGGGAGAAGCAGTTGTGATTATGAATGTAAAGGAAATCAAACCGAAGGGTTTATTCCGGGCATTAAAGAGCACAACTTATGAAGTGACGGCAGCATTAGAGGAAAAGGAACAGACAGTTAATCCTCTTCCTGCGTTACATGCTCCATTAAAGATGCATGACAGCATAAATTTTGCAGCAAATGAAAAAATTGAAATTCCGGCACCGGAACCAGCAGCCATTCATCCGGAAAGCAGTCATGATTTGGAAGAAAAGATAGAAAGTCTTTCTAATTTATTAGAAAAGAAGTTAAAACCGGAAAAAGAAGAAGAACCAAAAGAAGAGGAAAAGCCGGAAAAGGAAACTGATGCTCCAAAGGATATGAAGCATCAGCAGTCTGAGACTTTCCGTTGTATCCGCATGATTTATGAAACATTACTGGATAATGAAGTGAATGAAAGATATGTCAACCAGATATTAGATGATGTGGAGAAGAATTTAAGAGGCAGTGCAAGCATGGACATTATCTTATCCAATGTTTACCAGAAAATGGTATTAAAATTCGGACAGCCTCAAAAGATTGAACTGGTACCGGGACAGCCTAAAATCGTATTTTTTATTGGACCAACCGGTGTTGGCAAGACAACAACCATTGCAAAAGTGGCTTCCAGATTTAAAGTGGATTATGGCAAAAAAGTAGCACTTTTAACAGCAGATACTTATCGGATTGCTGCGGCAGAACAGTTACGTACTTATGCGAATATCTTAGATACACCGCTGACAGTTATTTATTCATCGCAAGAAATGAATGCAGCCATAGAGCGTGTAAAGGATTATGATCTCGTTCTGGTAGATACCGCAGGATTCTCTTATAAGAATGAAGATCAGAGAAAAGATATGAGAAACCTCATAGAAAGTCTGGATGACAAATATGAGAAGGATGTTTATCTGGTATTAAGCGCAACTACAAAATACCGCGATTTGATGGAAATTGTAGATAAATACCATGAGATATCGGATTATAAGATTATTTTTACTAAATTAGATGAAACCAGTAGTTATGGTAGTCTGTTAAATATTCGCATGTATTCTGGTGCGGATGTTTCCTATGTGACAACAGGGCAGAATGTGCCAGATGATATTGAAATTTTCCAGTCACAGAAAATTGTAAAACAGTTATTGGGAGGCAGATAATAATATGGATCAGGCAGAAAAGCTGCGCAATGTAATTAAATTAAAGAACCAGAAGCTTCCCCAGAAAGCAAGAGTAATTACGGTTACCAGTGGAAAAGGCGGCGTGGGAAAATCCAGCGTTACAGTTAATCTGGCAATCCAGCTTCAGAAAATGAATAAGAAAGTTATTATTTTTGATGCTGATTTGGGACTGGCAAATGTAGAAGTTATGCTTGGAGCAATACCAAAACATAATTTGAGTGATGTTATATACCGGGGAATGGATATGCGGCAGATTATAACAGAGGGACCGGCAGGAGTAAGCTTTATCTCAGGCGGCTCCGGCATTGTGGGAATGAATAATCTGTCCAAGGATCAGATTACTTTTTTAGTACGTAATCTGGCACAGTTAGATGAAATGGCTGATATTGTACTGGTGGATACCGGAGCAGGAATTGCAGACAGCGTATTGGAATTTGTTATGGCTTGTCCGGAGGTCCTTCTGGTATCAACACCGGAACCAAGCTCACTGACCGATTCCTATTCTCTGTTAAAGGCACTGCACCGGAATCCGAATTTTGCCAAAAGCGGAACGCAGATTCATGTGGTTGCCAACCGTGTAAATTCTGTGGAAGATGGACAGGCAGTATATGATAAATTAAATACCGTTGTGTCACAGTTTTTAAATGGTAATCTTGAATATCTCGGCATGATACCGCAGGATTCCATGTTTGAAAAAGCAATACGCCAGCAGCAGACAGTATCTTTATATGCACCGGAGACCAAGTCAGCAAAAGCATTTGAGATACTTGCAAATAATCTTATAGAAGGTGCGCATGATATTCCGTTGATGAAGCGGGGCTTTGCCCAGTTGTTTGCTGAATTTTTTAATAACAGATAGGTGATAGAATGATTTCAAATGTTTTACGGGAAGGAATGAAAATTGATATTCATATAGTGAACCAGACGGAAAGGCCAGAATCTGCAGAAAAGGCTGCACCAGTTTACAAGAGTCAGATTTTTGAACTGTTTGAAAATGGTGAAATGGAGATAATGATGCCGATTCAGAGTGGAAAACTGATATTACTTCCACTGGGACTTCGCTATGAATTTGTATTCTATACACCGAATGGATTGTATAAAAGCATTGGTCAGATCTGGGAACGTTATAAGACGGAGAACCGCTACCTGCTCCGGATTGTATTAAATACACCACTGAGCAAATATCAGAGACGGGAATATTACCGTATGGAATGTGTCCTTGATATGGGGTATTTCCATCTGTCAGACGAAGAAGCGGAAATGGAACAGACGGAAGACATCATCGCAAGTCTCAGGGATGATGATTTTTATAAAAAGCAGAAAAAGGGCACTATTGTTGATATCAGTGGAGGTGGTGTACGCTTTGTAACGAATGAGCAGTTAGAAGAGGGAAAAGCTGTTCTGATTATTGTGATGCTA